>Ga0299913_10003232_pt1 | contig 13252 bp, 12 predicted proteins | sample RVTome_9_FD_201360 | JGI IMG/M metagenome (GOLD analysis project Ga0299913, IMG submission 201360) | Soil microbial communities from uranium-contaminated site in the Upper Colorado River Basin, Wyoming, United States - RVT155D38 (version 2) ... | reverse complement strand
GGATGAGCAGGGCGGGGAGGACGTCGGCGATCTTCTGGCCGGTGGACCGCTGGATGTCAGCCCAGCCGAAACCCTGGCGGCGGGCCACGAGCCCGGCGACGAACGCCGTGAGCAGCAGGATGACGATCAGGATTTCGGTGCCGAGTGCACCGAGCACACCGGCCGCGACGATCAGCGCGAACATGCAGCCGATCGGAAGGAGGGCGCCGGCGAGCGTCAGCGGCGGAGGCGCCAATTTGCCGTCCGTCACGTGGTGGCCAGCGCCCGGTCGAGATCCTCGATCAGCAGGTCGGCGCCCTCGAGACCGACCGAAAGGCGGACGATGTCCGAGGGTGCATCGGGACGGGCGGGCGACAGCACCAGGCTCTCGACTCCTCCCCAGCTCACGCCGATCCGGAACCGCTCGAGCCGGTCGATGAACGCGGCCACCCGCGAGTACTCGCCCGAGTCGAGGGCGAAGCTGAAGGTTCCGCTGAACCCGCGGAGCTGGCGCTCGACCAGCTCGGGCGCGGCGGCGAGGGCCGGGTGGTGCACACCGGCCACGCGCGCATGGCCGTCGAGGAATTCGGCGACCGCGAGGCCGTCGCGCTCGTGCTGCGCGAGGCGGGCGGGAAGCGTGCGTATGCCGCGAAGCAGCAGCCAGGCCGTCCACGGCGCGCACGTTGCGCCGTTCAGCAGGTAAGTGTCGTAGAACAGGCGCTCGATCCGTTCAGCGCTCGAGACGACGGCGCCGGCGACGAGGTCGCTGTGACCTCCCAGGTACTTCGTCGCCGTGTGGACGACGATGTCGACGCCGAGCTCGAGGGGCTTCTGAAGCAGCGGGGTCGACCAGCTGTTGTCGAGGCAGGTGACGATGCCGCGGGTCGAGGCGATCTCGCACATGGCCTGTATGTCGAGGACGCGGAACAGCATCGTCCCCGGGCTCTCCATCCACAGCAGCCGTGTCTCCGGGCGCAGGGCACCCTCGACGGCGCGGGGCTCGAGGTCGAGGCAGACGTCGTGCCGGACACCGAATCGCTCCAGGTAGCGTGCGAGCTGCAAAGTCGGGCCGTAGGTCTGGTTGACGAACAGCACGTGGTCACCCGAGCGCAGGACGCCGTGGAGGACGGCGCTGATCGCCCCCATCCCCGAAGCGAAGCACAGGGCGCCGTCGCCACGCTCGAGGCGGGCGAGGCGGTCCTCGACAGCCTGGATCGTCGGGTTGCGACCGCGCGAGTACACGGTGTGTTGGTGCTCGGCCTCGAGTCCTCCGACCAGGGAGGCGAAGTCGGGGAACGAGAACAGGGACGTCTGAACGACGGGGGGCGATGTCGGAGCGGGTCCGGCTCCGTCGGGCGGCGGGTCGGTGACGCAGAGGGCCACATCGTCCGGGTCGAGCCGCACCGAGTCTCCTGGCTGAGTGGAAAGGGGATCGAATCGCCGGCAGGGGCGTTCGGTCCACAATAATGCGTCGTCCGGCCGCGTCCCACCCCTTGCGGCCACCGGTCCCGCGAGTTTCGTTTCCTCAACTGAGTGTCAACGAAGAAAGGGGGCAGAGTGCGACTCGTGCGGCTGAAGCTGAACCGGTCGCTGGTCCTCGCCGTCGCCCTGGTATGCGCCGTGGGTGCCTGCGGCCCCGACGAGGACGAGGTCCCCGCGGCGGACGCGACGGACGAAGGCGGAGTCGTCCCGGTCGCCCCGCCACCGGGGAGCGACGAGGATGCTCGGGACGACGTTGCGCCCGGCCTGGTCCGCGGGATCGTGCGCAGCACGGAAACCGGCGATCCGGTAGAAGGGGCCTCCGTGTCCGCCGTCGAGTTCGGCGCGACGACGGATGCGTCCGGTGCCTATGCGCTGCCGCCCCTGCCTCCCGGGTCCGTGACGATTCACGCCCATCGTCGGGGCTTCGTAGCCGAGTCGACGGACGTCGTCGTGGCCGCAGGCCGGATGATCACGACGGAGTTGTCGCTCGATCCGGCCGCTCCGGCCTGCTGCACGCTGGAGGGTGACTGGTGGGCGAGCTTCACGCTCGACTCCGCCGGCCTGAATTCCCGGCCGTCGGCTCGCAGCGTGGAGGGCGGGCTGTCGTTCGAGGTCGTCGTCGACGAAGCCGAAGCGGCCAAGTCCGCCGGCCGGGTCGCCCACTCGTCGGGAAGCTCGGACCTCGACTTCGGTCCACTCCTCGGCTCCGATGTGGGTGCCGTGGGCGAGCTCGAAGGGTTGGCGTTCAGCGGCGACTCGGTGGCGGTCACCCTGTTTCCGCGGTTCGGCGACTGGGCGATCGAGCTGCGCGGCCTCCAGGCGGCCGATTCGATCCGTGGAAGCTGGTTCCAGCGCGCCTCATGCTGCGGTGCTTATGGGAGATTCGTCCTGACGCGGGACGAGTCGCGGGGGGCCGGGCGAGGAAGCGGCTAGGCCGGCGGCGGCGACGTCTTCGGCCCGTCGCGGGAACGCCGTTCCCGGTTCCGGGTTATTGTCCTTGCCACATCCCGGCCCCGCGCTCAGGTGTTGACAATCCTACTTCAAATGCAAGGATATCTCATGGGGACCAGACTGTCGTTTGCCGTGCTCGCCCTGTTGTTGAATGCAGCACCCGTCGTCGCGCAGCAGGCGATCTCCGATCGCGAGCAGGCGGCGGCCGACACCGAGATGGCCCGGCGCACGAGCATGATCGTTCCCGGCATCGAGGGCTGGCGCTTCGCGGATGCCGGCGACCAGAAAGCGATCTGGATGGACGTCGTGTGGCTCGGTCGCGATCTCGACAAGGCAGCCACGGAAGTCCGCGGTGACCTGCTGTTCTACGACCTCACCGGCCGGTTGCGGTTCGGCCTCGCCGTCGACCTCCAGCAGCCTATCGACCGCAACGATGCCGTCACGCAGACGGGGATCGGAGTGCGTTACGACGATACGCGGGCCGACCACCGCTGGCTGCAGAGCACGCCCGTCCCGTCGATGCTGATCGACTTTCGGGTGAAGCGGGTCCTGTTCGCCGACGGAGAGTTGCTCGAGTATTGAGCCCGGTTCGATGAGCTCGCTCCTCCCGATCCTGGCGATCCTCGCCGGGTTGCTGGCGCTCGGTTTTTTCGCCGCCGGGATCCGCGCGCTGCGCCGGCGGCGCTACATGGCGTCGGCCGTGGACGGCGTCGTTGCCGTGCTCCTGCTTACATGCGGTCTGCTGTTCGGGGTGATCACGATCGCCACGCAGGGCTACCGGGCCCTGACGCGCGAGGAGCTGGCGGCGACGGTCGAAGTCCGCCCGACGGGCGCCAGGCAGTTCGAGGCGGTCGTCACTCGCCTCGACGGGAGGCGCGACACGTTCGAGCTGGCCGGCGACCAGGTGTACGTCGACGCCCACATCCTGAAGTGGAAGCCGGTCGCCAACCTGCTCGGGCTGCACACGGGTTACGAGCTCGATCGGATCGGCGGCCGCTACGACGACATCGCGTCGGAGCTCGTGCGAGAGAAGACCGTCCATTCTCTGAAACGAGACAAGCCCCTGGACATGTTCGAGCTGGCGCGGAACGTCTCCATGCTTGCTCCGCTGCTCGACGCCGAGTACGGCTCCGGCACGTTTCAACGGGTCGGGCGGCCAGCCGTGTTCGAGGTGTACGTGTCGACGACGGGCCTGCTCATTCGGCCGCAGCGTCCCTGAGGGAGCGGCGCACCGGGAACAGCAGGTAGCCGGTCGAAGCGACCCGCCCGGCGACGAACGCGGCGAATGCCGCGGTGACACCAATCCAGCCGAAGCCCCAGCCTCCCACGACGAAGGCCGCCGCGATCACCGCCACCTCGATCGCGGTAGCCACCGTGATGGGATGGGTCCGCCGTCCCTTGATGAGGATCGAACGTTCGAACGACATCACGACCGACAGGGCCACGACGGGTACGGCGAGCCGGGCGGGCGCGTAGGCGAATGCAGCCAGGTCCGGCGTCAGACCCGAGATCGTTTCGAACCAGACGACGGCCAGTGGTGTGAACACGATGGCCGCCAGGGCCGCCGTCGCACCCAGGCAGAGCCCCGCCGTGAAGCGGCCGAGCTCGGGCAGGTCCTCGCGGTCGCGGCCGAGCAGCGCGATCGCGGCGTCCTGCCAGGCGAGGCCGAGCGAGCGGAACAGGAAGCCCAGCGCGTTGACCACGGGGAACACCGCGAGCGATTCGACGGGCGCGGAAGCACGGCCCATGAAGAACGTCAGCATGGGTTGCACGGCGAGCCCGATCAGCGACGTCAGCGCCAGCGGCAGGTAGAAGGTGGCGACCTCGCGGTAGGTCAGCGACGGCGCCCCGCCCGGTGCCCCGGCGGTCGCGCAGAGCTCGCGGATGTCGTGGCGCGCCATCCAGCGCGCGACCAGGGCCTCGACCACGACCCCGGTCGAGAGGGCGGCGGCTCCCACCGAAGCGCCCGCCAGGTCCGTGGCGATGGCCAGCAGGGCGGCGGCCCCTCCCATGCTCACCAGCCGGATCACGGTGCCGATCGCCACGAGGCGCGTGCGGCCCGAGCGAATCAGGACTCCCTGCAGGAAGCGCCGGATTCCGATCGCAGCCGGCCAGGGGAGGTAGAACCACAGGGCGTGGTAGCCGAGCTCGGCCACGGGCTCGGGGAGACCGAGCGCCGCGAGCGCGACGACGTCGTAGACCGGCGGCACGAGCAGGACCAGCAGCGCCAGAGTGGTCCCGAGGTTCAGGGCGTTGGCGAAATTGCGGAGCCTCCGGTAGCTGGTTGAATCGTCGACGAGGGCGGTCGCGGCGCTCATCAGCATGATCACGGGGGCCTCGATGAGGATCGCGAAGGCGAACGCGACCCCGTGGGCGGCCAGGTTGAACTTCGGATCGGCGAGGCGCGCGATGACGGCGGCGAGGAACGGCCCTTCGAGCGCCATCATCAACCAGGTGGCGGCGAGGGGGGCCCAGAACAGGAAGATGGCGCGCTTGCTGAGCTTGATGGGCTTCACGACGTCACGGGTTCGACGAATCCACTGTGTTCAGTGCTTCAGGCGTGGGAGTCGCTGCGGAAGCGAGCCCGCGCTCGTGCCGGGCTCCCTTCCGCCGGAGGGATTGCGGGAGGGCCCCCGGCTCAGGGAACGAGTGGTCGCACGGGCCGCAGGACGAACAGGCCCTCGTTCATGCTCGAGACGATCACCGTGCCGCTGTCGAAGAACGGGTAGGCCGTCCACGCGCCGTTGAACCCGGGCGGATTGCCGCCGTAGGGCGTGGTGTCGAAGTACCCGACCTCGACTGGCTCCGTCGGCTCGGAGATGTCGACCACCCGCAGGCCGGCCTGGTAGTTTGCCTGGTACATCCGGTCGCCCTTGATGAACAGGTTGTGGTCGCTGGCGCCGTCAGGGCCGAGCAGCTCCCCCGCGAAGGTGGGATCATCCAGGTCGGTCAGGTCCCACACGAGGGTGCGCGTGGTTTCGGTGGTCCCGACCAGCTCGTCGAGCTCGTCGTCGAGGTAGAACCACGCGTGGTCCTCGGTGAGCCAGCCCTGGTGGATGTAGGCCTGGCCCGGATACGAGGCGGCGGCGATCGGCATCGGGTTCGCCTTGTCGGTCGTGTCGACGATCCGCAGCACGCCCTCGTTCGAGGCGAAGCAGACCTGGCGCCCGGCGTACTCAGCGTCGGGGCCGCGGTACACGACGCACTGCGTGTCGTGCGAGCTGCCTGAGCTGATCACACCCTGGTCGTCCGTGTAACAGCCGGCGAACGTCGGCTCCGTGGGGGTACGGATGTCGACCATGTGTAGGCCCGCCCCGCACGTTTCGCCGCCACCGCTCGGGCGCACCACGTATGCGAAGCCCGATTCCGTGTCGATCGCGAGATTGTGGGCCGAGGCCATGCCGTCGTACACGGCGTCGGGTTCGAAGGTGACGGGCATGTCGGTCGGGTCCACGTCGCGCAGCCGGGTCAGGTCGACCACCACGAGGCCGTGCTGGCCCGCGCCGTCGCCGGTGAAGAACGCGTGGTTCTCGTACGTCTTGATGTCGCGGGCGCCGGACGGGTTGGCCGGAACGGTCGCCACGACGACGGGCGAGGCGATACGGCTGATGTCGACGATGACGAGGCCGCCGGAGCGGCCGACGAGGGCATACTCGACGCCCGTCTCGGGATCCGTCCAGCCCCAGATGTCGCTGAGGCGTTCTCCCGGCGCGCCGCCCAGCGCTTCGATCGTGAGGAACGAGAGCAGATCGACATCCCGGCAGGGGAAGCCCGCCGCCTCGCCGTCGGTGCAGGGCACCTCGCCGTCCGTGATCGTTTCGAGCGCGCCGGCGGGCTCGATGACGGTGGCCGTCCACGTGTCTCCGGCCCGGAGTTCGTATACGACCGCTCGCCCGACCCCGCCGTCGGCCGACGGTGCCCCGGCAACGACGAGATCGCGCGTGGCCGCCACCGAGGCGCCAAGTGCCCGCGCCGGAGCGACGTCCGGGACGCCGGAAAGGGCAGACCATTCTCCTGAGGTGCTGAGGGCAAAGCGATGCACATGATCGCTCCCGGGCGCGCCGATCCAGATGCCGCCCGACGAGACGTCGATTGAGGCCCCGAAGCCGTTCCGTGCCTGCTCCTCGTCTGAACCAGGGGCCTCGAGCCGATCGACCTCCTCCCAGGTGCCGTCCTCGTTGCGGCGCAGCATGATCGCCTGGCCGGCATCGTCGCCCGCGCCGGGCGCCCCGACGATCAGGACGTCGCCGTCCAGGCCGAGCGCCGTGCCGATCCGCCGCACGTCGCCGACGGTCGCGCCGTCGATCCGCACCGTCTCCGTCCAGCCGTCCTCGCCGGCTTCGTAGACATAGACGGCTCCCGCGCCGTCGTCCTGCCGTGGAGCACCGACGAAGGCCCGTCCGGGCGTGAGCAGCAGGGCGGATCCGTATCCGCCCGACAGGTCGCCCGAGCCCGGGACGAGCTCCTCGACGATTCGCCAGTCGCCCGTCGTTTCGTCACGCTCCATCAACTGTGCCGTACCGGCGTCCTGGTTCTGCACGCTGCCGACGAGCACCCGCTCCCCGTCGGTCGCAAGGGTACGCTGCGGCGGGGCGAGAATCCGAATCAGCCCCTCGAAGTCGAGCTGCGGCTCGGCGGCGCCGTCCACGTCCGCGGCCGGGTCCATCGGGATCGGTTCGACGGCCGACCAGCTGCCGTCAGCGTCGCGCCGGAACACATGCGCGGCATGACGTACGTCCGGGTCGGCGCTCGCGACCAGGGCGAGGCCGTCCCGCGCCACGAGGCCGGGCCCGAGGCCTTCGCCGGTAGCCGTGGTGACGTCGGTACCGAGGCGCTGCACCTCGGTCCAGCCGTCCGGCCCCATCTCATACACGTAGACGGCCGCGGCGCCGCGGCCGGCGATTGGCTTGAGAACGAGGACCTGGTCGCCGTCGATCTCGACGGCGCGCCCGAACGCCCCCTGGGCGGCAAGCGGTGCGGAAGTGAGCAACTCTGCTGCGATCAGGAGCGCGGAGGCGGCGACGATCGAGAGTCGGGGCATGGTTCGATTCATGGTCTGCGCCTGCGCGAAGGTGATATTCTTTCCGGAGCAATGCCGGTCTCGAGCCGGAACATGGCGATCCAACCTGTCGACTACCACCCGCGGCCGAGGAAGTTCGCACATGGTCAACCTCCACTGCCTGCACGGAACCTTCCAGGCGCCAGGCGCGTGGTCGGGCTTCGAGGCGCGGCTGGCCGAGCACGGACGTGCCGGCAAGGCCGTCCGCGTGCTGGCAGAGGAGATCGATCCGCCGGCCACGGGCGGAGCCGGCGCGTGGGCCGCGGCCCTGTGCCGGCGACTCCGCACGCCGTGCGGCGACGGCGACACGCGCGCGCTGCTCGGATATTCGCTCGGAGGGCGCCTGGCCATGCACGCCCTCGTCACCTGCCCGCATGCCTGGTCGGCCGCCGTGCTGGTCTCGGCGCACCCCGGCGGCGGGAGCGAGGAGGAGCGGGCCGCCGTGCGGCGGCGTGACGCCGCCTGGGCGGACCGCTCCCGTGGCGATCGATGGGAGGAGCTGCTGGCCGATTGGGACGCCCAGGCAGTGTTCGGCGGCCGGTCGAATCGGGCGCCGCGGCCGGCGGACGGCCTCGACCGCGAGCGTTGCGCCCGAACGTTCGAGGTGTTCTCGCGCGGCATGCAGGCCGATCTGCGGCCGCAGCTCGCGGCGATGCCGCTTCCGCCCGTTCTGTACGTGACGGGGGCCGACGACGCGCGCTACGGGGCGCTGGGCGAGGAGCTGGCGGTACTCGTCCCGGAGATCACCCACGTGGTCGTGCCGGGTGCGGGCCACCGCGTGCCATGGGACCGGCCGGACGAGTTCGCGGCGACGGTGCGGCATTTCCTGGGCGAGGTTGTCCGGCCATAGTCTTCCCGGCTAGCATTTCCCGGCGATTCGCGATGACGAGATTCAACGAAAGGAGCCCGGCATGTGCCGGAACATCCGGACGCTGTTCAATTTCGAGCCGCCCGCCACGCAGGACGAAGTCAGGGCGTCGGCCCTCCAGTTCGTCCGCAAGGTGAGCGGCTCCACCCGTCCCTCGAAGGCGAACCAGGAGCCGTTCGACCGCGCCGTCGACGAGGTGGCGGCCGCGACGCGGCGGTTGCTCGACGCCCTGGTGACCAGCGCTCCACCCCGCGATCGCGAGGTCGAGGCCGAGAAAGCGCGGGTCCGGGCGAAGGAGCGCTACGGCTGACGACGCAGGCCGTCCCGGAAGGCGTCGTCTCCCGGCATGCGGCGCAGCGAATACAGGACGGCCTGGAGCAGGGCGTCGGTCATCAGGCCATACGTCTGGTAGTCCGAAAAGACCGCTGAGTCCGTAACGATCGGGGCTGAACGAGCAGCAGCGTTGCGAGAGCGATCAAGAAGTCCCTCCCCGGAACGGGCGCCGTGGCCTTCGGTTCTCATTCGTACGGATCGAGGATGAGGTCGATACGCTCGCGCATGTCACGCAGGTGAAGCCGGGTGATGCGATCGGGCGCCCGGGCGAGCGCCCGGTCAATGCCGACCCGCAGCTCCTCGAGGCTGCCGCGAACCACGGCGCCGATGTCGGACTGCGACACGTCCAGGTCGTCCGACTCCGCCTCGTCACTCATCAGCCATTCGAGCCGCTCGACATGGGCGCGCTGAAGGTTCCGTCGATACGTGCCGACCGCGGCGCCGGTCGACAGCTCGCTCCACACCGCGTTCCGTACGTCGTCCAGCATGTCATCGAGCGCGTAGGCCGTATCGGGACGCATCGTCTGTCCTTCGATCAGTCGCTGCATGCGGCTCGGTTCGAGTACGTTGCCGAGCACCCGGGCCTGCAGGTCACGCATCCGCTCGACCGTTCCCGCGTCCTCGATCCTCGACAGGATTCGTCGGTCGACCAGCCAGGTCGGCGGCTGGAACGCCTGGCGCGCCAGGAAGGCCATCGCGCGGCGCTGCCGCTCGACGGACACGGGCTCGTAGACGGCGCCCTCCTGGTCGAACGTCTTCGGCGTGCGGACGACGCCCCCGATGTTGGCGGCGACGTGCCCCATGTAGCGGTTCCACTGGGCGGCGACTTGATCGTACAGCTCCGCCAGCTCGTCGTAGTCCTCTCGTGGTTCGTAAGCCCACTCGACCAGGGCCGGCACGATGCGCTTCAGGTTCTCGATCCCGAGCTCGCCCGCTTCCATCGCGTCGGCTCCGATCGCCTCGGTCATCGACGTCGGGTCGACGGAGCTGGGATTGCCAAAGTGGTAGGTCGGATCGTCGTAGCGCTCAAGGATCCAGGCGTCTAGCGTCTCGTCCTCGTCGTCGGACGAGCCGGCGTCGAGGATCGGCCGGTACCCCCACATCACCGAATAGACGTCGTAGGGGCCCACCCGCGGGTCGAAGCAGGCTCCTTCGTCCTCGGGTTGCGCCACGTAGTTGAACCGGGCGTAGTCCATGATGGACGGCGCGACGCCCATGCGGCAGACGAACCCCTCGGCCCGGAGGGAATCGACCGGATAGGCCGAGCTCGCCTTCATGTTGTGGGGCAATCCGAGGGTGTGCCCGACCTCGTGCGCCGAGACGAAACGGATCAGCCGGCCCATCACCTCGTCCTCGAACTCGACGCTGCGGGCTTCGGGGTTGGCGGCGGCGGTCTGGATCAGGTACCAGTTGCGCAACAGGTTGGCGACGTTGTGGTACCAGCCGATGTCGCTCTCGAGAATCTCGCCTGTGCGCGGATCGTGCACGTGCGGGCCGAACGCGTTCTGCACCTGGGATGGGAACCAGCGGATCACCGAGTAGCGCACGTCCTCGGGGCTGAACTCCGGGTCCTCCTCGGCCGACGGCGGGTCCCTGGCGATGATCGCGTTCCTGAAGCCCGCGGCCTCGAACGCCGGCTGCCAATCTTCGACGCCCTGTTTCAGGTAGGGCCGCCATTTCTGGGGCGTGGCCGGATCGATGTAGTATACGATGGGCTTGACGGGCTCGACCAGCTCGCCGCGCCGGAACGCCGCGGAGTCACTCGGCTCGAGGCGCCAGCGGGTGATGTAGCGCCGTTCCACCACTTTCTGCTCGCTGCGGCCGTAGTCCACCTGCTGGATGCTGAAGTAGCCGACCCGCTCGTCCCACAGCCGGGGCTGCATCGGATCGTCGGGCAGCAGGACCATCGAGTGGTTCATCTCGAGCGACAGCGTGCCCGTCGAGTTGTTCGACGGCGGTTCGTTCGCCTCGTAGGTGAGGACGTGGCGGATCTCGATGTTGCGAGGAAAGCTGCGAACTGAGCTGATGTACGTTCGATCTTCGTCGAGGCTGCGGACGGAGTACTCTTCCCGCGTCGAGCGACTGACGCCCAGCATCGGGACGTCCTTCGTGAGCAACTCCGTGACGTCGACGACGACGGAGGCGCTGTCCTCGCTCATGGCTTCGATACCGAATGACGCCACGATCGGCTCGAAGCTCGCGCTGCGTACCGCCTCGTAGATCGGCAGGGAATCGTCGGCCACGCTCTCGTGGGAGACGACGCGCAGGAGGATGCGGTCGCCCTCGCGGTGCCAGCGGACGGTCTGCGTGTTGTTCTTCATCCCGCCGTAGCCGAAATCGGCGGCGGTGCGGGCACGCCGGGAGACGATGATCATTTCGCGGCCGAGCATCGTGGTCGGAATCTCGAACAGCAGCTTCTCGTCGATCCGATGCGTGACGAACATGCCCGAGTCGGAGACGGCCTCGGCCGTGACGACCTCTCCGTAAGGCTTGATCTCTGTCTCCTCCGTGCCGTTCCGCTCGCCGGATGGACCGTCAGCGGTTCGGGTGGGTGACGTGGCGCAGGCGGCTGACAGGGCGGTGACGAACACAACGGTGGCCGTCTGGAGCGTGCGTATCATGAGGCTCCCCTCGATGGAAGGATGCGGCGCGTCGTAACCGAGCGCGCAACACAGCGGATGCGAGCACCGGATCGGAACCTATCGGCGCCGTGGGTCGAAGTGCTACCGGGACGGAAGTCGATGGTCGGTGTTCGCCCGGTGGGCCGCCTGCCGGAGCGCATTCAGGTCGTCGTCGGAGACGCCGGCGAAGCCCGGAATGCTGGACGTGAGCTCCCGCGCGTCCGCCCCGCTGAGCTGCTCGTACATCACGAGGGCCGCCAGGTAGCTGCCGAGCGGGCTCGGATGGAAGCGGTCGCGACCGTAGAGGGCGATGTCCTCGTCGAGCTCCCAGGCGTCGAGCCAGGCTTCGCCGGCCGGGAACAGCAGACCGCCGATACGCTCCGCGGCGGCGGCATAGGAATCGGAGACGCCCTGAAAGTCGAACGACCGTGCCGCGGCCGGCCACACCATGTACAGCGCCGGGGTGGCCCTGGCCTCACGAATGAGTTCGGCGAACCGTCCGGCGAATTCGATGAGCGATGGCCGGCCCTCGGTGGCCGACGGCCCCTGCTGCAGGACCACGACGTCCCAGCCTTCGGCGATCACGTCGTGGGTGTCCCGGACCTCCCAGTGGTCCTGGAGCCCGAAGTTGGGGTAGGCCAGGCTGGTCACCGTCGCGTCGATCTCCGCGTCGTCCAGCAGGAAGGCGAGCATCCCGGGGAGGTCGTTCGAGTAAGTCAGGCTGTTGCCGAGGAACAGGACCCGCAGCTCGCCGTCGCTGCCCGGCGGCTCGAACGGGGTCTCCGACTGGCCGCACGCCGGGCGGGGCAGGGCGAACGCGATCGCCGCCAGCAGGCTCGCCGCGGCTCTCCCTCCTCCCGTCCTTCCCGTCTTCCCCGTCCTCATGCGCATCCGGTACGCCGGCGCGCGGACGAGGTTCCTGCGGTGCCTCAGTCGTCGGGCGGGCCGTCCGGGTGTGGGCGGCAGGCCGGCGGCTGTTCGACGGTCCACGCGGTCGAGGCGATCCGCCAGCCTTCGGGTCGACGGAGGAGGATAAAGGCGTCCACGCCGCAGTGGGACCACTCCCCGTCGACGTAGAAGTCATAGGGCAGCCAGATCGTGGCGAGGTGGCCCTGCACGCGGATCTCCGGGTCGAATCCACGCTCCACGAAATCGGCCGCCGGCTCCATCGCGCGCTGGTCGGCGCGGGTCCTCGCGCGGTAGCCGAGTTTGCCACCGGGCTCGACCCAGACCGGGAAGGCCAGCGCCTCCTCCACCATCAGATCGGTGAAACCCTCGAAGTCCTCCGCGCTGATCGCGGCCAAAGCGGAGTCGACAATGGCGAGAGCGGCGACCCGGTCGGAGTCGGCCGCCACCGTCGGCTCCTGGGCCGGGGCGACCGCGGCGCTCGACAGGGCGAGGCCGGATAGAATCAGGACGGACGAAACGCGCAGTCCCATGCCGGTCTCCTCGGTTCGGGTTCAGAGCGACAGCGATCGCGTCTCGATCACCTCACGGGCTCGCTCGACGAACTCCTCGAGCGGCATGACCTGCTGCTTCTTCTCGACGCCGCGCACCCGGAGCGCGACGGTGCCCGCTTCGACCTCCCGGTCTCCGACCACCAGAACGTACGGCACCTTCTGCAGCTCGGCGTCGCGGACCCGGTAGCTCAGCGTGTCGTTGCGCGCGTCGAGCTCGGCCGACCAGCCCTCGCTCTCGAGTCGTTCGACGACCCTCGTCGCGCCCTCCTCGTGAAGGTCGGTGATCGGCAGCACCCGCATCTGCACCGGCGCGAGCCACGCGGGGAAGGCCCCGGCGAAGTGCTCGATCAGGAAACCCGTGAACCGCTCGAGAGTGCCGAAGATCGCCCGGTGGATCATCACCGGGCGGTGCGGCTGGTTGTCCGCCCCGATGTACTCGAGCTCGAAGCGCTCCGGTAGATTGAAGTCGAGCTGGATCGTCGCGCCCTGCCACTCGCGA
>Ga0299913_10003231_pt1 | contig 13256 bp, 9 predicted proteins | sample RVTome_9_FD_201360 | JGI IMG/M metagenome (GOLD analysis project Ga0299913, IMG submission 201360) | Soil microbial communities from uranium-contaminated site in the Upper Colorado River Basin, Wyoming, United States - RVT155D38 (version 2) ... | reverse complement strand
CCTGAAAGCGAGGATAGTATAGCCGATTGGGGGCCGTCCCGTCAAGCCCATCCGGTCGGCTCCAGGGAGCGTCAGGTCTCAGCCGGCGCGCACTCGGGTGGCGAATCCACGTCCGGATACGCGGTCTCTGCCCACCGGGCGGTCGCGAAGGCCTGAGGCTGGAAGAGCTCCTCTGGGAGACCGGGATGGGGCCGGACCTCCCCGTAGCACTCCGTCGTGACCAGCCCTCCCCCGACCAGGATCCGGATCTCGCCCTCGATCCAGCCACCGCCCATGAACTGGTGACTTGACATCTGGAACTCCACTCGGGGATGGCCGCCACCGGGCGGTTGGATCACCCGCACCGGGTAGAGGTGCTCGCGGTCGTACCAGATCTGGGCGGCCGTGGTGTCGCCCGCCTGGGCTCCCACGACGACCACGGGCAGGCCTTTCCAGTGACGCTCGTGCATGGCGGCCAGGTCTATACCCAGCGCTCGCAGGCGCATGAGCGTGGTGTCCACGGGCAGCGCGTAGATGTCCACCAACACGAGCATCGTGATCCAGCGCTCGTCGCCTTTCGCGACCACGATGTCTCCGGCTTCGAACGCGTAGAGCGAATCGGCACGGTACATGAGTCCGCGAAGCTCCTCGAGCGGCGCCTCGTCCACCCGCACGAGACCCGGCGGCCGGATGGCTTCGTACCAGAGCTTCGCCGGGCCGTCCGCGGGCTGGGTCCTTTGGACGAAGGTCACGTCGGTGAAGCGCTTCCCCACGTATCGATCATGGATCTGGCGGAAGACCGCGCTCGCGTCGGCGAACCGGGCGGTTTCTGCCTGAGACGGGGCACAGGCAGTCATGGCCAGGAGGAGGACCAGCCATAAGCGCGGATCGAGCCATGGCCTACCGATCATCTTGCGCTCTTCCTCCCAGCTGTTCCTCAAGCCAGCTCCCGAACAGCCCGCATCGCGGCCTCCACCTCCTCCGGGGTGTTCCGGATGGAGGGGGAGAACCGGAGGTACTCGACGGCATAGGGGGTCGTGCTGGCCACGATCTCCCGCTGCCGGAGCGCGCCGACCGCCGAGCGGGGCGACATGCCCTCGAGGTCGCAACAAACGATCCCGGACGAGAGGTCCTCGTCCATGGGCGTGATGATCCGGACGCCGTCGATCGACCCCAGACCTTCCTTGAGCTGGCGGGCGAGGTCGTGCGTCCGCTCCCGGACGCGGTCCTTTCCGATCGCCCGGTGGAGCTCGAACGCCGGCGCCATCGCCCAGCGGTGCTCGAACGGCTTGAAGCCACCCGGCGTCATGCGGGCACCGTCTGCGCGACCCGCGGGCTCCTCGTCACGGAACCAGGCCCGCCAGGACGCCCGGTCCCGGAAGCTCGGGATCGAAGGCCGCACGTGCGCCCAACGGTCGCCTCTCCCCCACAGGATGCCTGTCCCGCGCGGCCCGAAGATCCACTTGTGGGTGCCGGCCGCGAAGAAGTCGATCCCGAGATCGTCGACCGTCTCGTCCTCGATCCCCAAGCCGTGGACGCCGTCCACGCAGAGGAGGAGCCGGTCCTCTTCATCGCGCCTGTCATTCGCCTCCTCGACGACCCCGGCGATCTCCGAGAGAGGGATCCTGAGCCCGGTCCCCGAGTGGACCCAGGTCAGGGCGAGAACCCGCGTTCGGGGTCGGATCGCATTCCGGATGGCGTTCACGATCCCGTACCCCGAAACGTCCCCGATCTCGTCGTAGAGGCGGATCTTCCGGACCGTCGCGCCCGTCCGCTCGGCGGCCTGGCGCAGGGACTCGTGGGTCACAAAGTAGTCGTGCTCGGTCGTCAGGAGCTCATCACCCGGTCGGAGGGCGAGGCCGTTATAGAGGATCCCCAGACCCATGGTCGTCGAGTCCGTCAACGCGACGTCCTCGGGATCGGCCCCCATGTAGTCGGCCGCCGCCTCGACCGAGGCCCATGTCAGCCGGTCGTCGTTCCGCTCGTGATAGAGGGTCGGCTCCAGGTCGAGGCCCCGCCGGTGCTCCTCGATCGCGCTTCGGACCGGCCACGGGTGGCTCGCCAGGAGCATGGCCGAGAGGTCGATCGGCCGCTCGGCGATCGTGAACTGCTGCCGGACCGAGCCCCAGTCCTCGGGATCGAGCGGCGGGGGCTCGCCGGGCGGGGGGTCGCTGATAGCGCCCCGGGACCTCTCGGGGCGCGCGACCTGAGCCCCGCCCAGCGCACCGCAGGCAGCGGTCAGGCCGGCCGCCAGCGTGCCGGCCGAGACGAGGAATTTGCGGCGATCCATGGCCATGGCTACAGGGTAGGTTAGAGTTCGACGAACGCCGTCATATGGCTGACGCCTCCCGGACAGCGGCCATTCACGCTTCCCTGAATACCCTAGGGGTCCGACGCCGTGCCTGGATGACCCGCATCATCTCGCAGGCCGATATTCCGGCCCTCCTCCCCATGGCGGAGTGCGTCGAGGTCATCGAACAGGCCCTGATCGCCCGGGCCGAGGGCGAGGTGACCCTCCCCGTCCGCCAGTTGATGTGGCTCCCCGACCGGCGCGGGCTCCTGGGCCTGATGCCGGCTCACCTGGGCCCGCCGCGGATCATGGGAGGCAAGTTCCTCAGCGTCATCCCGGCGAACCACGGAACCGAGCTGGACACCCACCAGGGGGTCGTCCTCCTCTTCGAGGCCGAGCGCGGCCGGCTCCTGGCCGTGGTGGACGCGACCTCGATCACGGCGATCCGGACGGCCGCCGCGAGCGCGGTCGCGACCCGTGCCCTCGCACGCGAGGATGCGGGCGACCTGGCGATCCTGGGGACGGGCGTCCAGGCCCGTTCGCACATGGAGGCCATGCCGGTCGCGCGAGAGATCCGGAACGTCCGTGTGTGGGACCGGACGGCCGAGCGTGCAGAGGCTTTCGCCCGGCGCGAGTCCGAGCGCCACGGGATCGAGGTCCGCGCGGCCCGGTCCGCCCGCGAGGCGGTCGAGGGAGCGGACTTGATCTGCACGACGACCGCGGCGACCGAGCCAGTCCTCGAGGGCGCCTGGCTCTCGCTCGGCGCCCACGTGAACGCGGTCGGGGCCTGCTTCCCAACCGCGCGCGAGCTCGACACCGAGACCGTCCTCAAGTCACGCTTCTTCGTCGACACGCGGGAAGGCGTGCTGAGCGAGGCGGGCGATTTCCTGATCCCGAAGGGCGCCGGCGATGTCGACGACGGACACATCCAGGGCGAGATCGGCGAGGTCCTGACCGGGAAGGTCGAGGGGCGCCAAACCTCTGACGAGATCACCGTGTTCGAGTCGCTCGGGATCGGGATCTACGATCTGGCAGCCGCGCACCAGGTCTGGCGGAACGCCGAGGCGCAAGGCGCCGGGATCGAGGTCGAGCTCGGGGGCCGACGGTCCGATCCGTGACCAGTCCCGAAAATCCGGAATCGACTATAATAGAGGTCTTTCCCAATCCCCAAGGAGGACCGTGATGGGATTTTGGAAGCACCCGCTTCTGGCGCTGGGAATCGCCGCGACGCTCGCGGCCCTCGCGCCCACTACGCTCAATGCCCAGGAGGTGGCGCTCGTCACGCCGTCCGCTGAGCCCATGGATGGTGAGACGGCCGCCTCGATCGAGGCGATCCGGGGCGCGACCGCCAAGTACGAGGACCCCGAGGTCTCGATCGCCGAAGGGTACGTCCGCGATCCCGCGAATTTGTGCGCCCTCCCCGTCCAAGAGGGCCTCCCCGTCCAGCTCGGGGCGATGGGGATCCACTACTTCCGTCCGGACCTCCTCCAGATCACGGCCATGGCGCCACGCGTCGCCGGGGCCGGCACGCACACCGACTTCAACCAGCCGTCGGTCCTGATCTACTTTCCGGACGAGACCGGCGCGCTCAAGCTGGGCGCCGTCGAGAACCTGGTCTTCGAGAAGGCATGGAGAGAAGCCGGGAACGCCGGTCCGCCCGAGTTCCACGGCCGCCAGTACTGGCACCGGATCGACAACCCGGCCACGCCGGATTTCGACGAGGCCCACATGTTCGAGCCCACTACGAGCTCCACATCTGGCTCTTCAAGGATAACCCGAGCGGGATGTTCAGCCCTTACAACCCGGCGGTGAGCTGCGACATGCACGACGGCCCCACGACGATGGCCGAGGCCGCGGCATATATGCAGGCGCACGCGCCCCCGGCGGCCGAGCAGCCGTAGGGCGTCAGACCTCTTCCGGAAGGTAGGTCCCGAAGCTCCACAGGAGGCCTTCCATGTCCCGGACGGAATATTCCCAGGAGCCGTAGTCCGTGACCTGGAGGGGCCGCACGATGTCGGCGCCGGCGGCCTTGGCGCGATCGTGGTGCGCCTCGACGTCCTCGACGTACACGTAGATCCCCAGCGGCTCGGCCGCCCACGGGTTGTCCTTGTCCGACGGACGGGCCGAGCCCAGCATGATCGTGCCCGGTCCGAGGCGGAGCTCGGCGTGGATCACGGTGTTGTCGGGACCCGGCACGACCATCTGCTGCACGAAGCCGAACACGCGGGACAGCCAATCGACGGCGGCGGGTCCGTCCTTGTACTTGAGGGCGGGGAAGATGTTGGGAGCGGGGTCGTGGGCGGGTGGGTTCATAACTCCTCCTGTCCCGGAGGGTCAATCCGATGGGCACGTTTGTCGTCTTGAGAGAACATGCTCAACTGCCACGACGCGTCACGCATTGGCTCGGCGCTTCGATTTCTACCTCGTTCGAGGTTCTTCAGCAACTCTTCCGCTCTTTGTACTACTTCATCTGGCAACCCGGCCAATTTACCTACGTGGATGCCATAGGATCGATCGCTCGGTCCTCGTGAAACTCGCTTTAGAAAGACCACCTCGTTACCATATTCTTTGACTTCTACTTGATAATTCTTCACTCTTGGCAACAGCGATTCCACCTCGGTGAGTTCGTGATAGTGCGTCGCAAAAACCGTCTGCGGATGACCAAGTCCTTCGTGTAGATACTCTGTCACCGCCCAGGCGATTGCCAGGCCGTCGAAAGTCGACGTCCCGCGGCCGAGCTCGTCCAGAAGCACCAGCGAACGATCGGTCGCGTTATGCAGGATATTCGCGGTCTCGATCATCTCGACGAGGAATGTCGACTGGCCGCGCGCCAGATTGTCCGAAGCACCCACACGAGTAAACAGCCGGTCCACGATCCCAAGCCGGGCATTTTCGGCGGGCACCCACGAGCCCATCTGGCCGAGCACGGCGATGAGCCCGATCTGCCGAAGGTAGGTGGACTTCCCGCTCATGTTGGGGCCGGTCAGGATCACGATCTGCGTGTCCTCGGAGTCGAGCCGGGTGTCGTTCGGGACGAAGGTTTCGCCCTGGAGCCACCGCTCGACGACCGGATGGCGTCCGCCCTCGATCGATACGCCGATTTCGTCCGTCATCTTGGGCCGGCTCCAACCGTTTCGCGCGGCGACATCGGCCAGCGAAGCCAACACGTCCACCTCGGCCAGCGCGTCGGCGGTAGACTGGAGCTCCGCCGCGTGCTCCCCCACCCGCGAGCGCACCAACCCGAAGAGCTCCGCCTCGCGGGCGCCGATACGCTCCTCGGCTCCCAGGATCTCGTTCTCGACCTCCTTGAGCTCGGGCGTCACGTACCGCTCGCCGGTCGAGATCGTCTGCTTCCGGATCCACGCGTCGGGAACCTTGGCGAGGTGGGTCTTCGTCACCTCGAGGTAGTAACCGAACACCTTGTTGAAACCCACCTTGAGGGACGAGATGCCGGTCCTCTCGCGTTCGGTCGCCTGGAGCTTCGCGATCCAGTCCTTGCCGTCCCTGCGCGCGCTACGAAAGCGGTCAAGCTCGGGGTCATGGCCGTCGCGGATGACCGGGCCTTCGCCGAGCGCGGCCGGCGGCTCGTCGACTACCGCTTCGTCGATAAGGGCGACGACGTCGGAGTGGCCGATGAGGGCCGAAGCCAGAACGGCCCAGCGATCGCTCGGCACGTCCGAAGCGCCGTCCAGGACCCCGCGGCCTAACCCCTCGATGACCCCCCGAACGACCGGCACGGCCCGCAAGGTATCCGCGAGCGCAACCAGGTCCCGCGGCACAGCGCGACCGGACGCCGCGCGGCCGGCCAGCCGTTCCAGATCGTGCACACCGTCCAGCGCCTGGGCCAGCTTCTCGCGCGCGACCCCGTCCTGGACCAAGGCCTCGATCGCCAGGTGCCGCTCGACGATCCGGGCTCGGTCGGTCAGGGGCCGCGCCACCCACTGACGGATCCGCCGGGCGCCGGGTGCCGTCCGGGTCCGGTCGATCACGCCGAGCAAGGTCGCGGCTTTCCCGCCATCCCTCAAAGGCTCCAAGATCTCGAGGTTGGCGAGCGTGGCATCGTCGATCGCCATGTGCTCGGCGCTCAACAGCGGCCGGGGCGGCCGGAGGCCGGCCAGGGCCCCCGGCTGGACCTCCTCGACGTACTGAACGATCGCGCCGCCGGCGCCGATCCCGATCCCGAAGTCGGCGAGTCCGAAGCCATCCAGACCGCAGACCTCGAAGCGCCGGCAGAGGTCGGCACGGGCGGTCTCGACCTCGAACCGCCAGCCGTCCCGGAACGAGACCGGGAGGTCCGACCGCCACTCCTTGACGGGGTCGAGCGCGCGCGGGGCGGCGACTAGGTCGGCAAGGACGCCGACGTCCGGAGCGGCGACGTCACCGCGCCACTCGCGCGGGACGAGGAGCTCGGCGGGCGAAAGGCGCTTGATCTCGGCGACGAGCTGGTCGGTCGCCGGCTCGGCGACCCCGAACTCGCCGGTCGAGCAGTCGATCCAGGCGAGGCCGATCCGCTCGGCATCCCAGCGCGCCTTCCCGACCGTCCCTCGCGAGCCGCCCCCCGCGCCCGAAGCGGCGGAAGCCGGAGCGCGTCCCTCTGCCGTGACCGCCACGAGCCACGTGTTCCGCTCGCGGTCCAGCATCGCCTCGTCGAGCGGCGTCCCCGGCGTCACAACTTCGATCACGCCGCGCTCGACGATCCCCGTGGCCTGCTTCGGGTCCTCGAGCTGCTCGCAGATCGCGACCTTGAACCCCCTCTCGACCAGCTTCCGGACGTAGCCGTCGGCGGCCTTGATCGGGACGCCGGCCAGCGGCACCTCGGCCGCCGCGCCGTTGTTGCGGGAGGTGAGCGTCAGCCCGAGGACCCGCGCGGCCGTCACCGCGTCCTCGTAGAACATCTCGTAGAAGTCCCCCATCCGGAAGAAGAGGATTGCGTCCCGGTGCTGCGCCTTGATGCCCGAGTACTGGCGCATGAGGGGGGTGCCGGACTGGGTTCGTGGGCTCACAGGGAGGTCTCGCGCCCTTGGTTGCCGGTCAGGATTCGGAGTGCGAGGCGCGCGTCGATGGGACGAAACTATCGGCAGGGGGTGACAGCCGCCAACAAGCGGGTTGTCATCTTCAAGACCACGCTTCCGGGCGGGCCGTGACATGCTTAGAATTCGAGTTGGCTCCTCTCCGGGAGGCTTTTCGGGTCCGGCGGTACCACGTTCGAAAGGGGGTTCGCCATGCGCTCGAAGGCCGGTGCCGGCGCGGTGGCCGGGCTGCTCGCGGGTATCGCGTACGGGATCGTGATGCAGGTCGTCACGATGCCGATGCCTGGCGGAGGGATGCCGATGCCCCGGGGAAGCGAAATGCCGATGGATGCCGGAGGCCGGGTGCCAATGATGACGATGGTCGCCCAGGTCGTCCGGTCGGACAGCCTCGCCGTCGGTTGGATCTTCCTCCTGATCACGGGCATTGCGATGGGCGTGATCTTCGCGTGGGTGCTCGGCGGTCGGGCGGCGAGGATCGGCGGCGGACTCGCCTGGGGGGCGCTCTACGGGGTCTTCTGGTGGGTCCTCGGCACGCTCATCCTGATGCCGATCCTTCTCGGGATGTCGGCGTTCGCGCCGCTCACGATGGCGCCGATGCGCCCCGGAGCCATGTGGAGCCTGGCGGCCTACCTTCTATCTGGGCCGATCCTCGGGGCGGTCTTCGCCGGTCTGCACAGAGGGGAACCCGCGGCCGCGGGGCCGGTTCCGGGCGCCTAGATCTAGGACGCCGCCCTGGGGGCGCACCCGAGAATCCAGACCAAAATTTCTGTCACGGCTGGTGAGTGTGTGTATGATCAGGCCGGTTCGGGGTCCGATTTCGGGGTAGGGACCGGACCTACAACCCGGCTCTTCCTCTTGAAGGGCGGGCCGAAAGTCCGGGCAGGTGAGCCTGTGACTCGAATGGGGTTCAGGTGGTCGCAGGTTCAAATCCTGTCGCCTCGATCACCCTAACTCTTCTTGGCCCCGCCGAGCCGGGCGATCTCCCTCCGCGCAGCGTCGATGCGGGGCTTCAGCACGGGATCGGCGTTCCGCCAGGCGGCGAGCGCTTCCTCGTACGCTTGGATGGCCTTCCGGTTCTCTCCAAGCTGGGCGTACGCCCTTCCCATCTCGTAGGCCGCGAAGGGGTCCCGGATGATACCTCCTGGCCACAGGGTCTGAAGGTACGGCACCGCCTCGCCAGGCTTGCCGAGCTCCAGGAGGAGAAGACCGATCCACCGCCGGGCGAACCCGTTCGGCCACCAGGCCGGAGGAGATAGTCCGACCATGTCCCGCTGACCAGCTATCAGAAGGGGAAGCGCCTCCGGACCCCTCCCTCGTCTCCACAGTCCGTATCCTTCCAGTACGTTCGCTGCCCCGCCGAAAGCGCGCGAACCCATCGAGCCTCTGCTGGCTTGGCGCGCGGCCACGCGAAACGCTCGGACGACGGCGGCGTGCTCGGGCCAGCGGCTGCGATCAGCCGCATAGGCTCCCGCGAAGAACCAACCGGTCGTATCCGATTCCGCAGCCTGGAATGCGAGATCGCGCTCCAGGGGCTTGGGAAGCGCCAGGCCGTAGGAATACAGGTAATAGGCAACCAACCTGGGGCACCACGGGCACATGAGCGGATGGTCCAGCAGGCGGATCTCCTCCTGGAACTTTCCTTCCCAGAGCAGGATTGCCCACAAGCAGGTGCGGCACCGTCTTGCCATGTTTATCTGGGCCTGGGGTTGCCGGTGGAGCGCCTCGCTGATCGGAAGGAACCGGCCGTTGTTCAGGAACTTGGTGGTCTCCAGCAGGAGCTCGGCATCGAGGGTGTCCACGATGGCCCACGCTTCGGCACGGGCTGCGGAATCGCCCCACGCGAGCGCGTACGCCAGCCGGCCTGCCTTCACGGTCTCGTCCCCCTCGCGCGTCAGGCCGGCCAAGGTTTCGAGGCGCTCGGCGGCCTGCTCCCGATCGGCCTCCCAGAATGACCTATACAAGAGATCGATCCGGTAGGGCGCGAACGTAGGGTCGAGCTTTGCCGCGCGAAAAAGCGCCCGATCTCCGTCCGACGGGTCTCCCGGTACAACCGGCTCGTTGAACTGATCGCCGAACGTCATCGCCAGGAGAAACCAGAGCTCCGGGTCGTCCGGATAAAAGTTGAGGAACTCTTGGACGAGCTCGCGGGCGCGAAATCGATCAAAAAGGAGGAACTCGCGTGTTGCTTTTGCCAGCATTACTTCGCGCTGCGGAAGCCTATCGGAGAGGGCGATGGCCCGGTCGATCTCGTCCACGCTCTCCAGGTTGTCCAGGAACCACCACTGGGCCCAGGCCAGCCTGAGCCAGGCCAGCGCAAACGACGAGTCCGCCGCCACCGCCCGCTGGTGCGCCACGCTCGCGTTCTCGAAGTCGGCCTTGCGATACAGCGCCTCCCCTTCGAGGTACGCCTTGAGCGCGGGGAATGACGTCGTCGTGACGCTGGCCAGGTTCGGAACTCCGGGGAGCCTATCGGCGTCTTCCTTGAGGATCGCGCGCAGGACCTCGAGGGAGAGACGGTCGACCAGCGCGTAGAGGCTGTCCGGGGAGCCCTCGGCCCTAGCCGCTCCGATTACGACGCCCCTTTCGAGCTCGTAGACGTCGGCCGAGAGCCGGATGTTGGCGCCGATTGTCACTGCGTTTCCGATGACGGCATACGAAGCCCCGGAATCTTGGGCGATTCCCAGAAGGGTGCGCAGATCGGGGCCCTGCCCTTCGGAGACACCCTTACGCCACTGGGCCAGCACCGTCCGGCTGTCGATGGCCCGGAGGCCACCCACGCCGTCCAGGTTCGTCGTCAGGAGGTCAACGAGGCCTTCGCGCCAGAGTTCCAGGTTCGGATCTGCGACATGGAACGGCATGACTGCGATACCCGGAGCGGCTGTCGATTGCTCGTCGGGGATAGCTGGCTCCGTGTTCCAGCCGCCCACGACGAGATACAGGATCATCAGTCCCGAAGTCGCGATTCCTGCCCCCAGAACCAGCGCTGACCGCGGAACGCCCGTTCGCTGCCGTCGGACTCCCGTCGGGAACGCGCCGGCCGGAGTTGCTGCCCCGGGCGGCGCCGATTCGATAACGGCCGCAGCCGGTGGGACCCAGGCGTCCGGCTCCGCCTGGAGCCGGGAGGCGAGCGCGGTTACGGTCGGATCAGGCATGGCCCCGTACTCGCTCTTCAGGTGCTCGGCGTGCTTGGCCGCGTGGCGCAGGGCTCCAGCGCGGTCGCCCGTCGCCGCCAGCGCCGCCATGAGCCCCAGCACGGCCCGGGAGTGGTCCGGCTCCTCAGCGCAGAGCCGGTGCCACCACCGGGCCGCCCCCCGGGGGTCGCCCCCGGCCTCGGCGCGCTCGGCCAGCCTCTCGAGCGCCCCCACGTAGGCGCGCACCAACCGCTCGCGCTCGTGCGCCGCCCAGCTCTCGAACTCCACATTGTCGGGCAGGAAGAAGCCGTCCAGGAAAGCGCCCGCATAGAGCTCGACCGCGGGCTCCAGCCGGCCCGCCTCCAGGGCGGCCTCGAACTCGATGACGTCGACCCATACTACATCGAGTCCCAGCCGGAGCTCGTCGCCCGTCGAGGCGAGCGCCGCCTCGCCAAGCGCCTTCCGTAGCTCGTAGACCGAGGCGTTCAGCAGGTGGCGCGCCCGCTCGGTGTCGCTCTCGGGCCACAAAAAACCGATCAGCTTGTCGCGGGTCAGGGTTTGGCCGCGGGCGGCGGCCAGCAGCGCGAGCAGAGCCAGCCGGTGTCGGTGGGTGGCCTTGCCGGCCAGCGGTCTGCCCTCCGCTTCGATCGATGCACGACCCAGAAGCTTGAGGGAAACCATGTGTTTACCCGGGGTTCATCGAGGGTTCGCCGGTGGATGACCCGGCTTCCCCATGATAGGAGCTTGCACCCACCACGGTCAACGAAAACTCAGGGAGGCAGGATGTTCACAAGAAACGGGTATGATCGTCCTGGGACCCTAACGTAGGCAACCCTATGCAGCAGCTTGGTTCGCTCAAGGCGATAGGCAGCTCGGCCTTCCTCGCCCTGGGACTGTTCGCCATGTCGGCTCTCTGCGCCGGCGTGGCGTTCGGCCAGGTGACGGGCAAGGTAGAAGGTACGGTCACCGACCGTGACACCGGCGAGCCGCTGGTCGGGGCGCAGGTCGTCATCGCGGGCACCCACCTGGGCAACGTCAGCAACCAGGACGGCTACTACTTCATCAACAATGTCGCGGTGGGCGTCCAGAGCATCATCGCTCAGTACCTTGGCTATCAGACGACGACGCTGGAGCAGCGGATCCTCGCCGGCCAGACGATGACCGTCGCGTTCGCGCTCTCCGGCGAGGTCGTGGAGCTGGACGAGGTCCTGGCAGTGATGAAGCGCGAGCCCTTGGTGGCCCGCGACAACACGATCTCCAAGACCCGCTTCACGGCCGAGATGGTGCGGAACATGCCTATGCAGAACCTGGGCTCTGTGATCTCGCTCGGGGCCGGCATCTACCAGGAGCGTGGGGTCGGGCCCGAGAGTATGATGATGGGCACGAGTGGCGGTTTCATCATCCGCGGTGGCCGCGGCTCCGAGGCGGCGACCTACGTGGACGGCGCGCTGGTGACCGACTTCTCGACGCAGCGGAACGTGGGGCAAGTCGGCGTGTTCGCGGTCGAGGAGGCGGACGTCATCACGGGTGGGTTCAACGCCGAGTTCGGCCACGCGCAGTCAGGAGTCATCAACATCATCACTCGTGAGGGCGGCGAGAGGTACCACGGCATCCTGCGCTTCACGACGGACGGCCGATTCGGCACCAATGGCTACGAGCTGGAAGAGCTGGCTGAAGGCGTGGTGCCCGAGGAAGAGAAGTGCTGCGGGTTCAACGAGCTGCAGGCCTCGATCGGCGGCCCGATCATCCCCGACGTGCTGATCCTGTTCGGGTCCTTCGACGCGACCGGTGCAGCCGACATCGACCCCCGCATCGCGGGCTTCAACCCGGCGCTTGGGGAGTTCAACTCTAGCGGCTCAACGGAGACGATCCTGCCAGGCGCGCGCGGGGACAACACGCGGGCGCAGGTCAAGCTGACGGCGTTTCGCATCGGGAGGTCCAAGCTGACCGGGACGTACCTCTTCAGCCGCGACCAGAACGAGAGGTACTGTTCGGGTTGCTCGCTGTCCCAGTTCCTGTCGCCCGCGACTCGGAACAAGACGCACGACATCATTCTGGGGTACGACCAGGAGCTTTTCCGGACCTCCGAGCGGAACCTGAACCTCCAGGTGCGGGGGAATTTCCACCATACGAAGCGTTTCACGGGCACACCACGGAACGCGATATCGGCGGCGCTCCTGCGGGAACGGCTGGGCGGCCAGTGCGGGGAAGACTGCAGCGTCGACGAGGATGCGTTCGACGAGGACTTCCTCAACTACCGGTTCGGGCAGGTCGAGTTCTTCTTCGAGGACGCTTTCCCGGGTGCTCCTGATCTGGTCAACGTGGGCGGTGTGCGGGGGACCAACCCTGACCCGATCTTTGGCCAATCACGGATCTTCGCGACCGAAGGGTTCGTGAATAGCTTCGCCAAGCGGGACGAGCGTCGGTACGGGATCCGCGCCGATCTGGAGAGCCAGCTCAATCGCGTCCACCGCGCCAAGGTGGGCGGCGAGTACACGTGGATCAATTATAGCGAGACGGGAGGTCAGTTCACCGACGCGGTGTTCGCCCAGGTCTTCGACGTCGACCCGCGCGTGGCGGCGATCTATGGCCAGGACCGACTCGATTATGGCGACCTGGTGATCGACCTGGGGCTGCGGGTGGACCACTGGGACCCGAACACCGACTTCCCGCTCTACCCCGGCATTGTGCCGTGCTCGATCTCCGCCTTTTCACAGTGCTCGGACCCGGCCACGAACGCCCAGGCCGTCGTGGTCGCGGGCCGGACGCGGACCGAGCTGTCGCCGCGCCTCGCCGTGGCGCACCCCGTCACCGACGCGACCCAGG
>Ga0299913_10003230_pt1 | contig 13257 bp, 8 predicted proteins | sample RVTome_9_FD_201360 | JGI IMG/M metagenome (GOLD analysis project Ga0299913, IMG submission 201360) | Soil microbial communities from uranium-contaminated site in the Upper Colorado River Basin, Wyoming, United States - RVT155D38 (version 2) ... | reverse complement strand
AGGCGCGAGGACTACGAGCACCCGCACGACGTCGACTGGGCGACCGGAGCGGCGATGCTCCTCTCGGCCGACTGCGTGAGGGCCGTCGGCGAGTGGGACGAGTCGTTCTTCCTCTACTCCGAGGAGACCGACTACGCGCTGCGCGCGCGCGACGCCGGGTTCCGGGTCGTCTACACACCGGACGCCCGGGCAGTCCACCGTGACTCCGGCACGACGTCCGAGGCTCGGTTGTGGGCTCTCCAGGCGGCCAACAAGGTGCGCCTGTTCGGTCGTCGCCATTCCCCGGCAGCCACCGCCGCCTTCGCCGCGGGTGTCGCAGTCAACGAGGCCCTGCGGGCACCGCGCCACCCGAAGCACCGCGCGGCGCTGCGGGCCCTCGTCGAGCCGGCACGGCGCCGCACCTCGGCGGTGCCGGACCGTGAGCCGTCGACGGACGGCGTCATCTGCTTCTCGGCGCTCGACTGGTGGTACCACAACCATGCCCACGCCGACTTCCAGCTCATGCGACGCGTCGCGGCGAGTCGGCGCGTGCTCTTCGTGAACAGCATCGGCATGCGCATGCCCCTCCCGGGTCGCTCGACCCAGCCGCTGCGGCGCATCGTGCGCAAGGTGCGCAGCATCAGCCGTGCCCTGCAGGCGCCGGTGCCGGACCTCCCCGACTTCCACGTCCTCAGCCCCGCCGTGCTCCCGTTCTACGGCACCCCCGCGATCCGCGCTCTGAACACGAGGCTCGTCACGTGGCAGGTGCGACGCGCGGCGCGTCGGCTGGGCCTGGAGATGCCGACCTGCCTCGTGACCATCCCCACCGCGTGGGCCGCGGCACGCCGGCTCCCGGTCCGCAGCGTCATCTACAACCGGTCGGACAAGCACTCCGAGTTCGGTGAGACCGACCAGACCTACATCCGCGACCTCGAGGAGCAGCTGCTCCGCGGTGCCGACCGGGTGCTCTACGTCAGCCGCGCACTCATGGAGCAGGAGTCGGCGTACACCGCCGGCCGGGCTCGTTTCCTCGACCACGGTGTCGACCTGGACCGCTTCCGCCTGGGCCTGCCGGAGTCGGCGGACCTGGCCGACGTCGGGCGGCCACGGCTCGGCTTCTTCGGTGGCTTCGACGACTACGTGATCGACTTCGACCTGCTGGAGCGCCTCGCCAAGTCCCTGCCCGAGGCCGAGGTCGTGCTCGTCGGCGACGCGACCTGCTCGATGGACCGGCTCACCTCCCAGCCGAACGTGACCTGGCTCGGGTACCGGCCGTACGAGCAGATCCCGTCACTCGGCGCGGGCTTCGACGTGGCGCTCATGCCCTGGCAGCAGAACGGCTGGATCGAGGCGTGCAACCCGATCAAGCTGAAGGAGTACCTCGCGCTCGGGCTGCCGGTCGTCAGCACGGACTTCCCGGAGGTCCGTCATTACGACCACGTCGTGCGCGTCGCTCGAGACCACGACTCGTTCGTCGACCTGGTCCGCGAGACGATGCGCGACGGCGGACCCGGGACTCCTGAGTCGCGCCACGCGGTCGTGTCGGGTTCGTCGTGGGAACGACGTGCCCAGGAGCTGATCGAGCTCTGCGACGAGTCAGGGACTTTGCGCTGATGTGTGGCATCGCGGGCGTGATCCGCTTCGACGGAGGGCAGGTGGACCCCGCCCTGCTGAGAGCCATGGCCGACCGCCTCGCCCACCGTGGCCCGGACGGCGAGGGCTACTTCCACCGCGGGGCCGTCGGGCTGGCTCATCGCCGGCTGGCCATCATCGACATCACCGGCTCGCCCCAGCCTATGAGCACACCCGACGAGCGACTGCACGTCTGCTTCAACGGCGAGATCTTCAACTACCGCGAGCTGAGAGAGGAGATCGCCTTCCCCTACCGGACCGACGGCGACACCGAGGTCCTGCTCGCGGCCTACGCAGCGGACGGGGCCGACGGCGTCCGGAGGCTCCGCGGGCAGTTCGCCTACGCGCTCTTCGACGAGGCGGAGCAGGTGGTCACGCTCTTTCGGGACCGCGTCGGTGTGCTCCCGCTCTACTACCACTCGGACGGACGCCGACTCGTGTTCGCGTCGGAGGTCAAGGCGCTCGAGCCCGCGATGCCGGGCGGCCTGTCTGTGGACACGGCCAGCCTCGACGACTACCTGACCCGGCGCGCGGTCGCGGCGCCCTTCACGCTCTTCTCCGGTGTCCGCAAGCTCCTCCCCGGGCACACCCTCCGCGTCGACACGAGCGGCCATGTCGAGACGCGGGCGTACTGGACGCTGCCGGACCCGTCGGACACCGTGGACCTCCAGCCCGACGAGGCGGTCGACGCGGTGGGCGCCGCTCTCGACGCAGCGGTGGCCGACGCCCTGGTCGCGGACGTCCCGGTGGGCGCCTACCTCAGCGGTGGCGTCGACAGCAGCCTCATCGTCGCGACCGCGACGCGGCTGCGCGGTGGCGCGCCGGTCGAGACGTTCGCCGCAGGCTTCGGCGCGCCGACCGACGAGCTGCACCACGCACGGCGTGTGGCGGAGCACGTGGGCAGCAACCACCACGAGGTGACGCTCCGGCCGGGCGACTTCAGCAGCGCCTGGCAGGAGCTGTCGTGGTTCCGGGACGCGCCCCTGTCCGAGCCCGCCGACGTCGCCGTCTGGTCGCTGGCCACCGAGGCGAGGAAGCGGGTCAAGGTCGTCCTGTCGGGCGAGGGCAGCGACGAGCTGTTCGCCGGCTACCCGAAGCACCGCTATGCGTCGCTCACGGAGAGGGTCGGCGTCCTGCCAGCGCGCGCACGGACACCGCTGCTGCGTGCACTGGAGCGCGCGCTCCCCGCCGGTCAGCGCAGGCTCCGCACGGCGGTGCGCGCGCTCTCCGGCGCGAGCGCCCAGCAGCGGGCGGTGGAGTGGTTCGCGCCGTTCACCGAGTACGAGCGTCGCGCGCTCCTCGGTCCGCGGGACCCTGAGCGCCGGGCGAGGCCGTACGTCGGGTCCAGTGCGCTGGACCGCATGCTGCGCGCGGACTGCCCGGGAGGTTGGCTCGCCGACAACCTGCTCGAGCGCGGCGACCGGATGAGCATGGCTGCGTCGCTGGAGCTCCGGCCGCCCTTCCTGGACCACCGTCTCGTAGACCTGGCCTTCCGCCTCGACCCCTCCCTCAAGCTGCGCGGCCGGACCGGGAAGTGGGTCGTGAAGGAGCTGGCCAGGCGGCACCTCCCGCCGGAGATCGTCGACCGTCCCAAGTCGGGCTTCGTGGTGCCGCTGCACTCCTGGTTCCGCGGTGACCTGCGGTCGGAGTCGCGCGATCGGCTGCTCGCCGCCGACTCGTTCGTCTCCGAGGTGATGGACCGGGCGGTGGTGCGCAGCATGCTCGACGACCACGCGCGGGGTCGGCGCGACGAGACCGCACGGCTGTGGACGCTCATGTGCCTCGAGACGTGGCACGGAGCGTTCTTCCGCAGCTCGACACGCGCGAACAGCGCGGCCACCGGGTAAAGAAACAGTCTGCGCGATTGCCACGCTGAGTGGTCACACGGGCCACATCGGTAACCCTCGCGCGAGGCCAGGCTCACTCACCGTGCTCGCCGAGTCGGTCGCTATAGATCCATTTTACCCGGCTCGATGTGCATCCCGCGACGCTGTGTGATTAGTGTCGCCGCCGGTCGGGTAAGCCAGGCCCGGCATCGGGGGGAAGCAGCACCCCGGGGGCGCACGAACCGTGGGGGGACAGCCCATAGGAGGGCTCACCGGAGCCCTCCCGCACGAGAGGTCATCCACCCCCTTGATCGAGCCGCCACGCCATCCGCCGATAGCAGTCGACGACGGGACCCGACCAGGGCACTGAGAGGGGCTTGTCGTGCAGTCTCCCGGTGCCCTTCATGGGCAGCAGTCGTGGTGATACCCGTCTGCCATGACACAGAGCACTCGTTGTCTTGGGACGCTTTTTGCTCGGCAAACGAGGGGTCTCGGTCAAGCCGCGCCCGACATGAGTCCGACACAACAACTGGTCGTCGAAGCCATGGGGGATCGGCGACCACATCCGTCCGACGCGTCTTACGGCGCCCACACGCGCACCACAGCGAAGGAACCCCATGCCCAGCACTCCCCAGCCGAAGGGCCACCCCGCGTTCAGCCAGCAGCACGGACGCCACCGCAGCATTGGCCGGAGCGGGCGGTCGGGCGGCGCGACCGTCCTCGCCGCCCCGCCCGCGGGCCGTCGCTCCGGTAGCCGTGGCCTGCGCGGTGTGGCAGCTGCGACTTCGGCCTTGGTCGCCGCCGGCTTCTTGGTCGCGAACGCATCGGCGGAGACGCCGTTCGACTTGAACGTCGCCGCCGGCCATTCGTCCTCGTACACCGACCCGTCGGGCACTGTCTACGCGGCCGACAAGCACTACTCGGATGGCTCGGTCTACCGCGGCGGCGTCAACATCCGCGGCACCAAGGCCGATGCGCTCTACCAGCGCCACCGCTGGGGCATGTCCGGGTATGCCCTCCCCGTCGACTGCGCGGGGACGTACAACGTCACCCTGCATTTCGCGGAGACGGTCATGAACAAGAGCGGCAGGCGCGTGTTCGGTGTCGCCGCGGAAGGCACCACCAAGATCGCGAAGCTCGACGTCTTCGCTGCCGTCGGCGTCAACCGGGCGCTGCAGCGCAGCTTCGACGTCACGGTGAAGGACGGCACGCTGAACCTCGACTTCCAGCGGATCGTCGAGGACCCGATGGTCTCGGGCATCCAGGTGTCACGGACCTCGAACTGCTCGGGCAGCGCTCCGGCGCCGGCCCCGTCGACCTCGGCTCCTGCCCCGACGACGCAGGCCCCAGCACCCTCGACCCCGGCCCCTGCTCCGTCCACCCCGGCTGCGGGCTCCTTCAGCGGCCGGCTCAACGTGGCGAGCAACTCGTCCTACACCGACGCGAGCGGCAAGGTCTGGTCGCCTGACGCCGGCTTCGTCGGCGGGAGCGTCTGGCAGGGCGGCGACAAGGCCATCGCCAACACGACGTCCGACACCCTCTACCGCAAGCACCGCTGGGGCATGAGTGGCTACAAGATCTCCGTCCCGAGTCCGGGCAAGTACGAGGTGGACCTCCACCTCGCGGAGCTCGTCTTCAGCTCACCGGGTCGGCGCGTGTTCGACGTGACCGCCGAGGGTGCGCTGAAGCTCGACAACCTCGACGTCCTGGCGAAAGCTGGGGGACCGGATCGCGCGCTGACCGAGACGTTCGTCGTGGACGTCCAGGACGGGACGCTCAACCTCGGCTTCAGCGCCAGCGCGGACGACCCGATGGTGTCGGGCATCGAGGTTTCCACGGCCGGCGCGAGCCAGCCGGCACCGACCACTTCGGCGCCCGCACCGACGACGCAGGCTCCCGCGCCGACCACGGCAGCTCCAGCACCGACGACGCAGGCGCCAGCGCCGACCACGGCAGCTCCAGCACCGACGACGCAGGCGCCCTCCTCCGGCGGGTTCCCCAACGCCAGCAACACCGGCGTGCCGGCCGGCGTCACGCTCAAGCCGTCGGGCTCGATCACCGTCACGCAGAACGGCACTGTGATCGACGGCCTGGACGTCAGCGGCAGCATCCGGGTGCAGGCGAACAACGTGACGATCAAGAGGACGCGCATCCGCAATCCCGGTGGCCAGGCGATCACGGTGTCGCCGTCCACCTCCGGAACGGTGATCGAGGACGTTGAGCTCGACGGCACCGGCAACAAGGACAGCTCCTCGGCAGTCGGCGACTCGAACTACACGATCCGCCGTGCGCACATCCACCACTTCGGTGAGGGACCGCGCGCCAACGGGAACGTGCTGATCGAGGACTCCTACATGCACAGTTTCCTGAACTTCATCGCTCAGGGTGCGCACCAGGACGTCATCCAGTCCACGGGCGGGTCGAACCTGACCTTCCGGCACAACACGATGCTGATGAACGTCGACGGCGGGAACGCAGCGATCATGATCGGCACGTACACCGGCAGTAACCTGCTGATCGACAACAACCTGCTCGCTGGCGGCGGCTACACCGTCTACGGCGGCGACTCGCACAACTGGACCAACGTTCGGATCACGAACAACCGGTTCAGCACGATGTTCTACCCGAAGTCCGGCTACCACGGCCCGCTGCTCTACGCGGCAAACGCCACGAAGTCCGGCAACGTGTGGCACGAGAGCGGCAATCCGCTCTAGGCAGTGCGAAGGGCGGCGGTCGGGACACGTCCCGGCCGCCGCCCTTCGCTTTGCCCCAATTCCCGCCGATCGGCCGGGCCGAGTGGGTGGCGATCGTTCCCCGGGTGGCACTACCGTCGGGCACAAGACGCTGCGCAGGCGAGCTACCAGAGCCGAAGAGGGGCCCCGTGGGGATCGTCAACAACCTTCGCAAGCGCGGACTCTGGGCCGCACCCGGCCACTACCTCTCCCCCCTCCCTTCACGTGACGACATCGACCGGCAGGTCGCCTGGGACGCTGTCGGAGATCTGCCGGGCATCAACATGCGTGAGCCCGATCAGCTGTCGCTCGCGTCGTCGCTGAATCTGCGCCTAGGTGGCTGGGATAGGTACAAACCGGGAAACACGATGTACGGCGAACCTGATGCGGCCCTGTACCGCGCACTGCTCGAGCATGAATCACCACGGAAGGTCGTCGAGGTGGGGTCGGGATGGTCGACCGCCGTTGCGCTCGACTGCGGCTTCGCTGTGACGTCCATCGAGCCCTTCCCCGTGCGAATGTCTCAAGCGACTCGCCCGAACGACCGGGTGACGCTCGTCCAACGCCCTGTCCAGGACGTCCCGGTCGAGCAACTCACCGATCTCGCCCCGGGCGACATCCTCTTCATCGACAGCAGTCACGTCGCGAAGGCGGGATCTGACGTGCAGTGGCTCGTCCTGAACGTCCTTCCCTGCCTGTCACCGGGTGTTCGTGTTCACGTCCATGACATCTTCTGGCCGTTCTCCTACCCGGAGGCCTGGCTAAGGGAGGGCAGAGCCTGGAATGAGAGCTATCTGCTGCGCGCCCTCCTGACGGACTCACCACGCTGGCGGATCGATCTCTTCGCACACTGGCTTTGGGGCCGAGAGCCCTCGCTGCGACTGCCCGGACCGTGGCCGTCAGGGCTCTGGCTGCGGCGCACGTAGCCGAACGGTGGCCCCTGCTCCCCCTCGATCCCGGGCTCGCAGAACGGCCGCGCCGGGTCTTGCCAAGGCATTACCGTGTTGTGGGCAACGGTAGGTGGGCTGGGGGGTGCTGAGTGGCTAGAGCAGTCGAGTCTGGCCGCCGCCCAGCCGCAATCGCATTCTTCGCCGCTACTGCCTGGGACGGGAACCGCTTTCCCGACCAGCACATGGCTGAGCGACTCGCCCGGAAGACGCCCGTTCTGTACGTCGACCCACCCCTGTCAGTTCTTCGGACCACCTCAGGACTGCGCGGGCTGGTCAGCCCCCGGATCGAACGCCTGACACCTACCCTCACCAGGGTCACGAGCCTGGCGCCTCCCTTCCCGCATCGAGCCTTCGTGCGGAACCTGAGCCACGCGACTACCCGCCGAGGGGCACGCGTAGCCGCAAGGCGATTGGGCGTTGACGTCCAGACAGTGGTCGTGGCGTCCCTGAGTCCGCTCCTCGATGCCTTCCCAGGCGCCAGGAGGGTGCTCTACGGGACCGACGACTTCGCCGCCGGGGCCGCTCTCATGAGCGTGAGCCAGTCTTGGCTCAACCGGCGTGAGATCGCCCAACTGAGGTCAGCGGATGTCGTCGTCAGCGTCAGCGAGACCCTGGCAGACAAGTGGCGCGGCCTCGGCCATCCCACCAGCGTCGTCCCGAACGGCTGCGATTTCGACCACTTCGCCCAGGCGGACGACTCTCCGTGGCCGGACGATGTCGAGCTACCCGGCCCGATTGCCGGTTTCGTTGGCCACATGTCGGAACGGATCGACTTCTCCATCCTGGAGCGAGTCGCTGAGACCGGCAGTTCCCTGCTTCTTGTCGGCCCACGACAAAGCACCTGTGACTGGCAGCCCATGGAACGCCTCTTGTCACGACCAAACGTCCAGTGGGTAGGTCCCAAGCCATTCGAGCAGTTGCCCAGCTACGTGCGGGCTATCAACGTGGGCCTTGTCCCCTACGCGGATAGCGCGTTCAACCGTGGCAGCTTTCCGCTGAAGACCCTCGAGTACCTGGCGGCGGGCCGCCCGACGGTGGCTACCGACCTACCGGCGATCAGATGGCTCGACACGCCGACGGTCTCCATGGCCAAAGATCCAAGCGAGTTCTCGCATCTGGTCGTCCAGGCCCTCAGCCAACGACCGGAGGAGAAGACTGTCGCTGCGATGCGCGCCGTCGCGGAGCGCAACAGCTGGGACCTGCGCGCACGCGAGTTCGCGGATCTCCTGGGGCTCTCGCCTGATTCAGCCACCGATGGGGCGATGTCTGTCGAAGGGGCAATCCGCCGAACCAGCGGGAAAGAGGGTGAGTCGTGACCCGCGGCGACCTCAGCACCGAGGGTCGGCAGCGAGACGTCACCGGAGTCCTTCTAGGCCTGATCGTTCTCGTGTTCGCGGTGCCCTCGATTCTCGTGTTCCAGCCGCTCGGCGCAGGTGCTACTCCGGCTGCCCTCCTGGGAACCGTGCTCTTCCTGTGGTGGGCAAGCACCCGTCTCCTCGGCGATGACGAGGCGGTGTCTCGGGTGCGAGTACGCCCGATCCACTTGGCCCTGTTGTTCTTTGCGGCGGCACTCCTGCTCAGCAACTGGGCTGGCAACTTCCATGCCCGTTCCGCTCTCGAAACGAGCTCCGCTGACCGCGCCGTCCTGATCGTGCTCGCCTGGGCCGGCGTCACACTTGCTGCGGCTGACGGCCTGCTCAGTCGTCGGAGCATCGACAGGGTCCTGCACGCTCTCGTGGTCGGGGCCGCGGCGATGTCCGTGGTCGGCTTCCTTCAGTTCTTCTTCGGCTTCGACATCGCGCGTTTCGTGAGCATTCCCGGCCTCACACCGCGCAGCGATCTCGCGTTCATTCAGGAGAGATCGATCTTCAGGCGCGTCGCAGGAACGGCCGGCCACCCCATCGAGTTCGGTGTCACGCTCGCGGTGATCCTTCCGCTCGCGGTCCACTTCGTTGTTGCACCCGGTCGAGACCGGCTCCACCGCGATGTCGTGTTCCTCGTGCTGATCGCGGCGGCGATCCCCATGACGCTGAGTCGCTCAGCGACGCTCGGGATGGCGGTTGCGGGGGGGATCCTGTTCGCAGGATGGAACGGCGCACAGCGGCGCAAGGCCCTCATCGTGGTCCCCGTGTTCGCCGTCGCACTGCGGCTGTTCGTACCGGGACTCCTAGGCACCATCCGGAGTCTGTTCCTCAACTTGGGCAACGACCCGAGCATCGAGGGCCGCACGGACGACTACGCATACGTTCAGGAGTTTTTCGTCGAGTCACCCGTGGTCGGGCAAGGCTGGGGGACGTTCATTCCGGAGGAGTACACGACCCTGGACAACCAATACCTCGTCCAGGCCGTCGAGACGGGCGTGATCGGAATCCTGGCCCTGCTGACTCTCTTCGCCGTTGGCTTCTCATGCGGCAGAGGGATCCGCCTCCGCGCCTCGGACGAGCAAACCAGACATCTCGGCCAGGCACTCGCGGCGTCGATCGCGGTCGTGGCGGTCACGTTCCTGACCTTCGACGGACTGAGCTTCCCGATGGTCACCTTGACTGCGTTCCTGCTCCTAGGAGTGATCGGCGCCTTCTGGCGCCTCACGGTGGCCGAGCACGGCATGGTCGTGCAGAGGGACCGGACCCGCAGGGGCACGCACGACGCGATGGCGTCTCACACAGGAGACCTGGCCGACCCTGCCTGATCGACTTGTCCCCGCGACGTTGGTGTGTCACCTTCTTCGGTCATGGGCCAAGAATCGAACGCCGCTGCTCGGCGTGCGCCGGTGGCCCTGCTCGCGATTCTTGTCGCAGCAGCTGTTGTCGCCGCCCTCGTGTCGTACGACTTCTCCGGCGGGGGTTCGGGCCCGAGCCGAGAAGGCAGTGGCAGTTCCGCGAGCGACGCCTCGCAGCACACAGCGGCGACAGTGCGGCCCGCCCACACACGGAAGCGCGGATTCCCCGGGAAGCGCAACACGGGTGTCCCCGCCGGCACGAGGCTGCGGCCGTCAGGGTCGCTGGTCGTCCGCCAGGACGGAGCGGTGATCAAGAAGCTGGACGTGACCGGCAGCATCCGCATCGAGGCGAACGAAGTCACGATCAAGCGTGTCCGGGTGCGGCGTCCCGGCGGGCAAGCGATAACTGTCTCGCCGGACACGCGTGGTGCGGTGATCAAGGACGTCGAGCTCGACGGTCGCGGCAACACGGACGGCTCTTCCGCCATCGGCGACTCGAACTACAAGCTCATCAGGGTGCACATCCACCATTTCGGAGAGGGACCGCGCGCCAACGGTAACGTCGTCATCCGCGACAGCTACATGCACTCGTTCCTGGACTTCATCGACCAGGGGGCGCACCAGGACGTCATCCAGTCGACCGGTGGCAACCGGCTCGTCGTACGCCACAACAAACTGATCATGAACGTCGACGGCGGCAACGCGGTCCTCATGCTCGGCACCAGCTACGGCTCCAACGTTCTCTTCGAGCACAACCTCGTCGCCGGCGGCGGCTATGCGATGTACGGCGGTGGCTCGCACAACTGGTCCAACGTCCGCTTCCTGGGGAACCGGTGCAGCAAGAGGATCTACGCGAAGTGTGGGTACCACGGCCCGTTCCTCTATGCGGAGAACGCCGAGAGGACGGGCAACGTGTGGCACGAGAGCGGCCGCCGCCTCAGGTGAAATGACCCTTCGGCCGCCCGAAATCGTCATCCTGCAGGTAGCCTGGTGAGCCGGATCAGGCTGGTCGCGAGGGTGGGGGTGCACGGTGGACCTGCTGACGCTCGCAAAGATCATGCTGCGTCGCTGGTACGTCGTCATTCCTGTCGGCCTGCTCAGCGTGATTGCCGCCGGGGCCACGTTCGCCAGCATTCAGCCGAGCTATCAGGCAACTGGCTCCGTGCTTCTGCTCAACCCTCCGTCCCAGGTCGACCCCGAGTCCGGCCGGTCGAACCCGTACGTCGGGAACCTGGCGGTTGCCGCCAATGTGGTCACGGCCGTCCTGAATACCCGCGCCTCCCGGCTCGAGTTTCGCAGTGAAGGCAACGCTGGTGAGTACACCCTGGGTACCGACCCCGCGTCACCGATCGTCGTCGTGACGACGATCGCCGAAACGGCCGAGTCGGCACGCGAGACCACCAGTGCGGTGATGACCGCCATCGACGACGTGCTGGCCCAGCGTCAGCAGGACCTCGGTGCGCCGCGGTCTATCTTCGTGACGACCCAGGTGGTCACCCCGCCTTCGGAGGCGGTGGCGCTGAACGGGAGCCGGATCAGGGCCAGCCTCGCGATCTTGGCGCTCGGCTTCGCGCTGACCATGGGCGCGACGTTCGCCGTCGAGGGCGTGATCCGTCAGCGCGCCCGCCGTCAGCGCGACCGTCCGCAGCCCCCGGCGCCCGTCCGCGGGGAGCACAGCGCGGAGTGCCCGTTCTGCGACGAGGTGCTGCCGGGACGGGACCTCGTCGGACACCTGGCCGACGTGCACGGTCTCACCGGGGCCGGTGAGTCACCGGCGGTCTACGCCCTCCCGGACCGTCGTGCGTCGGGGGCTAGCGATCCAGCACGCGACAAGGTGCGACGGCGGTCCAGCCCTCCGGCGTGACCGGCACAACAACACGCCCACTGTCTGCACTGCAGCGACTCTCGGCGCGCTCGATCTCGGCGCTCCACCGCGGCCCTTCTGCTCGCTCGTTCGGGACGCGAAGATTGGCTGCCACCACGACGGCGAGCAGGCAGGTGGCAATGACGGCCAGCGCTCTCTGCCGGCCCGATGACGGCCTGCCGAGGACCGCCGCCGCGGCAGAGATCAGCAGCATGGCCGGAGCGGCCGCGTAGCGCGGCGTGAAGACCCCCGCGAGCATCGACGGCAGCAGGTAGAGGACCAGTGCATGGGCCGCTGCCACGAGCGGGAACAGCAGGTCCCTGCGGGCAGCCGTTCGTACGGACGCGACCAGCACGACGAGGGCGACGAGCCAGGCGGCCGCAGCAGCGACGAGGAAGTCCGCCTCGGCTCGCGGGTCCCCGGTGAAGCGCTCGCCGAGGACGGCGAGGGGCACGAGCCGCGCAACGACGGCTCCGGCGAGGCGCACCGGGTTCAGCTCCGGGTCCAGGCCCCGCGAGGCATCGGTCACCAGACGTACCAGCAGCTGGGTCGCCAGCCCGACCAGCAGCGCACCCGTCGGGAGCCAGCGGGCGGCACCGCGCCCGGTGAGCGCACGCAGCGCCGCCAGCGGCAGGTAAGCCATGACGAGGATGTCACTGGCAGCCGTCACCGCGACGAAGCCGGCGGACAGCCCCGTGCCCCAGCGCGTCGCGGGCGTGGTGACGAGCAGCCAGAAGGTGACGTAAAGAGCCGGCCAGTGGAGGTTGGCGATCGCGTTGAGCAGATCTCCCTGCCCGAGGTGGAGGAGGACCACCGGCGCGCTGGCGACCACGCGCTGGACCGTTCCCGGCAGGTGGGCAGCGCTGACGACGAAGACGACGACGGCCATGCCGGCCGTCAGGGCCGCCGCCTCCGTGGCCAGCACCGCTGCGGCCCAGGACGCTGGGAACAGCGCCGCAAGCTCAGCAAGCGCCCGGGGCGCGACGTGGAGGTAGCCGGCGTACGGCGACCAGAGCTCGTCCCAGAATCCCGGCTGCCAGGCGTCGGTGAGGAAGATGGTGCCGTCCTCGGCCCACACGGTGTCCAGCGCTCCGGCCCCGGGTTGGCGAGCGAGGCTGATGCCGGTGCCGGCCAGGACGGCCAGCACGAGCAGCCACACCGGCGCGGGTGACGCGCCCCCTTGGCGGAACAGCTGCTGGCCGCCGGACCTCCACGCCGGACGGGGCGTAGCGGCCAGGGTCACAGGCGTCCCTCGCTCACCGCCTCGACGACCCAGGGGATGACCTCGTCGAGCATGGCGTCGAGCGACGTCGTGGCCTCGAAGCCGAGGACCTCACGTGCCTTGTCGACGGAGGGCACGCGCTTCTGCACGTCGTGGGCGAAGGGCTCGTCGCTCACCCACCGGAAGGGCTCGTCGCCGCGCAGCTTCCTCCAGATGATCTCCGCCAGCTCGAGAACCGTCGTCGACGACGCGGTCGACAGGTTGAAGTCGTCGTTGAGCGCAGCAGGATGCTCCATGGCCGTGACGATCCCGCGGGCGAGATCGCCGCCGTAG
>Ga0299913_10003229_pt1 | contig 13259 bp, 8 predicted proteins | sample RVTome_9_FD_201360 | JGI IMG/M metagenome (GOLD analysis project Ga0299913, IMG submission 201360) | Soil microbial communities from uranium-contaminated site in the Upper Colorado River Basin, Wyoming, United States - RVT155D38 (version 2) ... | reverse complement strand
GAATGCCTGCGATTCGTCCATACCGTTCGCGCTCTGGAGCTGGGCCTTGGCCCGGTCCACCAGCTTGCGGGTCTCCAGGCGACCCCGGAGATCCGCAACCTCGCGCTCGAGCGCGACGACCTCGTCGTACCTGGTCATGGCCACGGCGATCGCCGGGAGCAGGTCTGCCTTGGTGAACGGCTTGACGACGTAGGCCATGGCCCCGGCTTGACGGGCCCGCTCGACCAGCTCGGGTTGGGAGAAGGCCGTCAACATCACGACCGGCGCGATCCGGGCCGCCGCGATCTGCTCGGCCGCCGAGATGCCGTCCAGCCGGGGCATCTTGACGTCGAGGACGACGAGGTCGGGGCGGTGCTGCTCGGCGAGGTGGACGGCATCCTCGCCGTTCGCGGCTTCGGCGACGACCGTGTAGCCCTCTTCCTCGAGCATCTCCTTGAGGTCGAGCCGGATCAGCGCCTCGTCCTCGGCGATCACGACGCGGCGTCTCGGGGCAGACGGTGTAGACACGCAACGGAGGTTACCGAGGTGCCAGAATGGCGCACGGCCCCGATAAGCCAACCGGTAGAGCTAATGGTCTCAAACACCATCCAGTGTGGGTTCGAATCCCACTCGGGGCACTCATCCACACGTCTCGGTCATCGTTGACGGCGCTGTCGGACCTGGCCGCAACGCTTGGCTCATGTACGACGTGCCGACCCGCCGTCGAGCGCTGACACTGATCGCCGCCGGCGCAAGCCTCAATGCGACGAGCAAGCAGACAGGCATCAACCGGTCGACGCTGCGCGAGTGGCGAAGCTCGCCGGACCGAGCACTCAGCGCCGCCTCGCGATCCACCTGTTGCCGATGTAGCGAAGTCCCCCGCCCGCCTGAGGATCTTGGTGCCTACCGCTATCTGCTCGGCCTCTACCTCGGCGACGGCTGCCTGAACAAGGCGGCCAACAAGGACGTCTGGGTGTTGCGAATCTTCTGCGACGACCACTGGCCCGGTCTCCAGGACCAGTGCGCGAGAGCAATCGCGAGGGTCCTCCCCGGCAACCGGGTGGGTCGGGTTCGTGCAACCGGTTGTCACTCGATCCAGGCCTACTCAAAGCACTGGCCATGCCTGTTCCCGCAGCTTGGCGCCGGCCGTAAGCACGAACGACCCATCGTGTTGAAACCATGGCAGCGGGAGATCATCGAGGCTGATCCGCGGCCGATCCTGCGCGGGCTCTTCCACTCAGACGGCTGCCGCATCACGAACTGGACCGTCCGACAGCTCGCCGCAGGCCCGAGGCGATACGAGTACCCGCGCTACTTCTTCACCAACGAGTCCACGGACATCCTCGGCATGTGCACGTGGGCGCTCGACCTTCTGTCCATCGCCTGGCGGCAGCCGAAGCACAACACCATCTCCGTCGCTCGTCGCGAAGCGGTCGCGGCGCTCGACACGTTCGTCGGCCCGAAGTCCTGACGCGCTTAGACAGCCGTCGCCGGATCACCCGTTTGCAGCAGCGACCAAGTTCATCGCTCGCTCCGACCTGCCGAGACAGACGAGGTGGCACGCGCCGGCTCATCGACATGTGCGTTTCCGCCGGTCAGCCGTGCGGAAGGCGAACGCCTGCGCAGTCTCGCCGCGATGGCCCGAGCACTGGGCCGATCGGGCGACGTCCTGGACGTCGTGGAACGGGCCGTCACCGAGGGCTGCCGTGTGGTGGACGCCGACTCTGGCTCGGTGAGCGTCCTGGACCGTCCAGCTGGTCTGGTGCGCGTGATCGTGAACGTCGGCGACCTGAGCGCGCACGAGGAGGCCAGGCCGCGCGACGAGACCTACCAGCTCGCCGACTTCCCGAAGCTGAGCCAGGTCGTCGGCGACCTGCGGGCCTGGACGTGCTCCCGGTACGAGGACCAGCCGGACCCGGACGAGCTCGCCCTCCTGGTCGACCTTGGGAAAGGCGCCTCACTCGGCGCACCGGTCGTGGTCGACGGCGACCTGTGGGGCGAGCTCTACCTGACGCGACACCTCGACCGGCCCCCGTTCGACGACGGCGACCTGGCATACGTGGAGACGCTCGCGGCGATCCTTGCCGGTGGCGTCTCGCGGTCGGTCCGGGAGAGTCGACTGACCGAGCTCGCCAACAAGGACCCGTTGACCGGTCTCGCGAACCGGCGACGGCTGGACCAGGTTGCGGCGACGATGATCGCGTCCAAGGCTGACGTCGTCGTGGTGTCGATCGACGTGAACGACCTGAAGCCGGTCAACGACCGGGAGGGCCACGATGCCGGGGACCGGCTGCTGCAAGCAGTCGGGCATGCCCTTGTGTCGGCGTCGGAGTCACTGCCGGGGTCCCTCGCCGCCCGCACCGGCGGAGACGAGTTCTGCCTGATCGTTCCCACCGCGGACTTGTCGGCCGTGGAAAGGAGCGTCCAGATCTTCGCGGCGGCCGTTCTCCACATCCCCCATCCGCCGGGCGTCAGCTGCGGAATCGCGAGCAGCCGAGGCAGCGTCGCGTCGGCTCGCCTGCTCTTCTCAGCAGCGGACAGAGCGATGTACACCGCAAAGGAGCACCACCAGAACGGGCCCAACTACGTGTCAGTGGCAGTCGACTGACGCACCGTCAGCGGGTCGCGGCGCTCACGAGTTCGTCGCCGCCGTACTGACGGCCCTCAGGGAGTCGTAGCGGCTGCCCCGGCGACGGTGTCTCCGATCCGGTGCACCCGCATCGCGTTCGTGGAGCCGGTCCTCCCGGTCGGGCTGCCGGCAATGATCACGATGGTGTCCCCTCGCTCGCATCGGCCGAGTTCGAGCAGCGCCTTGTCCACCTGCTTCACCATGTCGTCGGTGTGATGGACGAACGGCACCAGGAACGCCTCCGTGCCCCACGTCAGGGCGAGCTGGCTGCGGGTGGCCTGCTCCGGGGTGAAGGCAAGCAACTCGATGGGCGACCGGTAGCGGGCCAGCCGCCGGGCCGAGTCACCACTGCGGGTGAAAGCCACCAGGAACTTGGCTTCCAGCAGCGCGCCCACCTCCGTCGCGGCCCGCGCAATGGCACCGCCGGTGGTGCGTGGGGTCGAACGCATGACCGCCACGTTTGCGAGTGCGTTCTCCTCAACCGCACAGATGATCCGGGCCATCGTTTGAACGGACTCGATGGCGTACTTTCCGACGCTCGTCTCACCCGAGAGCATCAGCGCATCTGCCCCGTCGAGCACCGCGTTGGCCACGTCAGAGGCCTCCGCCCGGGTCGGCCGTGACGCGCTGATCATCGACTCGAGCATCTGGGTCGCCACGATGACGGGCTTGGCGTTGTTCCGTGCCATCTCGACGGCGCGCTTCTGGACCATCGGCACGTCCTCGAGAGGCAGCTCCACGCCGAGGTCGCCACGCGCCACCATGATGCCGTCGAACGCTGCGATGATCTGGCCAAGGTTCTCGACAGCCTGCGGCTTCTCGATCTTTGCCAGCACCGGCAGCCTGACGCCCTCCTCGTCCATGACGCGGTGGACGTCCCTCACGTCGTCTGCGCTGCGCACGAACGACAACGCCACCATGTCGGCCCGCAGCCGGAGGGCCCAGCGCAGGTCGTCGCGGTCCTTCTCGGACAGCGCCGGCACGCTCACGGCGACGCCAGGCAGGTTCAGTCCCTTGTGGTCGGAGACCATGCCGCCCTCGACCACCAGACACCGCACCCGCGCGCCTTCGACCGCCACGCACTGGAGGGCCACCTTCCCGTCGTCGATCAGGATGCGGTCGCCCGCCCTTACGTCGCCGGGAAGCCCGTCGTACGTCGTGGAGAGCATGTCCACGTCGCCGTCGACGTCTTCCGTCGTGATCGTGAACTCGTGACCCCGTTCCAGCAGGACCGGTCCGTCGGCGAACGTCCCGAGACGGATCTTCGGGCCTTGGAGGTCGACCAGCACGCCGACGCCGCGGCCGAACTCGTCGGACGCGCGACGGACCTCGAGGTACGACTTCTCGTGCACGTCGTGGCTGCCGTGACTGAGGTTGAAGCGCGCCACGTCCATGCCGGCCTCGACCAGGGCACGGATCTGCTCCGGGCTGGAGGTGGCAGGGCCCAACGTGCAGACGATCTTGGCGCGGCGCATGAGGGAAAGCCTAGGTGTCCGGAGTCGTCACACGGCCAATGGTCGGGCAGTCGGTGCGATCGGGCTCGGCAGCGTCGACTCCCCCTCCAGCCAGGCATCGACGGCCGCGGCGCACGAGCGCCCCTCGGCGATGGCCCACACGATGAGCGACTGGCCGCGCCCCGCGTCGCCAGCGACGAACACCCCCGGCACCGAGGATTCGTACGACACGTCGCGAGCGACGTTGCCCCGAGCGTCCAGGTCGACGCCGAGCTGGGCGAGGAGCCCGTCGGGCTCGGGACCGGTGAAGCCCATGGCCAGCAGCACGAGGTCGGCAGGGATCTCCCGCTCGGTGCCTTCCACCGGCGCGAACCTGCCGTCGACGAGTGCCACCTCAACCAGCTCGAGCGCCCGGACCTGACCCGCGCCGTCGCCGACAAACCGGGTCGTGCTCACCGCGTAAACCCGGTCGCACCCCTCCTCGTGTGCGCTGGACGTGCGGTAGATGAGCGGCCAGGTGGGCCACGGGTTGGTCTCCGGCCGTGCTTCCGGCGGGCGCGGCAGGATCTCGAGCTGGGTGACCGACCGAGCGCCTTGCCGCAGTGCCGTGCCGAGACAGTCGGCACCGGTGTCGCCGCCCCCGATGATCACGACGTGCTTGTCGCGCGCGGTGGTCGGCACGTCGTACGACGGGTCGGTGACCGCTCGGTTGGCGTGGGGCAGGTACTCCATCGCCTGCAGCACACCGGCCAGCTCCCGGCCGGGCACGGGCAGGTCGCGCGATGCGGTCGCACCCACCGCCAGCACCACGGCGTCGTAGCGCTGCCGCAAATCGGGGCCGGTGATGTCACCCCCGACGTCGACGCCCGGCCGGAACCGGGTGCCCTCTGCTGCCATCTGCTCCAGCCGCCGGTCCAGGTGGCGCTTCTCCATCTTGAACTCGGGGATTCCGTAGCGGAGCAGCCCGCCGATCGCGTCGGCCCGCTCGAGAACGGCGACCGTGTGCCCGGCACGCGTGAGCTGCTGCGCTGCTGCGAGTCCGGCCGGGCCGGAGCCCACCACCGCGACGGTCTTGCCCGACAGCCGCTCCGGAGGCTGCGGCGTGACCCAGCCCTCGCCCCAGGCGCGGTCGATGATGGAGACCTCGACCTGCTTGATGGTCACCGGGTCGGCGCTGATGCCGAGCACACAGGCCGCCTCACACGGCGCGGGGCAGAGCCGCCCGGTGAACTCCGGGAAGTTGTTGGTCGCGTGCAGCCGCTCGATCGCCGACCGCCAGTCGTCGCGCCATCCCAGGTCGTTCCATTCGGGGATCAGGTTGCCGAGTGGGCAGCCGTCATGGCAGAAGGCGATGCCGCAGTCCATGCACCGGCCGGCCTGCTTGTGCAGCTGGGCGGGATCCTGCTGCTCGTAGACCTCGCGCCAGTCCAGGATGCGTACGTCCACCGGCCGGCGTGCCGGCAGCTCACGCTGCGGCGTCGTCAGGAAGCCACGCGGGTCAGCCACGGGACGCCTCCATGATCGTCTCGTCGATGTCGAGCCCCTCCTCGATCGCGCGAGCCCGGGCGACCAGCACGTTCCGGTAGTCGCGGGGCATCACCTTGGTGAACCGCACGCTCGCCAGCGCCAGGTCGACGTCCCAGTCGGCCAGCAACGCCTTCGCCACGGCCGAGCCGGTCTCCGCTGCGTGCCGGCGGAGCAGGAGCCCGACGATCTCGATGTCCTCGGCGTCCAGCTCCTCGAGGTCGACCATGTCGGTGTTGACCCTCGCGGGGTGCAGGTCCACGACGTACGCCGTGCCGCCGGACATGCCGGCCGCGAAGTTGCGGCCGACCCCGCCGAGCACGAGGACCGTCCCACCGGTCATGTACTCGCAGGCGTGGTCGCCGACGCCCTCGACGACCGCGGTCGCGCCTGAGTTGCGCACCGCGAACCGCTCCCCCACGAGTCCGCGCACGAAGACCTCGCCACCGGTCGCGCCGTAGAGCGCCACGTTGCCCGCGATCACGTTGCGCTCGGCGACGAGCGCGGCCGACCTGGGCGGCCGGGCGGTGATGCGCCCGCCGGAGAGTCCCTTGCCCAGGTAGTCGTTGGCGTCGCCGATGAGGCGCAGCGTCACCCCGCGAGGCAGGAACGCCCCCAGTGACTGGCCGGCCGAGCCGGTCAGCGTGATGTCGATGGTGTCGTCGGGCAGACCCTTGCCGCCGTGCCGTCGGGTGACCTCGGCCCCGAGCATGGTGCCGACGGTGCGGTTCACGTTTCGGACGGCCGTGTCGATGAGCACCGGGACGCCGCGTTCGAGTGCGTCCCCGGCCCGCGAGATCAGCTCGTTGTCCAGCGCCTTCTCCAACCCATGGTCCTGCGACGTCGTGCAGCGGCGGGCCGCACCCTCGGGCAGGTCCGGCACATGCAGGATCGGGCTGAGGTCCAGGCCACTGGCCTTCCAGTGCGCGACCGCACCCGTCGTGTCCAGCGCGCCGGCCTGACCGACCGCCTCGGCGACACTGCGGAAGCCGAGCGAGGCCAGATGCTCGCGCACCTCTTCAGCGATGTAGGTGAAGAAGGTCTCGACGAACTCCGGACGGCCCGAGAACTTCGCTCGCAGCGCCGGGTTCTGCGTCGCGATGCCGACCGGGCAGGTGTCGAGGTGGCAGACGCGCATCATGATGCACCCACTTACGACGAGCGGCGCGGTCGCGAACCCGAACTCCTCGGCACCGAGCAGCGCTGCGATGACCACGTCACGTCCGGTCTTGAGCTGACCGTCGGCCTGCACCACGATCCGGTCGCGCAGCCCGTTGAGCAGCAGCGTCTGCTGAGTCTCGGCCAGACCCAGCTCCCACGGCACACCGGCATGCTTCAGGCTCGTCAGCGGCGAGGCGCCGGTGCCGCCGTCGTGGCCGGAGATCAGCACGACATCGGCATGGGCCTTGCTGACCCCCGCGGCCACCGTGCCGACGCCGATCTCGGCGACCAGCTTCACGTGCACCCGGGCCCGGTTGTTGGCGTTCTTGAGGTCGTGGATCAGCTGGGCCAGGTCCTCGATCGAGTAGATGTCGTGGTGGGGCGGCGGCGAGATCAGGCCGACGCCCGGCGTGGAGTACCGGGTCTTGGCGATCCACGGGTACACCTTGTGGCCGGGCAGCTGCCCGCCCTCCCCCGGCTTCGCGCCCTGCGCCATCTTGATCTGGAGGTCGTCGGCGTTCACCAGGTATTCGCTGGTCACCCCGAATCGGCCGCTCGCGACCTGCTTGACGGCCGACCGCCGCTCGTCGTACAGGCGCTCCGAGTCCTCGCCCCCTTCGCCGGTGTTCGACTTGCCGCCGATCCGGTTCATGGCGACGGCGAGCGTCTCGTGCGCCTCCTGCGAGATCGAGCCGTAGGACATTGCACCGGTGGAGAACCGCTTCACGATCTCGGAGACCGGCTCCACCTCCTCGATCGGCACCGGCGTGCGCCCGTCGGCGGTGCCATCGACGAACCGGAACAGCCCGCGCAGCGTCATCAGCCGCTCGGCCTGCTCGTCGACGGCGCGGGTGTACTGCTTGAAGACGTCATAGCGGCGCGCGCGGGTGGCGTGCTGGAGGCGGAAGACCGTCTCCGGGTTGAACAGGTGCAGCTCGCCCTCGCGACGCCACTGGTACTCGCCCCCGACGTCGAGCGTCCGGTGCGCGGTCGCGCTCTTGCGGGAAGGGTAGGCGGTGCGGTGCCGCCGGCGTACCTCCTCTGCGAGCACGTCGAGCCCGACGCCGCCGAGGACCGAGCTGGTGCCGGTGAAGTAGCGGCCCACCAGGCGCTGGTCCAGGCCGACCGCCTCGAAGACCTGGGCACCGTGGTAGGAGGCGACGGTGGAGATGCCCATCTTCGACATCACCTTGAGCACGCCCTTGCCGAGCGCCTTGATGAGATGGCGTACGGCGACGTCGGGAGCAGTGGGGTCGACGCCGGCGACCAGCCCGTTCACGGCCAGGTCCTCGACCGTTTCCATCGCGAGGTAGGGGTTGACCGCCGACGCGCCGTAACCGATCAGCAGGGCGACGTGGTGCACCTCGCGGACGTCACCGGCCTCGACGACCAGACCCACCTGGGTGCGGGTGCGCTCTCGGATCAGGTGATGGTGCACGGCGCTGGTCAGCAGCAGGGACGGGATCGGGGCGTACTCGGCGTCGGAGTCACGGTCGGAGAGGACCACGAACCGCGCACCGCCGGCCACCGCGGCAGTGACCTCCGCGAAGATCTCATCCAGCCGCGCGGCCAGCGCGTCCCCTCCGCCGGCCACCCGGTAGAGCCCACGGATGCGGCTGGCGTCGAAGCCCGGCAGGTCGCCGTCGCGGTTGATGTGCACGATCTTGGCCAGCTCGTCGTTGTCGATGACCGGGAAGGACAGCGCCACCTGGCGGCAGTGGGCGGGTGTGGCGGTCAGCACGTTCTGGTCCGGGCCGATGGCGGTGCCGAGCGACGTGACGAGCTCCTCGCGGATCGCGTCCAGCGGTGGGTTGGTCACCTGGGCGAACAGCTGGCTGAAGTAGTCGAACAGCAGCCTGGGTCGCTGGGAGAGCACCGCGATCGGGGTGTCGGTGCCCATCGACCCCAGCGACTCGGCCCCCGCCTGCGCCATGGGCGTCAGAAGCAGCCGCAGCTCCTCCTCGGTGTAGCCGAACGTCTGCTGGCGGCGGGTGATGCTCGCCCGGGTGTGCACGACATGCTCCCGGTCGGGCAGGTCCGCGAGGTGGAACTGGCCGGCGTGCAGCCACTCGTCGTACGGGGCCTCTGCCGCGAGCTCAGCCTTGATCTCCGCGTCGTCGACGATACGGCCGCGGTCGGTGTCGACCAGGAACATCCGGCCCGGCTGCAACCGGCCCTTCCGCACGACGGTGGACGGGTCGAGGTCGAGCACCCCCACCTCGCTGGCCAGCACCACCAGGCCGTCAGCGGTCACCCAGTAGCGGGCCGGCCGCAGACCGTTCCGGTCGAGGACCGCGCCGATCAGGGCCCCGTCCGTGAACGTGATGCAGGCCGGACCGTCCCAGGGCTCCATCAGCGCCGCGTTGAACTCGTAGAACGCGCGTCGGGCCGGGTCCATCTCGGCGTGGTTCTCCCACGCCTCCGGGATCATCATGAGCACCGCGTGCGGGAGGGAGCGCCCACCCATGTGCAGCAGCTCGAGCACCTCGTCGAAGGAGGCCGAGTCGCTCGCCCCCGGCGTGCAGATCGGCAACAGGCGTTCGATGTCGCCGGGGATGAGGTCGCTCTCGAGCTGGCTCTCCCGGGCAGCCATCCAGTTGCGGTTGCCCTTGACGGTGTTGATCTCGCCGTTGTGCGCGATCAGTCGGTAGGGGTGGGCCAGCGGCCACGACGGGAACGTGTTCGTCGAGAACCGCGAGTGCACCAGCGCCAGCTCGCTGACGAACCGGCGGTCGGACAGGTCGGGGAAGAACGGCTCGAGCTGCCCCGTCGTGAGCATGCCCTTGTAGACCAGCGTCCGGGCCGACAGCGACGGGAAGTAGACGTTCGCCTCGCGCTCGGCCCGCTTGCGCAGGCAGAAGGCCAGCCGTTCCAGCGCCATGCCCACCCGCCGTGCGCCGGCGGCAGTCACGAACAGCTGCCGGAAGCGCGGCATCACTCCTCGGGCGGTGGCCCCAAGCAGGACGGGGGCCACCGGCACGTCGCGCCAGCCGAGGACCGACAGACCCTCCTCGACAGCGATCCGCTCGACCGCGGCTCGGGCCGTTGCCTCCCCTGCGTCGTCGTCGGGCAGGAATGCGCAACCCACCGCGTAGCTCCCTCGGTCGGGCAGCTCGAAGGAGGTGGTGGCGCGCAGGAACGCGTCGGGGACCTGGACCAGGATGCCGGCACCGTCGCCCGAGTCGGGCTCGCTGCCGGAGGCGCCGCGGTGGTCCAGGTTGCGCAGCGCGGTCAGGGCCTGGTCGACGATCCGATGGGTCGGCTGTCCCGACAGCGTCGCGACGAAGGCCACTCCGCATGCATCGTGCTCGTGCGCACCGTCGTACAGCCCTTGCGGGGCCGGGTGTCCGGGGCGTGGAGCGAGGGTGCCGGGGCTGCTGGCCGGGTCGAGCATCGGGGCTGTCCTTCCTCGTCGATGGCACAGGCATCGACCGAGGGACAGCGCTGGCCCTGCGGTACGCCGGCAAGCGTAACCCGCCGGCGCCTCGGGTGGTCAAGAGACCACGCCGCGGACTACGTGACGGCAGACGTGCCGACCAGATTGCCGATGCCGTAGGTCACCGCAGCGGCGCAGGCTCCGATCAGCGCCTGCCGGCCGCCGCCGTACCACCACGGGCGCGGCGTGAGACGGGTCACCATCGCCCCGCAGAGGAACAGCCCGGTCAGGGTCAGCACCACCGCGGGGAGGAGGCCCTCGGCTCCGAAGAGGTAGGGCAGCACCGGGATCAGGGCACCGACGGCGAACGAGACGAAGGAGGAGCCGGCCGCCAGCGTCGCGGACGGCAGCGACCCGGGGGTGAGACCGAGCTCCTCCCGCACGTGCACGTCGAGAGCCACCGCCGGGTCGCGGGACAGCTGCCGGGCCACCTCCCGGGCCAACGCGGGCTCGAGACCCTTCGCGGCGTACATCGCCGCGAGCTCGCGCTCCTCGGCGAGCGGCCGCTCCTCGATCTCGAGCCGTTCGACCTCGATCTCGGCCATGGCCTGCTCGGCTTGCGAACGCACCGAGATGTACTCGCCCGCGGCCATCGAGAAGGCACCCGCCGCCAGGCCGGCCGTGCCGGCCAGCAGGACGATCTCGCTGCTGCTCGTGCCGCCGGCCACGCCGGCGATCAGCGCCAGGTTCGACACCAGGCCGTCGGAAGCCCCGAAGACGACCGGGCGCAGCCAGCCGCCTGTGACGTCCGCATGCTCGTGCTGCACCTCGTGCGTCGAACGGGTGGTCATGCCCGCACCCCTTCGTCGGTCGGCGTCCCGTCACCGGGCCCGCCGGCGGGTTCGTCGGTCGCTGCAGGATCCGGGTCGCGGACCACGGTCTCGCGGCCGGGGCGCAACCGGGCCGACACCACGATGTAGGTCACCGCACCGAGGAACACCAGCAGGCTGGTCCAGATATTCAGCCGCAACCCGAGGATGTCGTCGGCGGGGTCGATGCGGAGCGCCTCGATCCATCCCCGCCCGACCGTGTACGCCGCGACGTACAGGGCGAAGGCCCGGCCGTGGCCGAGCCTGAACCTGCGGTCGGCCCAGATGACCAGCGCGGCGACGCCGAGGTTCCACACCAGCTCGTAGGCGAACGTCGGGTGGTAGGTGGCCTGGTCCAGCAGTCCCTCGGGCCGGTGGGCGGTGTCGATCTCGAGTCCCCATGGCAGGTCGGTCGCGCGGCCGAAGAGCTCCTGGTTGAAGTAGTTGCCGAGCCGGCCGATCGCCTGGGCGATCGCGATGCCCGGTGCGAGCGCATCCGCGAACGGCGGCAGCTTGATGCCGCGACGCCGGCAGCCGATCCACGCGCCCACGCCGCCGAGGGTGATGGCGCCCCAGATGCCGAGCCCGCCCTCCCAGATGTAGAGCGCCTTCAGCGGCTCGCCATTCTCACCGAAGTAGGCCCCCGGGCTGCTCAGCACGTGGTAGATCCGCCCACCGATGATGCCGAACGGCACCATCCAGGTGGCGACCTCGACGACGTCGCCGGCCCGGCCACCGCGGGCGACCCACCGACGCTCACCCAGCCACACCGCGACCAGGATCCCGGCGATGATGCACAACGCGTAGGCCCGCAGCGGCACCGGGCCGAGCTGCCAGACGCCCTGCTCGGGGCTGGGAATGGAGGCGGGCAACATCACCTCTGCAGGCTACCTGCGCGGGTCAGGAGGGCAGCGCGACGAGCCGGGTGAGGTCCGAGCGAAGATCCTTGACCGGTGTCTCGGCCATCCAGACGACGCGTGCCTGCCCGTCCCGGAAGGCCGTCACCTGCGTGCCGTGCGACACCTCGTAACCGCCGCCGGTCGCGGGCTCCTCGCCCGCGTAGGCGATGTGGACCGAGGCGGCCGCCGCCCGCACCGTCTCGATCGGCGCTGTCAGGCCCAGGTACGTCGGGTCGAACCGGTCCAGGTAGCCACGGATGACCTCAGGGGTGTCCCGCTTCGGGTCGGTCGTGATGAAGACGAGCTGCACCTGCTCGCGCGCCGAAGCGTCGATGCGGCGCAGCGCGCCCGCCACGTTGGCCAGGACGGCGTTGCACACGTCCGGGCAGTGCGTGTAGCCGAAGAACACCAGCGTCACCGGGCGATCGGCGTCCGTGGCCGGCGTGAACGGCCGGCCCGCGGTGTCGGTGAAGGCCTGGTCCGGCAGCGGGTACGGCTGCTCGATGACCGCACCGGCGAAGCCGCCCGAGTCCTGAAGAGCCGTCTCGGCGGCAGGGTCACCGTCGGACGAGGCGCAGCCGGCGGTCAGGCCGAGGACGAGGAACGCTGCGGCGAGGGCCCGCATCACGGCGGCCGCGTTCCTCGCGCCCCGCGCACGCCGTCGGCCAGCTCGGCGGCGAGCGCCGACACAGCCTTCTCGCCCGCCCGCGGGGTCGCCGCGTCGAGCAGAGCCCGCACGAACGCCGACCCCACGATCACCCCGTCCGCGAACCCCGCGACCTCGGCGGCCTGCGCCCCGGTGGACACGCCGAGCCCGACGCAGACCGGGAGGTCGGTCACGGCGCGCGTCCGCTCCACCAGCCGCGCAGCAGCTGCCCCGACGCTGGAGCGGGCGCCGGTGACGCCCATCGTGGAGGCCGCGTAGACGAACCCGCGGCAGTGCTGCGCGGTGTGCCGCAGCCGTTGGTCAGTGGAGGACGGCGCGACCAGGAAGACCCGGTCGAGCCCAGCGTTGTCGGTGGCCGCCAACCAGTCGGTGCCCGGCCCGGCCGCCTCGTCGGGCGTGAGGTCCGGAGTGATCACCCCGGCGCCGCCGGCCGCCGCGACCGCGTCGGCGAAACGCTTCGGGCCGTAGCGCTCGATCGGGTTCCAGTAGCTCATCACCAGCGTCGGGGTGCCGGTCGCCGCGACCGACCGGACGGTGTCCAGCACGTGGTCGGTGGTCGTGCCGGCACGCAACGCCGCCTCGACCGCCTCCTGGATGGTGGGGCCGTCCATCAGCGGGTCCGAGTAGGGGAGGCCGACCTCGACGACGTCCACGCCCGCGTCCACCATGGCCGCGACCGCGTCAACGGCTCCCTGCGCCGA
>Ga0299913_10003228_pt1 | contig 13259 bp, 10 predicted proteins | sample RVTome_9_FD_201360 | JGI IMG/M metagenome (GOLD analysis project Ga0299913, IMG submission 201360) | Soil microbial communities from uranium-contaminated site in the Upper Colorado River Basin, Wyoming, United States - RVT155D38 (version 2) ... | reverse complement strand
AAGAGCATCGGCCGGGATCAGATTCCTAGCCCGAACCTGCTCGGGCGCCAGACCGAGTTCGGCGGCGAAGGCGTCCACCGCCCGCTCGATGGCGATGGCCGCCTCGGGCCGACCCGCTCCCCGATATGGGCCTGTGGGTGCTTTGTTGGTGACCGCCACCCTGGCGCGCACCTGGAAGTGCTCGATGTCATAGGGCCCCTGCGCGACCAGCTGGGAGAAGGTGGGCACACGGGCTCCGCTGGCCGGATATGCCCCGACATCGCCGAGGATCTCCGAGGACACGAACCGGATTCGCCCGTCGTCGTCCCCTCCGATCTCGACGCGGACGGTCTGACCCCTTCCGTGAGCCCCCGTCTGGAGCTGTTCGCTCCGGGTCTGCAGCCACACCACCGGTCGGCCCAGCCGTTGCGCGATGGCGGCGACCACCGCGTACTCGGCGTAGAAGGGGCCTTTGGTCCCAAACGCGCCGCCGACGTCGGGGACTCTCGCCCGGATCTTCTCGACGGGGAGGCCGAGGAGAGGGCCGAGCGTGCGGGGGAGACGCCAGGGTGCCTGATGACCACACCAGACCTCCAGACCGTCACCGACCGGTCGTACCAGGATCGCCAGAGGCTCGATGGTCACCGGAGAGAGACGGGGAATCTCGACTTCAACAGAGGTCTGCCGTTCGACTTCGGGCCGAGGGCCGACGCTGCCGACCATCTCGTCGAGAACCATGTTGGTTCCTGCTTCAGGAAAGAGCAGGATGTCGTCGCGGAGAGCCGAGGTCACTTCGGTGACGGCAGGCAGGGGATCGATGTCGACCCAGATCTGCTCGGCGGCGTCGGTTGCCTCCGTCGGCGTCCCGGCTACGACTGCTGCAATGGGGTCGCCAACATGACGTACCCGTTCGCGGGCCAGGGGCGGTTGGCCCATGCCCTGGGCCTGCGGCGGGCCTGGCCCATGTGCTGAGGGGAGGTCGGGAAGCCCGATATTGTCAGATCGAAATACCGCCACGACCCCGGGCATCTGTTCAGCCTGATCCACCGGCGGAGGGGATAGAATGCCGTGGGCCACCGGGCTTCTCACAAAGACGCAGTGCAGGGTCTCCGCGTCGACCAGATCGGCGACGTAGGCGCCGGCACCGGTAACCAGGTCCCGGTCTTCGAGCCGGAGAGGTGAGTCGCCCAGCCCCATCATCCGAGGAGACGCTTGGCGTTGCCCGAGAGGATCGCTTGGCGTTGTTCGGCCTCGATGCCGGGGACAGAGTCGACCAGGGCCACCGGATCGTCTTCTCCCATCTCGAACGGATAGTCGGTACCGACCATCACCCGATCGGCTCCCATCGTGTCGATGAGGAAACGAAGCACGGCCGGATCGTGCACGACGGTGTCGACGTAGATCTCCCTCAAGTACTCGCTGGGCAAGCGTTCGGCGTGTTGGGCGGCAAGGTCCGGCTTCACCTGATAACCCCGGTCGAGACGCCCGATCTGGAATGGGGCGAACCCGCCGCCATGCACGGCGCAGATTCGGAGATTGGGGAACCGGTCGAGCACTCCTGAATACATCAGCCCGGCGAGGGCGATAGTGGTCTCGGCGGGTCGGCCGACCGAGTTGTCCATGAAGTATCGGTCGAGGGTGACCCCGGTCAACGGCGCCATGGGGTGAAGGATCACCAGAGAGCCCAATGCCTCGGCTGCCTCCCACACCTCGTCGAGCCCGGCTCGGTCGATCCAGTCGGGACCCACCGTGGTGGCCACCTGTGCTCCCACCATCCCCAGCTCACTCACCGCCCGGTGCAACTCGGTGGCGGCTGCCGCCGGATCCTGGAGGGGGAGATTGGCCACGGAGCGGAACCTGGCCGGCTCTTTGGCGGCCTCCTCGGCCAGGGAGTCGTTGTGGGCCCGGGCGTATGAGAGTCCCTCCCGGGCAGCGAGGTCGTATCCGGTGAGGTCGATCCAGCCGGCGAGAACCTGCACATCCACCTGCATCCGATCCATGTCTGCGAGCCTCTGTTCCAGATCGCTGAGGGTGTCCCGGATGGGCGCGCTCACGAACCTTCCGTTGAACTGCACGCAGGTCCCCTTGGCCGTGTCCAACAGGTCTGCTCCGTGACTCGGTCCCTGTTGCTGCAACCAGTCCCGGAAGGATGGCGGTATGCAATGGGCATGGACGTCGTAGGTCATGTGCCGACGTTAACGACTCTCCCCGCAATCGTTTGCAGACGGCCGCGGGCAAGCCAGCGATTACGTGCGTTCCAACCGGGTCCTCGAACTCGGCCCGGTGTCGCATGGGTGGGAATACGGGGTGAGGGCTGGTCGATCACGAAATCCGGCTCCGGTCAGTCCAGTTCGGGTGTCCGTTCCAGCACACAGGCGGCCACGTGCCCGGGGCCCCGAGTCGTCAGCTCGACCTCGGGCACCATCTCAAAGACGACGTGAACGGCGTTCCCTGCTTGCTTCACCTCGACGAGAGCCTCCCGCGCTGCCTGTGGCACCTTCGCGGAGCGAAGAGCAGCAGCCAGGGCGGAAGCCGACGACTCGTCCGAGAACACCAGATCCGCGTTGAATGCATCTTGGCGGGTGACATCGGTGAGGGCGTCGAACATCCCTGGCTCGTCCTCCAGCCACCTCACCACGTCGTCGACCTCCCATCCACAGACAGGTGTGGCAACCGGGCACCTGGTGTGGAATCGGCAGCCCTGCGGTGGTCGAGCCGGGTCGGGGACCGAACCTTCCAGTGTGATTAGAGCGGCGTCGGGGTCGTCTTCGATGTCGGGGCTGGCCCGGAGCAAGGCATTGGAGTACGGATGGCGTGCGTCTTCGAAGATGTCCTCCGTCGAGCCGGCTTCGGCCACTTTCCCCAAATACATCACGACCACCCGGTCGGCCATGTGGCGGACCACCGAGAGGTCGTGGGTGATGAACAGATAGGTGAGGTCGAGCTCTTCTTGGAGCTCATTCAAGAGATTGAGGATTTGTGCCTGAACGGAGACGTCGAGCGCCGACGTCGGCTCGTCGAGGACGATCAGTTCGGGGTCCAGGGCGAGGGCACGTGCAATCGAGATGCGCTGCCGCTGGCCGCCCGAGAATTGATGGGGATACCGGTAGAGATGTTGACGACCCAAGCCAACCCGCTCCAGCAGCCCGACCACGCGCTCGGTCAGCGCTTCACCGAACGCTTCCTTGTGGACCTTGAGTGGGCGTCCCACGATCTCGCGCACCAGGTGACGGGGATTGAGGGAGGCAAAGGCGTCCTGAAACACGACCTGGCAGTTTCTTCGGTAACGAAGCCAGTCCTGATTTTGCAGTAGGTCGACCCGGTGCCTGGTCTCGATCTGTTTGAGCTCCTGTTTCAGCTCTTCGCTGCGATCTGCCTCCGGACTGGCGAGGATCGAGTCGAGACGCTCGTTGTCGTCACCGGTGAGGTCGAAGTAGACGCCACCACCGGTGGGGTCGGAGAGGCCGCTGACACATCGGCCGAGCGTGGTCTTGCCACATCCGCTTTCGCCGACCAACCCCACCGTCTCACCTCTCCTGATGTCGAAGCTGACGCCATCAACGGCTCGAACATGTCCCGCCACGCGTTGCAGCGCTCCCTCCCTGATGGGGAAGTGCTTACGGAGGTCACGCACCGAGATGGCGATCTCACCACGCAAGTCGGCACCGGAAGGGCTCGGCGAATCTATGGTCGAAGTCATGAGGTCACCTTGGAGAACGAGGGAACCTCGACAGCCATGTCAGGTGGGTTGTGGATGAAACATGCCACCCGATGCCCCCCATTGACGTTCTCCAACCCAGGGTCCACTTCGCCACACACGGCGACGGCGTAAGAGCACCGCTCCACGAACCGGCAGGAAGGGGGCGGGTCGATCAGCTCGGGAACTGTCCCTCTGATGGCGACCAGCTGGCCGCGACTTTGGGAGCGGGAGGGGATCGCGGCGAGGAGCCCGCGGGTATAGGGATGGAGGGGATTGGCGAAGATCTCCTCGGTGCCGCCGATTTCGACGATGCGCCCGGCGTACATGACTGCGACCCGGTCGCACACCCGGCGGACCAGGGACAGGTCATGGCTTATGTAGAGCACCGCTGATTTGCGGCGGGCCTGCAGCTCCTTGATCAGCTCGATGATCCTCGCCTGGACGGTCACGTCCAGCGCGGTGGTCGGCTCATCGGCGATGAGCAGATCGGGATTGCATGCCAGCGCTTGAGCGATCATCACCCGCTGCTTCATCCCCCCGGACAGCTCGTGGGGGTAGCGGGCCATGACATTGCCAGGATTCGGGATCTGAGTCTCGGCGAGGGCGGCGGAAACCATGTCGTCGATGGCTCGCTCGACCCGCATCCGCTTTTTTCGCAAGGGTGGCATGGCCAGAAGCGCGCGCTCCCAGAGACGCGATCTCTGCGACACGAATCGTCTCATCAACATGCTGGCCGCCGAGCCCAGGCCCGCCCGCTGCAAGACCTCTTCGGTGCGGTGTTGGCCATAGACCTCGGCGATCTGACTCCTTACGGTCAACGCTGGGTTGAGTGCCTTCGCCGGGTCCTGGAAGATCATGGCGATGCGGTCGCCCCGTATGTCATGCAATGCCTTGCCGGACAGGCTGGTCAGGTCGATGGTCTCGTTGCCGCTGCCACCACACGTTTCACAACCCTCGCCACCACACACCGGACAAGGGACCGGGAGACGTCCCGTGTCGTCGCACACCTCACATCCCGTGCCGGCACACTCCGGGCAGGGTTGGTGCGGTCGGAAGTAGATTGAGCCACCGGCATGGACGCCGGGCGGCATCGGAACCAGGCGGAGAAAAGAGCGAGCCGTCACCGTCTTGCCGCAGCCGGTCTCGCCGACCAGGCCAAGGGTCTCGCCATCGCGGATGTGGAAGTCGACCCCATCCACGGCATACACCCGACCCGCTTTCGACTCGAAGTGGACTCTGAGCCCGACCACTGAGGCAATCGCCCCGGTGGTGTCGATCTCGGCCTCGGGTGCGTGGGACACGGTCATCGCTTTGATTCCGTGCGAGGGTCGAGGATGTCTCGGAATCCGTCACCCAGCAGGTTGAAGGCGAGAGCCCAGAGGAAGACCATGAGCCCCGGGAAGGTGGATGCCCACCATCGCCCGGCGGAGATACCGGCCTGACCCTGGCTGACCAGCACTCCCCACTCGGCGAGTCCCGCTTCGGCCAGACCGATGAAACTCAGGGTGGCTCCGATGAGCACCACGTTCCCCATGTCCAGCGTCGCCTGGACGACGACCGGCGTGATCGAGTTGGGCAGCACGTCTTTCATGTAGATGCGCAGCTTGGAGTCGCCGATGACCCGGGCCGCGTCCACGTATTCGTTCTGCTTGATGTGGATGACCTGACCTCTGATGATCCGGGCGTATTTCACCCAGAAGACCGCGGCCAGGGCGAGGATGATGTTGCCGAACGAAGGTCCCAGCACGGCGGCGATGGCGAGGGCGAAGATCAGCTCCGGAATCGAGAGGAACACGTCGACAAGTCGCATCAGCAATTCGTCGACTTTGCCGCCGACGAATCCAGCGAGGCTGCCCACGATCAGCCCGATGACCACCGTCACGGAGACCACGATCAATGACAGCCGGAGCGAGGTCCGTGCTCCCCAGATCACTCCGTACAAGACGTCTCCACCCTGTTGGGTGGTCCCGAGTATGTGCCCGGGAGTCCCCGGAGGCTCGTTGAGCGCTCCCCAGTCACGGGGCATCTGATAGGGGTTCGGTGTGTTCGGTTCGATGAGGAGCGGGGCGAACAACGCCATGGCCACCATTCCGACGATGAGGAGCAGACCGATCAATGTCGTCGGATTGCGGAGGACCTCGCGGCTGATCTCCCCGAACCGACGGAGCCGGGTTCCCAGACTGCCGGAGAGGGTGCGGCTAGACCTACCCGCAGCGGTATCGACGGCCATCAGGCGCCCAGGACCACTCGTCGGTCGAGATATGCATAGGTGACGTCGACGACCAGGTTCACCATGAGGAACAAGACGCTGGTGAACATGACATAGGCCATGATCGTGGCCTGGTCGCCACGGAGCACCGCATCGGCCATCCATCTCCCCAACCCGGGCCAGCGAAAGATGATCTCGACTACCACTGTCCCCTGGAGGAGGAATCCAAAGCTGAGCCCGATCACCGTGACGGTGGGAATGAGGGCATTGCGTCGGGCGTGACGACGTAAGACCAGCTTCTCGGGAAGACCTTTGGCCCGAGCTGCGTCCACGTACTCCTCACTCAGGGTCTCGACGAGTGACGAGCGCATCATCCTGGTGATGATCGCGGTGGTCCCGAAACCGAGGGTCACCGCAGGCAGGAGCAGGTGCCAGACGGCGTCTACGAAGGCGGACCAGTTCCCGGCAAGCAGGGCGTCGACGGTGTAGAGACCTGTGGGATGGGCGATGCTTTGGAACAGGTTCGAGTTGGAGCGCCCGATCGGTGCCCAGCCCAGGCCGACCCAGAAGACGATGAGCAGCAGGATCCCGAACCAGAAGATGGGCATGGCGGCACCGCTGATTGAGAACACCCGGGTGAGATGATCGGGTAGCCGGTCCCTCCTCGAGCCTCCATAGGTGCCGAGTCCGATCCCAAGGGCGACGGCCACGACACCGGCCGCCACCGCCAGCTCCAACGTCGCCCCCAGCTTGTTGGGGAAGACCTGGCGCACCGGGGCCGCGGCGACTCCAGACCAGCCCCAATCTCCGGTGATCATCCCTCCGGCCCAGGTGAGGTATTGGACAGGCAGAGGTTGGTCGAGGCCGTAGCGTTCCTCGATCTCGGCGACTTCGTCCTGGGTCATCTCGTGTGACAGGTAGATGCCGATCGGGGAGCCGCCGATGCGGGTCAGGGTGAACACGATCAGCGAGGTGCCGATTATCAGGATGGGCAGGACCATCAACCGCCGCAGCACATAATCTCTGATCTGCATCAGCTATCAATCATGGCATGGGGGCGGATTTGGTTGAGTCAGCGAGAGGGGCGCCGTCAAGGCGCCCCTCTCCGTCGATCGACTGCGGATCATCCCTTGTCGAACAGGGCGAACTTCAGGCTGGGGCGTGGCCACAGCGGGTTCATCACGAAGCCCTGGACCCAGTCACGATGAGCCATCACCGCAACCTCGTTCCCTGCGATGATCCACATCGGGTCCTCGTAGAGGATCGAGGCCAGTTCCTGGTAGATCGCCTCCCGCTCGTCGGGATCGGTGATGACCGACGCCTCGTCGATCATCTCCGCGATCTGATCGGGCTCCTGGTACCCGTTGCGGAACCCGTGGACCTGTCCCCAGTTGCCATCCGGATTCATGTATTCGTGCAGGAAGGCGTGGGGGTCGGCGAACGGGTCGGCGTTCTTCACCCACATCGCATAGGGGAGTGGGTCGGAGGCGTGCGCCTCGTCGAACTGGGCTTCGGCCACCGCCAGGACGTTGACGCTGAAGTTCGGGTTGAGGCCCTCCAGCGAGTCCTTGAGCACCAGTGCGGCAATCTCGAACAGGTTGCCCTGCTCTGCGATCACCGAGACGGTGAATCCCTCGTCCCAGACCCCGGCTTCGGTGAAGAGCTGCTCGGCCATGGCCAGATCCTGGCTGTAGACGGGCAGGTCCTCGCTGTACCCGAGGACTCCTTGTGGCAGATAGAACGGGGTCGGGGCCCCGAATCCGCCGAGAGCGCCGTTGACGAACGCTTCGTAGTCGAAGGCGAAGTTGAACGCCTGTCGGATCAGCGGGTCGTAGAAGAAGTCGGCCGAAATGGTGTCATCTGCCGGGATCTGGTCGGGTGGGAAGTTCAGGTTGAAGGCGATGTGAATCGGCTCGAGCAGGAACTCACCCTGGAAAATGGTGACTCCTTCGGCACCCTCGATATCGCCGACGAAGGATGGGTCGGTCTCGATGGTGTCGTAGTCACCAGCTCGAATCCCGAGAACACGGACATCGGGGTCGGGGACGATCTCGATCCTGAGGTCGAGGTTCGCCGGTGTTCCCCAATAGTCCTGGTTGATCTCGAACAGGAGATTCTCACCTCGGTTCCATTCCACGAAGACATACGGGCCGGTCCCAACCGGGCTGGTGGCCATGAACTCGTTGGGCTCACCGGCGACGATCCCGCCGTTGGCCTCCACTGCCTCCTCGGAGACGATCGAGGCGACCGCAAGAGTCACCACCGAGTTGAGGAAGGCGGCGTTGGGCTGGTTCAACGTGACCACGAATGTCTGTGGGTCTGGCGCCTCCGTCGCGGAGATGTTCTCGGCGAGGACGCCAGCGTTGCTCTCGGGCAGGTCCATCGTGAGCACGCGGTCCCAGGAATACTTGACGTCGGTGGCATCCACCGCGTTGCCGAGGTGGTCCACCACCCCTTCCCGAATCATGAAGGTGTAGGTCAACCCGTTTTCAGAGATCAGGCCGTTGTCGTCGGAGGGGACCTCCTCGGCCAGACCAGGCACCAGATCAGGGCCTTCGGGGGAGAACTCGACGAGTCGGTCGAACACCTGGAGGATCACGGTCTCCCCACCTTCACCAGCCTCGACCTGGGCAGGGTCGAGTGATGTCGGCTCGTCGTCGGCGGCATGAACGAAAGTGTCGGGGTTCGATACCGCGCCGTCGCTTGGCGCTGCCGTGGTGTCAGTGCCTTCGTCGGGAGCCTCGGTGGTCCCTGTGGTCTCAGTGGTCTCTTCGCCGGCGGTGGTCTCCGTGCCACCTGCGGTGGTGTCGCTCGTGTCCGTTCCGGTGCAGGCCGCGACCACCATCGCCAGTGCCAGCAGGATTGCCCAAAATGACCTCGTCCTATCGATGCGCCGTCTCATTGGTGTTCCTCCTCACATGAGCCATGGTCTACAACGTTCCCGCCCGACCCTGGAAATTGCGGCCAGGGCTGCAATCGTTTGTAGTGGATGTAACTTACGTGAGCACGCTGCCGTCTGTCAACGCAGATGTGCAAAATGCAGCAAGGCGCGGGCACCTGGATGTCATCGCCACCGCTGCGGCCAGAGTCGCTCCCTTATCAGGTCTTGGCCCAATAGCTCTCCGCAGCCTTGGATGCGGCGAGCTTCTCGGCGTCCTCGAAACCGGGAGCCATCGACGCCGCCGTCCCGGGCATTACCTCGTGGTGCTCGATGTTGAGCAGGCGGAGCCAGCTCTGCTGGCCCATGGTCAGTCCGATGAAACAGCCCAATTCGACCAGCTCAGCCTCGGTGAAATAGGCGTACATGCGCGACCAGAAGTCGTCGTCGGTGTCGAGATGCCACGCGATCGCCTCGGCGTATGCCAGAGCCGCTTTTTGCCTGTCGTCATAACGCTGAGATGACTCGAAATTGAGGAGATCGTCGTATTTGCCTTCGGTGAGCCCGAGCTCTCTGCCCTGCTCCGACCGCTGGTTGCCGCAATATTCGCATTTGACCGATCGTGAGATGTAGACCCGACACAGTTCCTTGATGTCGTGGTCGACGATGCCCTCACGAAAGAGGTCCTTCCAGCTGTTGGCGAAGAACCAAAACGCGTTGGGGACATGGGCGCGGATAGCCGAGCTCTCCGGGCGGGGCGTGCCCTCCCGGGCACATCGCTCCATCTCCGCACGCATCTCAGGGGTCATCTCGTCGAGGGGGACATAGCTGATGCGTTGTTTGCTGGCCATGGGGTTCTCCTTACTGTCTCGTCGACAAGTCTAGGTCACGCCCACAATCGTTTGTTGCGAAGGTGCGGGCGCTGGCATTGGGCCGAGTGTGCACTGGTGCGCGGTGAGCGCGCATGGGTGCACACTGCCCGTGCGGATGGCGTTCGACGCTCAACGTTGGACACCGATGAGGGTCACCCCGGCGGCGACGAGAAGGACGCTGGCGGCGACCCAACCGTCGATTCTCTCTTCTTCGCGGATGAAGATCCAGCCGAGGAGGAGGGCGAATACGCCCTGGGTGCTCTGGAGAACCCCCACCAGCCAGGCCTCGAGGTAGGCGAAGGCGGCGAATTGGGTGAGCAAGGCGACACTCATGGCGACCCCGGCGGCGACGAACCACCAGGGGATGCGGCGAAAATTCTCCCGGGCTCGGCGACCGATGCGACCACCGACTGCGTCACTGGCGACCACGACCACGAGGGCGGCGGCGGCGCCGATGAATGCCCCCAGCACCGTGTCGTCGTAGCGGAGCAGGCCCCATTTCTTGACGACAAAGCTCAGACCGAAGAACACAGGTGCCGCCGCGGCGAAGATGAAGCCGAGTCGTCGTGTCTTCGGGTCGGCGAGGGTGGCCACTCCGTCGATCATCGAAGTCGGGTTGGCACGCGCCCGAACCAGGGCGAGAAGGCCCAGCACGACGACGAACCCGCCGAAGGCATCGAGCACCCCGATCTCCTCTCCGAGGATGAACCATCCGGCAACGGCCGCGACGAGTGGAGTGCCGGTCATGAACGCACTGGTCCGGGTCGCCCCGACGAGACGCACGCCGCGCAAGTTGGCGTACCGGCCCATGAAGGTGCCGAGAACTCCGCCTATGGCAAGGCCGACCACACCGGAGGTGCTCCACCGGGGTGCGGTGACGGTCAGGGAGATGGAACCGAGGACGAGCACATTCATCAGAATCGTCATCAACAGCCCATCGTCCCGGGGTCGATGACGATGGCCGACTCTGGCGAGCACCGCTCCGGCGGCAAACAACGCTCCCGTGGCGAGACCGAGAAAGACTCCGATCAAGCGTTCACTCGTCGCTCTGCTCGGCTGAGAGCTTGGCCCGGAGCCACTGGAAGCTGGCCGGGGCCCAATCGGACTGGTATTTGAACGCACAGTGGCCGGCGTCGGCATAGACGCGAGCGGTGCGTTTGGTGGGTGGTCCACTCTCCAGCATGAAGTAGATGTTTCCGATCGGGGCGAGATGATCGTGCTTGCCGTTGATCATGAAAACCGGTTGGTCGATTCGCTCGACCAACCCCAGCTCGGAGAGCGCCCAGGTCTTGAACCGCTCCTCTTCCTGCTCACGCGTGGTGGGATTGAACGACGGAGGGCCGTCGGGCTCGCCGAACCGCCATTCCGCCCTTTGGTTGGCGTGGGCCACGAAGTCCTCCATCTCATCGTCGGTCATCCGATAACCGAATGGATGACCTGCGTTGGCGACGACGGCGCCCACTTTCTCCGGAACCGTTCCCGCGAGTTGCATGACCGAATAGCCCCCGCGGCTGATCCCGAAGGCCCCGATGCGCCTCCCGTCGACCTCGGGCCTGGCTCCCAGGTAATCGATGGCGGCCTCCCAGGCGGTGACCGAGTCAGGTGACCAGGGGAAGGGGTTTTCACCGGTCGCGGGGCCATCCATCACCACCGAGGCGAGACCGTTCTCGAGGGCCAGCTCTGCCGCCCACCCCCGATCCTCTTTGAAGACGTCGGCCCCGCACATGATGAGAACCGCGGGCATCGGTCCATCTGACCCGGTCGGAGCCCGGAAGTGCACCCGAATGTCCTTGCCTCGATGGGGGACGTCGACGACCTCGAGGGGCGGGTCGAGATGGGCGCTAGCCTTTCGGTAGGCCCGGGCACAGGCCTCACTGATCTCCCGCTTCACATCGGTGATCTCCCCGGGGAATCTCCCGATGGCGTAGTAGGTCTTCGCCTGCAGATAGGCCCGCCTGGCACCATCCAAGTCGCCTGCCTCCTCGAGTCGATCGCCCTGTTCTTCGTGTTTCTCACCCGCTTCGTGCCATACCGGGACCCAGAGGTCCTGGGTGGTGCCCTCCAGGCGCGACACGGCTTCCCGCAGCTCGTCGACGTCATCGATCATGCTCAGCCAGCGGCGGTAGAAGCCTCCGTGCTCGACGACAAACGGGTTCTCGGATGGCGCAAAACCGAGCTCGGTCATAGGTGCTCCTTTCGACGGGTCAGAGCCGGTTCCTCGTCATCTCGGCTCGCAGGCTCTCTTCGGGCTCGAGGATGTAGACCCCGCCGTTGACCCGATCGGTCAGGATCACGTACAGGTCCTCGTCGACATAGAGGTCGTTGACCTGAATTGCCTCCTGGCCGGGCGGGCAGCCGGGGATGTAATGGGCGATCTCTCTGGGTTGGTCCGGGTGCTCGATGTCGTAGACGCGGAGCCCCGCGTTGAAGTAGGTGGCGAAGATGAGGTTCTCGCTCTGATAGCTCCGGGGTCGATTCTCGTGGAGACAGTGTGCTCCGTAACGCAGTCCGCGCAGACAGAACTCCTCTCCCGGGGTCGGGCACACCGACCTCACCCCCGGTCGGGTCTCATCGGAGACGTCGACGAGCCGGATCATGTGTGGTGGCCCCTGACAGTCGTTGAAGGTTGCCTCGTCGGTCACTGCCACCAGACCTCGTGAGATGAGGGGAAGGCAGGTATGGGTGTGCCCTCCGACTGTCCAATCGAGCCGGGAAACCACCTCGATGTGGTCCAGGTCCGAGATATCGAGGATCACCATGCCGGAGTCCCAGAACCCGAGATAGGCACGATCTCCGGCTACGAGGGCATGGTGGACCGACCGCTCCTCCGAGGCCGGCCAGTCTCGGTTTCCGCCGTCTTCCATGCCCGGCCACCACCATCTGGACCGCTCGGTTGGGTTCTCAGGGTCCTCGAGATCGACGATGACCCAGATTCTCTCGGAGAAACCCTCAGGGGTCGCCGACACGTAGCCATATCGGCCGCCTTCCCAAACGATGCGGTGCACGCCTTGCCCGGTGGAGTCCCAAAATCCGATCTCCTTGGGCTCGAACGGGTCGCTCAGATCGTGGATCGCCAGGCCCACTCTTTCCGGACTCCCTCCCCGGAACGCCTCGTGGTTCACCAAGAGCAAACCGTCGGCTATCTGCACCTTGTGATTGTGGGCGCCCTCGGGCGCCGGGAACTGACGGACGACGGTGGGCGAGGACGGGTCGGAGACGTCGAGGATGCTCGTTCCCATTCCGCTGGGCCCGAAATGACCGACATATAGGGCGTCGCCATGACCCAGCACCTGCATGCCGTCCCCGTATCCCCCGAGGTCGGACCGGCCGACGAGGCGGAGACCCATTCGCTCCTCACCGTGCATGCAATCGTTTGTAGCAGATCGGACGTCAGACGTCATCACCGAATTGGGGCCCTTTGGCGCCGCCGGTCCTCCCGTTAAGCTCATCATGCGATCCTCGCCCCGGGAAGTCCATTGGTCGAACAGGTGACATTGAGGGACGTGGCCCGAGAGGCCGGCGTCCATATCTCGACTGCTTCGCGCGCCCTCAACCCGGAGACCAGGTCGATCGTGAACCAAGAAACGGTGGAGCGTGTCCTGGCCACGGCGGACAGGCTCG
>Ga0299913_10003227_pt1 | contig 13264 bp, 5 predicted proteins | sample RVTome_9_FD_201360 | JGI IMG/M metagenome (GOLD analysis project Ga0299913, IMG submission 201360) | Soil microbial communities from uranium-contaminated site in the Upper Colorado River Basin, Wyoming, United States - RVT155D38 (version 2) ... | reverse complement strand
TTCGCGACGATCTCGGTGTAGACATGTGGCGGGACTTGACTACCCTTGCAGTCGATATCGAGGATCCAGATGGGCGGGCGGCCGGGCGCGGCGTCGTGTACATCTCGATCCATGATTTCGCTCGCCAGCTTGCCACGATGGAAGCGGTAAGCGCCCGCAGCCGCATTGAGGCGCTCTGGGTCCTCTCCCGCTTTGGCATTTTTTTCGAGGAGACGCTGCGGGAAATCTACGGCGGGATGATTGCCCCTATCGAGCCACTGCCTAAGACCAGTCCGCCGCGCCGGCCCTTGCGCTGCGGCGAAGGCCAACGCATCCCGATTACCACCGAGGACGGCGTGGAGCTGCGGCTTACCCGCTTCAAGGGCGGCACGAAAGGGCCGGTGCTGCTGACGCCCGGGTTCGGCACCTCGACATTCGCCTATACCCTGGACACGGTCGACACGAACCTCCCGGAATTCCTCTTCGAACGCGGCTACGATGTGTGGCTGCTCGATTACCGCTCCAGTCCCGACCTAGTCTCCGCGTCGACCCAGTTCACGCTCGATGACATTGCGCGCTATGACTATCCCGCTGCCATTGGGACGGTGCGGGCGCAAACGGGTGCCAATACAATCCAAGTCATGGCGCATTGCGTCGGCTCACTCACTTTCCAGATGGGGCAGACGCTCGGACTGGAGGGCGTCCGCTCGGCGATTTGCTCGCAGCTCACGCTGCACCCGCGTCCGCCCGCGCTGACCAATATCAAGAGTGGGCTATACCTCGCCGAGCTGATCAAAGGCGCGGGGCTCGAGTCATTCACCACCCACTTCGACGACGACTGGGCCGATCGGACGCTTGATTTCGTCATGCGACTCTACCCCAGCCGATATCAGGACAGTGCTAGCCCGGTGCTGCGCCGAATCCTCTTCATGTATGGCGACGTGATCAAGTTGGAGAAGCTGAATCGGGCGACTTACGAGGCGGTCCCGGCGATGTTCGGGGTTGCCAACCTTACGACCTTCGTCCACCTCGGCAGGATCATGCGCATTGGGCACGCCGTCGGATCGGGGGGGGATGAGCGCTACTTGCCGCACGCCGATCGGCTGGCGCTGCCGATCACGTTCCTGCACGGAGCGGATAACAACCTGTTCCTGCCCGAAGGCAGCGCAGAGACCATGCGCGTTCTCACCGATCGGAACGGCCCAGACTGGTACACGCGCCACGTTATTCCCGATTACGCGCACATGGACTGCTTCATCGGTAAGGATGCACACCGCGACGTCTACCCGATCGTCGCGGCCGAACTCGACCACCACAATTAGGAGCGCACCGTGGCAGAGGACGGTCGTGAGCAGCATGCCGGCGATCATCCGGGACTCGCCGCCTTGCAATCGTATCCTCTGCTGCAAGCGATTCACGAAAGGCGAACGCGGCGCGTCGCCCGAGGGTTGACAATTCACGCCGGCGCCCTCACCCACGAGAGCTGCAACGCGCCGCACCCGCTCGAGCCGCTCGAAGAGGCGGTGCTGATTTGCTCGACCGGCCTCACTGGCGTCGTCATGCACGACGGGCCGCTGAAGAAGCCCTCGGGCGCGCCGGAGGATCTCGGCTCGATGTTCTCCAACATCCTGGCGCGCTCTGGCCCGAGTGCGGATAACGCGCAGGCCACCTCCCTCTTCATGATCAACGACACGGGCATCTGGCTGCTCCGCCGGCTGCGCGGCAAGGAGGCGGCGACCCTAATCGATAGCCTGCCGCGCTCCTGGCTCGATTGGCGCGAGGACGACTGGCTGCGCGCCGCTGCCGCCGTGAAGGTGAAGATCCACGACAGCCGCATCGCCTTTCCGCGCGAGTTCCCTTATTACATCGGCTGGAACAAGCAGTTTTCCAACGTTCCCGCAACGACCCTCTTCCTGCCCGTCGTCGACTGCACCCGACAATACATCAATATCCTCTTGATCGTGCTTTCCGAGCCTGAGGGACAGCGGCCGCTCTTCGTGGACGATTGGCAGCCCTTCAGGCCGCGTAGCTGGAAGGACTGGAAGGCCTGGGTTGGCCAATGGCTAGGCCTGGGGCCGAAGATCCCTTACCAGCCGATTGGGGGAATCGAGCGGGTGACGGCCGGTTTCGTCAATCCCAACATTATCGTCCCGCTCGGGGCCGGCTATGCGATGCGCACCGACTACGAGCTCTTCTTCCTCCTGCAGAACCTGATGCTGATGGGGCAGGCGATGGGCCTCGGTGCATGGGGCCACGGCTCCATCTGGCCGAGCTATATCCTGCAGCGCGACCAGGCGAAGGGATGGCTCGGCCTCGGCTTCCGCCATGTCCAGCCGAAGGCGGGGGCGCCGTGGGCGCCGATCCCCGCTTCACAACACAATCCCGTTGGTCTTGACGGCGTGCTAGAAGGCCTCGTCCCTCCTTATGTCGGTTCGATGGAGGAAGCCGTCGACATCGTGCTCGACGAGAAATATGGCCCGGAAGGCATCTTTACCGAGCCGAGCCTAGTTGGCCGCGCCTATCGCGACCCGCGCGATGCGGAGATGTTCCTGCGCCTGCAGAACCGGCATCCACCGGAGGCAATCCGCTACGCCAAGCAGATCGCCACCTACATTTACGAGACCTACGGCCGTTTCCCGGCGCACATCGACGCCTTCTACACACCTGGCTTCTGGGTGCAGTTCCACCATCTCGAACTGGAATATTACGAACGCTTCTTCGATCCGTTCCTGTGGCGCAACCAGGCCACGCATGACGATACCTGGCACGGTCGGTAGAAGGGCGGCCCACTTACTCTCGTCCAGTTTCTCGGCGAAAAGGCACTGCTCACCATAGCTCACTATCCCAGTCGCTGCCTAACCGCTTCGCTCGTCAACGAGCTGGTAGATGTGGATGGGGCTCATCACGTTCTTCAACGAATGTTCGCCCATATCCTTCAGTACGAAATCGTTCGGCACCCTCGCTACCGAGTCGGCGCTAATCAGGATGTTACCGTCGCGCGCCACTTCGCGCACGCGTGCAGCGATGTTCACGACTGTGCCGCTCGCACCGTAGCGCCAAGCAGACCCTGAGGACGCCTCGACCGACTGCAGTCCGACAGATGCGACGCCAGAATTGATGCCAATGTTCATGATTAACGGCGGATGTGCGCCCGACGTTTCTTCGTTGAAGCGGATCGCCGCACGAGCGATCGCAAGCGCCGCGTTGGCGGCCTTCCACACGTGCTTCGACGGATCCTCGTCCGTGAACAGGACAAACAGCTCATCGCCGCGGATCTCGAGGAGGACGCCCTCATAGCGATGGATTTCGTTGACGAACCTGGAAAAGGCGCGATTGACTAGCTCGTTCAACTGACGGCGCTCCATCAGCTCGGCCATGTGTGTGTAACCGGCCAGGTCGGCGAACAGGATCGTGACGTCGCAATCTTTGGCCGCTAGGTCAGGACTTCCAGGATTCGCGTCGATTTTTTTTGAGGCTGCAGTCGGCGCAAACTTGTGCACGTAGTCCCGATAGCGGCTCAATCTGTCGCTCCAGACCGTCAACCCCACTTCCGTTGCCAGAATGCGGAGCCATTCCAGCTTTTGCTCATTGAATGCGCCAGCTATCTTGGAATGCTCGAGATAGATGACTCCCAGCAGCTCGCCCTGATGGTGGATTCCGCTGCAAATGACGGATTTGGGGCGCCGTTTCGCGATATAGCTGCACTGCGAAAAGCGGAAATCGGCATCGGCCTCACTGAGCAAGAGGTCATCACCGGTATGCATTACATAATTGACGATCGCTGGCGAGAATGACCCTGGGGGGGTATTGGTCGAGGCGCATGGAAACAGCACCACATCGCCAGTGTCGGCGGCAGCACTCGCTTCCAACTGAAGCTTGCCGCCTTCCACCCCCAGCAACTGAGCGGTTTCCGCACCTGCCTGGATTCGAATGACTTGCATCAAGTGAGTAAGCACGCGGTGGGTATTCTCCCCACTTGCGATGATGCGCGATGCTTGCAGGGCGGCCGCGATGTCGAAGGTCTCGCCCTGATCGCGAATAAGGACGCCGGATGCGGGCCGCGCAGCGCCGTCGGACGTGTTGGCCGAACGCGGAAGGAGTGCCGCGTATTCACGATCGATCCAGGCGACTTTTGCCGTGGCGCCCCACTTCTCATAGGCGGCACGCGAGCAGGAGAGATACCAGCCAGCTAGCCGGCGTTGCTCGTTGGCGATGCAGCACAGGGCGGCGCGCTCATTGGCGAGCCCGACGAGTTGCATGAAGCCCTGCGCTTCCGCCAGCTCGATAGCGCGATTGTAGTGTCCCAATGCATTGGCCAGTTGGCCCTGCGCCCGGTCGGATTCGGCCTGCAGCAGGGCTTCGTGCTGCAGGAAGTTATGCGGGCTGTTGGCAGCAAAGAGATGCAGGCGAGTGAGGCAGCACCGGAGTTTTCTGCGGTGCCTTGTCGCGTTGGCGTCCCGGCCGGTCAGAACAGCGGCTGCGGCCAATCCGGAGTAGAGGTAATGGTCGGCAATGGTAATCGTACCGGGCACGGAACGGATCACCGCCTCACTCTTCTCAGATAGATCCAGCGCATCGTCGTAGCGGCCGAACAGGCAGGCGAGTTGAAGCCGGCGCGTGTATTGAAGCGAGACGAGGGTGAGGTTGCCGGTGTGGTGGTAACGAAGCTCAGAGGCGCTCTCGTCATAGGCGCCGTCGCTGAGCGAATAAGGCGCTGCCGTCTTGCCCTGCAGGGCAAGGGCGGAGTTCTTCCACATCGTGAGCGCCTCGCAGGCGAACGCTTCCTTAGAGTTTAGGACAAAACGGCTATGCTCTTCACACTCACGCAGGAGGTCATACAGGCTGCTGCCGCGGCAGAACCGCAGCGAGATGCTGCCAAGGATGGCCATGTTGGCATAATGGTAATCGCCAACTTCGCGAGCCATCTTTCGCGCGCGATCTAGTAGCGGAAAGCTTTCATCGACCGGATCTCGCCAGAACTTGATGAACTGGGCGAATATGACTAGCACCTTGCAGACGATCGAATCGTCGTTGCTCTTCTCGGCCAGCTCAAGGGTAAAGCGGCCAAAATCGTAGCCGCGCTTGTAGTCGTCCATTGCCAGGCCCAGGCCGTAGAGGACGAATCCGCCGGCCGAAAGCGGCGAAATCCCGTGGCGCAGCGAATAGTTGACGACCTTCAGCCCCGTGAACATGAGGAGATCGGGGCTGAGGTAGTACGCCGTCGGGAATAGTGCAACGAGGACTCTTAGGGCGGCGACCTTCTCGACGTTATCAATGCCCATGGTATCGATGAGTTCTTGCGGCTTGCGGCCTCTCAGGCGCAGGCGAACAAGCATCAATTCGAGCAGCAAATGTAGCCGCGATGGGTTTCTGCGATAGCGGACACCGAACAGCCTTAGCGCCTCGATGCCGACGTTAATGCACTGCTCGTAACGCTCCTCGCTCGTGTCGAGAAGGATCTTGGTGAAGTAGGTTCTCGCCTTGTCAAGTTTCGATTGCGCGTTCGCGACCAGGACCCTGAACAATTGGTCGGCGCGGTCGAAGTTGCCAGTCAGATATTCACATTCTAGGGCTTCTGAGTGGAGCTCGAAGACGAGGTCATAGCAGGTCCGCCAGGCGTCCTTTCCCAGCAGGCCCAGACCGACCGATATGTAGCCAAGCGCATCCTGATAAGCGAGATTTTGTCGTGCCCTGCGTCCCGTCACCAGGTTGAGGCGCGCCGCGCGCTGCCTTTCCTCCTCATCCGCGAGCAGCTCCCAGGCGGAGTTCAGATTGCTCAGGACGTCGGGTTGAGGGACAAGCTCATCGTCGGCGCCAAGGCTGGCCATCAATCTGCGGCCGATTTGCAGTCGAAATTCCTTCTTGGCGTTATTGGGGACACGATCGAACGCGGCCTGCTGGATGCGGTCGTGAAGGAATCGAAACCGACTCGCGTGCTCGTGATCCGATGGCGGATCAGAACCTGGCGCAAGTGGTCCATCCTCGACGGCGACAATCAGCCCTTGTTCCACCGCGATCGTCAGGTATTTCAGCACCTCAGATAAGGACCGCGCGGTGGCAACAGCCAGCTTCCCGACTTCAAAGAAGCTGCCTACGCATGTTGCTGTAGCCAAGATAGTACGCGTATCCTCGTCCAGCCCCCCCAACCTGATGTTCAGTAGACCGATAATGTCGTGCGTGACGCCTTCTCGTTGAATGCGCGGCAGGTCCCAGATCCATTTGCCGCTACGATACTCGAACGCAATGAGGCCCTCGTCGCACAGAAAGTGCAGAAGCTGCGTGACGTAGAGAGGATTTCCGCCGGTCCTCGAATGGAGTAGCTGTGCCAGGTCGCGGGCTTCGGCCGTAGAGGCGTCGAACGTGTCCCGAATCAGCCGCAGAACATCAGGACCCTTGAGCTCATGGAGATGCAGGAAGTGGACATCCACACCCGATCGCGTCAGCGCGCGGGTTGTCAGTTCGAGCTGATGAGTCGGACCGACCTCGTTGTCCCGGTAGGCGCCCACGAACAGGACATTCCGCGTGTCGGGATCAGTCAGGACATGGGTCACCAACCCAAGCGACGCCGCGTCGACCCACTGCAAGTCATCCATGACCACGCACAGCAACTGGTCGCACGGCGCGAACGCCTGAATCAGATTCGTGAACACGCGGTTGAAGCGGTTGCGTGCCTGGATCGGCGGCAAGGCCAGAACCGGCGGCTGCGAGCCGGTGATCAGCTCCAATTCTGGAATGACGTCGATGACGACCCGAGCGTTGTTGCCAACAGCAGTAAGGATGTGCGAGCGCCAGATTTCGATCTGTTCCTTAGTCTCGCTGAGGAGTTGACTGATGAGTTGCTGGAAGGCCTGGACCAGAGACAGATAGGGCACGTTGCGTTTGTACTGATCGAACTTCCCGGACACGAAGTGCCCGTTCTGATTACGGACGAACTTCTCTAGCTCGCCAAGCAATGCCGACTTGCCGACTCCGGGAGCGCCCTTGATCAGCAGCATCGCCGGCCGGCCGCGCTCAGCTGCCCAGACTTTTTCTAACAACGCCGCGGTGTCACGTTCGCGCCCGTACAGGCCGCTCGGGAGATGCAGCACCCCTTTGGCATCGTGGCGCCCGGGCTCGAACTCTTCGATTGCGCCGGTGAACTGCCACTGCGAGCGACATTCGAGAAGGTCGGCCACGAGCCCGCTGGTGCTCAGGTAACGGGCCTCGGGACTCTTCGCCAGCGCCTTCAACACCACTTTGCGAAGCCCTGTCGGCAGCGTGCCAAGCAGTTCCGCCGGGAACGCCGGCTGCCTTGCGAGATGGCCGTCGATTATGTGCAACGGGTTCCTACCCGCGAAAGGGACCTTGCCGGTCAGCAGTCGGAACAAGACGATGCCAAGCGCATAAATGTCGGTGCGCTGATCTACAATTTTTTGAAGACGCCCCGTCTGCTCAGGAGAAATGTACCTGATATCGGTTAGTTCATCGTGAGGCGGCAGCGGCGCGGTCACCTCCTCGGAAGGGTGTAGCGCGCAGCCGAACTCCGAAATCAGCGTGTCGCGGGTATCATCATTGAACCAGATCGTGGTTGGATTCAGGTTGCAATGAATGAGCCGCTCCTTATGCAGGGCACCAACAGCCTCTGCAATGCTTGCCCCAATGGACAGAACGGTCTCGATGTCAAGGGGTGCCCTGGCTGCCAGCTCCTCGAGGGGCCGAGCGCCTTCGTCCGCATAAACAAGTGCCGGGCCCCAATCGGTTCGCTCGAAGGCAAATGGCTTTACCGCACACTTCGCTCTCAAAAGTTGTGCAATTTGGTAGTCGCGCTGTAGCCAATCCGCCCGCGGATCATTGGGCTCAGGCTCCCTCAGCAGCTTTATGAGAACGCGAAGGCCATCGATCTTGCGCCGTCCGCGATAAATGATCGCGTGGCGCTTTTCCCACCAGATTTCTTCGATGTCGTATCCATCCAGGCCCAGTCCGATCGGCGGTTGTGACCCTATCACCTCACGGATACGCATTTTGCAATGCTCCCGTCGAGTTCGACCACTAATGGGCCGACAAAATTGCGTAAAGTCAGTGGCTGCTTCTTAACGCCTCGTATTGTCGCAGTACAGCGATTACATTGCCATGTTGTATGGCGCGCCTACGCAATATTACCGCTATTGAAAGCGCGAGTACAGCGATGTCTAAGTTTGCTGGTGGGAGTAGGCAAGTGCATCACGAGCTGCGGTAATAGCGGCTGAACGACATCCATCCTTAGTCTGCAACAAGTCTCGGAATGCAGTAGCCGCATCGCAGGGTCGGCCCTAGCCGTGCGGCGACTATCTCAAGGCCGCCGCCTTAGCTAAGGTGGTCCAGCATGAAGGTACACGCCATCCAGACCGGCTTCGTCCGAATCAAAACCGCGCAGGTCGAAGGGCGCGGACATGGCGTGGCACGACGCCTCGCCCTCTTCACCGACCGGGACTGGACCGACTGGCTACCGACATACGCGTGGGCCATTGACCATAAAGAGGGAGTCATTGTCGTCGACACTGGCCAAGGAGCGCACCTGCTCGAAACCGGGAAGTCGCTTCATCCATATGTCCGATGGGAAGTTGCGTTTCGGATCGACCGTGAAGAGGAAATCGGGCCACAGCTACGCGCACTTGGAATCGGCACGCGCGATGTCAAGCGGGTCGTGCTCACCCATCTGCATATGGATCATGATGGAGGTCTTGCACATTTCCCACATAGCGAAATCCTTGTTGCTCCCGGCGAACTCCGCACAGCAAGCGGATGGCTAGGCCGCATGCGTGGATACCTTCCTGATCGGTGGCCCTCGTGGTTCGATCCAGTACCGCTCGATCTCGCGGCGGAGCCTTTTGGCCCCTTCGCTGCGAGCAGGCGATTGACTGAGGCGGGGGATGTTGTCGCGGTCGCCACGCCGGGTCACACGGCGAATCATCTTTCAATCCTGGTCCAGGAGGACGAGACTACGCTCTTTCTGGCTGGTGATACCTCTTACGACGAGCGACTAATGCTGGCCGGTAGAGTAGACGGTGTCAGCCCAGATGAGCACGTTTCGAGCACAACGTTAGACGCGATCAGACGTCTCGCCCGCACCCGCCCGACTGTGTACTTGCCGACACACGATCCCCAATCCGCTGTCCGTCTTGCAAACCGGCGCTGCGTCGGGAACCTGGGGCGCACATCACCGCAGGCGGCAACGCAATACTGAACCCAAAGCGGACTCAGCTCACCGCGGATAGAACCTTCCGTGCGTCGGGTCTTTCCACGAAAGTGGCAAAATAAAAGCCGGATCCCCCCGCGTGTTGTCCAAAATTGGGAGAGGAGGCGGCTACAGGTGCCGTTTCTGACAAGGGCTTGCTCGCTTCTGACCTTGCGGCCATCGCAGGTGCTGCAAACCGCGTCTGATTATTCGCGCAAGGCAAACGCAGCCGGGTCGCCATAGGAGTTAATCAGCCTCCAACGATTTCAACTGCTTGCGTGCTGGAGTCGCAAATTTGTGGCACAGGGTGAGTGCTCCAGGCGCTGAGATACACCCCCTTTGGCAGGCAAAGCAGACGTTGAATGCGTTGTGACGAGAGTCCGCCTAATACCCCATAGCCGGCATAGACGTCGCCGCGCCTTGCCAATTTCGAGCATGGTCCGAGGCAAAAAACACATAGCCATCAGGATCACTGATCCATTGGCTCGGCGCGTACAAAGTGAGTGGTTGTGCCAAAGTGAGGCGAGCAAACTTCGTACCTCCGCAACTGCCCGCAAAGAAGGTCGCGCGGCAACCGAGTGCGGAAACTCGGTGTTCGGGGTCAGCCTAGCCGCGTTTCCAGTTTAGGCCATGGTATCCGTCTCGTCGCCTATTTAAAACGTTCCACATCTATCATTTCTTGGGGGAGGCCAAGCGCGCGACCGGGCTTCTCATTACCAATTTGGATTACGGAATTTTGGATAGTGGCCGTTCGAACCTGAGCCTGATAAGCCAAGGTGCATTACGCAACCGCGGCGCGCCATGCCGTCCATGGGCTTGTGAAGTCAAGATGGCTCGCCGGTAGTGGTAGCCAATTCTCGTTCGCAAATGCCCGCAAACCATCGAAGAAAAGCGGCAAATTCGGGGGCGCCAATGTCTTACCAGGAGGTGGCGGGAACGACCACATCTACGGCTTAGGTGGCCGCGATACGCTCACCGGCGATAGCGGCGAGGACACATTCTTCTTTCTCAAGCTCTCCGACAGCGGGACTAAGGCGGAAGGCCGCGACCTGATCACCGACTTCGTTCCGGGCGCAGGGGAGCTCATCGAGCTAAACGCCATGGACGCTAATGGCAATGCCGCGGGAGAAGGCGTGTTCGACTTTATCGGCTTTTCCCATTTCAGCGGCGTGCGGGCGAGCTGTGGGAATCCTTTCGCGAGGGCAACGCGATCATCTCCGGCGACGTAAACGGCGAGGGCAAGGCCGATTTCAGCATCGCTGGGTCACATCTTACTGAGCGACACGGATTTCGTGCTTTAGCAGCTCACAAAGGGCGATCTCTGCTAACTCTTACGACTGCTGTTGGCACGAAGCTAAAGCTCTTGAGAAAGCACGCCAGGTCAGCTTCTGACCCAAAGCCGATCACGTGGACTTTGCACCTGCGTCTTCGTCTGGTCGCCCACATAAGGCGTTCCACATCGAACATGTCTTGTGGCAGCTGAGCCATTGGCATGCCGTTCGAACTTGAGATTGCTCAAGCTTGCCTGATAAACCATCCAGTCAAGATGCATTCATGCCAACTGCGTCGCGCCATGCCGTCCATGGGCTCGTGAAGTCAAGATGGCTCGCCGGAAGCGGTAGCCAATTCACATTCGGAAAAGCGCGCAAACCGTCAAAAAACAGGGGCACCTCTTTCGGTCGCCGAGCGCGCTTGCCGCTCAACTTCGCTAGGGCAGCACTATCCGGCAAGTCCGCAAAGTAGCGCTTCATGTTGCGGACGACTTCAACGATCTCTCCCGGCTGCCCGCGACGCAAGAACTCGTAGGCGGCAAGTGAGGATGCGATGGGATCCAGCCACTTTGCGTAAAGAAGCTCCATGAGCTCCTCGTGCGAAACCGCCTTGCGGAGATCGCGCCGCTTGCGAAAGGCGCGGCTTGCTTGAGCCAGAAATCGAACATCTTGCAAATGATTGCGGTGTACGATTCTGCTCCTCACTGCCTCGGGAAGTTCGTCGAGCAAATGGCCGAACGGCAGCAGAAATTGCGAGATGCGAGGCTTACCGTCGTCGTCCAGCGTGAAGGTGATAAGCATTCCCCGATTCGGGCTCGCCAGAGTCGCGACCGTGTAAGGCGCCTGGTCCTCGGTACGGAACGACACCAAATGAACGCCAGGCAAAGTCGAGAAGTAGGCCTCCCATATTCCAGGCATGTTAGGGGGTTGCTTGGCGTCGCTCCACGACACATTGGCGTTCTTCGACACGCCGACCTGAGGCCGCACTTTGGGATCCTCAATTCCCGCAAGCACGTAAATCGGTGATGCATTTGCGGGCTCACCGCCAAATTCATGAAGCGGGAATTGCGCCAGCTTATGATAGTCGCCGGTGGGGCCCAGTATGCGCGAAGCGCCGACGAGCGCGAGCCAAAGATCCAGATTCGGATCAGTCACCTGTCCGCGAAGCGACTCGGAAAAGTCGACGCCGGTTGGATGCACGTCATACGGTGGCAACTGGTCCGCAATCGACCGGTGTGGCGTGCTCCCTCGCCAGTCCGTGATATTTAGCTCACCTGGCTCCCCAGGAACCACCTCGATCTCCTTGCGGAGGAAGATGCGGCCGTCCTCGTCTGCGGCGGTTGCGAGATATCGCCCGGCGGACACGTTGGCAGGGCCCGACCTTTTGATAATAAGCTCTGCATCGGTGGATAGATTATGCAAGGCGAGGGAGCCACGATCCGGCACGACGACGTCAACATTGGCCGCCGAAGCCGAATCGAGCGTAAGTGACTTCACGGGGGGTTCATCTTCAACTCTTTCGAAGACGAGATCCAGATCGTCGTAAAGCTCGACGGCAACCGGGTCGCGTGGCTTCAATGACCCGCTGCCGGGCTTAAGCCGCACTGAAATCGTGTAATCGTCCGGTTCGAGTACAAGGACGGTAGTATCGCTGTCTAGTGTCTGATGCATTTCGCTCGAGCGGCCCCGCTTGTAGATAATCTCTCCTTTGATCGTGGACGCTGGATTCTTGAGAGTGATCGTGCATTTGCAAACCGGGATGGGTCGCAGGGTTGCGAGTATCGCCTCGCTTTCGCCGTCGGTGCCGGACGTCTTGCTGGTGAACTTCTGACCGGTTGGCAGGACGCTCTTGATATAGTTCCGCAGCGAATCATATCTCACGAACATGGCGTCAAAGACCTGGCTGTTCCAGGTCTTTGCCTTGCCTTTGCCGCGCAGCCCCGCGAGAAGTGACGTTGGGAACGGCCCGCCCACCGTGGTGACCGCGCCCTCCACCGTGGACTGCAAAATGAAAGTCGACGGTTCTCCAGAGACATTGGGATCTATCGGCAAAAGTGGACCGACTTGGATTTGCCTGCCGGTGAGCCGGTTGCGGCACGCGTCGATGAAATAATAGTGTCGCCCGGCACCGAGACTGTCACGCAGCCAGCAAACCATTTCGTCCAGATTGATGCAGCATTGCGGAGAGATATCGGCATTCTCGAAGTCGGATGAGACAACAATATCCGCGCGGTTGGCCAGGCCCTCAACGAAGGAGAAGCCGTGGCCGCTAAAAAATACGTAGAGTTCCTCCGTTGCGCCTTGTCCGTCTTGCTTCAGCGCTTTCAGGGCGTTGCGAATGTCCTTACTCGTTGCGCCGGACCCCCCGGCCTGCACCGGTTCCGAGCAGAAAATGAGCTGCGTTTCGCTTTCCCTTCGGCCCTCGGCCTTCCACTTCTCTTGCAGCCAATTTTTGAAATTGAGCCCCGCCTGCAAAGTGCCCGGCAGGTTTTGGTCCAGAGCGCCTTCAGCGTTGGGATAGTTCTCGGCGGCGATGATGAGTGCGCGGACGGCCATGTTTGCCTCAAGGACTGGCGTCTTTGATGAAATTCTTGAGCTGTTCGGCGTCCACCGCTTCGTTCCGATACATAAAATATCCGGCGCGATGAATTCCCGCCACGCGGCCGCCGGTTAGCGAGAAGATCGGCGAACCGGAATTGCCTTGCGTCGTCGAACAGTCATGGAAGAAGAGCGGCGATTCACTGTTGTTCAGCACTTCGCCGAGAGCAGCGCGTTTGACCCCGAAAGTGCCGCCGAAGACCCCGGACAGGAATAAGGGATT
>Ga0299913_10003226_pt1 | contig 13265 bp, 12 predicted proteins | sample RVTome_9_FD_201360 | JGI IMG/M metagenome (GOLD analysis project Ga0299913, IMG submission 201360) | Soil microbial communities from uranium-contaminated site in the Upper Colorado River Basin, Wyoming, United States - RVT155D38 (version 2) ... | reverse complement strand
CGAGCACGGTCTGAGTGTGCTTACCCTCGATTGCCGCAACGTCGCTCCAGGACAGTGCGTGCGTCCCGCGCGCATCGACCAACACCACGCCGCCCTCATGCACGCGTGCCTCCGCCACGACGGCGCTGAAGTCAAGCCTGCTTGCCCAGACGTAACCGGCGATTGCCCCCAGCAGTGCGCCGATGATGAGGGCCGGCGCGAAATCGGCGATGAGCGCAACGAACAGGCCCGGAATCAGGCCGACGAAAAGCCCAGCGATCGCCAGCAGGAGGTTACGCACCCTTGGGCGGTTCTGAAAGCCGGTGAATCCGCCTTTGGCTGCATGCGTACGGACATGGGACCCGAGGCTGGTGGTGGTGCTGGCCATGGATTCCCCTCACGATGTTGGGGTCGACAGGATACCCGACACGGGGCGGCGCGGCCACCGGCACGGTGCGGCGCGCCGGCAATCGAATGGAGCGCCATACTGGGAAGGTGGACGTTCTCCGCGCCGCGTGGCCAGCCAACCCTTGCTATGGCGGCTCGTGATGCTCGATAGGTTCCGCCGCCAGTTCAACCCCCACCCCGATCCCGCCACCCAGGTCCGCGGCGCTGCGGGTCGCTTTGGCTACGACGAGACCAACCCCATTCCGGTTGATGCGCAACTGGGTCAGCAGCTCTATCTCCGGAGCCTGCGATGCCCGTGCGGCGCCGGCTTCTCGTTCGACCGGATAGGCAACGTCGGTCCAGGTCCCGACGACCATATCGTCGACGCATTCGAGCTGCGGTGCACGAGCGGGCGACATGACCTGGTCCTTTTCCTGGACATGTACCACTCCGCGGATTCCCAGGCCACGCCCGATTCGCTGACCCGTGCCGCCGCTGATGTTGCGCCCGAGGAGTTGTTCGCGAGCTCATCCACACCCGACGCGAATGCCCTGAACGAGCAGGCGCGGATGCTCTATGGGCGAGGGGATCTCGCGGCGGCGCGTTCTCACTGGGAACAGGCGTTGAGACTTCTGCATGAGACCGAGTCGAACCCGCACCTGAGGACCGCGATTCTCAACAACCTCGGGGTTGCCTGCCGTGCGGCGGGGGACCTCGTGCCGGCGAGGGAGTACGCCGACGCTGCGCTCGCTGAAGCTTCGCGCCTGCCCGACGCACGGAGTGAGCAGGCCAGCGCGCTTGCGACCCTCGGGGGCATAGACCTACTCGCGGGCGATTCCGATGCGGCGCTTGGGCACTACGAGCAAGCGCTGGCGATGGACCGTGAAATCGACCCGCATGGCAGTCGCGTCGCGACCGACCTCAGCAACATCGGCGTCGTCCACCGTCGAAACGGAAACCCGGCCACAGCACTCGAGTACTACGACCAGGCGTTGAAGCTCGACCAGGAGTTCGCCGCCACGTCCCAGGAAACTGCGAACCGGCTGAACAACGTCGCGCTGGTCCACGCAGAGCTGGGGAATCGAACCCTCGCACTCGACTACCTGGCCCGGGCATTGGAGATCGACATGGCCTTCGCGGCTCGGTCGCGCGGGACGGCCAACCGTCTCATGAACATCGGGCTCGTCCACGAAGCCGACGGCAACTGGGAGGCAGCGCGGTCCCACCTCGTCCGCGCCGCGGAGGTCTTCGCGACCGCGGCGCCGGGCTCCGCCGAACACCAAGCCTGCACTCAGGCGTTGGCGCGGGTCGACACGCTGAGGACGGGATCGGGAGGCGGCCCCACGTGTGATCGCTGCGGTTCACCGATCGGCATGGAGACTCACCAGTTCGAGACACTGCCGAGCGGGATGCGGGTGGCCGTTCACCTCCGCTGCTCGGTCGCGTCGCGGTGACGAGGCGGAACCGTGCAGCGCGCTGCCTTCGCGCGATGCCGTCATTCGGGTCTGCAGCGGGCGGGCCAGAGACCAGGGGCAATCGTGCGCGGGCGTTGGCGGTGGTTCTCGTCACGGCGTTGGCCCTCGTGGCGGGATGCGACCAAGGCGGGGAACCCTCTGCACTGCCGACTGGTTCCGCCCGCGACTACTGCGCGGAGCTTGGTTTCGTTGACGGTGAGGGGCGAAATGACGCGGGTGAGCTCGTGGCCGAGTGCCATGCGGAGACCACCCCGAGCGGCGCGGCATACTCGATCGCGCGCTACCTGGACGCCGATGGACCGGCCGACAAGGACGACGCCGTCAGGGTGGAGCTCACTGAATACGACCAGAACGGCAACGAGGTAAATCGCACCTACGGCACCCTCGACGGCAGCTGATTTGCGCCCGGGGACCGTAGACTGCTGCCGTGACTCCCGACGGGGGCAAGGGCGACGCGCTCCTGGGCAAGCGTCTTCAGTCAGCTACCGGCGCGGCGACGCGCGGGGTTTGCCGTCGGCGTACGACCCCTTGACCATCGAGCTCGGCCGCGACCGCGTCTACATGGACGTCCATGACATACCGCCTGGGCCGACTTCGTCGATGCGCCTATCCGGTCCGAAAGCAGGAGCTCGAACCACTTGCTCGCGAGTACACGTGTTGCATGGACGACCGGAATCACGCCATGAGGGCGGTCCGTGCCGTGCGGGATAGCCTTGACAGCGACCGCGATACTGCGCTCACGGCCGGCTCCGGTCGCAACATGAGGGAGGGGACCATGGTTTTCCGACCGGGCCGCACGGTGGCTTGGGTCATTCTCGCTGTGCTGTTGGCGGGCTGCGGGTCCGCCGGCTCTCCCACGGCGACAAGCAGCACGTTGATGACAGCCAGCCCCTCCTCGGCTGTTCTGCCCTCCTTCGCCGCCAATCCCAGCGTATCGCCGGCGGCCGCTGCGGACGATGCGATCGTCGTCATCGACGGCGTCGAGTACACCTGCGACGAGCTCATGGGCGATCCGGGGACCGGCTGCAACGAGGCGCTGCAGGCGTACTTCGCGCGTTGGGCCGATAACATGGAGGCCTACCTTGAGGCCGAGCCGGTCGTAGCAGCGCGCCAGGTACTGCTGCCACCCCTTTCCGATGGCGAGGTCCTCCTGTACGGCCTCGTGGCCTGTGGTGCCACCGAGGTCGCCACCGAAGCCGGCACCCAAACCGTCGAGGTTGTCATCGAGTTCGAGGACTACATCCTTGGCAGCCGGCCGGGCTCAGACACCGATGCCATCGACGACCTCTTCTACGAGGCGGTGCGCATCCTCTGTCCCGATGTTGAGCTCATCACAAGCGACTGAGTCTGCATCAAATCCCCCACCCGGCGAGGAAGGCGTCGGGCCGAGGGCCTCGCCGATGCCAGGAAGGTGAGCCGTGAGCCGGACATCGGATAGCGCGCAAGCTGCCATCGGCCGCGACGATCCGCGCGTATTCATCAGCTACAGCAGCCGAGATGTCGATGTCGCCCGACGCGTTCGACAGGAGCTCGAAGGCCTGGGTGCGTCGTGCTGGCTGGCGCCCGACGACATCATCGGCACACAGCCGTGGGCAGACCAGGTGGTGGCGGCGATCGACGACGCCGAGCTGATGCTGGTCCTTATTTCGGAGCAGGCCATCGCCTCGTCACACGTCGCCCGCGAAGTCGGCCTGGCGAGCGAGATGGGCAAACCGACCGTCCCTCTGCGCATTGATGATGCCGCGCTCGCGGGAGCCATTCGCTACCTCCTGCACGCCCGCGAGCGCCACGACTGGCCGATCCAGGAACATGGCCGGCTGGCCTGGAGGGATGCTCTGTTGGTGACTCTCTCCGAACAGCTCGACCAGGATCGGTTGGACGAGGTGATGGCCGAAGGCGCCACGGCCGACTTCGGCCCGCTTCTGGAGGCACAGGTGGAGGATGCGAACGCGGAGGCGCGAAGCGAGGTTACCCGTCCCGGTTCGTGACGCCGCGTACCCGTGGGGTCCTCCCTTGACAGCGTACGGATACTCCGGCTCACTCCGCTGGATACGGTATCGACCTTGGAAAGCTTCCACATCGGCGGGAGCAGCTCAGCTGCCAAAGCCTTGCAAGCCCTCTCCAGCTTGAGCGCCATGCCAGCCCGAGTGGCTGGGAGAGCGCGATCGGCTCAGTCATGCCCTGTCGGCTGATAGGCCAATCCAACTTGGCGTTGTCAGCTGAAGCTGCGGCGGTCCGGCGAAGCTCATCACCCGCATCGCGCGCAAATCCTTGCTCGGGCCGACAAGCGGATGATGGCGCAGAGATCAGTGCAGTTCAGCGACGGAGGTAGGCTTGTCATCATTCTTCGGAGGCGGTCCGGCTGCATTGACTCCCGGCATCGCGGAGCGCCGAAATCTCGTGGCGAAGCTGGAAGCCGCGCGCGGCACCAAAGTGCTCGTCTACGTCACCTCGACGCGTCCGAATCTCGAGTCGCCGCTCGCCATGGACGTGCTCCCGATCATCTATCGGCACCTGGCCACAATGGGCGATGCGGCCTTGGCCGGCGGCATCGACGTCCTTATCCATACAAACGGTGGCGAGGGCATCGTGCCGTGGCGCCTGCTGCAGCTACTACGTTCGTTCTCGGGCCGGGTGAGCGTCCTGGTCCCGCACCTCGCCTATAGCGGTGGAACTCTCATGGCGCTCGGTGCCGACGAAGTCGTCATGCACCGCATGGGTACCCTCGGCCCAATCGACCCCACCGTGAACAGCTGGTTCAACCCACCGCACCCCGACCTGCCGGGAAGGCGCTTGGGCATCAGCGTCGAAGACTTGGCGTCGTTCTTCGACTTCATACGTGACGACGTCGCCCTCGGCGATGGCGCGGAGGCTGTGCAGGCCGTTGCAGCACTGCTGCAACAGGTCCATCCGCTGGCCCTGGGGAGTGTGAAACGCAGTACCCTGCAGTCGCGAATGCTCGGCAAGCGCCTATTGATCCAGGGAGGGATGCATGATGCAGGCGATCTGGACGCGGTGGTCGAGAGACTGGCGTCGGAACTGTACTCGCATGGACATCCCATAAGCCCCCGCGAGGCTCGCACCGAGCTGGGACTCGCGCATGTGACGGAGGCCCCGGACGATGTCGCGGTACTGATGTGGCGGATCTATGAAAGCTTCGCAGCCGAGATGCAGCTCGAAGACGCGTTCGATGTCGTCGAGCTCATGAGCGGAGGCCATCCTCTGCCACTGCCCGAGCCGCAGCAGCTAGTGCGCCAGCAGAAACCACTCGGGCCCTATCCCGTGGCGCTCGTGGAATCCGCGGTTCGTGCAGATGCTTTCGAGCTTCTGTTTGACGGCGTCATCACGCGTGGGTGGGACGGCGCCGTCAGTACAAATCTGACGCTCGTAAAGGCCGCGTGGACTCAGCGAGCCTGAACATCGGGCTGGGGCGCGTGGTGGTGTTGAAGTGACTGACCAAGGATTCGCCGATGACCGGCACGGTGCGGGAAACCCAAGGCTGTCGGACGGACTCGGGTGCGTCCGGGTGCCTGAAGGGTCCGGCAGTGTAAGCGTGAAGAGGTTGCACTTCTCGCAATCGTACTTCATCGCCGCTCTGATCACCCGGGTCTGGCACCATCCAAGGGTATGCAATCGTGCGCCGAACACTATTCGCTTATAGCCGCCGAAGGAGCATAGCTGATGTGGGGCGGACCTCCGTTATGATGTCCCCGCCCGGCACGATGCGGGAGTAGCTCAGTTGGCAGAGCGTCAGCCTTCCAAGCTGAATGTCGCGGGTTCGATCCCCGTCTCCCGCTCCACACCCCGCATCCGTCCGGAACTCCCGGGCGAGACCGATGCCATCCGCCGCGTCCAGGACGCCGCCTTCGGCGGGTCGACTGAAGGCCGCATCGTCGCCGACCTGCGCCACACCGAATCGTGGCTGCCGTGGGGCTCGCTCGTCGCGGCGGAGGCCGACGGCCGCATCGTGGGGCACCTGCTCATGAGCCATGCCCGCCTGGAGATCGCGCGTGGGGAGTATCGGGGCATCCTGGTCATCGGTCCGGTAGGCGTGGTGCCGGAGGTGCAGGCCAGGGGCATCGGTGCCGAACTGATGCGCGCGGCCATCTCGGCCGCCACGGAACGTGGCGAGCCGCTCATCTGCCTCCTCGGCCACGCCGACTACTACCGGCGATTCGGCTTCGAGCCGGCGCGAGGTATCGGTCTCGAGGCTCCACGCCCATGGCCCGACGCGCACTGGCTGGCGCTGCGCCTGCCCGCCTGGCAGCCGCAGCTGCGCGGGACGGTCAGATTCCCGCCCGCGTTCCCGATGGACTAGCCGGGCTAGGCCTTCGGCTTCTTCTTCTTCGGCGGCTTCTTGGGGGTCTTGTCGACCACGGCTCGGTACCTCCGCCGCCAGTCTAGGGTGGCGACGCAAGCGGTCAGGCAGGACGCGTCGCATAGCCAGCCCGTGGCTGATAGGACGAAGGAGACCGATCGTTCCTGCCGCTTGAGGCCGTTCCGCGGCCAACTGAGCCGCCCGCTGACTGAAACGGCGCAGGAGCCCCGACGCCGGTGGCTTCCGTAGTCGTACCAGCCACCCGCTGGCTAACCGGTACCTCGGATGCGGTGCCCAACCGTCACCGCAAGCGGCCGCGGCTCGGAGAACCGGGCGCGCATTGGTCGCGGGCGCTACCGTTCCGGCATGAGCGACGAAGATCGGGCCTTCATGGAGGTCGCCAAGGCGCAGGCCGGCGAGGGCATGGACGAGGGCGGCATCCCGATCGGGGCGGCGCTCGTGGTGGACGGTCAGGTCATCGGCTCCGGCCGGAATCGGCGGGTGCAGCGCGGCAGCCCCATCCTCCACGGCGAGACCGATGCCCTCGAGGCCGCGGGCCGCCAGACCGCGGCGACCTACCGCCGCGCCACGATGTACACGACCCTCTCGCCGTGCGATATGTGCACCGGCGCGATCCTGCTGTACGAGATCCCGCGCGTGGTCATCGGTGAGCACCGGACGTTCCTCGGCGGGGAGAACCTGCTGCGGAGCCGCGGGGTGGAGGTCGTCGTGCTCGACGACCCGGAATGCGTGGCGATGATGGAGGCCTTCATCGCGCTGAACCCGGAGCTCTGGAACGAGGACATCGGGGAGCCGTGAGGCCCTTCCGCTTCGCCGTCTACGCCTTCAGCGCGCCGTCGGGGGAGGCGTGGACCGGCTTCGCGCGGCGCGCCGAGTCGCTCGGCTACGACACGCTCCTCGTGCCGGACCACCTGTCGCGCCAGCTGTCCCCCATCGCCGCGCTGTCGGCGGCGGCGGCGGTGACGAGCCGCCTGCGCATCGGTCCATACGTCTTCGCCAACGACTTCCGCCATCCGCTCGTCATGGCGCGGGAGGCGGCGACGCTGGACGTGCTTTCGGGCGGGCGCCTGGAGCTCGGGCTCGGCGCCGGGTGGCGGCGCTCCGACTACCGCCAGCTCGGCTACGCGTATGCCGCGCCAGGACGGCGGGTGGATCGCCTGGTGGAGTCGCTGGGCATCGTCAAGCGGCTGCTGGCCGGGGAGTCGGTGACCCACCGCGGGGAGCACTACACCCTGGAGGGCGCCCGCATTGCGCCGATGCCCGTCCAGCGCCCGGTGCCCATCCACGTTGGCGCGGGTGGGCCGCGCATGCTGCGCATCGCGGCGCGCGAGGCGGACATCGTGGGGCTCATCCCGCAGTTCACGCGGGGCGGCGTCCCACGCCTGACCGATGCCACCGAAGGCGCGCTGGCGCGCAAGGTCGCGTTGCTGCGTTCCGCGGCCGGTGACCGCTTCGGCGCCCTGGAGCTGTCCATCTACTGCGCCGATGCCGGCATGGTCGGCAGCGGGCATTCCCTGCTCGGCTCCGTGGGATCAGCGGCCAAGCGGGCGGTCGTCGCGCCCGTGGGGTCGCCCTACCTGCTGTACGGGACGCTGGGGGCGCTGCGGGATCGGCTCGAGCGGCGGCGCGAGGCGCTGGGGATCAGCCACTACGCGATTCCGCACCACGCGCTCGAGTCCATGGCCCCGTTGCTCGAGGCCCTCGCCGGCCGCTGAGTAGCCGGCGCGATCCGCATCCCAGTTAGCCAGCCGCCGACTGAATGGACCAGGGAAGGTCGCATTCGGCGGCCTCGAGGGTCAATCGAGACCTCGGATGGCTGAAACGACCAGCGAATGGTCGCCTACGGCGGCTCGATGGTCGTATGAGCCGCCCCTTGGCTAAACCATTGGTTTCGAGTTCAGGCGCGAGCGCTACCCTCCGGACACGAGCTGCGCCACCTGGAGCGTGACCATCCGGCCCAGGAGCGACTCGGAGTCGAGCGTGTCGGGATCCGAGACGGCCAGCTCCCCGGAGACGTCGAAGCTGAACGTGCCGTATGTGGCACCGGCGGCGGCCAGGTCCACCAGCACGGTGGCGGTGCCGGCGCCCTGCGTCATCGTCTCGGTCGTCGTGCCGAGCACGGCGCCAGACGCGTCGCGCACGGTGACGGTGTAGCTGAACGGTCCGTTCAGGCCGAGCACCGCGCCCGACGGGTGCGAGATCGCCACCTTGACATGCGTGACCGACGAGGCCACCGGGGCGGTGAAGGTGCGGGCATCGGACCCGGCCACCGCGACGCGCGGCGCGTCGTAGGTCCAGAAGTCGGAGCGGGTGACAGCGAAGCCATCGGCCAGGGCCTGGGCATCCGCCGCCTTGGCGGCCTTCGCCAGCGCCTTCGACCAGTTCCGGCCGGAGACGAGGTCGACCGCGGCGGCCAGGTCCACGTATCCGTAGCCGACCTGCCAGAACGGCAGGGCCGAGCCGTCCGCCGCTGCGACCGGGGTGGCCGTGGCCTGCAGCGCGACGCGCACCTGCTCGGGGGTGAGCGCCGGGTTCGCCTGGAGCAGCACCGCGGCGGCGCCGGCCACGTGCGGCGAGGCCATGGAGGTGCCCGATGCGGTGGCGTTGTCGTAGTTCGGCGGCGGGCAGGGACCGATCACCGTGCCGGCCGTGTCGCAGGTCGAGCTGATGCTGACGCCCGGCGCGGTGACATCGGGGTGATAGACGCCGATGCGGTCGCCGGTGAAGACGGTGTGCCCGCCCGCGCCGACGGTGACCGGCTGCGAGTTGTCATGCGCGAGCCCGTTCGAGCTGAACGCGCCGCGGTGGTGGTCGAGCGTGCCGGCGGCGACGCTGATGACCCACGGCGCATTGCTGAACGGGTTCAGGCTCATCTCCACGTTCTCGTCGCCGGAGTTGCCGGCGGCGAAGACGACGACCACGCCCTGGTCGGCCACGGCGCGGGTCACGACATGGACGGGGTCGCGCGGGTCGAACATGCGGTACGAGTTGCCCCACGAGTTGTTCACGACGTCGATGCCCCACAGGTCCGGCTGGTCGAGCATGTGGTCGTAGGCGGTCACCACCGCGGTGGTGAACAGGATCTCGCCGATCGAGTAGCAGACCAGCTCGGCGTCAGGCGCCACGCCGTACCGGCTGCCGTCGGCGGCCGTGGTCGAGTCGGCGGCGATGATGCCGGCGACATGCGTGCCGTGGCCGGAGCCGAGGTCGGTGTTCTGGTACGGACCCTCCTCGATGGGCACCACGATGGTGTTCGACGAGTCCGGCGGTACGTTCACGTACTCGGCGGAGTAGAGCTTCACATTGTGCGTCACGTGGTCGGCGAGGTCCGGGTGCGAGGCATCGCAGCCGGAGTCGACGACGCCCACCGTCACGCCCTCGCCGGTCAGGCCGGCGGCGCGCAGTGAGGCCGAACCCATGGCGTCCGACGAGGCGGTGTCGAACAATTCGATGGGCTCGTCGGGGTAGACGTCACGAGCGGTGCCGGCGGCCACGGCGGCCTCCATCGCCGCCACCGGGCCGGACACGAGGGCCAGCGGCACGTGCTCCATGGCCTGGACCTCCAGGCCAAGCGTGCGCAAAGCGGTCACCTGCAGGCCGCTGGGCACCGCGTCGAAGGTGGCGATCCCGCGGGTGACAGCGCTGGCGTCATACACGGCCAGAAGCCGCGACAGGCCGATCGGCAGCTCGCCGATCGCCTGCGCCGGGCGTGCGGCGCCGAACAGGCCGGCGAGCGTGAGCGCTCCCGCGAGCCCGATGGCGGCCAGTGCCGTTCGAATGGTCCGCCCCTGGGTGGTCGTGCGTGCGCGGTCGGCGCTCATCGGCCCGGAAACCTCCGTTGATCGTGGACTGGAGTGTGACACCCCGCCCAGTGGTTGCACATTCCGTGCCAACCGGCGCCGGTGGGACGGTTGCGCCACCCCGAATCGGCCGAACGTCCGATGTCGCCGGGCGCCGCGGTGAGCGACGATGCCGCCGATGTCACGCCGCCGCTCCCTCTGCCTTCTCCTCGCGGTGGCCGCGAGCGGCCTCCTGCCTGCCGCACCGGCCACCGCGTCGGACGATGTCACGCCGCCGACGGTCGTCGGGGTCCGGCCGCGTGCCGGTGGCGCTATCGAGACCGACGGGGTCGTGCGCGCGACATTCGACGAGCCGGTCGCGAACGTCAACGTCACGACGTTCGTCCTCCGCTCCGCCTCCGGCCAGAAGATAGCGGCGAGCGTTGCCTGGTCTCCCGGCACGCTGACGGCCACGTTGAAGCCGACGGCGAAGCTGACCCTGGGGCGCCGCTATACCGCAACCCTGCGCGGCCTCATCACCGACGTTGCCGGCAATCCCCTGCCGCGGACGGAGTGGACGTTCACCACGCGAAGCCGCGTCTCGTTCGAGCCGGGCCGATATACCGGCTACCGGTTCGAGGCCGACGACCGGACCTTCACGGCGGTGAAGCGAGCGACCGTCGACGCGCCGATGACGGTCGGGGTGGAGCGCTACCGCCGGATCGGTGACCAGGGCTACGTGTACGTGGCCCGCGGCACGTGGGCGGGCTACTGGGTCCACGCGCGCCGCTGGGGCGAGGCGCTCGACGACGAGCGGGCGCCGATCACGCCTCGGCCCGGCTGCGGGTATCGCGACCTGCCGACGGCCAGGGTCGGATACGGGAAGTGGGCCTCGACCGTCCTCGACACGCTGTTCCGCCTGCCGCGCGGCTACGCGCCGGGCGACCTCGTCGACACGAGTCGGGCGGGGCTGAACGGCGGGCACCGGGTCCGATCGCTGGCGATCGCCGACCTCGGTGCGATGGTCGCCGCTGCGCGGCGTGACGGCGCACGGCTCGCCGTCCAGTCGGCGTATCGGTCCCACGCCAGCCAGGTGGCGAGCTTCGACTACTGGGTACGGCGCATCGGGCTCCAGGCGGCGCTGAAGGTGAGCGCCCGGCCCGGCCACTCCGAGCACCAGCTCGGAACGACGATCGACTTTCGGACCGCCGGCGGCCCGGCCCCGTGGGACGTGAACTGGGCGGCCACCCGCGAAGGGACCTGGATGGCGCGCCACGCCTGGAAGCACGGCTGGGTCATGAGCTACCCGGATGGCACGAGCCGGACGAGCTGCTACAGCTTCGAGCCGTGGCACTTCCGCTACGTCGGCCGCGAGGCGGCGGCCGCGATCCGCGAAGCCACCGCGCCCCGGGTGTGGCTCTGGTCGCGCGGCTACGGCGTGCGCTGACCGAAACCCTCCGCGGCGCTCCCTTCAGCCAGCCGGCGGCTGAACGGACGAGGGAACGGGTGGCACAGCCCGCCGAGACGCGGCTTCGTGGTCGTGCCAGCCACGGGGTGGCTGAAACGGCGGGCGAGGCGGCTCATCCATCGGCTCAGTGGTCGTATCAGCCGCAGGCTGGCTAACGAACCCGCCTGATAGCCCGTACGCTGCTCGAAGCAAGGAGGAGCGCATGAAGGTCGGCGTGGTCATCCCGAACGGGCCCGATGCACCGGGCGCATCGGTCTATGGCTGGTCGCACCTGCGCGTCTTCGCGCAGGAGGCGGAGGCCGATGGGCTCGACTCGGCCTGGGTATACGACCACCTCCTGTTCCGGTTCCCCGGGCGCGAGGCGCAGGGCATCCACGAGGCATGGACCGTGCTCGCCGCGCTGGCGGCGGTTACCCAGCGGCTGACGCTCGGCACGATCGTGCTGGCCATGCCGTTCCGCAATCCGGCATTGCTGGCGAAGATGGCGGTCACGCTCGACGACGTGAGCGGCGGGCGGCTCGTGCTCGGGGTCGGGGCGGGGTGGCACGAGCCGGAGTTCGACGCGTTCGACTACCCCTTCGACCACCGGGTGGGCCGCTTCGAAGAAGCGCTGCACATCCTGGCGGAGCTTGTCCGCGAGGGGCGGGCGTCGTTCTCCGGCCAGTGGCACGCCGCGCGCGACGTGGAGCTCATCCCCTGGAGCCGGCGGCCGGATGGAAGCAGCATCCCGATCCTCATCGCCGGGAAGCGGCCGCGGATGCTGCGCCTCGTGGCCGAGCACGCCGACGCCTGGAACACGGCCTGGCTGGGACGGGCCAACGAGCTGCCCCCGCGGGTGGCCCCGTTGACCGAGGCGCTGGCCGCGGCGGGGCGGGACCCGGCGACGCTCGAGGTCACGGTGGGGGTGAGCGTCGTGCTTCCCGACCTCGCCGACGACCCCGGCTCACTGGACGCCGACGGTTCGTTGACCGGCTCCGCCGAGGACCTGGCGAAGGCTTTGCACGAGTACCGCGCGGCCGGCGCCGACCACCTCATCTGCCAGATGGAGCCGGCCACGCCGGCCGCGGTCGAACGCCTTGCCCGGGCGATGGAGCTGGAGCGGGCGTCAGCAGGTGCGGGGCCGGCCCAGGTCAGCTGACGGCGGCATCCCGGGTGAGGAGCAGGTGGGAGCCGCCGCGGCGACGGAGGCGGCGCAGCACCGGGCCGACGACCCGGACGCCACAGACGGCGCATCGGGTCCAGCGGCCGTCGCGGACGAGGCGCACCCGATGCTCCGACACGAGGACGCGGAGCGGCCCCCGCGACATGGCCCGCTCGCGCAGTGCGGCGCGACGCGCACGCCAGGTGGCCTCCGCCCCGGGCACCCGCAGCGCCCGGGCGTGGCGCAATGCGCTCGGGTAGCGTGCCGACTCGCCGCGCAGCGCATCGGCCGGGGAGATGCCGTGGCGGGCGTAGAGCGGGAAGGCGACGGCGTAGAACGCCGCGTCGTGGTGGCTCGTCCGAGCACGGGCGCGGCGCCCGCCAGAGGGGACGGGCGCGAGCCAGTGGGCGAGCTCGTGGAGGAGGGTGAGACGCTGGTCTGCCGGATCGTCGCCGGCCGAGATCGAAACGGTGCCCGCCTCGCGCCGCGTGACGCCGGACGAGGTCGGCCGTCCCGGCCTCGTGCGCCAGACCAGCCGTGGCTCCGCCACCCCCGCTTCGGCGCACGCCCCCGCCACGAGCGTACGCGCCCAGGTTGGGACGTCAGCCATCGGTTCGGCCGCCGTGCCGGCCGCCGGATCGGCCAGCGGCACGGCGCCGGCGCAGCTCCGCGCCAACCTCGCGCAGCCAGGCGTCGA
>Ga0299913_10003225_pt1 | contig 13266 bp, 10 predicted proteins | sample RVTome_9_FD_201360 | JGI IMG/M metagenome (GOLD analysis project Ga0299913, IMG submission 201360) | Soil microbial communities from uranium-contaminated site in the Upper Colorado River Basin, Wyoming, United States - RVT155D38 (version 2) ... | reverse complement strand
CCGGATACGACGAAAGTCGACCGACGCGTGAGGAGCGCAAGCAGCTGCATCGGGCCACCAGACACGCCGCCCATCAACTGCTCAACACGCTAGAAGACCCCGAGGAGGTCGTCCTCCCCGAGGAGAGACGGACCCGCAACCAGGAGACCAACAACGGCGACGCCGAACCGAAAAAGCGCCGTTTCCGGGTCTGGAAGACCAAGTTTTGGAAGCGTCGGGAGGAATATCGCTCTCGAAAGGCCGAGCTCGACTCAAACTGGCCGGTGATCACACCGAACCAGGTCCAGGAGGAATAGCCCCGGGCAAAGACTTTTCCGCCTAGTCATCGTCTCCCACCAAGCGTCGCTCTGATCGGCCGGCGTCCGGCTCCTCCGGCCGGCGGGTACCCTCGCCGACGTGTTCTGGCGTGACATGCGATGAAATTGATAGTCGTCGGCCCGGGAAGGGCTGGCGGTGCCCTGGCGATTGGCGCCGAAGCCGCCGGCCACGAGATCGTCGGGGTCCTGAGCCGTCATCCCGTGGAGCGATGGTCTGCCTTGGAATGGGACACCGATCTCCCCGAGGCCGATGTGCTGTTCATCGCAGTCAGGGACGAGGCCATCTCCCAGGTTGCCGCACGGCTGGCACCCTTCGTCGGCGATGTCGGCGTCGTCGCCCATCTCTCCGGCTTCACCCCGGTCCTGGCGCTCCACGAGATCCAGGAGCACGGCGTCGCCGTTGGCGGCTTCCATCCCCTCCAGTCCTTGCCCGACCCCGAAACGGGCGCCCGGGCATTGGCAGGATCGCATGTCGCGATCGACGGCGACCAGCTCGGCGTCGACCTACTCATTCATCTCGCAACTTCGCTGGAGATGGAGCCGTTCCGTCTCGACGACAGATCACGACCCGCCTATCACGCCGCAGCCGCAGCTGCCGCCAATTTCGTGGTCACGGCTCTCGCCGTCTCAGGGGATCTGTTCCGCGCCGCCGGAGTCGATCCGAAGGTCGCTCGTCCTCTCGTCGAGTCGGCTGTGGCCAATGTCTTCGACAAAGGCGCGGCAGCTTCCCTGACTGGCCCCATCGCCCGCGGGGACATCGAAACGGTCATCGGGCACCTGACAGCCGCCCATGAAGTCTCCGAGGACGTGGGACGTCAGTTTCGTCTCATGGCAGAGGCGACCACGATCCGGGCCGGACGTGAGGAGGATCTGCGGCAATGGAAGTGACCCGCACCTTCACCGAGACCCGTGGAAGATACGACGGAGTCGTCGGCTTGGTGCCCACTCTCGGCTACTTCCATGAGGGCCATCTCAGGCTGATGGACATCCTGCGTGAGCAATGCGACACGCTGGTCGTGTCTCTTTTCGTCAATCCCACCCAATTCAACGAGGAGGAAGACTTCCACGCTTATCCCAGGGACGAAGAGCGAGACGCCATGCTGGCAGCGAAACACGGGGTGGATCTTCTCTTCGGCCCGGAAGTGGAAGAGGTCTACCCGGGACCCTCCATCACGACCGTCGAGGTGATCGGGGTCACCGACGAGATGGAGGGTCGTCACCGTCCCGGTCACTTCATCGGTGTGGCCACCGTGGTCGCCAAGCTGTTCGCCGGGCTGGCACCGGATGTCTCGATGTTCGGACGCAAAGATGCTCAGCAACTGACCGTGTTGCGGGCGATGGTCCGGGATCTGCGATTCCCCATCGAAATCGTGGAAGCGCCGGTCGTGCGTGAACCCGACGGTCTCGCCCTGTCGAGTAGGAACGTCCGGCTCACCCGAGAGGACCGCTATGCAGCGCTGGCCATCTCCCGGGGATTGTTCCAGGCTGCCGAACAGGTCGGTGCCGGCGAGCGCAGGGCCGAACGACTCGAGGGCACGGTGGAGCGTTCCTTGAAGAACCTCGACATCGGCTATGTGAAGCTCGCCTCACGAGAGACGATGAAGCCAATCGAGGCGCTGGACCAACCCGCAGTTCTCGCTGTTGCCGCCCGCGTGGGTGCGGTGCGTCTCATCGACAACGTCGCCTTCGACTTTGTCGATGGACGGCCCGTCCCCGATCTCGGAATCCTGCTCGATGAGCAGAGCGAACTGACCGCTCTGCCATCATCGTGACCGAACCATGACCGACCAGGACCAGACGGGAGAAGACGCCCTCGCGGAGGGACGTCGGAAGAAGCACGAGACGGTGCTCGGGTCCGGGGGTTATCCGCACCGGTTCGAGCGGTCCTATTTGGCCGGCGACTTGCACGAGCGCTATGCCGACCTCGAGCCGGCGACGGAGACCGGGGACAAGGTCACGGTGGCCGGTCGGCTCATGCTTCATCGCTCGTTCGGCAAGCTCCAATTCGGCACGCTTCAGGACTCCAGCGGCAGCATCCAGTTGTTCGTCGAGGGGAGCAGCGCCGGAGATCAGATCGCCGACCAATTCGACGGACTCGATCTCGGTGATTGGGTCGGCGCTGGCGGGATGGTCATGACCACCAAGCGGGGAGAGCTGAGCGTGAAGGTCGACAGTCTCACCTTGCTCCAGAAGGCACTTCGCCCCCTTCCCGACAAATGGCGGGGCCTCGTCGACATCGAGACGAGAAGCCGGCAGCGGTACGTCGACCTGATGGTCAACCCTGAGGCCCGCAGGACAGCCACGATCCGGTCTCGTGTTGTCTCGGATCTTCGCCGCCAATTCGAGTCGCGTGGCTTCGTCGAGGTGGAGACCCCGGTTCTCCTCGCCGAGGCGACCGGGGCACTGGCCCGACCGTTTCTGACCCACCACAACGCACTCGACATCGAGCTGCAGTTGCGGATTGCCACAGAGTTGTATCTCAAACGGCTGGTTGTCGGCGGCATGGAGAAGGTTTTCGAGATTGGCCGCATCTTCCGCAACGAAGGGATCAACCCGACCCACAACCCCGAGTTCACAATGCTGGAGGCATATCAGGCGTTCGCCGACTACACCGACATAATGGACCTCGTCGAGGACGTCATCAGTGCGGTGGCTAGCTCGGCTCTGGGAGACACAGAGACGACCTATCAGGGCAGGGAGCTCTCCTTTGCCGCGCCTTATGTTCGGGTGAAACTCGTCGAACTCGTCTCCGGGTTCGTGGGAGAGCCGGTGGGCATTGACACCGAACCGGAGAAGCTCAGAGGCTTCCTCGCCGGGCGGGGGATCCCCATCGAGGGCGAACCAAGCTCGGGAAAGCTGCTTTTTGATCTATATGAGCTGGCCCACAAGACGGTTTGGGAGCCCACATTCGTCGTCGACTTCCCGACCGAAGTGTCACCGCTCTCCAGGAAGCGTGCCGATGATCCCCGCCTCACCGAGCGTTTCGAACTGGTCATCGCCGGATCCGAGTATTGCAACGCATTCTCGGAGCTGAATGACCCCGACGACCAGCGGGCCCGGTTCGAGGAACAGGTGGCGTCGCGGGCAGGGGGCAATGAGGAGGCCCATGTCATCGATCACGACTACATCCGTGCTCTCGAGTACGGGCTTCCGCCGACCGGGGGGCTGGGCATAGGTGTGGACCGTCTCGTGATGCTGCTCACCGATCAACCCCATATCCGTGAGGTGATCCTCTTCCCGACGTTGCGGCCGGAGGCCTGATCCCGTTCTGTGCGGGTCTATTACGCGTGGCGCGTAAGAAACCCGCACAGAACGGCTTGCAACCCTTAGCCTCGGGCCGAATCCACCCGTTCCAGGAGGTAGGCGCCAAGACGCTCCAGTATTTCTCGTGGTTTCGACTTGGGCAAAGTGGCCAGGGCAGCGTCTGCGATGGTGAGACGGGTGGCTGCGGTCTCCAATGCGGCGTCGACATGGCCGCCCTCCCGCACCAGGGAAATCACCTCGGCAACCGCATCGTCCCGGTAAGGGCGGTCTGCGCGGAGAATCTCACGAACCCGGTCGCCGTGTGGCCCCGACACCGCCCGCAACACGGGACCGGTGAAGGTCCCTTCCCTGATGTCGGAGCCGGCCGGCTTGCCGATCGTCTCCTCATCGGCGACGAGATCGAGGGCGTCGTCGGCGATTTGGAACACCATCCCCACCTCCCAAGCCCATGTGGAGAGCGCCTCTACTACTGGTCTGTCTGCGTCCACCGCCATAGCGCCGAGACGCGCCGACGTCCTGATCAACGAGGCGGTCTTTCCGCCGATCACCTGCTGATAGTCCTCGAGCGAATGGCTGAGGTCGTCGGTGAGCTGTAGCTCCCGGGTCTGGCCCTCCACGAGCTCGGCATAGGTAGCAGCGAGGAGACGCACCGATTCCTGACTGAGATGGGTTGCAGCCACCTCGGAGGCTCGGGCCATGAGGAAATCGCCTGCGAGGATGGCCACTGAGTTGGTCCAGTTCGCATTTGCCGAACTGGCGCCGCGTCTCGTGTCGGCCTCGTCGATGACGTCGTCGTGATAGAGCGAGCCGACGTGGATCAGTTCCACCGCCACGGCCGCCTCGACGGGACGGTTGTCCTCGGGATCACCGAATTCTGCAGCCAAGAGCGCCAGGAGAGGTCGGAACCGTTTGCCGCCGGCGATCAGCAGATGCTGGGCGATCTTCGTCAAGTAGGAGTCATCTGCTGTCGATGCCTCGAGTAGTCGCTCCTCGACGGTGCTCAATCGCTCCCAGATTCGGGGAATACCGACAAGGCTTTGGAGGTCTTCCATTGGTGACGATGGTATTACGGATCGGTTCGCTTAGAAGCCCAGCGCACAGCCGGGAGAGCTTCGGTGGCTGCTTTTCCGTTTCGCCAGCGGCCCGACCTCATCGGCCGGCGAGGCCCTGGGGGATGGGGTCGCCTGCTCGCCAATCCGCGCAGATCCTTAGCCGCGAGTGGAATCGATGAGCCGCCTGATGCGGTTGAGTCCGCAGCCGATGTTAAAATTGCATATGCCAGGTCCAGGAGAAGCGAATGTTTGAACGCTTTACGGACCGGGCCCGCAGGGTCGTTGTCCTGGCCCAGGAGGAAGCCCGGTTCCTAAACCACAACTACATAGGGACAGAGCACATCCTTCTCGGTTTGCTCAACGAAGGCGAAGGAATCGCCGCCCAGGCCTTGGAGAGTCTCGACATCGATCTCGCCTCAGTGCGCGACGAGGTCGTGAAGATCATCGGGCAGGGACAGCAGTCCCCCTCGGGGCATATCCCATTCACCCCCCGCGCCAAGAAGGTTCTCGAGCTGTCGCTTCGTGAGGCGCTCCAATTGGGCCACAACTACATCGGGACCGAGCACATCTTGCTTGGGTTGATCCGTGAGGGCGAGGGTGTCGCAGCCCAGGTTCTTCAACAGCTCGGTGCCGAGTTGCAGAAGGTCCGCCAGACCGTCATCCAGCTGCTGTCCGGCCCTGGAGGCAGCGAGGAGCAGCAACCCAAGACGGCGGGCGCCGGCGGTCGAGAGTCCGCCTCCTCCGGGTCTACGGTCCTCGACCAATTCGGTCGCAACCTATCCCAATCTGCCCGCGAAGGGACACTCGACCCGGTCATCGGGAGGACGCGCGAGATCGAGCGGGTCATGCAGATCCTCTCCCGTCGCACCAAGAACAATCCGGTGCTCATCGGTGAGCCCGGAGTGGGTAAGACTGCCATTGTCGAAGGTCTCGCCCAGCGCATAGTTTCCGATGAGGTCCCCGAAAACCTCAAGGGGAAGAACCTCTACACCCTCGACCTCGGCGCTCTCGTCGCCGGATCCCGCTATCGCGGCGACTTCGAGGAGCGTCTCAAGAAGGTGCTCAAGGAGATCAGGAACCGTGGGGACATCATCCTGTTCATAGATGAGATCCACACCCTGGTCGGCGCCGGCGCCGCCGAAGGCGCCATCGACGCCGCCTCGATCCTCAAGCCCATGCTGGCACGAGGGGAGCTGCAGACCGTCGGTGCCACCACCCTCGAGGAATACCGCAAGTATCTCGAAAAGGATTCGGCCCTGGAGCGAAGATTCCAGCCGGTGCAAGTCGAGGAGCCATCGCTGACAGACACCATCGACATCCTGATGGGTCTCAAGGATCGCTACGAGGAGCACCACTCGGTGCGTTTCACCGATCAGGCCATCGTGTCGGCTGCCAACCTGGCCGACCGTTACCTCGCGGACCGCTTCCTCCCCGATAAGGCCATAGACCTGATCGATGAGGCTGGATCACGGATGCGTATTCACCGCAAGAGTGACATACCCGAGATCATCGAGATAGACGGCAAACTCGCGGTTGTCCGCCGGGACAAGACCGACGCCGTCACCGGAGAAAACTATGAGCGCGCCGCCAACCTAAGAGACGAAGAGCGCACCCTGCTCCTCGAACGCGCCGAGCAGGAAGCCGCCTCAGACGATGGCGGGTGGGTGATCGATGAGGAGGAGATCGCCGAGGTGCTCGCCCAGTGGACCGGGATCCCTGTGCATCGTCTCACCGAAGAGGAGACCGCTCGCCTGGTCCATATGGAAGATGAGATGCACAAGCGGATCATCGGCCAGCACGATGCCATCCAGGCAGTGTCTAAGGCGATCCGCCGCACCCGGGCCGGTCTCAAAGACCCACGGCGACCTTCTGGGTCGTTCATCTTTCTCGGCCCTTCCGGCGTCGGCAAGACCGAGACCGCCAAGGCACTGACCGAGTTCCTGTTCGGTCAGGAGGACTCCCTCATCCAACTCGACATGTCCGAGTACATGGAGAAGCACACGGTGAGCCGTCTCGTCGGTTCTCCACCCGGCTATGTCGGATACGACGAGGGTGGCCAACTCACCGAAGCCGTGCGGCGCAAGCCATTCTCGGTGGTCCTCTTCGACGAGATCGAAAAGGCGCACCCCGACGTCTTCAACACTCTGCTCCAGATCCTGGAGGAGGGTCGACTGACCGATGCCCAGGGGCGGACCGTCGACTTCAAGAACACGGTCATCATCATGACCTCCAACCTCGGTACCCGTGATCTTCACAAGAAGTCCGTGGGGTTCCACATGGCGGATCAGGAGATGAACTACGAGTACATGAAGGAGCGGGTGACCGAGGAGCTGAAGAAGCACTTCAGACCCGAGTTCATCAATCGGCTCGACGAGATCATCGTGTTCCACGAGCTGGAGATGGACGAGCTCAAAGAGATCGTCGATCTCATGCTCACCCGGGTCAGGGAGCAGCTGACAAGCCAGCACCTGGATCTGGCTCTCACCGACGATGCCAAGGAGTATCTGGGTCGTCAGGGTTACGACCCCGAGCTCGGGGCCAGACCCCTGCGGCGTGCAATCCAGCGTCTCCTCGAGGATCCGTTGTCAGAGCGGGTGCTGCTCGGAGAGTTCAAGGCCGGCACCACGATCCTGGTCAGCTATGACGGGGAGAACGAGGAGCTGACTTTCGAGGGGATCACATCTCCCGATAGCCCTCCCGTCCAGCTGGCAGGTCAGGAATAGGCCCGAACCGTTCTGTGAGGGTTAGTCGACCGGCACGGTGGACAAACCCTCACAGAAATGATCTGACCCGCTCGTTCAATCACTAAAGCCGTGACCTGAAACCGCCGATTGGTATTGGCCCTAGCCCATGCCGATCGTTTACGCCCTTCTCGTCGCCCTAGTTGCCGGTCTCGCCCCCGGTGAGCAACCCGAGTATGCGCCCGCGGGCGCTGAGGCGTACACGCTCGATCTGGAGCTCGACGATTATGTCAACGGGAGGATGGATCAGGACCGTTTGATGACCGTCTCCGGATGCACACTCGAGCGTGACGCAGCCTATCTCTACTCCCTCTTGGTCGACGCCGCCCGCGACGACGGCGTCAATCTCTATGCGGAGGACTGCTACCGGAGCTATGACTCACAGGCGGCCGCCTACGAACGTCGCTGTCCAATCGTCGAAGAGCCGATCTACACCTTCGACTCAGCGACAGGAGAGAAGGTGCAGACCGGCACCAAGAGGGAGCGTGAATGCAGCGGCCCTCCTGTTGCCCGTGCCGGCCGTTCCAATCACGGGTGGGGACGAGCCGTGGACTTCGCCACGAGCTACCGGGTCCTGTCATGCTACGACGAGGAGTTCCACTGGCTGAAGCTCAACGCCCATCGGTTCGGCTGGGTGCACCCCGAGTGGGCCCATTGTGGCGAGACGACCCAGGAGCCCTGGCACTGGGAGTACGCCGGCGTGACCGACCCTCAACTGGTCCAATTCGTGACGATCGACCCGACTCTCGTCCCGGAGCTCGAATAGCCGACCGTTTCGGCTGAAGACGGTCGGGGCGTCGCAACCTCCTGGCCTTTCCGAATCCCCACGGATGGGTGTCGCCATACCTACCCTCCTCCACGATGGACCGGGCGGTTCGTGCACTCTTGATCGTTGGTGGTGCCTACGTGGCCGCCCAGATGCTGGCCGACATCGCATCATTGCGAATCATCAGCATCGCGGGCTATGCGGTGGACGCCGGCACCCTGATCTACCCTTTCACCTTCACCCTGCGTGATTTGGTACACAAGATCGGGGGCAAGACCGCCGCACGCACTTTGATCGGCCTTGCCGCGTTGATCAATCTCGGCATGGCGGCGTTCTTCGGCCTGGTCGGCAATCTCCCTTCCGATTCCCAGACCGGCCCCCAACTCGAGTTCGGGCAGGTCCTCGCACCGGTGTGGGGGATCGTCATCGCCTCGATCGTCGCCGAGGTGGTCGCCGAGTTGATCGACACCGAGGCTTACTCCAGGTGGGTTCATCGGTTTGCGGAACGTCATCAGTGGGGACGGGTGTTGGTGTCCAACGCGGTCGCCATTCCGGTCGACTCCGCGCTATTCGTCGGGCTCGCCACCGTCTTCGGGGTATTCCCGGTGGATGTCGCTCTGCCCATCTTCTGGGTCAACGTCATTTTCAAGGGAGTCGTCACGCTGATATCGATCCCCTGGATATATTTGGTAAGGCCCGGACCCCTCTCCGCATCGCAGTAGGCCCTTTGGGCCACTAATCTGCCGCTGCGGGCAAGTTCACAGCCCGCACTCACAATTACTGGAGGAAATTCAGCGTGAAACGCTATATGCGGTACCTCGCGATCTCTGCGGCACTTGGCCTCGTCCTCGCCGCGTGTGGAGACGACGGAGGCGCCGAAGAGACCACTACTACTGCGGCTTCCGAGGAGACCACGACCTCGGAAGCAATGGACACCACCACCAGCGAAGCGATGGAGGAAACCACCACCACGGGTGAGGAGATGACATTCACTCCCGTAAAGGCATGTTTCGTGACCGACGATGCTGGTGTCGACGACCGGAGCTTCAATGCCTCCGGCTGGCAAGGCGTACAGGATGCAGTGGCTAGCGGTGCTGTCGAGCCCGATCCAATCCTGCTGGAGTCGACCAGTGAGGCCGACTACCAGCCGCACGTCGAGACCTGTCTCGATCAAGGGGCAGAGCACATTGTCGGCTCAGGCTTCAAATTGGGACCTACGGTGGAGACGTTTGCAGCAGCTAATCCAGAAGTGCAGTGGACTCTGATCGACGCCGCGTCGAATGGCCCCAACGTCGCCGGGACCGAGTTCCAAACGGATGAAGCCGCCTTTGCCGCCGGCTATCTCGCCGCGGGTATGACCCAGACGGGCGTCGTCGCCACCTACGGTGGCGCCAACATCCCGACCGTTTCCATCTTCTTGGATGGTTTCGCTCGTGGTGTCGCCCACCACAACGAGATAAAGGGCACCGACGTACAGGTGCTCGGTTGGGACGTCGAGGCCCAGGACGGCACCTTCACCGGTGTGTTCGACCCTGCCGACCCAATCGTGCGCGCTACCTGTGAGAGCCAGCTCGACGAGAACGCCGACATCATCCTGCCGGTGGGTGGGGCGATCAACCTCCCCTGCGGAACGGCCATCCAGGACCGCGGAATCGACGGCGCCCTGATCGGAGTGGATGCCGATGCCTTCGAGGCGATGCCTGGCGAGTTCCAGGATCTGTGGATGGTCACCATCCTCAAAGGGCTGGCGTCCGGAGTGACCAATTCCATCGAGGCCCACGCCTCCGGCGCCCCTCTCGGTGGAAGCAGCTACGTCGGTAACCTGGAGAACGACGGAGTCGGGCTGTCCGACTACCACTCTTGGGCAGACCGAGTTCCGGAGGAGCTCGATGCCGAGGTACAGCAGGTATTGGCCGACATCGAGAGCGGCACGATCACCTGGGACAAATTCGTCGTCGGCGGCGGATGATCTCGCGTCGAAACGCCTAGCTGCGGAGGCCCCCGTCCCAGCGGCGGGGGCCCGCTGCTATCTATAGTGTCCGCCTCATGGCGGTCGACCGAAAGGACCCAGCCCGTGGCGCTTGAGCTGAGGGGCATCACAAAGCGCTTCCCGAATGTCATCGCTAATGACAACGTGAGCCTCTCGGTCGAAGCCGGCGAGATCGTTGCCTTGCTGGGGGAGAACGGTGCCGGGAAAACCACTCTCATGAACGTTCTCTTTGGGCTCTACTCCCCGGACGAGGGTGAGGTCGTGATCGATGGCGAGGAGCTCGAGCTGAGTGATCCCCTTGCCTCGATCCACGCCGGAGTGGGCATGGTCCACCAGCATTTCATGCTGGTCCCGGTCTTCACTGTCGTCGAGAACGTCATCCTTGGGCTGGAGCCTGTCAAGGGCCTCGATTGGATCGATAGGCGTGAAGCGAGGAATCTCGTCAAGGCGGTTTCCGATCGATACAAGCTCGCGGTGAACCCCGATGCTCTGGTCGAGGACTTACCCGTGGGAGTACAGCAAAGAGTCGAGATCATCAAGGTCCTCGTGCGTGATGCCCGGTACATCATCTTCGACGAGCCGACGGCCGTCCTCACCCCGCAAGAGGTGGAGGAGTTCTTCGAGATCGTGCGCGGGCTGAAGGCGGACGGCAAGGGCGTGATCTTCATCAGCCACAAACTCAACGAGGCCCTGGAGATAGCCGACCGGATAGTGGTGCTTCGCGATGGCCGGTCCATCGGCGAGGTCTCCCCAGACTCTGCTACAGAGGAGTTGCTCGCCGAGATGATGGTCGGCCGTCCGGTCCTGCTCACAGTCGACAAGCAGCCCGCTACTCCCGAGGACGTCGTCCTGTCGGTAAAAGGTCTCGTGGTACTCGACGATCGCGCCCAAGCGACGGTCAACGGCGTGTCGTTCGAGGTGCGGTCTGGAGAGATAGTCGGAATTGCTGGTGTGCAAGGCAATGGGCAGTCAGAGTTGGTGGAGAGCATCACTGGAATCCGGCCGTCTCTCGCCGGAAGAGTGACCATCGGTGGGCAGGACGTGACATTGAACACGCCTCGTGAAATCCATGAGGCGGGCGTGGCCCATGTACCTGAAGACCGTCAAGAGAGTGGACTGATCCTCGGCTTCACCATCACCGAGAACATGGTCCTGGACGCTTATTACGACCTCCCCTACTCGACGGGGATCCGCATGGACTGGCCCGCTGCCACGGTGGCGGCGCAGAGACTCGTCGATGAATACGACGTGAAGACGACCCGGGTGGACGTACCGGTGTCGACGCTCTCGGGTGGCAACCAACAAAAGGTGATCGTTGCTAGAGAATTCGACCGCAACGTCAGGTTGGTGATCGCTTCACAGCCCACTCGGGGAGTCGACGTTGGCTCGATTGAATACATCCACAAACGCATCGTGGAACAGCGAGACCAGGGTGCGGCCGTGCTCATCGTGTCCCCGGAGCTCGACGAGGTCACGAGCCTGTCGGACCGTGTGCTGGTGATGTTCGAGGGCAGAATCGTCGCCGAGTTCGATCCAACGTCAGCCAGCACAACCGAGATCGGACTGGCCATGCTCGGATCACACGCCTCAGATGACTGACCCAACGAAACCAAAGGTCGACGAGACTCCACCGACTGACGAATCCAAACTCGTGATGCGGAGGATCTCCGGCGTCGACGAAAGCACTTGGAGGGCAGTGCTGATACCTGCTCTCGCTCTGGTGCTCGCCCTCGTCATTGGCGCAGTCATCATCATGGTCACCGATGTCGACGCCTGGCGGGCCATGGGCGAAGACCCGCCTGGTGCAATCGGGGACATGGTGCGTGGAGTCGGCATTGCGTATCGAGAGCTGTTCATCGGAGCGTTTGGCTCGATTCGGGCGATATCAGAGACGCTATTCACCGCCACCCCACTCGTCCTTGCCGGTTTGGCCGTGGCAGTGGGCTTTCGAACTGGGTTGTTCAACATCGGAGCGAGGGGCCAGATGTTCATCGGCGGTCTCTTTGCGGTATGGGTGGGTCTTCACGTCGATCTTCCCGTAGTCCTCCACATCTCTCTCGCGATCGTCGCCGCCATCATCGGAGGGGGTATTTGGGGTGGTCTCGCCGGGCTGCTCAAGGCCAGGACCGGTGCCCACGAAGTGATCACGACGATCATGCTCAACTTCGTTGCGGCCTTCTTCGTGTTGTGGGCGCTGAAGACCGCGACCTTCCAAGCCGAGGGGTCCAACTTGCCCCAGTCGGCGCCGATCCTGGATTCGGCCAGGCTCCCACCCATCTTTGGGGCTCAGTACCGGGTGAACATCGGTCTGCTCCTGGCAATCGCAGCCGTCTTCTTCGTCCACTGGCTCTTGTTTAGATCCACGATCGGCTTCGAGTTTCGCGCCGCCGGTTTCTCACCAACTGCCAGCCAATACGCAGGAATGAACGTGGCCTTTCTTTTCACGGCGGTCATGTTTCTGTCAGGCGCCCTTTCGGGGGTCGCGGGGGCGACGATGACTCTGGGGCTCCCCCCCTACACAGTCACGTCCAATTTCCCGGGGACGATCGGATTCGATGCAATAGCTTTGGCCCTACTCGGGAGATCCCATCCATACGGCGTGGCGTGGTCGGGCCTCTTGTTCGGTGCCCTCATCGCCGGGGGCCGCACGATGCAAGCCGCTGCCGGGGTTTCGGTCGATCTGGTGATCGTGATGCAGGCACTGATAATCATCTTCATCGCCGCACCGGAATTGGTGCGCGCCATATTCAGGCTCAAGGCATCCGAAGTCGAGCCCACTCAGCTCACGAAGGGCTGGGGTGCATGACCATCCTCGCCGAGCGAGTGTCGCTGGAGCTCCAGAACCGGGCGACGCCCGAGGAGCGTCGCTCGACGATCGTCGGCTGGGTTCTGATCGGTATCGGTGCGTTCGTCGTCATCTTCTTCGGATTCGGTGTCGAGAGTGGCGAGACGGCCACGTTCAACCTCTCGCTGCAAACGGATCGCTTTCAGGGTTTGTCGTGGGTCGTGGACGCACGCACCCTCTCTTTGGTCGTTGGGGTGTTGATCATCGCACTTGGCGTCTGGAGACTCACCCGTCGTGCGCTGGAATGGACCAACATCGCTCTGGCGATAGGCTTTGCCTTGTTCTCATTGG
>Ga0299913_10003224_pt1 | contig 13267 bp, 12 predicted proteins | sample RVTome_9_FD_201360 | JGI IMG/M metagenome (GOLD analysis project Ga0299913, IMG submission 201360) | Soil microbial communities from uranium-contaminated site in the Upper Colorado River Basin, Wyoming, United States - RVT155D38 (version 2) ... | reverse complement strand
GTCCGATGGCCAAGGCGCGAACGAAAGCAGCGAAGGTTCCCCCCAAAGGGGACCGACGTCAGGAGATCCTCGCGGCCGCCGCGCGGGTGATCACCGACCGCGGTCTCGCAGACACGAGGATCCAGGACATCGCGGAGACCTGCGGCGTCTCGACGGGGCTGATCCTCTATTACTTCGAGTCCAAGGACCGCCTGCTCGTCGAAGCGCTCACCTACGCGAACGACCAGTTCTATCTTCGATTGTCGCGAGAGCTCCGCAAGAACCCGGCGGCCCGCGCGCAGCTGGATCGGCTGATCGAGCTCTCGGTCCCGGGCTTGCTCCCCGAGTTCCCGTTCCTGGACGAGTGGGCGCTGTGGGTCGAGATCTGGGTGCGCGCACTTCGCGATCCGGAGATGGCGAAAGAACACGAGGTCCTGAATCGCCGCTGGCGCCGATCGATCGCCGACATCGTGCGACACGGTCGGTCGACGGGCGAGTTCCCCGAGGGGCTGGACGCGGACGAGCTCGGGATCCAGGTCGGCGCGCTGATCGACGGTCTCGCGATCCAGGTCCTCATGGACCACAGCGAGGTCACGCCCGCGGACATGCTGCGGGTCAGCCGCGAGGTCTCCTCGAAGCTCATCGGGTTCGTGCTGGAACCGGCCGGCGCGTAAGTACCCTGTGCGGGCGATGGCGCCTGCACCCCTGATCCTGGACGTCGACACCGGTGTCGACGACGCGCTCGCCCTGCTCTACGCCGTCGCGTCTCCCGAAGTCGATCTGATCGCCGCGACGTCAGTCATGGGCAACATCTCCGTGGAACAAGCGACCGAGAACACGCTCGCGGTGCTGGAGGCAGCGGGGAGGCCCGACGTGGAGGTGGCACAGGGGGCGGCCCGGCCGCTCGCGCGCGACCACGTCCCCTTCCCGATCGTCCACGGGGAACGAGGACTCGGCCGGGCCGACCCACCCCGACCGGCGGCCTCACCTTCGGATCGTTCTGCGGTCGAGGCCATCGTGGGCTTGGCGCGCGAGCGACCGGGCGAGGTCATGCTGGTCGCCACAGGTCCGCTCACGAACGTCGCACTGGCGCTCCGCGAGGAGCCCGACCTCCCTCAGCTGCTCGGTGGATTCGCGCTGATGGGTGGAGCGTTCGCTCGAGGCGGCAACGTCACACCGGCCGCCGAAGCGAACATCTGGGTGGACCCACTCGCCGCCGCCGAGGTGTTCACCGCGTTCTCGGGCATCGACGAGGAGCGGTTGCCGATCTGCGTGGGACTCGACGTCACCGAGCGGGCGGTGATGCGCCGCTCCGACCTCGACGAGATCTGCGCGCCGGCTCCGCAGTCGCCGCTCGGGCTGCTCGTCGAGGGCGCGACCAGCTTCTACTTGGACTTCTACGCTGCGGTCGTCGGCGAGGACGGGTGCCGGCTGCACGACCCGCTCGCCCTCGCGGTGGCGATCGACCCGTCGCTCGTGCGTCTCCAGACGACCAGGGTGGAGGTCGAGATCGATGGTCGCTGGGCCGTCGGCGAGACGGTGGCCGACCTCGCCGGCGTCCGCGGAAGCCCATGGCCGGTCGGGTGGGAGCCCGAGGCGAACGCTCGGGTCGCCTTCGACCTCGACGAAGAAGTCTTCATGAAGCGGTTCGTCGAGCGGGTTCGCGGACTCGTGGAGTCGAGGGCGTGACCGGCTCCGTCGTCGTGATCGGCGCGATCAACGTCGACCTCGTGGTGTCGGGGGCTCGGCTCCCGGCGCCGGGCCAGACGGTCAGCGGCGGGGTGTTCGCGCAGCATCACGGCGGCAAGGGCGGGAACCAGGCCGTCGCCGCGGCCCGCGCACTCGGTGGCGGACCCGGGGTCGTCATGGTCGGGGCGGTCGGGAACGACGCACTCGGGCACGACGCGCTCGAAGCGCTCCGGTCCGAGGGCGTGGCGACGTCCGTGGCGATGCGGCCGGGCGTGCCGACCGGCGTGGCCCTCATCTGCGTGGGGCCGGACGGGGAGAACCAGATCTCCGTCGCGCCGGGCGCGAACGCCGAGCTCTCGGCGAGCAACGTGACGTCCGCCTTCGCGCAGGTCCACGAGGTGGGGGTCGTGCTGGCCAGCCTCGAGGTCTCGCATGGCGCGGTGCGAGCCGCGGCGGCATGGTGCAGCGAGCATCAGGTGCCGCTCGTGCTGAACCCCGCCCCCGAGCAGCCATGGGTCGGCGAGGTGGCGGCGCTCGCGGCCTACGTCACGCCCAACGAGCACGAGCTCGAGGCGTTGGGGACGCTGCCCGAAGGCGTGGTGATCGTCCAGACACGAGGGGAGGACGGCGTGCTGATCCGTCGGGCGGGCGAAGAGGGGCGGGTGGCGACCCCTCGGGTCGAGGCGATCGATACCACCGGCGCCGGCGATTGCTTCAACGGGGTGTTCGCGGCCGGACTGTCGGAAGGGTTGGAGGTGGCGGCCGCCACGCAACGCGCGGCAGCTGCCGCCGCCCTGTCTGTGACGAAGGTCGGTGCCCGCGAGGGCATGCCGACCCGCGAGGAGCTCGACGCGTTCCTCCGCCACGCCTGATGCCGACCTCGGCACCGACCGGGTACGGTGCCTCCGTGAGTGAGGATCGGCGGACGGCACCGTGAACGTCGTGGTCCTGACCAAGTGGGTACCGGAGCCCGAGGGCACCCCGACGCTCGGCGACGACGGCCTGCTCGTGCGGGAAGGCGCAGACGGCGCGCTCGACCCCGGAGACGAGTACGGGCTCGAGGCCGCGCTGCAGCTCGTGGAAGCCGCGGGCGATGGTGAGATCACGCTCCTCACGATGGGCCCGGAGGTGGCGCACGCGGCGCTGCAGCGTGGCCTCGCGATGGGCGCGCACAAGGGTGTACGGGTCACGGACGACTCGCTTCGCGGCGCCGACTCACTCGTGACGGCTCGCGTGCTGGCCGCGGCGATCGGTCGCCAGGAGTTCGACCTCGTCGTCGGCGGCGTCGAGTCCACGGATGGGTACACGGGCACGGTGTCCGCCGCGATCGCCGAGCTCCTCGGCCTGCCCAGCCTCACGTTCGCCCGCAAGCTGGAAGCCGCGGATGGGTCGCTGAAGATCGAACGGCAGACCGCGGCCGGCTACGACGTCGTCACTTCTCCTCTGCCGGCGCTCGTCACCGTCACCGCCGGCGCGACCGAGCCGCGCTATCCGTCGCTGAAGGGCGTCATGGCCGCGAAATCGAAACCGGTCGAGACGCTGAGCGTCTCCGACCTCGGCCTGTCCAGCGACGAGGTCGTCGCGACCCAGACGGTCGCCGAGGTATCCGACGCACCGCCGAAGCAGGGTGGCGAGACGGTCGAGGCCGACGACACGACGCCAGCCCGGATCGCCGATCTGCTCGCCGAAGCGAAGGTGATCTGACATGAAGATCTGGGTCTGGGCCGACGTCACGCCCGACGGGCCGGCGCCGAGCGCCCTCGAGCTCCTCACGAAGGCGCGCGACCTCGACGACGAGGTCGCCGCGGTCGCGCTCGGTCCGGGCGGAACGGCGTCTGCCGGCGCGCTCGGCGAGCATGGCGCGAAGACCGTGTACGCGAGCGACGACGAGGTATTCTCGAAGCACCTCGCGCAACCGGCCGTGCACGCCCTCGCCGGCTTGGTTGAGGAGCACGACCCCGCCATGATCCTGTTCCCCGCCTCCTACGACGCCCGCGATATCGCCGGGCGGCTGCAAGCTCGCACGGGCTCGACGTTGATGGCGAACGCCACGGATGTCCTCGGTCCTGACAAAGCTCGCACCGAGATCCTCGGCGGCACCAAGATCGTCGACGTCGAGCTGAACGGACCTGCGCCGAAGCTGGTGCTCATCCGCCCGCAGTCCTTCGCAGCCGAGCCCGCCGGCGGGACTGCCGAGGTCGTCGACGTGAAGGCCGACGTCCCCGACGACCTGAAGAAGGCCGAACGGCTCGAGCGCCACGAGGAGGAGGCGTCCGGCCCCCGCCTCGAGGACGCGAAGGTCGTCGTCGCGGGCGGACGCGGACTCGGTGGCCCGGACGCCTTCGAGCAGCTCGACAAGCTTGCGGCCGCGATCGGGAACGCGGCGGTCGGTGCCTCCCGTGCGGCCGTCGACGCTGGTTGGGTGCCGTACAGCTTCCAGATCGGACAGACGGGCAAGACCGTGAAGCCCGAGGTCTACATCTGCGCCGGGATCAGCGGCGCGCTGCAGCACATGGTGGGCATGAAGGGCGCGAAGCGGATCGTCGCGATCACGAAGGACCCCGACGCGCCGATCCTCAAGATCGCGGACCTGGGCGTGGTGGGCGACCTCTTCAAGGTCGTCCCGGCCCTCACCGAGGAGATCGAGAAGCGACGGACGGGCTCGTAGCCGCCGCGGCCCTCGTGGCCGTCGTCGTCGTGACGGTGGTGTTGTTCGTGCAGCGCGTCCGGCCGGGTGTGGCGCTCGTCGCGAACGCTCGACCGTCCGGACGCGGCGCCCCCACCCCCGATCGCATCACCCGGGAGATCACCCACGTCTTCTTGCAGAAGAAGCTGCTCCAGAAGCTCGGCCCCGGCCTGATGCACGCGTTCATCTTCTGGGGCTTCATCGTGCTGCTCCCGACGATCGCCGAAGCGGCGGTGGCGATCGTCGACACGGAGTCCTCGCTGCCGCTGCTGGGCGGCGCCTCATGGTTCGCGTTCGTGTCGGACGTCTTCGCGACACTCGTCGTCATCGGTGTCGCGATGGCGTTCTTCATCCGCAAGGTCCTGAAGCCCGACCGCTTCCGCGGGAGCCACATGGGCGAGGCCGACCGGATCCTGCTCTTGATCCTCGCGATCGTCGTGACGTTCCTACTGTGGAACGCATCACGGATCGCCCTGGGGATCGCCGAGGTGCCGGACTCGCGGCCGGTCGCGGATCTGCTCTCCGGACTGTTCAGCACCGGCGGTAGCACCGAGATCGTAGAGCGCATCCTCGTCTGGGCGCACCTGCTCGTGATCCTCGGGTTCCTCGTTTTCCTGCCTGGCTCGAAGCACCTCCACATCGCGACCGCGCCCGCGAACGTCTGGCTCGCCAAGGACGGGCCCACCGGCCGGCTCGAGCCGAACCGCATCGACCTCGAGGCAGCCGAGGAGGACATCCGCTTCGGCGTCGCGACCCAGACGGACCTATCGAAGAAACAGATGCTCGACCTGTTCTCGTGCACCGAGTGCGGCCGGTGCCAGGAGGTGTGTCCGGCGTGGGCGACCGGCAAGCCGCTCTCGCCGAAGCTGCTGATCATGGACCTGCGCGACCGCGTGGTCGCCGAGGCCGCCGGCGAGGTCGAGCTCCAGCCCCTCGTCCCGAACGCGGTGATCGACCAGGTCGTGTGGGACTGCGTGACGTGCGGCGCGTGCGTGCGCGAGTGCCCGGTCGACATCGAGCACATCGACACGATCGTCGACCTCCGCCGGAACCTCGTGATGGCGGAATCGCGGTTCCCGCAGGAGGCCGCCCCGATGCTCCGCGGCGTCGAGAACCAGGAGAACCCGTGGGGCCAGCCGGCGTCGGCGCGACTCGACTGGGCGAAGGACCTCGACGTGCGGGTGCTGCAAGAGGGCGACCCGGCGCCGGAGGTCCTGTTCTGGGTGGGATGTGCGGGCGCATTCGACGAGCGGGCGCAGAAGACGACGCAGAGCGTGGCGAGGCTGCTCGCCGCCGCGGGCATCGACTCTGCGGTACTCGGACCACGCGAAAAGTGCACCGGGGACCCGGCCCGGCGGATGGGGCACGAGTACCTGTTCCAGATGCTCGCGGAGCAGAACGTCGAGACGCTGAACGGCGCCGGCGTGACGAAGATCGTCGCGAGCTGCGCGCACTGCTTCAACACCCTGGCGAACGAGTACCCGGACTACGGCGGGACGTACGAGGTCGTGCACCACACTCAGCTGCTATCCGAATTGATCGCGGCCGGGCGGCTCCAGCCGCGGACGGGCGTCGGCAAGATCACGTACCACGACGCCTGCTACCTCGGGCGTCACAACGGCGAGTTCGACGCGCCCCGCGAGGTGATCGGCGGTGAGATCGAGGAGATGCCACGGAACCGCGAGCGATCCTTCTGCTGCGGCGCCGGCGGCGCCCGCATGTGGATGGAGGAGGAATCGCCTCGCATCAACGACACCCGGTTCGATGAGGCGACCGAGACGGGTGCTGAAACCGTGGCAACGGCTTGCCCCTACTGCCTCGTCATGCTCGACGACGCCGCGAAGGGCAAGGCGTCCGACATCCGCGTGGCCGACGTCGCCACTCTCCTGGCTGAAACGACGCTCGTGGAGTGACCGGTGGGCACGTGAGTGGACGAGCCGATCACGGCCGGACCCGGGACGCGGCCGCTCCGACCACGATGAAGACTCTCGCTGCTCCCGCCGCCAGGACCAGGGCCCATCCGACGGAGCCGGCAACGGACCAGGCACGGACCGAAGCGGGGCCGACCGCAGCGGAGGCCACCACCAGCGTGACGCCGGCGTTCCACACGACCGCCCGCGCCGCGGCCCATGCCTCCGTACGTGCGTACGCCGTCGCCGGATCGAGGTGCAGGAGCCTCGGCGCGACGAATCCGAGCGACACGGTGATCGCCTGTGCGAGGACACCCAGCAGCATCGCGGCCCCGACCGGGTCCAGGAATCGCCACGCATCCGTGGCCACGACGAGGACGTCCGACCACGCGGCGAACACGAACCAGGCGGCCACCGCGAGGACGGACCAGCGTTCGGGCGCTCTTGACGCCGTGCTCGCCACGATCACCGGGAGCGACACGATCGTGACCGACCATGCGAACACCGCCAAGCCGAGCGCGGCGAGCCCCCGCGCGACCGCTCCGGGCCCGCCGCCGAAACCGGTCCCGACGAGCGCGAGCGCGCCGATCCCGAGCCCGAACGCGCCGAGTCGCAGAGCCTTGGCCGCGCGGGCGTCGGCGCCTTCTCGGATCCTCGTGCGGGCGATCGTGGGGCCGAAGAAGACGATCGTCGCGAGCAACGTGAGGCCGGCCCAACCCAGGATGTTCACGTGGAGGTGACCCGTTCGGGCCGCGCCGACCCATGGGCCGGCGAGGACGCCGGTCCCGACCAGCGCACCCAGGAGCGCGCCGAACAGGAACGCCCCGTGAGCCAGTTCGTACGTCCGGACGACCCAGCGGAACCGCGCGCCCAGCGCCGTGCGGCGGAGACGTCGCAGCCGCCGGTACGAGACGAACACCGCCGTCGAGACCACGGTCGCGCCGACCGCGACCCACCACTGGCGGCCGGTCGAAACGCCGATGAACACGGCGACCGCGCCGACGTTGGCCGCGACCAACTGTGCGATCGGTGCGTCCCCCGGTTGGCGCATCAGCGTCCGCGCGAAATGGTCGCTGAGCGCCAGGATAAGGTTCGTCACGACGCCGAGCGTGAACAGGTGCACGGCGAGCCAGCGACCGCCGGGAAGCTCGGCGCCGAACGCGACCCAGACGGCGGCGGCCACGGCGTAGGCCACGGCGACGGCCGCCGACGGCCGCAGCCGGTCGAACGGACCGCGTCGATCGGATCCCATCGATATCGTGGCTCAGCGCCGACCGAGGGCTCGGGCCGACCCCACCATGCCGACGGCGGTGACCGTCCAGGCCGCCACGGCGATCCAGAACGTCATCGTCGCGATCCCCGAAGGCAACCCCACGTCGAGGGCGGCCTCGAGGCGGAACGTCGACGCTGCATACATCCCCAAGGGGAAGACGAGGGACCAGTACTGCGGGTCGTATCGCAGCGGCACCCGCCGGACACCATGCCGCCAGACGCCGATCGCCAGCAGGAGCGGGATCCACCACGTCGCGAACCCCCACGCCAGGAGCGTCGTCCCGGTCAGGAACGGCACGAGCCGGTCGAGCGCCTCCCATGATCCGGCCGCCAGCGCGAGGTTCGAGCCGGCGAGCGTGGTGATCGCCAGGGCGCCCATGTTGATCCAGTACGGTGGCGTCACCTGCTCGCCGGAGAGCGGGAAGAACGTCCAGCGATAGAAGATCAGCCCGATCACCACGATGTACAGCATCAGTCCCACGAGGTGCGCGAGGGTGGACGTCAACAACAGGCCGTCGGCAGCGTCGACCGACGGCGCCAAGAGCGCGCCGAGCGCCGCGATCGACTCCGTGGACACGACGAGGAGCAGCCAGGCCCCGCCGATCCCGGTCTCGAGCGGAGGCTTGTCGGCGCGCACCGTCACGGCGGTCAGGAACCAGTACGTGATCGCGAGCCAGAGCACAAGTCCGGCGATCCACAGCCCGAGCGCCAGGCCCCTCCACGACGTGAGGAGCACGATCTCGCTCCCGAGCACGTTGGTCCCGGCGACGATCGTGAGGAACCCGGCGCCGCGCTGATGCGTGGCCATGTCGTCCCGCACGCGGCCGGGGAAGCGGACCAACCGGACGATCGTGAGCGCCCACAGCACGACGTAGGCGGCGAAGTTCACCGCCAGGAACGCGCGGGCGAGCGTCTCGAACCCCTGCTGGAACGCGGCGATCGAGACGATCCCCGTCGCCATCACGAGCGCGAACGAGCCCGGGAAGAGCAACGCGATCGGCGAGCGAGGCTGCGCCGAAGACCCGGCGCTCATCGGTCGGAGGGCGACGCCCACCACACGGCGAGGGCGAGAACGAACGAAAGCACCTGGAACGCCAGCAACCACCAGACGGTGGCCATCTCGTCCGAGAAGTAGGCATCGAGGGCGATCGTGAGCGCCCAGAGTTGTCCGACGACGATCGTCGCGACGATCGCGATCCGGGCGACGATCACCGCCTGGCGCTGGCGGTCGCCGCGCGGCTCCGCGCCGGCTCCCGGACCCGGCGCGAGATCGCGCTGCGCGGAGCCGCGCACGCTCATCCCGGCGTGGCTCCGACCGCGTAGATCCCGTCCGTCCGCTCCTCGAGCTCGATCACGGGCAGCGGCCGAGGCGGCGGTCCCGCGAGCACGCTGCCGTCGGTCGCGTCGAACCGGCCGTCGTGGCACGGGCAGTCGAGCACCCCGTCCGTCGGTCGCGGGATCACGGCGCACGAGAGGTGGGTGCAGATCGAGGAGTACGCGACGAGCCGTCCACCCGGTAGGCGCATCGCGATCGCCCCGTCGTGTTCGGTCGGATACGTGAACTGGACCCATGCCCCCTCCGCGAGCGAGTCCGCCACGAGGACCGGCGCCGCCGCTCCCGTCCGCCGGGGGAACACACCCACCGCGACCGCGGCGGCGCCCACGGTCAGACCACCCGAGATCGTGACGAGGATCCGGAGGTAGTCGCGTCGCGAGACCAGCGCCTCCGAGGTGATGCGTTCGAGCTGCCGCCGGTCCGTCCTGGCGTCGGCGCGCACCTCCTCCGACGTCGTCACGGCGCGTAGCCGCCCGGGACGGCCGCCTGCTCGGCCCCAACCCCCACACCGACCGGTGTCGCGGGGACCACGACGGCCGCGCCGGTCCGGACCTCCTGCTCGCCGAAGACCACGATGTCGCTCGCGGCGGCGCCGGGCCGGGCGCCCAGGAGCTCTTCGAGCGTCCCGTAGAAGATCGAGCCGGTGGGGCATACGGCCGCGCACATCGGGTCGAGGCCCTCCGAGGTGCGGTCGTAGCAGAGGTTGCACTTGTACATCAGCATCTCGTCGACATCGAGCTTCGGGACGCCGAACGGACATGCGTGGACGCAGTTCGCGCAGCCGATGCAGCGTTCCTTCAGCGCCTCCTGCACGACACCGTCCGGGGTGACGAGGATGGCGTCGGTCGGGCACACCTGCGCGCAGGGCGCAACCGGATCCTCGCAGTGCATGCAGACCGTCGGCATCGAGGCGGTGGTCGCGCCCTCCTCGAGGTAGTCGAGGTGGATCATCGACTTGCCGCGGTGCGAGTCGCACTCGCGGCAAGCGGCGACGCAGGCCTGGCAGCCGATGCACCGGCTTGGGTCGATGAAGAGCGTTCGGTTCATCATCCTTGCCCGGTCCCCCTCCCTTGTGGCGCCGACGGGGGCCGGCGGTCCGCCGCCGCTCGCGCCGCCGTCGGATCGACCGTCTGGCCCGGCGCGAGCGGCGGCGGCGGCGCCGGCGTCGCGGCCTCGCCGCGCTCGATCCGGCAGGCGCAGACCTTGTACTCGGGGATCTTCGAGAGCTGATGCAGGGCATCCACCGTCAGGAGATTCGCGGACGCCGCCCCGGCCCAGTGGTACGGGACGAAGACCGTGTCCGGACGGATCGCTTCGGTGACGAGCGCCGGGTACGTCACCTCGCCGCGGCGTGTGACCACCCGGACGGGATCGCCGTTCTCGAAGCCCAGGGTGGGGTGGACCTCCACCCACGGCCTCGGCGCCTGTTCGACGAGGGCCGAGATCCGACGGGTCTGGTTCCCCGACAAGAAGTGCGCAACCGTCCGGCCGGTGGTGAGCCGGAGCGGGTACTCGTCGTCGACCGGCTCGTGTGGCTGCTGCCACTCGACGACGTTGAAGCGCGCTCGACCGTCCGGCCATGAGAAACGCTCCTCGAACAGCCGAGGCGTCCCCGGGTGGTCCTCGGACGGACACGGCCATGAGATCGCGCCTTCCCGCTCGAGCCGCTCGTACGTGATCCCCCGGTAGTCCGCGTTCCCGCCCTCGGTGGCCCAGCGGAGCTCCTCGAAGATGTCGTCGATCTCGTCGTATCGGAACTTCTCGCCGATGCCCAGTCGTTCCGCTATCTGCCCGACGATCCACCAGTCGCGCTTCGCCTCCCCAGGCGGCTCCGCGGCCGTGTGCCGGAGGACCACCTTGCCCTCGGCGTTCGTCGTCGTGCCGCCGTCCTCGGCCCAGACCGCGCTCGGCAATACGACGTCGGCGCGCGCCGCCGTCTCCGAGAGGAAGAAGTCGAGCTGGACGTGGAACTCGAGCGAGTCGTAGCAGCGGCTGATCCGGTGCGCGTTCGGCATCGACACGAGAGGGTTGTTGCAGATCCCGAGCAGACCCCTCACGTCGCTCCCCATCATGTGCACGAGCTCGACCGCGCTGGCACCCTTGTGTGGCAGGTCGGACTCGTCGATCCCCCAGTACCGGGAGATGAAGGCCCGGGCCTCCGGGTCCTCGATGTCACGCTGGCCCGGCAGCTGGTCGGTCTTCTGCCCGTGTTCACGACCGCCCTGACCGTTCCCTTGGCCGGTGATCGTCCCGTACCCTTTGCCCGGCGCGCCGATCTGGCCCGTCGCGAGCACGAGGTTGATGATCGACAGCGCGTTCTCCACACCCTGGATCTGGTGCTCGATCCCCCGGGCATGGAACGCCATCGCGCGATCGGCGGTCCCCCACATCCGTGCGAGGTCCTCCACGAGGCGAGGCTCGATCCCGCAGATCTCCGCAGCCCGGGCAGGGTCGTACGCGGCGACGACCCTGCGGACGTCATCCCAGCCCACCGTGCGATCCGCGATGAACCGCTCGTCGAGCCATCCCTCGCGGTCGATCACGTGCAGCACGCCGTTGAACAGGGCGCTGTCGGTCCCCGGCCGCACGGGAACGAACAGGTCCGCCGTCCGCGCGAGCGGCGTCTCGCGAGGATCGATCACGACCAGCTTCGCGCCGCGGTCCCTGGCGGCCCAGACGTAGTTCGACATCACGGGGAAGCACTCGGCGACGTTCGAGCCCGCCACGAGGATCACCTGGGTGTCGAGCATGTCCGACCAGGGGTTCGCCGCTCGGTCGATGCCGAAGGCTTTCTTGTTCGCGGCAGCTGCCGAGACCATGCAGAGTCGTCCGTTGTAATCGATGTTCTTGGTGCGGAGCGCCACCCTGGCGAACTTCCCCATCAGGTAGGTGACCTCGGTGGCGAGCGACGAGCCCGAGTACACGGCGAACGCGTCACGCCCGTACGCCCCCTGGATCCTCGTGATCTCGGAGGCGACCCGGTCGAGCGCCTCGTCCCAGGAGGCGCGCCGGAACGGAGCGTCACGACGGTCACGGATGAGCGGGTAGAGGAGCCGATCCGGATGGTTGACCTGCTGGTATGCGGTCACTCCCTTCGGGCAGAGCTTCATCCGATTGATCTCGTGGTCGCGCGGCTCCATCCCGAACACGCGACCAGCGGGGTCGACCTTCAGGTACATCCCGCACTGCACCCCGCAGTAGCAGCAATGGGTGGGAACGAGCCGCGAGCCCGCGGGAGCCGGTGTCTCCCAGCCGATCGCCGGCTCCGCCCCTTCCTCGCGGAAGTCGCCGACGCCTGGAGGAACGATCGGCCTGTTCGTCATACCGAGAACCCCCGCTTCACGTCACGCAGATAGGCTCGGCCGCGCTCCACGCGCTTGCAGCGCGGGCAGGTCTCGATCCATCCCCCGTACCGGAGATCGAGCTCGCCCATCGTCTCCTGCAGGTTCCGGACGAACGCGACGCCCTCGAGCGGCTCCCCACAGCGCCTGCAGGCCGCGACACCCTCATCGGCCTGACTGACCTGCTTGAACACCTGTACGCCCAAGACGGCGGGGCGCTGGATCACGTGGAAGAACTTCCCGAACGGGATGAACACGAGCGACAGGACCACGACGCCCATGTGGAGGATCGCGAGGAACTCGTAGCCGGCGCCTCCGAGCAGGACGCTCGAGAACGTGAGCAGCAGCCCTGTCGCCGAGATCGCGATCAGCGCGACCAGCGGGAGGAAATCGTAGCCGAGCCGCTGCTCGGACCGGACCTCGCGGTCGCGGACCCGTCGCCACAGGAAGTAGCCGCAGCCGGCGATCACCAACACGGCGGCGACGTCGAGGAGGTGGAAGACAAGCCAGCCGAACCACGTGAACGGCGCGAACGTGAGTACCCGGAGGCCCCAGACGTGCATCCCGTATCGGCCCACCTCGTCGGCCGTGAAGTGGATCCACCCCCACGACAGCGCGAACGTCATCAGGGCTGCGAGGACGACTCCCCAGAAGATCGCCTGGTGAGCGAGCCACCGCCCTCGGCCACGCTCGCGTAGGAAGAGCTGGAAGCCGAGGTAGGACACGAGCTGACGAGGTACGAGGGTGGGGAACCGGCGAAGGTTCCTCCACGAGAGGAAGGCACGCCAGCCGTGCACGAAGTAGCGGCGGGTCGGCGGCTGCTGGATCCACATCGCGTATCGGTAGACCACTCCGAACGTCAGCACGACGGTCGCGGTGGCGTAGCCGATCAGCGCTGCATCGAAGGTCCGCAGCGAACCGCTCCCGAGATAGATCGCGGCGGCGAGCAGCGAAGCCGATGCCACTCCCGCGACGATCGCTCGTCGTTCCGCCCGGACCTCGCCGGGCTCATCCGGCGCCCGCTTCCCCATCGGCGGTCCGAGCCTACATCCGG
>Ga0299913_10003223_pt1 | contig 13267 bp, 10 predicted proteins | sample RVTome_9_FD_201360 | JGI IMG/M metagenome (GOLD analysis project Ga0299913, IMG submission 201360) | Soil microbial communities from uranium-contaminated site in the Upper Colorado River Basin, Wyoming, United States - RVT155D38 (version 2) ... | reverse complement strand
TCGGCACGACCCTGATCGTGCTCGGGATCATCCTGGGGATCGCCGACCGGTTCAGCAGCGACGACAAGCAGATCAAGCACCTGTCGCTGCGCGACGCCGTCCTCATGGGTGCCGCCCAGGCGTGTGCCCTGGTCCCGGGGGTCTCGCGCTCCGGCGCCACGATCTCGATGGGACGGTTCCTGGGCTACGAGCGGGAGGCCGCGACCCGCTACGCGTTCCTGCTGGCCATCCCGGCCGTGGTCGGTGCCGGGCTGTTCGAGCTGAAGGAGATCCCGCACGGCGACAACGCCTACGGATGGGGCCCCACCATCGTCGCGACAGTCGTCTCGTTCGTCGTCGGGTACGCCGCCATCGCCTGGCTGCTGCGCTACGTCTCGACCCACTCCTACACGCCGTTCGTGCTCTACAGGGTCGCGCTCGGTGGTGCGACGCTGCTGCTCCTGGCGACCGGCGTGCTGTCGGCCTGACGGCTCACAGCCAGCCGGAGCGCTTGAAAAACCACAGCAGGCCGGCTGAGACGCCGACCATGAGGACCATTGCCCAGACGTAGCCGAAGGTCCAGTGGAGCTCGGGCATGTGGTCGAAGTTCATCCCGTAGATACCGGCGATCAGGGTCGGGACCACGACCAGCGCTGCGCCCGCCGAGATCTTGCGCATGTCCTCGTTCTGCTGGACGGAGATCCGCGCCAGGTGCGCCTCGAAGGCCGTGGAGAGGAGGCTGTCGAGCTCGTCGACGGTCTCCGCCGTCCGCGCCAGGTGGTCGCCCACGTCACGGAAGTACGGCGCCGCCTCTCGGTCGATGCCGTGCACGGTGCCGTTGGCGAACCGGCCGATCGGGTCGCGCAGCGGCAGGACGGCCCGCCGCACCTCGGCCAGCTCCCGCTTGAGCACGTAGATCCGCGCCGAGTCGTTGGTGCGGGTCTCGGAGAACACCGACAGCTCCACCTCGTCGACGTCCTCCACCAGGGCGTCGGTCACGTGCTCGTAGCCGTCGACGATCTGGTCGCAGACGGCGTAGACCACGGCGGAGGGCCCGTGCGCGAGGACCGCTTCGCGGGCCTCGAGGTCCAGCCGCGCCTGCTGCAGCCCACCGCCCTCGCCGTGGCGCACGCTGATGACGAAGTCCGCGCCGACGAAGAGGCTGATCTCGCCGGTCTCGACCGCGTCCTCGGCATCGACGTACCAGAGGGTCTTGACCACGAGGAACAGGCTGTCGTCGTAGCGTTCCAGCTTGGGGCGCTGGTGCGCCTTGACGGCATCCTCGACGGCGAGCGGGTGCAGCGAGAACTTGTCGGCGACCTCGTCGAGCTCGGCCACGTCCGGGGCGTGAAGACCGACCCACACGAAGTCGCCCGGCTCGCAGCGGGCCCGCATCGCGGCGAGGTCGGCGACATCGCAGTCGACCGGCACCCGGGTGCCGGCGCGGTACACCGCGCTGTCGACGATCACCGTCCGAGGTTAGCGCCAGTACAGTCCCCGGCATGGCAACGCTCGTGCTGGTCCGGCACGCCCGGTCGACCGCCAACGTCAGCGGCGTCCTGACCGGGCGCCTGCCCGGTGTCCACCTCGACGAGACGGGGCAGGAGCAGGCGGCCCGAGCGGGGGAGCGGCTCGCCCCGGTCCCGCTCACCGCCGTCGTGAGCAGTCCACTGGAGCGCTGTCGGGAGACGGCGAAGGCGCTGGTCGCGGGCCAGGCGACCCGACCACGCACCACCACCGACCGCGGGCTGGTCGAGTGCGACTACGGCGACTGGCAGGGACGCAAGCTCAGCGAGCTCGCGCGGCTCAAGCTGTGGAAGTCGGTGCAGCGGCACCCGGCGGGTGTGACGTTCCCCGGCGGGGAGTCGATGGCGGACATGTCCGCCCGGGCGGTCGCCGCCGTACGTCGGCACGACGCAGCGGTCGAGGAGTCGGCCGGCGCGCAGGCGGTGTGGGCAGCGGTCTCCCACGGCGACCTCGTCAAGGCGATCCTGGCCGACGCCCTCGGACTCCACCTCGACCAGTTCCAGCGGATCCACGTCGACCCCGCCTCGATCTCCGTGATCCGCTACACCCCGGACGCGGCGTACGTCCTGCAGGCCAACACGCACGCCGGCGACCTCTCGTGGCTCGCCCCGCGGAGCAGGAGCAGGGCGCGCACCGGTGTGGTCGGCGGTGGAGCAGGGCCGGGAAGCCGGCCTGGTGGCGGTCACTAGGGTGGAGAACGTGCCGATCGTCCACTCCTTCGACCCGCCCGAGCGTTTCGTGGCCGGCACCGTCGGCGAGCCCGGGGACCGCACGTTCTTCCTGCAGGCCCGCGAGGGTGGCCGCGTGGTGAGCGTCGCGCTGGAGAAGCAGCAGGTGATGGCCCTGGCCGAGCGGATGGACCAGCTCCTCGACGAGCTGATGCAGGCCGACACCCGCGGCGTCGTGCCTGCCGTGCCACCCGTCGCGCTCGAGGACTCCGAGCCGCTCGAGCAGCCGATCGTGGAGGAGTTCCGGGCCGGCACCATGACCCTCTCGTGGGACCCTGACGACGAGCGGATCGTGGTCGAGGTCTTCCCCTACACCGAGGCCGCGGTCGTGTCGCCGGAGCAGGTCGACGAGGACCTCGAGGAGCCGGACCCCGAGGAGCTGCTGGTGGTCCGGCTGCCGGCTGCCGCGGCCCGGTCGTTCGTCCGGCGTGCCGAGAAGGTCGTCGACGCGGGCCGCCCGTCGTGCCCGTTCTGCGGCGGACCGGTCGACCCCGAGGGCCACCTCTGCGTGAGGGCCAACGGGTTCAAGCGCCGCGACCCGTGAGCGTCACGACCGGGGAGCTGACGCTCCACGGGCGGATCATGCCCGCCTCGAACGCCACGTTCGTGGGCGAGATCGAGGGCACCCAGGTGGTCTACAAGCCGGTCGCCGGGGAGCGACCCCTGTGGGACTTCCCGGACGGGTCGCTGGCCCACCGGGAGGTGGCGGCGTACCTCGTCTCCGAGGCGCTCGAGTGGGACCTGGTGCCCCGGACGTTCCTGCGAGACGGTCCGCACGGCCGCGGGATGGTGCAGCTGTGGCGCGAGCCCGACGAGCAGCAGGCGGCCGTGACGCTCGTAGCCGAGGGCGCGGTGCCGCCGGGATTCCGGCACGTCTTCGACGGGGTCGACCAGCACGACCAGCCGATCTCGCTGGTCCACGAGGACTCGCCGGCACTGCGTCGGATGGCCGTCTTCGACGTCGTGGTCAACAACGCGGACCGCAAGGGCGGTCACGTGCTGGAGATGGCCGACGGTCACCGGTACGGCGTGGACCACGGTGTCACCTTCCACACCGACCCCAAGCTCCGCACCGTGCTCTGGGGGTGGGCCGGCGAGCGGCTCACCGACGACGAGGCCGCCGGCCTGGCCCGGCTCCAGGGCGCGTTGGCCGGCGACCTCGGCGACGCCCTCGACGAGCACCTCACGGCACCCGAGATCGAGCAAACGGCGGCCCGGTGCGCCCGGCTGGCCGACCGCGGCCGGTTCCCGGACCCGCACGGTGACTGGCCCGTGATCCCCTGGCCGCCCTTCTAGCCGCCCCGGATACGCTTCGGCCCATGCATGCGTGGACCGCACCGGAGGTGCCTCGACTCCCGGTGACCGCTCCACCGGTCCGGGTCCACGACACCGCCTCGGGCGGCCTCGTGACCGCCACCCCGCACGACGGGCCGGCTCGGCTCTACGTCTGCGGCATCACGCCGTACGACGCCACCCACCTGGGTCATGCGGCCACCTACATCGGCTTCGACCTGCTGATCCGCGCCTGGCAGGCCGCTGGTCACGATGTCATCTACGTGCAGAACGTGACCGACGTCGACGACCCGCTGCTCGAGCGCGCCACCAAGGTCGGGGTCGACTGGATGGCCCTCGCTGAACGCGAGACCGAGCTGTTCCGACAGGACATGGCGGCACTCCGGGTCCTCCCACCCGACCACTACGTCGGAGCGGTCGAGTCGATCCCGCTCGTCGTGGACCTGGTCCAGCGGCTCGACGCTGCGGGCTCGGTCTACCGCGTCGACGACGACCTGTACTTCTCGGTGACCGCCGATGACGCGTTCGGGGGGGTGTCGGGCTGGGACCGCCAGCAGATGCTGGCAGTCTTCGCAGAGCGCGGGGGGGACCCGGAGCGACCCGGCAAGAAGGACCCGCTCGACTGCGTGCTCTGGCGCGCCGAGCGGCCCGGCGAGCCGGCCTGGGACAGCCTCCTCGGGCGAGGGCGTCCGGGGTGGCACATCGAGTGCACGGCGATCGCCCTGGAACACCTCGGCACCACGTTCGACGTCCAGGGCGGTGGCAGCGACCTGGTGTTCCCGCACCACGAGATGTGCGCCTCGGAGGCGCAGGTGGCCGAGCCCGGGCACCGGTTCGCGCAGGCCTACGTGCACGCCGGGATGGTCGGCTACGACGGCGACAAGATGTCGAAGTCGCGGGGCAACCTGGTCTTCGTCAGCGCGCTGCGCAACAGCGACATCGACCCGATGGCGATCCGGCTCGCCTTGCTGCGCCACCACTACCGCGCCGACTGGGAGTGGGCCGACGCCGAGCTGTGGGCGGCCGTCGACACCCTGGCCGACTGGCGCCGCGCCCTGGCCCTCGGTGCGGGGGCGCCGGCGGAGCCGGTGGTGCTGGCCGTGCTGGACGCCCTGGCCGACGACCTCGACGCCCCGACCGCGCTGGCGGCCGTCGATGCGTGGGTGGCCGCCACGCTCGGGCAGGGCGGCCTCGCCGACACGAGCGATCGCGAGGCGGCGGCCGCCGTCCACCGGGTGCTGGACGCCTCGCTCGGCCTGTCGCTCTGACCCGGGTCAGGCCTCGTCGGGCCGGTTGCGCTTGAGGTAGCGCTCGAACTCGCGGGCGATCGCCTCGCCGGACGCCTCCGGCAGGTCGGTCGTGTCGCGCGTCTCCTCGAGCGCCCGCACGTAGTCGGCGACGTCCTCGTCCTCCTCCGCGAGCTCGTCGACGCCCCGCTCCCAGGCGCGGGACTCCTCGGGCAGGTCTCCCAGCGGGATGCTGGTCTGCAGGAGGTCCTCGAGCTGCCCGACCAGGGCGAGCGTCGCCTTCGGGCAGGGCGGCTGCGCGACGTAGTGCGGCACCGCCGCCCAGTAGGACACGGCCGGGATGTCGAGCTTCGTGCACGCGTCCTGGAGCACGCCGACGATCCCCGTCGGGCCTTCGTAGTTGGACTGCTCGAGCTTGAGCCGGTCGACCAGGTCCGGCTCGGTCGCGGTCCCGGTCACCGGGATCGGCCGGGTGTGGGGGGTGTCGGCGAGCAGCGCGCCGATCGTCACCACCAGCTGGCCGCCGAGCTCGTCGCAGGCGGCGAGCACCTCGGCCGCGAACTGCCGCCAGCGCATGTTCGGCTCGATACCGCGCACCAGGATCAGGTCGCGGTCGAGGTCCGGCGGCGAGGCCACGGCGATCCGCGTGCTCGGCCAGGTCAGGCGCCGGTGCCCGCTGTCGTCGGTGCCGACGATCGGCCGGTTGACCTGGAAGTCGTAGAAGTCCTCGGGGTCGACCGCTCCTACGACGCGGGCGTCCCACACCCGCATCAGGTGGTCGACCGTCGCGGACGCGGCCTCGGCCGCGTCGTTCCACCCCTCGAACGCCGCGATGACGATCGGGTCGATCAGGTCGGGGGCGTCGTCGATCTCGATCACTCAGCCACCCTAGTCACTGCGCAGCGGCGCGCGAGGGACAAGCGCGGCGCGTGGCGCAGGGAGGTCGAGCAAGCGCAGCGACCGAGCCCGCGATGGCGCGAAGCGCGTCGAGACCCCGGGAGAAACGGCCGCCCCCGATTTCGTGGTCCAGACAGGGCGGTGCCACGATCGAGATCGGCGCGGTGTCACCATCCGGGAACTCCGTCCACACCTCGGACAGCGTCCCTAGGCTGGAACCACCCGCCGCCCGACGCGGTGGGCACCGCGCTGCCCGAGAGGAGAGCCGTGCCGGCACCCGACCACAGACCCGATGCGACGCAGGCTCTGACCGCCGCGCTGCAGGAGCGCATCCTGGTGGTCGACGGCGCGATGGGCACGCTGATCCAGGGTCATCAGCTGGGCGAGGACGACTACCGCGGCACCCGGTACGCCGACCACGGGCACGACCTCAAGGGCGACTCCGACGTGCTGTCGCTGACGCAGCCCGAGATCATCCGCGACATCCACCGGGCCTACCTCGCGGCCGACGCCGACATCGTCTGCACCAACACGTTCACAGCGTCGAGCATCTCCCAGGCCGACTACGGCCTCGAGGCAGACTGCTACGGGCTCAACCGGGCCGCGGCCGAGCTCGCCCGTGAGGCCGCCGACGAGGCCTCCACGCCCGAGCGCCCGCGCTACGTCGCCGGCTCGCTCGGGCCGACCAACCGCACGGCGTCCATCTCGCCCGACGTCAACGACCCCGGCGCGCGCAACGTCAGCTTCGACGAGCTCGTCGAGTCGTACGTCGAGGAGGCGCGGGGTCTCGTCGACGGCGGGGTCGACCTGCTGCTGGTCGAGACCATCTTCGACACGCTCAACGCGAAGGCCGCGATCTTCGCGCTCGAGTCGATCTTCGAGGAGCTGGGCAGGCGCTGGCCGGTCTGGATCTCGGGCACCATCACCGACGCCAGCGGCCGCACCCTGTCGGGTCAGACCACCGAGGCGTTCTGGAACAGCGTCCGGCACGTCCGGCCGCTGCTCGTCGGGCTCAACTGCGCGCTCGGGGCAGCCGACCTGCGCCCCTACGTCGCCGAGCTCTCGCGGATCGCCGACTGCTTCGTCGCCGCTCACCCCAACGCCGGGCTGCCGAACGAGTTCGGGGAGTACGACGAGACGCCCGACCAGATGGCGGCGATGCTCGGCGACTTCGCGAGCAGCGGCCTGGTGAACCTGATCGGCGGGTGCTGCGGCACCACGCCCGAGCACATCGCGGCGATCGCCCGGGCGGCCAAGGGCGCCGAGCCGCGGGCGGTGGCCCAGCCGGCTCCGGCCATGCGACTCTCCGGCCTCGAGCCGTTCACGATCGACGAGGACAGCCTCTTCGTGAACGTCGGCGAACGGACCAACATCACGGGCTCCGCCCGGTTCCGGAAGCTCATCAAGGACGGCGACTACGACACCGCGCTGTCGGTCGCCGCCCAACAGGTCGACAACGGTGCGCAGGTCATCGACGTCAACATGGACGAGGGCATGATCGACGGCGTCGCGGCCATGGACCGATTCCTCAAGCTGGTCGCGGGAGAGCCCGACATCAGCCGGGTCCCCGTGATGGTCGACTCGTCGAAGTGGGAGGTCATCGAGGCCGGCCTCAAGTGCGTGCAGGGCAAGGCGATCGTCAACTCCATCTCTCTGAAGGAGGGTGAGGAGCAGTTCCTCCAGCACGCCCGGCTGTGCCGCAAGTACGGCGCCGCGGCGGTGGTGATGGCGTTCGACGAGGGCGGCCAGGCCGACTCGCTCGAGCGTCGGCAGGCCATCTGCCAGCGTGCGTACCGGATCCTCACCGAGGAGGTCGGGTTCCCGGCCGAGGACATCATCTTCGACCCGAACGTGTTCGCCGTCGCCACGGGGATCGAGGAGCACGCGACGTACGGTGCCGACTTCATCGAGGCGACCCGGTGGATCAAGCAGCACCTGCCGGGTGCCCTGGTCTCCGGCGGCATCTCCAACGTCAGCTTCTCGTTCCGCGGCAACAACCCGGTGCGGGAGGCGATCCACGCCGTCTTCCTCTACCACGCGATCCAGGCGGGCCTCGACCTCGGCATCGTGAACGCCGGCGCGCTCGTGGTCTACGACCAGGTCGACGCCGAGCTCCGGGAGCGGATCGAGGACGTCGTCCTGAACCGGCGGTCTGACGCCGCCGAACGGCTGCTGGAGATCGCCGAGCGCTTCAACCGTGACCCCGAGGAGGCCGAGGCGGCCGTCGAGGAGTGGCGCGAGCTGCCCGTCTCCGAGCGGATCACCCACGCGCTGGTCAAGGGACTCGACAGCCACGTGGAGAGCGACACCGAGGAGCTGCGGGCCGAGATCCAGGCGCGCGGCGGCCGTCCCATCGAGGTGATCGAGGGGCCGCTGATGGACGGCATGAACGTCGTCGGCGACCTGTTCGGGGCCGGCAAGATGTTCCTGCCGCAGGTGGTGAAGAGCGCCCGCGTCATGAAGAAGGCGGTCGCCTACCTGATCCCCTTCATCGAGGAGGAGAAGGCCAAGGACCCCGCGCTCGCGACGCAGAAGGACACCAATGGCACGGTCGTGATGGCCACCGTCAAGGGCGACGTCCACGACATCGGCAAGAACATCGTCGGGGTCGTCCTCCAGTGCAACAACTACGAGGTCATCGACCTCGGGGTGATGGTGCCGGCCCAGAAGATCCTCGACACGGCCCGGGAGGTCGAGGCGGACGTGATCGGCCTCTCCGGCCTCATCACCCCGTCCCTCGACGAGATGGTGACGATGGCCTCGGAGATGCAGCGCCAGGGGTTCGAGATCCCGCTGCTCATCGGCGGCGCCACCACCTCGCGGGCGCACACCGCCGTCAAGGTCGACGGCAAGTACGACGGGCCGGTGGTCTGGGTCAAGGACGCCTCCCGGTCCGTGCCGACCGTGGCGGCGCTGCTCCACGACGTACAGCGGCCCCGCCTCCTGGCCGACGTCAAAGCCGACTACGACAGCCTCCGAGCCCGCCACGCGGCCAAGCACGACCGGCCGATGGTGACCCTGGAGGAGGCCCGTGCCAACGCCACGCCGATCGAGTGGACCGGCTACCGGGCGCCGCGGCCGCACCTGCTGCTCCAGCAGGACCACGACGTCTCGCCCATCATCGGTCGCCAGGGCGAGACCCAGCACCTCCGGGTGTTCCGCGGCTACGACCTGACCGAGCTGCGTCGCTACATCGACTGGCAGCCGTTCTTCAACGCGTGGGAGATGAAGGGGTCGTTCCCCGACATCCTCAACAACCCGACGAGCGGCCCGACCGCGCGCAAGCTCTACGAGGACGCGCAGCAGATGCTCGACCGGGTCGCGGCCGAGGGCTGGCTGACAGCGAACGGCACCATCGGCCTGTTCCCGGCCAACAGCGTCGGCGACGACATCCACGTCTACCTCACCGAGGAGCGCGGCGAGCCGGACGCCGTGCTGGCGATGCTCCGGCAGCAAGGTCAGCACCGGGCGGGGGTCCCGAACCGTGCGCTCTCGGACTTCGTGGCACCCCGGCACACGGGGATCCGCGACTACGTCGGGGGGTTCGCCGTCACCGCGGGCCTCGGGACCGAGGACAAGATCGCGGAGTTCAAGGCCGAGCTCGACGACTACAGCGCGATCCTGCTGGAGTCGCTCGCCGACCGCCTCGCCGAGGCCTTCGCGGAGCGGCTGCACCAGCGGATCCGCAAGGAGCTGTGGGGGTACGCGCCCGACGAGCACTACGAGAGCACCGACCTGATCAAGGAGCGCTACCGCGGCATCCGGCCGGCACCCGGCTACCCCGCCTGCCCCGACCACACCGAGAAGGAGACGCTCTGGCGGCTGCTGGACGTCGAGAACGCCACCGGCATGCGGCTCACCGAGTCCATGGCGATGTGGCCGGGCGCCTCGGTCTCCGGCTGGTACTTCTCCCACCCGCAGTCGCAGTACTTCGTGGTGGGGCGGCTCGGTCGCGACCAGGTCGCCGACTACGCCGAGCGCAAGGGCTGGAGCCTCACCGAGGCGGAGCGTTGGCTCTCGCCCAACCTCGGCTACGACCCGGAGGACTGAGCGTGCCGGACGCACCATCGTGGCCGGCCGCGGTCCTCTGGGACATGGACGGCACGCTCGTCGACACCGAGCCCTACTGGATCGCGGCGGAGTTCGCGCTCGCCGAGCAGCACGGCGGCACCTGGTCGACCGAGCAGGCCTTGAACCTCGTGGGGCGCGACCTGCTCGACTCCGGCCGCTACATCCGCGAGCACATGGGGATCGGGCTCGAGCCGTCCGAGATCGTGGAGCGGCTGCTCGACAGCGTGGTCGCCCGGATCGAGGAGGAGGTCCCGTGGCGGCCGGGTGCGACCGAGCTGCTCGCCGAGCTGGGCGCGGCCGGCGTGCCGCAGGCGCTGGTGACCATGTCCTACCGCCGGTTCGTCGCCCCGGTCCTCGGCGTCCTGCCGGACGCCGCCTTCGACGTCGTGGTCACGGGCGACTCGGTGAGCCACGGCAAGCCGCACCCCGAGCCATACCTGAAGGCCGCCCGTGAGCTGCGCGTCGAGCCGGCCGACTGCCTGGCCATCGAGGACTCCAACACGGGTGCCCGCTCGGCCGAGACGGCCGGCTGCCTCGTGCTGGTCGTGCCGAACCACGTGCCGGTGCTCGAGGGGGAGCGGCGGGTGTTCCGCGAGAGCCTCGTCGGGCTCACCCGCCACACCCTGCCCTCGAACGGGACGGGCTAGGCCGGCTAATCGACGTCCTCGGCGGTGAGCTCACCGGGGTCGGCCGGTTCACGGACTGGCAGCGGGGGCGGGGTCCCGCCGAACTCCGGGCAGATCGCCTGGAACGAGCACCAGTCGCAGAGCCGAGACTTGTGGGGCCGCCAGTCGCCGGACTCGGTCGCGAGCCTGATGGCGCGCCAGATGGCTTCGACCTTGCGCTCGGTGGCCCGCAGGTCCTGCTCGTCGGGGACGTAGCGCACGAGCTCGCCGCTCCCCAGGTAGACGAGCTGCAGCATCGACGGGACGACGCCGCGGGTGCGCCAGAGCACGAGGGCGTAGAACTTCATCTGGAACAGCGCCTTGGCCTCCCAGCCCTCTCCAGGAGCCCGGCCACTCTTGTAGTCCACCACGCGCATCCGGCCGTCGGGAGCCACGTCGAGCCGGTCGACGAAGCCGCGGAGCAGCAGCTTGCTGTCGAGCAGCGCCTCGACGTAGAGCTCACGCTCGGCGGGCTCGAGGAGCCGCGGGTCCTCCAGCGAGAAGTAGCGGTCGAGGACGTCACGGCACGACGCGAGCCAGGCGGTGATGTCGGGCCCGTCGCCGGTGAACATCTCCGCGAGCTCGGGCTCGACATCCAGCAGCGCGTCCCAAGCCGGCGTCAGGAGCTCGCGGGCATGTTCGGGGGTGCGGTCGGCGGCCGGGAGGTCGAACAGGTCCTCCAGCACCTTGTGGACGAGCGTGCCGCGGACGGCGTCGGGGCTGAACGGCTCCGGCAGCCGGTCGATGGTGCGGAACCGGTACATCAGCGGGCAGGCCATGAAGTCGCCGGCCCGACTGGGGGAGAGCGCGCCCAGCACGTCCACGCCGTCCACCGGGGTGGAGAGCGGGATCGACGGTGACTCCCCGACGGTCATGGGCTCACCCTAGGTGAGCCCACCGACACGGCCCTGGCTGCCGCTCCGGCCGTCGGCCGAAGCGCGTGCGGAGGGGTCGGATAGCCTCGTCGCGTGCCCGACCCCGACCGATCCGTGCCCGGTTCCAAGCCGGGCCCCGACGACCGGAGGCGGCCTCCCGGCACGTTCCGGATCGGCGTGATCGGCGGCACCGACGTGCTCGTCACGTCCTCGTGGTTCCTGATCGCCGGGCTGATCGCAGTGGTGGCGGCGCCGTTGGTCGAGGAGGCGCAGCCGGGGCTCGGCGCGTTCAAGTACGTCGCCGGCGTCGCGTTCGCCGTCATCCTCTACTTCTCGGTGCTGCTCCACGAGGTGTCCCACGCCATGATGGCGCGCCACTTCGGGTTCTCCGTCAGCTCGATCACGCTCCACTTCCTGGGCGGCATGACGGCGATCGAGGGGGAGTCGAGGCGACCCAAGGAGGAGTTCCTGATCGCCGTCGTCGGTCCGCTGACGTCGTTGGCAGTCGGGGCGGTGGGCCTCGGGCTCTGGCGCGTCTCGCCCGACGGTCTGCTGGCCATGGCGACCGTCGCCCTCGCGGGGGCCAACCTGATCGTGGGCATGATGAACCTCGTCCCGGGACTCCCGCTCGACGGTGGCCGAGTGCTGCGCGCAGGCATTTGGAGGCTCACGGGCAGCATGCACACCGGCACCATCGTGGCCGGCTGGGGCGGGCGGGTCACCGCGGTGGCCGTGCTGTTCTACCCACTCCTGCTCGAGCAGGTCTGGAACCAGCCCGCCCAGATCATCGACTTCGTCCTCGCGTTCGTGATCGCGCTGTTCCTCTGGAGCGGCGCGAACGCCGCCATGACGTCCGCGAGGCTCCGCCGCCGGCTGCCGTCGCTGGTCGCCCGCAGCCTGGCGCGACGCACCATCACGGTCCCCGACGACACGCCGCTCGCGGAGGCCGTCCGCCGGGCCAACCAGGCGCATGCGGGCAGCATCGTCACCGTGAGCGGCTCGGGCCGCCCGGTGGGGCTGGTCAACGAGGCGGCGGTGCTCGCCACCCCGGAGGACCGGCGGCCTTGGGTGTCGGTGTCGGCCGTGAGCCGCTCGCTCGACGAGGGCCTGCAGCTCCCCGCCACGATCACCGGCGAGGACCTCGTGATGGCCATCACCCGGACCCCCGCCGAGGAGTACCTGCTGGTCGAGGCCGACGGCGCGATCTACGGCGTGCTGGCGACCAAGGACGTCGACCGCGCGTTCCGCGAGGGCGGTGGCCGTGGCTGAGGACGTCGACCCCGCCGGGCTCGCGCCCGACGTACCCCCGCAGGCGTGGTCCGGCGTGCACCGCGGCCCGTTGCGCGCGGGGGAGTGGGTGCGGCTGACCGACGCCAAGGGCCGCCGCCACAACCTCTGCCTCGAGCCGGGCAAGCGGTTCTTCTCCAACAAGGGTCACCTCGACCACGACGAGCTGATCGGTCGCGAGGAGGGCTTCACGGTGATGTCCTCCGCCGGCGGGCAGTACCTCGTCTTCCGGCCGCTGCTGTCGGAGTTCGTCGTGTCGATGCCGCGCGGCGCAGCCGTCGTGTACCCGAAGGACGCGGCCCAGATCGTCGCGCTGGCCGACATCTTCCCCGGCGCCGACGTCGTCGAGGCAGGCGTCGGGTCGGGAGCGCTGACCTGCTCGCTGCTGCGCGCCGTCGGCCCGTTCGGAACCGTCCTCTCCTACGAGCGCCGCGAGGAGTTCGCCGACGTCGCCCGGCGGAACGTCACGCAGTTCTTCGGCGCACCCGACGGCGAGACGCACCCGGCCTGGCGCCTCACCCTGGGCGACCTCGCCGAGGAGCTGCCGCGCTCGGGCGAGCGGGTCGACCGGGTCATCCTCGACATGCTCGCGCCCTGGGAGTGCGTCGACGCCGCTGCAGGGGCGTTGCGTCCCGGCGGGATCGTGTGCGGCTACGTCGCGACGACGACCCAGCTGTCGCGGTTCGTCGAGACGCTGC
>Ga0299913_10003222_pt1 | contig 13269 bp, 14 predicted proteins | sample RVTome_9_FD_201360 | JGI IMG/M metagenome (GOLD analysis project Ga0299913, IMG submission 201360) | Soil microbial communities from uranium-contaminated site in the Upper Colorado River Basin, Wyoming, United States - RVT155D38 (version 2) ... | reverse complement strand
GTCCCCGTCCCAGGACTCGGTGAGCGAGGCGACGTTCTTCGCGGCCCGCCTCAACGAGTCCGGCCTCCCGTTCGGGGCGCTGGTCGTGAACCGGGTCCATCCCAGATTGAACGAGCCGATCGACGCCAAGCCGCGCCAGCTCTCCCGGCTCCGGAAGGGCGACGACACCTCGGTCCTGCTCGCCAGGCTGCTCGAGAACCACGACTCCTTCATGCGGGTCGTGACGCTCGAGGAGGAGAACCTCGATGCACTAGCGCGCAAGGTCCCCCGCCACCGGTGGGTACGCGTGCCCTACCTCCAACAGGAGGCAGTGGACCTCCCCGGCCTCCACGCGATCGGCGACCAGCTCTTCACCACCTGACGCGCCTCCTCTCACCGAGTGTGTAGCTGAAGGGGTCGATAGGCGGTCCGTTTACACGCTCGATGATGGTGGGGGCCGGGTGCGGCCCGGTAACATCTGGCCGTGCTCGGCGCCAAACTCATCGAGGGTCTCGTCTTCGTGCTCACGGTCGGCGCGGGTCTCTTCGCGCTGTGGTTGCTCGTCGACCTGTTCCGGATCCGCAAGCGGGGGCCGCAGTACAAGGGCGGTGTCGGCCAGTGGTCGTGGGTCGCCCACAGGGTCACCGGCGTCGGCATCATCGCCTTCCTGTTCGGGCACATCGTCGACACCTTCGCGATCGGCTTCGGCCCCGAGCTCTACAACGAGACCGTCTCGCTCTACAAGCAGTGGTGGTTCACGCCCGCGGAGGTCGTGCTGATCGGAGCGGTGATCTATCACGCTCTCAACGGCCTGCGCATCATCCTGTTCGACTTCTATCCGGCGCTCGCGTTGAGACAGAAGACGTTCGCCTACGCGGAGCTCGTGCTGTTCGTCGCCGCATTCGTTCCCGCCGCGATCTTCATGCTCGTGAACGCCTACGAACACTCTCCCTTCGCCTAAGCCATGGCCCTAACCGAAGACGTCGCCATACCTCCGAAGCTCGCGCCGATCCTCGAGCAGGTGGCTCGACAGATCAGCCGCTTCGGCATCAAGCGCGGGGATCCCTCGAGCGCGAAGGCCGTCCTCCGAGTCACGCTCGAGCGCAACGTCGATCGCATCGTGCAGGTGTACTGGACCCCGTTCCAAGCGAGCATCCCGGGCACTTGCATCGGTCTGCACCTCGAGGTAGGGGAGCCGCGCGTCCACTGGGGCGAGGCGTACGTGTCCCCCGACTTCCAGAACTGGGTCTTCTACTTCGGTGAGCGCGAGAACGACGGCGAGGTGCAGCTCCTCTACTACTTCGAGGAGAGCAACAAGGACACCGCGGCGACGATCGAAGGGTTCTTCAACCACGCGGCCTGGTACGTCCTGACCGCGACCGACAAGACCTGGAGCGACGTGGTCTTCGAGGTCGCGCCGGACCTGCCGTGGTCACCTCAGCTCGACGACCGTGCGACCCGCGACCTCGAGCCCGCGGTGCAGGAGGCCCTCAAGAAGGGCACGATCATGTGGCTGCGCTGGAAGACTGCCGAGGGCGCGCAGCAGATGCCGGTGTGGTTCGTCTACGACCAGAAGGTGCAGAAGATCTACGTGCTCTCCGGCGAGCGCCAGCAGAACCTGCCGGGGGCCCGCCAGATGCGCGAGTGCGACGTCATCCTGCGATGGAAGGGTCAGAACGCCGCGGTCGCCGAGCTCCGGGCCAACGTGCGGGTGCTGACGGGAACCGACCCCGAGTGGACCGAGATCGCCGACAAGGTGGCCGAGAAGCGCCTGAACATCCCCGGCCTCCCCGAGGACACCGCCAAGCGCTGGCGCGACGAATGCGTGATCCTCGAACTAACGCTCCCCTGAACGATCTGGGTTAGGAGGCGGCGGCGAGGGCGCGGCGGCGTTGACGGCGACGCTCCCTCTCGGTCATGCCTCCCCAGATGCCGTGATCGACCGGGGTCTCCATCGCGTAACCGAGGCACTCGCGGCGGACCGGACACTCGCGGCAGATCTTCTTAGCTTCCTTGTGCTCGATCGCGCCGGGCGCGAACCAGAGGTTCGGGTCGAAGCGAGCGCAGAGAGCGAACGCCCGCCAGTCTTGGTCCAAAGCAAGGTCGTTCACGGTGTCAAGCCCCCTGAGAGATGTTTCGGAATGTGCTTGGCAGGCTAGTTGTGCAACGGCAGGATTCCGATAGTCATAAGGAACCTTTTTCCGCGGGTCCCCTTGGACCAGGCCTCCGCTAGTACGGACGCGTCACACCCTCCGTAAACAACGCAACGGCTCGAAGGTGACTTTTTCGGGCGAAAAGGACCCCCTGGTGTGTAGCTGAGTTAGCAGAAAACGGTGGAGGGGGGGTCGGGGGGATGGAGAACCTAGGGAACAGGCTCACGTATAGCCGCGAAAGGCGCGACCCTAGGGATGTTGATGCGGAAGACCGGCCTCTGGGCCCTCCTGACGATCCTCCTCGCGGCCCCGGCCATACCGGTGGCGGCGCAAGGGCTCGCGCCGGAATACGTCGAGTCCGAGCCCTCCGACGGCGAGACCATGCACAAGCCCCCGGCCGAGGTCGTGGTGCGCTTTTCGGAGCCACTCGACGAGTCCTCGACGATGGAGGTCCGGGACGAGTGTGGGGGCCGCGTGGACGACGGCCAGGTCGTCGTCGAGCTCACCGAGATGCGCATCGGGATCGCCGAGGAGCCCTCGGGCCCCTACAAGGTCAACTACTACGCCAAGGGGATCCGCGGCCTGACCGGCCAGACGTCGGGCAGCTTCACCTTCAACGTCCACGCGGGCAAGGCGTGTGATGGAGGCTCCGGAGGACACGAGGGCCACGGCGGCAAGGGTGGCGACGGCAACGGAGGCGGGGGCCATAAGGGTCACGGTGGCGACGGGGGCGGCGCCTCAAGCGATCACGACGGTCACGACGGCGGGGGCGGCGGCGACACCGACCACTCGACGATGGATCACTCCACCTCCGACGACCACGCCTCGATGGACCACGACGCCGGCGACGCGAAGGATCACTCGGCACACCGCAGCGGCAAGAACAAGCACGCCAACCACAAGAAGGCCAAGGCACCCAAGAACCGCAAGCAGAACCCTCCCCCGCAGGCAGGGCCGGACGATCCCCTCGCAGGCGACATCGGGAGCAGCGCGGTGGTGACCTCGCTGGGGTTGTCGCTCATCCTCGGCATCGCCGGGGGTTGGTACCTGCGGACTACCGCTCCGCGCTGACAGCCACCTCACCCGAAGGGGTCGGCACGTTGTCCTTGGTGCGCGCCAACCCGGTCAGCAATCCCGTGAGCGCCATGACGACGAGCGCGAGCGTCAGCTCCGCGGCGATAGTGCGTCTGAAGGTGCGCCGCGCGACCGATGCATCCGCCGTTTCGGCGGCCGACGCGAGACGCGTGCGCAACACGAAGTGGTTGATCCCCCCGAGGCCGAGCAGCATGCCGTACACGACCACCTTGGCCGACAGGGCGCGCCCATAGCCCGTGTCGAACAGGTCACTCCATGCGCCGATGTGCAGGAACGAGTTGAGGACCCCCGTCAGCCCGAGCAACGTGAACGCCACCAGCGCTACCTTCGAGAAACGCGCCACCGCGGGCGCCAGCAACTTGAGGCGGTCGAGGTCGTCCTTGCCGCGCCACGCGTCGGGCAGCACGAGACAGAGCACGATGATCCCTGCGAACCAGATCGCTCCGCAGACCAGATGCATCAGATCGGTGACGATCGACACCGCGCGGGGCGTGGCCACCGCGGCGTGGCCCGACAAGGTGCTCGTCATCAGCAGTGCCCCCGAGAGCGCGGCCCAGCCGAGCCACCAACCGCGGCCCGGTTGATCCTTTCCGTCCCCGGCCCCCGCCAGCGACCACTGCCGGACGCGGCCGACGAGCAGGATCGCGAGACCGACCAGCAAGGGGAAACGGAGCACGTAGAGCTGTCCGAAGCGGGTCCCCAGCGCGCCGAAGATCGACTCCGAGTCGACCTCACCGCCCGAGCCCTCCGAGACCAGCGCGGCCTGCAGCGCGAGCGCGACCAGGGTGGCCAGCGCGGACCCCGTGAGGCAGGCCTGGACTATCCCCTCGAGCCGCTCCGACACCCGTCGCCGGCCCGAGGCCCAGGCGTCGGCGTCGAGCGGCGTGAAGCTCGGACGCAGAACCAGCAGCAGGAGCGCGAGCGAGCCGAACAGGAAGGCATGCGAGGTGAACGCCGCGGTGCGGGCCAGCGTGAGGGCGACGGACCTGAACGTCTCCTCGAACGCCATGCGACCTACACTAGTCGTGGATGACTTCGGCCCAGCTGATCCTCGTGTCCGTCACGTCGGCAGTGGTGGCGGTGTTCGCGATGCTGATCGTCGCGTCGATCCTCAGGGCGCGAGCGCGCGACGACGAGGACGAGAAAAAAGAGGAGAAGTAAGGGCGCTACTCGCGGAAGCCCTGAGCGGCTTCCTCGGCGGTCGCCGCGATCGAGACGCCCTCGCCGAACCCCGTGATCGTGAACAGCTTGAGGTGCTGCTCGCGCGTGCAGGCGATGGCCAGGTCGCCGCCGGCCTCGCGCAGGCGACGCACGCCACCCATGAGTGCGCCCAGGCCGGATGAGTCCATGAAGGGGACACCGTCGAGCTCGACCACCACCCGTGGGGTGCTCTCCTCGATCAGGTGCCCGATCGCATCCCGAAGGCTGCCGACCGTGTAGACGTCGAGGTCGCCGGCGGGCGTCAGAACCTTGTAATCGGCCGCGTCGGTAACGTCTATGTCGATCTTCTGCTGTGCCACGCCGCTTCCTCTCCTGGGTCTCCGGGCGCCTCAACCGGGGCGGGCGCGCCCTGGAACTCCACCACCAGCATCGTCAGGTCGTCATCGAGCTTACCCGCCGCGAAACGCTCGACCTCTGTCTCCAGCGCCTCCGCCAGGGCCTCGGAGGGCAGGCCGGCGTGGTTCAGGATCGCCTCGCCCATCCGGTGATCGCCGAAGACCTCGCCCTCGGGGGCCTTCGCCTCGAGGAACCCGTCGGTGAACAAGAGCAAGCGGTCGCCCGGAGACATCTGGACCACGGTATCGGCGAGCCCCGGATCCTCGAACCAGCCCAAGACGCGGTTGCGCGGTCCCTCGAGGTAGTAGCCGCGAGGTCCATCCTCCGCCTGAGCGCGCAGCAGGAAGGGGGGATGGTGACCCATGTTCATCCAGCGGACCTTCCCGTCGTTGAGGTCGAGGACCGCGTAGATCACGGTCGTGAACGACTCCGGGTCGGTCGCCTCGCGCAACGCCTCGTTGGCGGATGACACGACGCGCCTCGGTGTCGCGCCGCGACCGCGCTCGGCTCGCAGCGCACTAAGTGCGACGGTCGCCATGAGGGCCGCTCCGATCCCCTTGCCCGACGCGTCGCCCACGACACAGGTGAGCTGCCTCCCGGCGACGTCGACGTCGTACCAGTCCCCTCCGACCAGATTCGCCTGGCGTTGCAGCGGCACGACGTGAGCTCCATCGATGTCCGGGACCGGCCTCCGTAGGAGATTGCGCTGGATCGACGCCGCGATCTCCAACTCGCGATCCTGGAGCGCCAGTTGTTGCAGGCGCTTGAGTCCCACCTGCATCTCGGAGAAACGCTGAGCGAGCTCGCCCACCTCGTCGCGCGACGAGATCGTCAGGGTCTGGTCGAGGTCTCCCCGGCCCACCGCGCGCGTCGCATCGACGAGGCGGGACAGGTTCGCGACGAGGCGCCGGGGGAGCGTCACCGCGAGGAAGATCCCGAGTGCCAACGACGCGACCAACACGACCACCAACGTGATGATCGTCTGGTTCGTACCCGAGCGAACGTCCGACTCGGACTGGATCACGACCTGTCGCTGCGACTCGCGCAGCAGTGACCCGATCCTCTCGACCTCCGCGATCAGGACCGCGGCGTCCTGTCCCAGCACGCGGAAGGCCTGCGACCTCTGACCGCGCTCGGCCCGCGGGATCACCTCCGTGTCGACGAGATCCTGGAACGAACGACCTGCATCGACGAGCTCTGTCAATAGCTCGCGCTCCTCCATGGACGTGAACAGACCGTCCGCCCGCTCCTCCCAGAAGCGCGAGTTGTCGACCTCGCTGCGATAGCGCGACAGGAAGCTCGCTTGGTTGCTCGTGCTCAGAGACCCGTAGACCGCAGCCGACTGTGCCGTGTACGAACGGACGATCTCGTCCACGATGGCAAGGCCGGGGACCGCGTCTTCGAAGACCTCCTCCTGGACACCCCGCAACGAATTGAACTGGGACAACGTCACCCAACCCAAGAGAGCGAGGAGCAGGAGCATCAGGCTGAAGCCACCAACGATCTTGGCGCGCAGGGACAGTCTCACGGCGTCAGTATCCTGCCCCCGAGAGTGAACAAGCTTGGCTTGGGCGCCGTGACGGCCGCCGCCGCCGTCTACCCCTTCATCGAGGCCCAACTCCACCGCCTGACCACGAGGGTCGTGCCGGTGCATCCCGACGCGCCGTCACTCGACGTGCTGCATCTGTCGGATACCCACCTCACGGGCCGGAGTCGCCGCCTCACCGCGTTCCTGGGCCGCCTGCCACAGGAACTGGAAGAACCTCCCGACATCGTGGTCTCGACCGGCGACATGATCGATCACGACTCCGGGATCTCACCGCTGCTGCGCGCCCTCGAGGGCATCGAGGCGCGCCACGGGTGCTTCTACGTGCACGGCAGCCACGACTACTACCAGGCGGCCGGTCCCAGCATCACGAAGTACTTCACGGGAGAGCGAGGTTCGGGGAACTCGATCCCCGCCGATATCGCCCGGCTCGAGAGCGGGCTGCGAGAGCTCGGGTGGACGTCGTTGAACAACGCATCCGTGCGCATCGACGCGGGCGGCGCGACCGTGCTTCTCTCGGGCGTTGACGACCCCTACATCGACAGGCACCGGACGGGCCACATCGGGAGGACGCGGGACGACGACGCAGCGCTTGCACTGGTGCACGCGCCCGACGTCGTGTCTCAGTGGGCGCTTCATGGATTCGATCTCGTGATGGCCGGGCACACCCACGGGGGCCAGGTGCGCCTCCCCGGAGCGGGCGCTCTGGTCACGAATTGCTCGCTTCCCTCCGGCCTCGCGCTGGGCCTCCAGCAGGTCGGCGACACGTGGCTGCACGTGAGCCCAGGGCTGGGCGTTGGTCGCTTCACTCCGATCCGCTTCAACGCGCGTCCTGAGGCAACGTTGCTTCAACTCCGCCCCACGCACGTTTAACCTCTTTCACTTCATGCGCAACAGACTCATCACGCTCGTTCTGCTTGTCGCGATGCTCGTCTCTTCGATCAGCATCGGTGCCTTCGCGCGGCCCCCCAACCAACAGAGGACCGATGGCGGACAGGTAAAGGTGGTGACGATCAACGCCAAGCAGGGCCGCGTCCTCGGCATCAAGAGGTTCCTGAGGATGTTCGAGCTGGGTCGGGGGCTGCGTTACCGGCCGACCGCGTTCAACGGTGGGTTCAACGGCTCGGTGCACGCACCCGACGTGCTCATCATCCAGGAGATGCGTCCCTCGAACCTGGAGATCTTCGAGCGACTGCTCCGGCAACGGTTCCCCTACAGGTACCGCATCGTCGGACCGGTCGATGCCGCGGCAACGATGATCGCCAACCTCGAGACGGTCACACAGGTGGGCGAGGTCGTCCGGTGGTCGGACGTCTGCACGGACCCCGACAACCCACCGGATGGACGCGCGGTGCGCGACTATCAGTTCGCTCGCTTCACCGAGAACGCGACCGGGCTCCCGTTCGTGGTGACCGCGATGCATCTCGCGAAGAACTACAGCATGACCGGACAGAGTGAATGCCTGGTGCGCAACATCAACGAGATGCGCAGCCAACTCGCGAACGAGACCGCCCCGGTGATCATCGGCGGCGACTTCAACCGTCGCCCCGTCGAGACGATGCACGAGTGCGACCCCGACGAGCAGACGGCTCCGGCCGCGTGGTGGCTGGCCGTGACCTCACCGACCGATGGGGGCCGCGCCTATCCCGACGCCGTGCTGTCTTGGCACCGCGCGAAGGGTGAATCGATGGCGGACGAGTGGACCCACGAACAGAAGGCCTCGACCCTGGCATGCGACGGCTCCACGCGTTTCCGTCGTGGGCGCATCGATTACCTCTTCTCCTCGGGCGCGGTGGTCGCTGATGCACATACCGATCACCCCGGATGGGCCGGCGACGAACCGGGGACGCGCCACCCCACGAACCCCAAGTACTCGGACCACCGCTGGCTGTGGGGCCGCTTCATCATCGGGGGCCCGCCGAAAGCGACCCGGCCCAGCACGGAGCCCGGTCGTAACGGGCTCATCACGGTGACCTGGCAACCCGTGGAGGGAGCCACCGAGTACGTCGTCTACCGCGCGGTCGGACGCCGTTCCTACGACGCCCTCGCGCGCGTGGACGCAACGACGCTGGCGTTCCGCGACGCCTTCACGGGCCACGACAAGCGCTACCGCTACGCGATCACCGCCGTGGGGCCCGAGGGGGCCCACGGTCTGGAATCGGCGGGAACCTGGGAGCGCGCCGACAGACGCGGCCCCCAGGTGACCAGCGTCATCCCGCGGCGCGGCGCCACGGGGGTCGACATCAGGAAGACCCTCGAGGTCCGCTTCGACGAACGGGTCGACCCCTCGAGCGTCACCCAGGACTCCATCGCCCTGCGCCTCAACGGCCGTTCGATCGCCGGCAAGGTCGTATGGCAGCACGGGAGGCTGATGACCTTCAACCCGAGGTTCCCGCTCAAGAAGGGCAAGGAGTACCACGGGATCGTGAGGGGACTGCGGGACATGCTGGGCAACAAGAGCGAGTGGTTCGGCTGGGTCTTCACCACCCAGGAGCCTCCGCCCAAGAAGAAGCGCCGCCACCGCTAACCGAAATTTTCTTACTCAGGTCCATTCTGCGGACGGCCCCGTCTCGTCCCCAGGGCCCTCGCGCGTGAGCACTGCCTCTTCAGGTCGATGGTCGGTGTGGTACCCACACCACACCAACCACGCCGACCACGAACCGGCAGCGGGACCCCTTCGCAGAAGAAGATGGTGGGCACCCTGACCCTCCCCAGAATGGACCTGAGTTACGCAATTTGGGTGGGGGGGCCGGGGGGGTGGTGGGGCAAGGGACGGCCTCTTAGACTGTCGACTGCTCCGATCGGGAAGTGGCGCAGTTTGGCAGCGCGCTGCGTTCGGGACGCAGAGGTCGGGGGTTCAAATCCCCCCTTCCCGACCATCAGTGGATGATGCCTCGCCGGAAACCCTCGGCGACGGCCTCGGTGCGATCGCGCACCCCCAGCTTGCGGAAGACGGCCTTGAGGTAGGTCTTGATCGTCTCCTCCGAGAGGTGGAAGCGCTCCGCCAGCTCGCGGGTCGAGAGGCGCTCGCCGAGGCCCTGCAACATGTCGAGCTCGCGATCGCTCAACGCGGACGGGTCCTTGTCGCCCAGGCGACCGAAGACACCTTCGGTCACGTTGGGGTCGAGGACGGAGCGGCCCTCGATGACGGAGCGGATCGCGCGCTCCACCTCGTCCCGGCCGGCGGCCTTGGAGAGGTATCCGTTGGCACCGGCCTTCACCGCCTGTGTGACCGTCGCCGGGTCGGTGAACATCGTGAGGATCAGCACCCGTGTCTCGGGGTTGCGCTCCTTGATGCGCCGGGTCGTCTCGATGCCGCTGATCCCGGCCCCCAGGTTGACGTCCATCAGCACGATGTCGACGTCCTCGCGCTCGAGACGATCGAGGGCCGCCTCGCCCGTGGTCACCACTCCCACCGCCTCGAGGCCGTCCATCAGCGAGACCATGAGCTCGAGACCCTGGCTCACGAGCGTGTGATCGTCGACGATCAGAGCGCGGAGGGTCACGCCCGAACCCCTCCCGGCAGCACCGCATCGACGCGGGTCCCGCGGCCCGGTTGGGAGCGGAGCTCGATCGTCCCGCCCACCCCTTCCGCCCGCTCCCTCATCAGCCGCATCCCAAGATGGCCCTCGACGGAATCGGGTGGGTCCTCGAAACCGACCCCTCGATCGCGGACGGAGAGATAGAGCATGCCGTCGGCTTGATTGAGGCTCACGGTCACGTCCTCGGAGTGCGAGTGCTTCAGCGCGTTCACCAGCCCCTCCTGCAGGATCTGGAACGCGGCGAGGGCGACCGGGGTGGGGGGTTCGTTCTCGACCGATCCCTCGATCGCGATCCGCGCGCCCCACAGGGTCGAGAGCTGATCCGCGAACTTCTGAACCGTCTCCATCAGTCCACCTTCCTCGACCGCCGAACGGCGCAGGTCGGTGAGTGCCTCCCGCAGGCCCCCGATCGCGTCGCCCACGGCGGTCTGAGCGGTTCTGAGGGTCTGGGAAGCCGCGTCGATCTTGCCCGCGTTTATCAGCTCCGCGGTGTTGCTGCAGCCGTAGGAGGCGGCCGCCAGCATCTGCAGGCTCGTGTCGTGGATCGACTCGGCGATGCGGGCGCGCTCCTGCTCGCGCTCTTGGAAGACCCGTTCGCTGGCGACCAGCAAGGCCTCCTGCTGTTTGCGCACGCGCTCCGAGAGCTCCTGCTGGGCCTTGGCGCCCTGGATGGTCATGCGCGCGAACAGCAGCGGGATCAGGATGGCGATCACGACCCATTCGCCGCCCGTCTCGATCTCGAGGTAGGCGCGAGCGGTGGCCGCTCCGAGGAACGCCAGGAGGAGACTCGAGAGGATGTACCCGGCCAGAGGCCGGGGCGGCACGCCACGGAGCGCCTCAGGGAAAGCGATGCCACGGTCGAAGTGGATCGCGCCTGCGACGAGGGTCGTGTTGATCACGAGGTCGGCCGAAGCCGCCAGGAGGATGGCGACGGGATGGAACGGATCGGGGAAAGCGCTGAAGATGAAGGCGGCCGATCCCACCGCCAGCATCACCTGACCGCGGTTGAAGACCGCTCGGTACAGCGGGATCTCGCGACGGACCTCGCGTGAGTCGAAGTACCCGATCACGGCGATCGACATGGCGACCAAAGGGTCGAACAGGATGGCGGCGGCCAGGAGGACCGGAAAGCCCATCGTGATGCTCGTGGAATAACCGAGGGCGACCGGCAGAAGTTCGGCGACCACCAGCAGGAGGGCCCAGAAAACGACCTGACCTACACCAGGCCAGGTCGGGTCCCCCAATCCGGCGACGACTGCCAAGGCAACTGCTGCCAGGCCGATGAGGAAGCTGAAGCGCTCCGTCGCTTGCATCGTCCGATCGTAGGACCGATCGTGTAGGGGGCCCTAGCGCGGACCCCCTACACGGATGTGTTCGGCGGTCTTACCAGCGGATGTGGGCGCCGGCGACCTGGAAAAGTGCAACGACGGTGGCTGCGAAAGCGAACAGACGGGTCTTCATCAAAGTTGCTCCTTCAGTAGTAGAGGATTCGAGAGATCGAAGCTGATCCGGTGCTACCAGCGGATGTGGGCGCCGGCGACCTGGAAAAGTGCAACGACGGTGGCTGCGAAAGCGAACAGACGGGTCTTCATGATGCGGGGCCTCCTTCTCGCGCTCTCAGAATGGGCGCGATAAGCAACGGGTTGGGTGTCTTTGTGTGGACAGACCGATCGAAAAGATCGCCGCTACGCTGGAAGTTCTTTGTCGGTGAGCTAAGTCACCGCCCGCTCCGCTTCGTCCCCGTTCGGGTGAGTGATTATGCCCGTCTGGGGATACCGCTCAACCGTAGCTTGCTGATATGACGGCCACAAGGACCCGAAGGGACCAAATCGCTAGTCAAGGAGAGCTAGTGCCAGAATCCAACAAGGTGACGGGTACCGTGGCCCATAAGGACCTGGTCGAGCTGGGGCGCGCTCTCCACAAGATCAACGGAGTGCAGAGCGCGAACGTTGCAGGGGACGGAGAACCGACCGAGATCCACATCGTCGCGGCCAACGATCGCAACCCGAAACAGATAGTCCGCGACGTGCAATCCCTGGCGCTCGCCGGCTTCGGCATCAAGATCGACCGACGCATCGTTTCGATCGTCCGGCTCGAGGAGACCGCGGCCCCCGAACCGATGAAAGCGCGGCAGCGTCCGCGCGTCGAGCGCGTCGCTCTCGGCAACCGGGGCGACGCCGAGTGGGTCGAGGTCAGCCTGCGGTGGCCCGACGGTTCCTCCACCGAAGGAAGCGGGGCGTCGGGCAGATCACGTGAGGCGAGGGCCCGAGGGGCCACGACCGCGATCCTGGAGTGCCTGGACAAGGCCCTGGCCGCCCGCAAGGCGACCATCGAGGTGGACGCCACGGCGATCCACCGGTTGGGGGGACACGTCTGGCTGCTGGTGCAGGCGACCTTCTACGAGGGGGGTGGGTCCACGCCCCTGCTGGGTAGCGCCCAGGTGCACGACGACGTCGCCACGGCCGCCGCGCGAGGACTCCTGAACGCGGTCAATCGGAAACTGCTGGCCGACTGACCTCCGCCGGCTGCGTCATGCGCCGGTACACCAGCCAGCCGATCCCGGCCCCCAGGAACAGGTCGCCCAGACTCACGATCTTGGCGATCACCGGGATCGGGATGACGTCCGCGAGGAAAGGAAGCAAGGTGGCATCGGTCAGGAGCTCGTGCTTCAAGCCGACCTCGCCGATCGAGCCCAATCCGGCCGCCTCGGCAGCCTCCGCCGATACCGGCATGGCACCGTTCGCCGCGATGACCAGGACGTTCAGGGCCATCCCGATGGCGGCCAGCATCATCCCCGGGAGCTCCCGATTCAGCACCAGGAAGGCCGCCACGCCGGCGTTCGTCAGGAGGAGGATCGCCAGATCGCCCGAGTCCGAGAGCCACTCCGGGTTCCAGATGTCGAAACCGACCTGCACGAACAGCGATGCGAAGAGCACGGGCAACGCCTTGAAGGGGGTCGACGCGAGGGCGTCGAGCGAGCCGCCGCGGAGCAGACCGACCAGCGCGGCGACCACGCCCACCAGGAGGGCCGGGGTCATGGCCCTAGCCAACCATGCCGCGGCCCCCGCTCCCTATCCCCGTCCGGGTCGCGAGATCTCCCCGTCCGGGGATGGAGATGTCCGGAACGTCCTGGTTGGATGCGGACCGTGAGACTCCTTGTGGCCGACGACCATCGTCCCGTGCGCGAGAGCGTGCGCCAGCTCATCGAGCTGGGCAGCGACCACGAGATCGTCGGCGAGGCCACCGACGGGGCCGAGGCGGTCTCCAAGGTCGAGCTCCTCCGCCCCGACGTCGTCCTCATGGACGTCAACATGCCGGTGATGAGCGGGGTGGAGGCGACCCGCCAGATCCGCGACCGCTTCCCCGAGGTGCTGGTGCTCGCGCTTACCGCGCTCGG
>Ga0299913_10003221_pt1 | contig 13270 bp, 12 predicted proteins | sample RVTome_9_FD_201360 | JGI IMG/M metagenome (GOLD analysis project Ga0299913, IMG submission 201360) | Soil microbial communities from uranium-contaminated site in the Upper Colorado River Basin, Wyoming, United States - RVT155D38 (version 2) ... | reverse complement strand
CCCAGCGCCACCGCCCAGGGGACGTAGGCGGTGTAGAGCTCCTCGCGCCCGGAGAACTCGAAGCGCTCCTTGCTGGCGGGCGTCGCCAGCACCCGGCGGAAGCCCCCGACGCGGGACCACAGGTCGCGCCCGGCCGCGGTGCGCACGGTCGCGGAACCGGGCATCAGCAGCCCGACGGCGCCGACCGCGAACAGCCCGGGCACCATCGCCACCAGTGAGAAGTCGAGTGGGTTCCAGAGCGCCAGGGCGATCGCGGCGCCGTAGACCGCCAGCACCACCACGCCGCCGGCACCGCCGAGTGGCCCGGTCACGACGAGTCCCGCGCGTCGCGCCCACTGCCTGGTCCCGCTCTCGAACTCCTCCAGCTGCCGGGCCAGCCGCTTCCCGGCGGCGACGTCGTCGGAGCGGGCGGTGAACCCGTGGCTGCGGCGCCCCACGAGGCCGGCCAGGCCCGCGGTGACCGGGTCCACCGCCTCCCACGGCGTGGCCCCGCTCTCGCGCACCGTCCACGACCGGTCGTCACGGTCCAGCGACACCACGCCCCGCTCGGCCGCGTGCAGGACGGTCGCGACGAACTGCTCGCGGCCCACCCGCTCCCCCCAGACGTACGCCGCCTGAGCCGGGCCGATCCCCGGCGGCGGGGCGTACTGCAGCGGGAACCGTGGGGTCGGCTCGTGGGACCGGCGGGTGGCCCACGCGCCGAGCGCGCCGGCAGCGAGGCCGGCGAGCACGACCAGGACGATCCACGGCACCGGGGCGAGCACCGGGTCCAGCGCCGGCCGCCAGCGGTAGGTGTCGCCGACGATCGGCGGGACCGGCAGCGCGACGTCGGCCGACACCGTGACCGGGGTCCGGGCCGGCAGCCCGGCCAGCGCGACCCCCAGGCTGGTGGTGCCCTCGCCGGACACCCGGCGGCAGCCGGTGGTGGTGGCGCCGGCCCCGGCCGCGCATTGCACGTCATCGGCGACCGCGGGGAGCCGGACGGTGAGCCGCACCTGCTCCATCTGCTGCGTCCAGCCGCCGGGGACCAGGTCCCAGTAGAAGCGCGACCCCTGGCCGTCGTTGTCGGCGACGAGCACGTCGTCCATCGCGTAGGTGATCTTGTAGGTGTGCTCGCCGGGCGACAGGGTGCGGTCGGGGTCGCCGATCCGGAGCACCACGTAGCGGCCGGAGCCCTGGTTGAGCTCCTCCACCGGGACGGGTGCCCCGTCGTGGCGGACCGACACGTCGCGGGGCACCCGGCGCAGCTGGGGCGCCTGGGGGTCGGCGGTGTCGAAGTAGCGGAAGATGCCGTGCCGGTCGAGGGTGCTGACCCGGACCACGACGGTCTCGACGACCCGCATCGAGCCGTCGTCGGCCACGTCGAAGCTGGCGGCGTAGCTCGAGATCGTGGTGGGCTCGTACACCTCCTCGGGCCCGCCGGCGTCGTACCACCAGGCGGGGACGAGCACGGCGACGACCAGCAGCCCCAGCCCCAGCGCCCCGACGACCACACGCTTCACGCGTGCAGCCTAGGGCCACTGCCGGAGCACCGTGGCCCGACAGGTGGCCCCTCGCCTCACTCCCGGCTGATCCACCACCAGAGGACGAGCAGGGCGGCCACCACGGCCGCGGCCGGCTTCCAGTACGTCCGTGCGAGGACCGGAAGCACGGCCGCCCCCAGGTCCAGCGCCTGGTCGTCGCCGGCCGGCGGAGGGGTTCGCGCCGGGCCCGGTGTCGACGGTGTCGGGGGTGCCGCGGACGCCGGTACGCCGGTCGCGGCCGCTGCGGCTGCCGGCGTGGTGCCCCCCGGAGGAGTGGTCGGGGCGGACTCCTCCTCCGGGGGAGCGTCCGCGGCTGCGTCCCCGGGGGACTGCATCCGCTGCTCGAGGCAGGCGACGAACTGGCCGAGCAGCTTGTCGGAGACGTCCTTCATGACGTTGCCGCGACCGAACTGCGCCGCCTTGCCGGTGATGTTGAGGTCGGTGGTGACCTCCACGTCGGTCGCCCCCGGCCCCGCCTCGGCCATGGTCGCGGTGACCATCGCCCCGGCGGTGCCGTTGCCGCGCTTGTCCTTGCCCTTGGCGTCGATGACCATCCGGTGGCCGGTCTCGTCCTTCTCCACGAAGGTGCCGGTGCCGTTGTAGACCAGGGCGATCGGGCCGAGCTTGACCTTGACGGTCCCCGTGAACGACTGCTCGTCGGTCTCGGTGACCACGGCGCCGGGGAAGCAGCCGGCGACGCTCTCGATGTCGTTGAAGTGGGCCCAGGTCTCCTCGACCCCGGCCGGGACCGTGAACCGGTGCTGCAGCTCGACCATCAGCCACCGGCCGCCTTCAGGACCGCACGGCGGGTCAGCACCGTGGCGAGGTGGCGGCGGTAGTCGCTGTCGCCGTTGAGGTCGGCGGGCGGGTCGGTGCCCTCGGCCGCCTTCTCCGCGGCCGCGCGCACGCCGTCCTCGGTGGCCGGCACCCCGACCAGCGCCTCCTCCACGGCGGTCGCCCGCAGCGGGGTGTTGCCCATGTTGGTCAGCCCGACCCGGGCCTCGGCGATGGTGCCGCCCTCGAGCCGGACCGTCGCCGCCACGGCGACGATCGGCCACTGGTGCTTGATCCGCACGAACTTCTCGTAGTGCGCCCCCCAGCCGGTGTGCTTGGGGATCCGGACCTCGGTGAGGATCTCGTCCTCGCCGATGGCGGTCTCGAACAGGTCGACGAAGAACTCCGAGGCCGGCACGCTGCGGGTGCCCCCGCTGCCGGCGATCGTGAACTCCGCCCCGAGCGCGAGCGCGGGGGCGCCCATGTCGCCAGCGGGGTCGGCGTGGGCCAGCGCGCCGCCGAAGGTGCCGCGGTGGCGGATCTGCTCGTCGGCCAGCTCGGTGACGGCCTCGTGGACCACCCGGGCGTGCTCGGTGACCAGGTCGCTGGTGCGCACGTCGTGATGGGTGGTCATCGCCCCGACCACGATCGCGTCGCCGTCGTCACGCACGCCGCGCAGCGACTCGATCCGGCCGAGGTCGATCACGGTCTCGGGCGCGTTGAGCCGCATCCGGAGCACCGGCAGCAGGCTCTGCCCGCCGGCGATGATCTTGGCGTCGTCCCCGTGCTCGGCGAGCGCCGCGAGGGCGTCCTCGACCGAGGTCGGCGCCAGGTAGTCGAACTGTGCCGGGATCATGCGGGGTCCCCTTTCGAAGCGGAGCGAAGCGAGCACGTGAATGGGGTGGCGATCATGCGGGGTCCCCTTCCGTGCTTGCCCTGCCGGGCTGTTCCTGGTTGCCCCCGCCGCCGTCGTCACCGAAGTGGGGCATCGCCGCCCCCTCCGTGCCGCCACCGTCGGTGCCGCGGTTGACCGCCCGCCACACCCGCTCGGGCGTGCACGGCATCTGGATGTCGTTGACGCCGAGGTGGCGCACGGCGTCGACGACCGCGTTGACGACCGCCGGGGTCGAGGCGATGCAGCCGGCCTCGCCGACGCCCTTGGTGCCGAGGGTGTTGGTCGTCGCCGGCGAGGTGGTGTGCTCGGTCTCGAAGGAGATCGTGTCGGCGGCGGTCGGCAGCAGGTAGTCGACGAACGAGCCGGAGACGAGCGTCCCCTGCTCGTCGTGCACCGCCTCCTCCCAGAGCGCCTGCGCGATGCCCTGCACCAGGCCGCCGTGGACCTGGCCGGCGACGATCAGCGGGTTGATGATGTTGCCGATGTCGTCGACGCAGACGTACTTGCGCATCGTCGTCTCGCCGGTCTCGGTGTCGACCTCCATGGCGCACAGGTGCGTGCCGTGGGGGAAGTTGAAGTTGACCGGGTCGAAGGTGGCGTCGGAGTCCAGCGAGGGCTCCATGCCGTCGGGCAGGTTGTGGGCGGCGAAGACCGCGGTCGCGATCTCGCCGATCGCCATCCCCTGGTCGGTGCCGCGCACCGAGAACCGGCCCGCCTCGAACTCGAGGTCGTCGACCGAGGCCTCGAGCAGGTGGGCCGCGACCGGCCTGGCCTTCTCGATCACCTTGTCGACCGCCCGCACCAGGGCCTCGCCACCGACCACGAGCGACCGGGAGCCGTAGGTGTCGAGGCCCTTGTGGGCCACCTGGGTGTCGCCGTGGAGGATCTCGACGTCCTCGAAGGCCACCCCGAGCCGGTCGGCGACGATCTGGCTGAAGGCGGTCTCGTGGCCCTGGCCGTGGGCGCTGGCGCCGGTCACGACCTCGACCTTGCCGGTCGCGAGCATCCGGACCCCGGCGTGCTCCCAGCCGCCGGCGCCGTAGTCGAGGCTGCCGAGCACCCGGGAGGGCGCGAGGCCGCACATCTCGGTGAAGGTGGAGATCCCCAGGCCCAGCTGGACCCGGTCGCCGGTGTCGCGGCGCCGCTTCTGCTCGGCCCGCAGCTCGTCGTACCCGAACATCGCCATGGCCTTCTCGGTGGCGGCCTCGTAGTTGCCGGAGTCGTACTCCAGGCCGGACACGGTGGTGAACGGGAACTCCTCGTGGGTGATCCAGTTCTTCTTCCGGATCTCCATCGGGTCGACGCCCACCTCGGCGGCGAGCTCGTCCATGAGCCGCTCGATGGCGTACGTCGCCTCGGGCCGGCCGGCGCCGCGGTAGGCGTCGGTCCAGGTCTTGTTGGTCAGCACCGTCTGGCAGGAGAACCGGTAGGCGGGGAACTTGTAGATGGCGTTGAACATGAACGCGCCGAGCACCGGCACGCCGCCACCGACCAGCGAGACGTAGGAGCCGAGGTCGGCCAGCAGGTCGACCTTGAGGCCGGTGACCCGGCCGTCCTTGTCCGCGGCCAGCGTCAGCGTCTGCCACTGGTCACGTCCGTGGTGGGCCGAGAGCAGCGACTCGCTGCGGGTCTCGGTGTACTTCACCGGCTTGCCGACCCGGCGTGCGACCGCCCAGGTGATCCACTCCTCCGGGGTGGCCTGGAGCTTGCCGCCGAACCCACCGCCCACGTCGGGGGCGATCACGCGGATCTTGGACTCCGACACCCCGGTGGTCGCCGCGAGGGCGAAGCGCAGGATGTGGGGGATCTGGGTCGCCGACCACATGGTCAGCTGCTCACCGGTCGGGTCGACCACGACCGAGCGGGGCTCCATGAACGCCGGGATCAGCCGCTGCTGGCGGTACTCCCGCTCGATCACGATGCCGCCGTCGCGGGCCTTGCTGATGGCCGCCTCGACGTCCTCCCCGGTGCCGGCCTCGCCGGAGTCGAAGACCCACAGCGCCGACTTGTTGGTCCCCAGGTCGGGATGGGCCAGCGCCCCGCCGGTCTCGTCGGCCGCGGCCGCCTCCTTGAGGTCCAGCGCGGCCGGCAGCTCGTCGTACTCCACGTCGACCAGCTCGGCGGCGTCGCGCGCCTCCGCCGCGCTGCGGGCCACCACGACGGCGACGATCTCCCCGGCGAAGGTGACCCGGTCGCTGGGCATCGGCGAGTGGTTCGGCGTCTTCTGGTCCGGGGTGATCGGCCAGGCATTGATGCACACGCCGAGCTCGTCGCCGAAGTCGGCGCCGCTCAGCACGGTCACCACGTTGGGCGCCTGCCGGGCGGCCTCGAGGTCGACCGAGGCGATGGTGGCGTGGGCGAAGGGACTGCGCACCATCGCGAGGTGCAGCATGCCCGGGAGGGTGATGTTGTCGGTCCAGCGGGTGCGACCGGTGATCAGCCGCTGGTCCTCCTTGCGGCGGCGGTCCCGGCCGATCTCGACGGCGGGCCGCTCCTGCGTGGCGGTCATGCCTGGACCCCCTGGCTCCTGGCGGCGTGGAGCACGCTCTTGACGATGTTGTGGTAGCCGGTGCAGCGGCAGAGGTTGCCCTCGAGGCCGAGCCGCACCTCCTCCTCGGTCGGGTCCGGGTTGTCGTTGAGCAGGTCGATGGACTGCATGATCATCCCGGGGGTGCAGAAGCCGCACTGGAGGCCGTGGCACTCCCGGAACGCTTCCTGGACGGGGTGCAGCTCGCCGTCGACGGTGCCCGCGACGCCCTCGATCGTGGTGACCTCGTGGCCGTCGGCCTGCACCGCCAGCACGTTGCACGACTTCACGCTGCGGCCGTCGAGGTGGACCGTGCAGGCACCGCAGTTGCTGGTGTCGCAGCCGACGACGGTGCCGGTCTTGCCGAGCTTCTCGCGGAGGTACTGCACGAGCAGCATGCGGGGTTCGACGTCGTCGGAGACCTGGGCTCCGTCGACGGTGAGGGTGATCCGGGCCATGGAGGTCCTCCTGCTGGGTGGCAAACCTGTGAGTGAGGTCACGCTAGGAGTCCGGGGGTTGGCAGACGGTTGGCTACCCTCGGCGCGTGTGCCGCCCCTCCCCCCACCCCGTCGAGAAGGTCGCGCTGGTGGCCCTCGGCGGGGCGCTGGGGAGCCTCGCGCGATGGGGTCTCGCAGCGGGGCTGCCCGGCCCGTGGGGCACCCTGGTCGCGAACGTGACGGGCTGCCTCGCGATCGGGGTGCTGTCGGCCTGGCTCTTCGTCCGCCACCCGCGGTGGCGGCTGCTGGTGGGGGTCGGGGTGCTGGGTGGCTTCACCACCTTCTCCACCCACCTCCTCGACGCCCACGACCTGCTCGAGCAGCCGGTCCCGGCGGCGGCGTACGTCGGGGGCACGCTCGTGTCCTGCCTCGCGGCCACGGCGGTCGGGCTGGTGCTGGGTCGCCGCCTCCCGGGGGCCCGCGCGTGACCGCGGTCGCCGTGGCGCTCGGCGGCGCGGTGGGGGCGGTGCTGCGCTACCTGCTGGCGCGGTGGTCGGCGCCGGCCCGCTTCCCCTGGGGGACGCTGGCCGCCAACGTCCCGGGCAGCCTGCTGCTGGGCGTGGTCGTGGTCTCGGTCGACGGCTGGGCCCGGGTGCTGCTGGCCACCGGCGTGGCCGGTGCGCTGACGACGTACTCCTCGTTCGCGCTGGAGACGGCGCTGCTGGACCGCACCGGCCGGCGCGGGACGGCGCTGGCCAACGTCGCGGTCACGCTGGTGCTCGGTGCCGCGGGGTTCGCGCTCGGCTGGTGGCTCGGCTCGCTCGCCGGCTGATCCCCCGGAGACCCGGAGGTTCGCTCGCGATTCTCGTGCTTCGTGACCCCGGCATGCGTCACGAAGGTCGGGTTCACCGGCCGGCCGGGTGAACCCGACCGGTGCCCACTCACCGGCGGGCGGCGGCCAGCCGGCCGCGCAGCAGCGGCTTGGCGGGGTGGTCGCGGTCGCCGAGGACCGCCAGGCAGCGCTCGACGACCTCGGTGTCGTAGGGGGCGAGCTCGCCGTAGCGGAGCACCGCGGCGGGGTCGGGATCTGCCAGCAGCGCCTCGCGCATGCCGACCGCGAGGTAGTCGCCGAGCTCGGCGAGGGCGGGGGCGTTGGTGCCGGGCAGCAGGTCCCCGCCGTACGCCGCCACCGCCGCCTTGACCTCGCCGCGCCGCAGCAGGCCGAGCACGTCCTCGACGTCGGTGCGCACCGGCATCATCAGCCGGTAGGGGCGGGAGGCGAGCTGGCCGCCGAGCGCCGAGCGCAGGTGGGACACCTCGGCCTTCAGCGTGGAGAGGGTGACCGCCTGGTCGCCGTAGACCATGGCGTGCAGCCGCTCGAGCGAGAGCCCCTCCGGGTGCAGGCTGAGCAGTGCGAGGATCTCGGTCTGGCGCCGGTTGAGCAGCAGCCGCTGCCCGTCGAGCCACGCCTCCGCGGTGCCGAGCAGCGACAGCGTGAGCCCGGGCTCGGAGGGCGCGAGGTCACCGCGACCGGCCCCCCACTGGTGCGAGCGCGGCATTGCACCCTCGATCAGCCGCGCCAGCACCCGGGCCGTGGCCAGCCCGATCGGGTGGCTGCGGTCCCAGGTGGTGGAGAGGTCGATGACACCGATCTGCTCCCCCGACACCGGGTCGTGCAGCGGCGCGGCCCAGCAGACCCAGTTGTGCACGATCGGCGCGAAGTGCTCGGCGCTGAAGACCATCGACGCATCGCCGGTGCGCGAGGCGATGGCCAGCGCGTTCGTGCCGACGCTCGCCTCGTCCCACCGGCCGCCGGGCACGAAGTTCACCGACTCGGCCTTGCGGCGCATCACCCGACCGCCGTAGGTCCACAGGATCTTGGTCTCGGCGTCGGTCACGGCGAGCACCAGGTCGCCGTCCTCGGCCGTACGCCGCAGGTCCGCCTCGACCCGGTCGACCGCCACCTGGAGCGGCGAGCCGGCGAAGGACGCGGCCGTCTCGCCCTCGTCGGCGAGCGGGGCCTCGCGCAGGTCTGGCCGGACGGCCGCCTCGGAGAGCTCCCAGCTGCGCAGGATCTCCGGCCGCACCGCGGTGGGGGCGTGCTCGGAGTGCTCGATGAAGCTGGTCCAGGCGCGGACGGCTGCGAGCCGTCGCGACTGCAGGTCGTCGGTGTCGCTCATGTCCGCCCCGGATCTGAAGTGATGCCGGTCACGGTAGCCCGCCCGCGGGTCCCACTCAATGCACCGAGGAGCCCTAGTGGTGGATCCGGCCCTCGCTGCCGGCCAGCCGGCGGCCGCTGCCGCCCCACTGGAGCGCCACGATCTCCGCGGCGATGCTGATCGCCGTCTCCTCCGGGGTGCGCGCGCCGAGGTCGAGGCCGATCGGGCTGGAGAGCAGGCCGATCTCGGCGTCGGTGAGCCCGGCCTCGCGGAGCCGCGCGAGCCGGTCGTCGTGGGTGCGGCGGCTGCCCATCGCGCCGATGTACGCCGGTCGCTGTTCCTCCGGAAGTCGCAGCGCGACCTCGAGCAGTGGCACGTCGAACTTCGGGTCGTGGGTGAGGACCGCGAGCACCGTGCGCCGGTCGAGCCGGCCGGCCTCGATCTCGGCGGCGAGGTAGCGGTGCGGCCAGTCGACGACGACCTCGTCGGCCTCGGGGAACCGACTGTGGGTGGCGAAGACGGGCCGGGCGTCGCACACGGTCACGTGGTAGCCCAGGAAGCTGCCGACCCGGGCGACCGCTGCGGCGAAGTCGATGGCACCGAAGACCAGCATCCGCGGCTTGGGGGCGAAGGCCCACACGAACACCCGCATCCCCTCGCCCCGGCGCTCCCCGTCAGGGCCGTAGGTGAGGGTCGCGTTGTGGCCCGCGGCGAGCACCCCGAGCGCGTCGTCCCGGACCGCGTCGTCGGCCCGCCCCGAGCCCAGGGAGCCCGACACCACGGCGGCCGAGCCCGGCGCCACCTCCTCGGGACGCACGACCAGCCGTCGCCCCAGCCAGGCCGGGTCGGGGTGCTCGATCACGGTGGCGAGCGCCACCGGTCGGCCGGCCTCGACGTCCGCGGCGACCTGCCCCAGGTCGGGGAACGTCTCCCGACTGACCTTCTCGACGAAGACGTCGAGGATGCCGCCGCAGGTGAGCCCCACCGCGAAGGCGTCGTCGTCGGAGACGCCGTACCGCTCGAGCACCGGCTCTCCGGAGGCGACCACGGACTGGGCGAGCTCGTAGACCGCGCCCTCGACGCAGCCGCCCGAGACCGACCCGACCGCCGTCCCGTCGGGGCCGACCAGCATCGAGGCGCCGGCCGGGCGCGGCGCCGACTGGAAGGTCGCCACCACGGTCCCGACGCCGACCGTCTCGCCGGCCTCCCACCACTGCATCAGCTCCGACAGCACGTCACGCACGGGACACCAGCTCCGTCAGCTCGGCGAAGGTCGCCAGCGAGTGGCCGGCGACGAAGTGGTCGCAGTGGGGCAGCGCGGCGACGACCCCCGCCTGCACCGGCTCGTAGCCGGCCTTGCCGCGGTGGGGGTTGACCCACACCACGCGGTGGGCGATCCGCTGCAGCCGGGCGAGCTGCTCGGCCAGCAGCGACGGGTCGCCGCGCTCCCAGCCGTCGCTGAAGACCACGACGACGGCGCCCCGGGCCATCCCGCGCTGCCCCCAGCGGGTCAGGAACATCTGGATCGTCTCGCCCAGCCTGGTGCCGCCGGACCAGTCGGGGACGGTGTCGCCAGCCGCGACGATGGCGCGGTCGGGGTCGCGCAGCCGCATCGCCCGGGTGACGTGGGTGAGGCGGGTGCCGACGGTGAAGGTCTCCACCGACGAGCCGCCGGTCTGCGTCCAGCGGTGCGCCAGCCGGAGCAGCGCGTCGGCGTACCCGCTCATCGAGCCGGAGACGTCGACCAGCAGCACCACCCGCCGGGGCCGGCTGCCGCGGCGGCGCCAGGCGATGTCGGCGGGCTCGCCCATCCGGCGCAGGCTGTCGCGCAGCGTCCGGTGGGCGTCGACCCGGCCGCGGCGCCACCTCCGGTGCCGGGCCGTACGCCGCAGCGGGGGCCGGCAGGTCAGCTGCGCGAACAGCGAGGCCAGCCGCTGCTTCTCCCCCGCCGAGAGGGCGGCCACGTCGCGGTGCCGCAGCACCTCCGAGGCGCTCGCGGCGGCGCGGACCGCCTCCTCCTCGTCGGGCTCGCCCGCACCGCCCGAGGGCTCCTGCTCGGGGAACACCGAGGCCGGTGGCTGCGACGACTGGGCGGGCCGCGACCGCGGCAGCCCCTCCGTCGCGCTGAACCAGGCGTCGAACACCTGGTCGTAGCGCTCGAGGTCGTCGGGCCCTCCGCACAGCGTGGCGCGGCCGGCCCAGTAGGTCTCCCGACGGTCGTCGGCGCCGAGCAGCGCGGCAGCGGCGAGGAAGCCGTGGGCGCGGTCCTGGGTGACCGGCACCCCGGCCGCCCGCAGCGCCCGCGTGAAGGCCAGCAGGATCTCGTCGCCGGCGCGCTCCACGGTGCTGGTCACCGTGCCAGCATCCGGTCCAGCGCCTGCTTCACGCGGTCGCTGTCCTCGCGGTACTTCACCAGCGCCCCCAGGGTCCGCGCCGCGGACTCGAGGTCGAGCTCGGTCGTGCCGAGGTGCTGCAGGGAGCGGGCCCAGTCGAGGGTCTCGGCGACACCGGGCGGCTTGAGGAGGTCGTCGCGGGTGCGCAGCTGCTGCACGACGCCGACGACCTGCCGGGCCAGCTCCTCGGAGACCTCGGGGGCGCGGCTGCGCACGATCTGCAGCTCCCGCTCGAGCCCGGGGTGCTCGATCCAGTGGTAGAGGCAGCGGCGCTTGAGGGCGTCGTGGAGCTCGCGGGTCCGGTTGGAGGTCAGCACCACGATCGGCGGCTGCGCGGCCGCCACCGTGCCGAGCTCGGGGATGCTGACCTGGTAGGTCGAGAGCACCTCGAGCAGGAACGCCTCGAACTCGTCGTCGGCACGGTCGACCTCGTCGACCAGCAGCACCACCGGCGCCTGCTGGAGCGCCTGCAGCACCGGCCGGGCGAGCAGGAACCGCTCGTCGTAGAGGCTCTTCTCCGTCTCCTCCACGTCGGCGCTGGAGCCGTGCACGGCCTCGAGGGCACGCAGGTGGAGGATCTGGCGCGGGAAGTCCCAGTCGTAGAGCGCCTGCGTGGCGTCGATGCCCTCGTAGCACTGCAAGCGGATCAGCGGCAGGTCCAGCGCCTCCGCCAGCGCCTCCGCCATCGCGGTCTTGCCGGTCCCCGGCTCGCCCTCCAGCAGCAGCGGCCGGTTCATCCTGAGGGCGAGGAACCCGACGGTGGCCAGCTCGTCGTCGGCGAGGTAGCCGGTCGCGCCGAGGCGGCCGGCGAGCTCGGTGGCGGAGTCCATGTCCCAAGGCTACGGGCGGCATGTTGGTCGGAGGTTGGCGTCGCTCCGGCCGGTCAGGGGCGGCGGTCGACGTCGCGGCCGGTGGCGAGGTCGCCGCACTCCACGGCCAGGACCTCGTGGACGGCGAGGTAGCCGCGCGCTCCGGCGTCGCCGCCCGCCTCGTCGAGCACACCCCGCCAGTGGTCGCGGCCCAGCAGCACCGGGTGGCCCGGCCGCCCGTCGTACGTCGCGCGCGCCAGCGTCTCCGGGCCGGCGGCGGCCGCCGCCACCCGGCGTACGACCTCGGCGCCGACGTCGGGCAGGTCGACCAGGGAGACCATCACCGCTGCTGCGTCGGAGCCGGCCACGGCGGCGAGGCCGGCCCGCAGCGAGGCGCTCAGGCCATCCGCCCAGTCGGCCGCGACGACGTGGGTGACCGGTCCGGCGGGGAGCAGCGGCACCGCCTCCTGGGCCGAGGCGCCCAGCACGACGGTCACCGCGTCGCAGCCGCCGTCGAGCAGGGCGGAGACGCCGTGGACCAGCCACGGCGCCCCGTCCTCGCCGGTGACCAGCGCCTTCGGCCCGCCCATCCGGGAGCCGGCGCCGGCCGCGAGCAGCAGGCCGCGCAGCGGCTGGGGTCTCACCCGGGGAAGGCCTCGGCGTAGAGGGCGGCCAGCCCGGCGTCGTAGGGGCCGCTGAAGCCGCAGACCATCACCCGGCCGTCACCGGTGCCGGCGACGAGGTAGCGCTGCCCCTCCTCGAACCGCGGGGCCCCGAGCATCGCCCGCAGGTCGGTCGATCCGGCGTCCACCTCGACCTGGTCGGTCGGGTCGCCGGCGTACCACTCGGTCGGCTCGAGCACGGCCGTGCCGCCCTCGACGGAGGCCACCTCGGCGTCCACGGCGTACTCCGCGTTCGACAGCGCCTGCGCGTTCGGGACCATGCACCGGCCCGGCGCGCCGTCGGGCATCGTCAGCGTGGTGACGCTCGGGTCGGCCTCACCGCCCGGGGGCGGCGTGCCCAGGCCCTCGTCGCCGTCCCCGACGAGCGTGGACACGCCTGCGGCCGCGATCAGCACGACGGCGGCCGCGGCCACCAGCCAGGTCAGCGGGCTCCGGCCCCGGGCACCGGTGCCGCGGTGCTCGGTCGTCCCGGTCTGGGTGTCGTGGCCCATGGCGTCCTCCAGGAATCGGTCGACCCGGTCGGCGTCGGCCGGGGGGAGGGAGGCCGCGGGGTCGGCGTCACGCAGCCGGGCGAGCAGCTCGTCCTCGTCCACGTCGTCGGTCACCGGGCACCTCCTTCCGACTCCTCATGTCCGGCACCGGCCTCGACCTTTCCGAGCTCCTCGCGCAACCGCCCGCGGGCCCGGTGCAGCCGGATGCTGACCGCGTTGGAGGTCACGTCGAGCACGGCGGCGATCTCGGCCGGGGTCAGCTGTTCCCAGGCCCACAGCCGCAGCAGCTCGGCATCCTCCGGGCGCAACCGTGCGAGCGCGTCGTGGAGGGCGTCGTCCCGCCCGGCGGGTGCGGCGTCGGTGGCCTCGCGCGGTGGGTCGACGATCGCCACCCGGGCGCTGACCCGCTCCTGGCGGCGGGTGGCGCGCTCGGCGTTGGCCAGGCAGTTCCGGGCGACGCCGTAGGCCCAGGGCAGCGCCGGGTCGGGCAGGTCGTCGAGCCGCCGCCAGCAGACCAGCAGCGTCTCGGCGAGGACGTCGTCGGCGGTGGCCGGGTCGGCGCGCCGGGCCAGGAAGCGC
>Ga0299913_10003220_pt1 | contig 13270 bp, 10 predicted proteins | sample RVTome_9_FD_201360 | JGI IMG/M metagenome (GOLD analysis project Ga0299913, IMG submission 201360) | Soil microbial communities from uranium-contaminated site in the Upper Colorado River Basin, Wyoming, United States - RVT155D38 (version 2) ... | reverse complement strand
GACGCGCTCTCCGAGCGCTTCTGGGAAGCGCTGCTCGAGCTCAATCCGACGACCGCGACGGTCTACGGCGACGAGCGCTACGCGGACCGCCTCGAGGACCCGGGACCCGAAGGCCGGACCCGGACCCGGCGCCTGTTCGAACAGACCCTCGCCGACGTCGCGTCGATCGCACCGGATCGGCTCGCGACCGAGGATCGGATCACTCGGGACATGCTCCGGGTGGTGTCCGAGCTGGGCATCGAGGAGCACGACCAGCGGATCTATCAGCTGCGCGTGGTCGACCAGATGAGCGGCCCGCAGCAGACCCTGCCGCAGCTGACGTCGTTCCAGCCGGCCGACACACCCGCCCGGCTCGAGGCGTTCGTCGCCCGGATCCACGCGTACCGCGACTACATGGCGGCCAACACCGAGATCCTGCGCGAGGGTCTCGCGTCCGGGCTGACCGCGCCACGCATCGTCGCGGAGCGGACGATCGCGCAGATCGAGCGGATGCTCGAGATCCCCATCGAGTCGGCGATCGTGCCATCGATGGCCAAGGTCGCCTCGGAGGCGGACCGCGAGCGTGTCCGCGACGCGATCCGCGAGGTGGCCTATCCGGCGGACGCGGCCTTCCTCGAGGTGCTGCGCGGGGATTACCTGGCGGCGACGCGCGAGGCGCCCGGCCTGTGGTCGGCGCCCAACGGCGAGTCCCTGTATCGGACCGCGATTCGCTCGTGGACGACGCTCGAGCTCGATCCCGAGGAGGTCCACCAGACCGGTCTCGAGGATCTCGACCGGATCGATGCCGAGCGACGGCAGATCTCGCACGCGGCGGGCTTCGGCGACGACATCGACGCCTACCGGCAGGCCATCGAGGCCGATCCCTCGAACGGGCCCCGAACGAAGGACGAGCTCGTCGCCCGGGCGACCGAGGACATCGAACGCGGACTGGCCGTGGCGCCACGCTACTTCGGCCGCATGCCACGGGCCGGCTGCGAGGTCCGCCCGGTCGAGGAGTTCAAGGAGAAGGACGCGCCGTTCGCCTACTACTACCCGCCGACGATCGACGGGTCGCGACCCGGGATCTACTACGCCAACGGCTACGACCTGCCGAGCCGCAAGTACACCAAGCTGGCGACGACGACGTACCACGAGGCCGTGCCCGGCCATCATTTCCAGATCGCGTTGGAGATGGAGAACCCGGACCTCAATACGTTCCGGCGGCTGGGCTCGCGCATGGTCGGGGCCGCCTACGTCGAGGGCTGGGGCCTGTACAGCGAGCGGCTCGCGGACGAGATGGGTCTGTTCCGCTCCGAGGGCGAGCGCTTCGGGATGCTCGACGCCCAGGCCTGGCGGGCCGCCCGGCTCGTGGTCGACACCGGGCTCCACGCGTTGCGCTGGCCGCGCCAACGCTCGATCGACTTCCTGCGCATGGTGGGGCTGTCCGAGACCGACGCGGTGATCGAGACCGATCGCTACATCTGCTGGCCCGGCCAGGCGCTGACCTACAAGACCGGCCAGCGCGAGATCGAACGGCTGCGCGCCGAGCTCAGTGCCCGCGACGGGACGCGCTTCGACATCCGCGCGTTCCATGACGCCGTGCTGGGACATGGCTCGCTGCCGCTCGCGACGCTGGCCCGCGAACTCCCCGCCTGGTTGGCCACCCCGGTCTGATCTCGCGGCCCTCTGGCCGGGCCTCTCGCGCCGCCGCGGCGCCGCTCGGGCGAGCCGGAATCAGGTCTTGTCGTCCGCGCCCGCGTGGCGCACCATGGTCACCTTCGTCGCGCGGATCCGGGGCACGGTCGATCCGCGCTCGCTTGCGTCCCGGCGGTGCCAGTTCGAACACCGCGTCGGGCTCACGTGGAGGAGGTCCGAGCGATGACACAGATCGACCGACGAACGTTCCTTGGCGCTGCCGCCGCCACCGCGGGCGCAGCTGTCCTCGGCGGCCCATTCGCCGGGCTGGTGGCAAACGCAAATGCCGGCCGCTCTCAACCGGCATTCCGCGACCTCCGGCCGATCGAGGACGCGCGCGACGGCATCGTTCGGCTGTGGCTGCCGGAAGGCTTCGGGTACCGTTCGTTCCACGATACGGAAGGCCCGGTCACGCTTGACGACGGGACGAGCTTGCCAGGCCGGCACGACGGGATGGCGGCGTTCGCCGGCCCGAACGGGCACTCTATCCTCGTCCGGAACCACGAGGTCAACGGGCCGGGTGCCCCGTTCGGCCCAACGACCCCCTATGACAGCATGGCCCGTGGCGGAACGACCACGATCGAGGTGACCCCGACCGGAGAGGTCGTCGAAGCGTACACAAGCCTCAGCGGGACGCAGATGAACTGCGCCGGCGGCCCCATGCCGTGGGGCAGCTGGATCACCTGCGAGGAGACGGTCAACGGACCCGACGTCGGTCCGGACTTCACGGGCGTGTCGAACGTGCCGCTCACGCAGCCGCACGGCTTCATCTACGACGTCCCGTCCAACGGCGTGTCGAGCGGGACGCCGATCACGAAGGCCGGTCGCTTCGCCCACGAATCGGTCTCGTTCGATCCGCAGGACGGCATCCTGTACATGACCGAGGACAATTTCGGGTTCCCGTCGGGCTTCTATCGCTACATTCCGCCGAGCAACCCGATGGACACGGGCCAGCTCGAGGACGGCGGCAAGCTGCAGATGCTCGCAGTCAAGGGCGAGCCGAACATTCACCTCGAGGCCCGCCAGGACCGACGGGCCACGTACGACATCGAATGGGTCGACATCGACGACCCGGATCCGCTCTTCCCGTACACGCCGGGCGTGAGCGCGCCGACACCGAACAACGACGCGATCGTCTATGTCGGCAACCAGGGCTTCGCGAAGGGCGGCGCCTATTTCTCACGGCTCGAGGGATCGTCCATCGAGAACGGCGTCGTCTACTTCTGCGCGACCCAGGGGGGCGGCCCGGCCGAGGCGTCCTTCGGCCCGATCGGCGACGGCTTTGGCAATGGCAATGGCCAGATCTGGGCCTATCACACCCGGAGCGGCAAGCTCCAGCTTCTGTACCAGTCGACCGGCGCCGACAACCTGGATCTCCCGGACAACGTCACGACCAGCAAGCGCGGCACGCTGATCCTGTGCGAGGACGGACCGGTCGTGAACTACCTCCGCGGTCTGACCAGGGGCGGACAGATCTTCGATATCGCGCTCAACCAGCTCCACAACGGGATCACTGGCGCCACACGGTTCCACGAGGAGTTCGCCGGCTCGACGTTCAGCTCCGACGGCGAGACCCTGTTCGTGAACATCCAGGCCTCGGCCGGGATCAGCTTCGCCATCTGGGGGCCGTGGGAGACGCTCGGCGTCTGATCGTCCGCACCGGGCGCTGGCGCGAGGGCGTCAGCGCCCGTCGGGCTTCGCCACGAGCCGTGGCTCGAGGGTGTCGGACGGGATCTCCAGCACATAGCGCACGGCCGGCGCCTGCGGGTCACCGCCGGTCGGCGTTCGGGCCATGTGCTCCTGCACCGCGGTCGGCCACCACTCGAAGGCGTCGGCGCGACCGGACGCATAGATCTCGTCGGGCAGGTCCATCTCGTCCATGAACAGCTCGTGGCCGTCGTGGGGCGCCCCGACGAGCACGATCCTGACGAGGCCGGCCTTCCCGTCGACCTGCGTCTTGAACTCGGCGGGCCGCGACCAGCGCGGCAGATCGGCAGACATGCCCGCAGTCTAGCAACGGGCTGCCGGTCGCTACGAATCGAACCCGAGGCCGAGCTCGTCGAGCGTCCGCAGGAGCAGACCGCGCCGGCCCTCGTTGCGATCGGCCCGGTCAAGCTCGTGGCGGACGGCCTGGACGGCCGCGTAACGCAGCGGCTCCGGGGGGAACGGGATCGGCGGGCTCGTCACGAGCCGGAACCGGAGGCGATCCTCGTCCGGCCGCAGGATGAAGTCGCGGACGACGCCCCCCGCCCAGCGACTCGCCCCGACGCCGAGCCCGGTGTAGCCCAGCGCGTACGTCAGGCGGCCTCCGAGCGTCTGGCCGAATGTCACCGTGAAACGCGAGGTCGTGTCGATCGCGCCGCCCCAGCGGTACGGGAAGCGCAGTCCCTCGAGCTGGGGGAACGTCGCAAAGAAGTGCTGCTCGAGTCGCTCGAACGTCTCCGGCCGTTCGTCGAGCTCGGGCCCCACCCGGCTCCCGAAATGGTAGATGGCGTCGTAGCCGCCCCACAGGATCCGGTCGTCCGCCGTGAGCCGGAAGTAGTGGAACTGGTTGTTCGCGTCGGACAACCCTTGCCGTCCGCGCCACCCGATCGCCGCCCGCTCGTCGTCGCTCAGCGGCTCGGAGACGAGCGCGTAGTCGTACACCGGCACGAACAGCGGGCGGAGCCGGCGTAGCCAGCCGGAGTACGCGGACGTGGCCACGACCACGTGGTCGGCCCGGACGGTGCCGCCGGTCGCGGTCCGGACGAGGACGCCGCCGGCCCGGCGCTCGACCCCCGTCACGCGCGTCCCCTCGTGGAGGACGACCCCGCGGCCGGCCGCCACCCGGGCGATCCCGCGACACAGCTTGACCGGGTCGAGCATGACGTCGCGTCCCGGCGGCCGGACCAGGCCGGCCTGCCATCGCGGCGAATGGACTTCGGCCTGCGCGGCGTCGCGGTCGAGGAACAGCAGCTGCTCGCCATGCTCGGCGGCCTCGTCGACCCAGGCGCGGAACTCCTCGACCTGGCTGGGCCGGTCGGCGAACGCGATGGTCCCGGTCTCCTCGAGGTCGCAGTCGATGGCGTGCTCGCGGGTGAACGCGATGAGCGCGTCCAGGTTTTCGATTCCCTCGCGTTCGAGCCGCTCGAGCTCGTCGGGGAAATGCAGGATCCCGTTCGCCAGGCCGTGCGTCAGGCTCGCCTCGCAGAAGCCGCCATTGCGGCCGCTGGCTCCGTGGGCAACGGTCTCGGCCTCGAGGACGACGACTCGCAGGGCCGGATCGGTGTCGGTCAGGGCGATCGCCGTCCACAAGCCCGTGAAGCCCGCCCCGACCACGACGACATCGGCCCCGTGGGCGCCTCGGAGGGGCTCGGAGACGGCCTCGGGCCCGTGGCGCAGCCAGTAGCCGATGCTCATCGGCGCATGGTGCCACGGGCCGCGTATCACCGTTGCTCGCGGCCACCGACCCACGGGATTCGCAGCCCAGACCGCCCTGGGCTACGATATTCGCGTTGACGAGCGTTCGTGTCGTGTGGCACGATGCCGCCCCCACGTCTCACTGGACGAAACGGGTGTCCCACGTACCGATCCGTGCCCGGAAGGCGCGGCACGGTCGAACCGGAGGAATCCATGGCCACGGAGCCCGCCCTGCCCGCCGCACCGGCGCTGGACCGATCCCGACAACACGCGATGTACCGGCGGGCTCTCGGCGTCCTGCCCGGCGGGGCGAACTCCAACTTCCGGGCATGGGGCGACGACACGATCTACGTCGACCGCGGCCAGGGCGGCCGGGTCTGGGACATCGACGGCAACGAGTACGTCGACCTCCGGTTGGGCTATGGGCCGGTCATCCTGGGCCACAACGACGAGCGCGTCGACGACCACGTCAACGAGCGCATGCGCAAGGGCGTGTCGTTCTCGCTGACCTCCGAGGACGAGGTCGAGGCGATCGAGCTCCTGTGCGAGCTCACCGGCTGGGTCGACCAGGCGCGCATGACGGTGTCCGGCACCGAGGCGACCATGCACGCGATGCGGATCGCCCGCGCGTTCACCGGCCGGACGAAGATCGTCAAGTTCGAGGGCCAGTACCACGGCGTCCACGACTACGCGCTGATCAGCGTCGGCCCTGACGACGTGAGCGAGCTCGGCGACGAGGACAACCCGGTCCGCCTGACCTGGGGCCGGGGCATCCCCGACGCGGTCGCGGCCACGATCATCCCGGCGCGCTACAACAACCTCGCCTTCCTGCGCCGCCTGTTCGAGCGCGAGGGCGAGGACATCGCCGCGATCATCGTTGAGCCCGTGCTCGGCAACGCCCAGGGGATCATGCCGGAGCCGGGTTTCCACCAGGCGATGCGGGCGCTCACCGAGGAGTTCGGCATCCTGCTGATCTTCGACGAGGTCAAGACCGGCTTCCGTTTCGCCCGCGGTGGCGCGGCGGAGTTCTTCGGTATCACGCCGGACCTGGCCACCTATGCCAAGGCGATGGGCAACGGCTACCCGGCCGCGGCCTTCGGCGGCCGGGCCGAGATCATGGCGGTCCTGCCCGACAAGGTCAGCCACGGTGGCACGTACGCCGGCAACCGCGTGGCCGCGGCAGCCGCGGTCAAGACGCTCTCGATCATCAAGGACACCGACGCGCTCGAGACGATCCGCTCGACCGGCCTGCGCCTGCAGGACGGGCTGCGCGAGATCCTCAACCCGACCGGGCTCGCCTACCAGTTCACTGGCCATCCGTCGATGTTCGGGATCATGTTCACCGATCGCGTGGCCACCGAGTACCGCGACTGGGCCACGACCGATCACGAGCTGTACGACGCGATCGCAATGGGGATGCACGCGCGCGGCGCCATGCCGGAGCCTGACAGTCGCGAGCCGTGGTTCGTGTGCGAAGCGCACGCAGAGGGTGATCTCGTCGATCGGACGCTGACCGCGTTCGAAGGGGCGCTGGGCACGGCGCTCGAAGCGCGGGCGCGCGGCCAGGCGGCCGGCTGACACGGAAAGGAGAGGGGCGTGGCGATGACCATGGACGGCAATGCCGTCCGCTCCGTCGATCGGGCAGCGGCGCTCCTGCTGGCGCTTGGGGAGAGTGCCGGCGAGGCCGGCGTGACCGAGCTGGCGCGGCGGCTCGGGCTGCACAAGTCGACCGCCTCGCGGCTGCTGGCCACGCTCCAGCGGCGCGGCCTCGTCGAGCAGGATGACGAGACCGGCAAGTACCGTCTCGGACTCGTCGTCATCCGCCTCGCCGAACGCGCCGAGCGGACGCTCGACCTGCGCGGCATCGCGATGCCCGAACTCGAGCGGCTCGCGCGGCTGACCCACGAGACGACCGGGCTCGGGGTCCTCAACGGCGATTCGCTACTGACCGTCGCCCAGGCCGATGGGCCCAACCTCATCGCCGTCGGCGACTGGACCGGGCGGACGGTCCCCCTCCACTGCGTCGCGTCGGGCAAGGTCCTGCTGGCCGCGCTCGCCGAACGCGAGGTGCTGCGGATCGTGCGGCGCGGTCTCGTCAGCTACACGGAGCGGACGATCGTGGAGCTCGAGCCACTGCTCGAGGAGCTGGCTCGAATCCGGCGTCGCGGCTACGCGACGGCGGTTGGCGAGTACGAGGTGGGCCTCAGCGCGGTTGCCGCCCCGGTCCACGACGCGCGCGGGCATGTCGTCGCGGCCGTCGACATCTGGGGACCGGCCTTCCGCCTCACCCCCAAGCGTGTCCCGGAGCTCGCGGCCCAGGCCAGAGAGGCGGCCGCGGCGATCTCGGTCCGGCTGGGCGGCGCCGTCGCGTGATCGCCGGCCCGCCCGGCCGCGGTCAGTCCTCGGGGATCGGGAGCAGGCCGCGCCGGGCCAGGCGGCGAAGCCCGACCCCGTAGGCGATCGACGCGGCCAGGATCAGGCCGCCGGCCGCCAGCCGGTCGCCCTCCGCGGCGATCGCCATGGCCAGCCCGGCCGCCACGCCGACGGCGGCGGTCACGGGCACGAAGACCCACGTCCCGGGCAGCACGCCCGAGGCGCGCGCGGCCGCCATCGAGCGGGTCACGTCCGCCCGAAAGCGCTCCTCGCTCCCGCGCGATCGAATGATCGATCGGGCGAGGCCGCCCATCAGCCACGCCGCCAGGATCGATCGCCACGCCGTCATCGCGAGCCCGAACGCCAGGGGCAACGCGAGGAACCCGACGACGATCGCCCCGACCGATCCACCCCCGAAGGCAAGGGCGATCCCGAGGCCGATGGCCATCCCGCCGAACAGGAGCGCCGCGAGCAGCCCGACGATGCCGATGGTCTCGCGGATCGCGTCGGACCTCGATGCCGGTTCGCGCATTTGGGCCTCCCGCTCCCTCCCGTCCGGACCCGCATCCGACCCTTCGGCCGCCGCGGCGCAATCGCTAGAGTACGCCCATGGAGATCTTCACCGACCCGCCCTGGGCCAACCTCCTCCGGGCCGGAGCCGTCATCCTGGCCGGGCTCATCGCCCTCCGGCTGGCACGCCTGTTCGTCCACGGCATCGTCAAGGCCCTGCTCGATCGCGAGGCGACCGAAGGCACGGCCCAGGAGTTGAGCGCCGTCGAGCTCAAGAAGCGCATGGACACCATCGACGACCTCGGGTCGCGGTTCATCCAGGCGTTCATCGTCGTGATCGTCCTGCTCATGGCGCTCGGCGAGCTCGGACTCGACATCGGCCCGGCCGTGGCGGGACTCGGCGTCGTCGGCATCGCGGTCGGCTTCGGCGCGCAGGCGCTCGTCCGGGACTACCTGACCGGCGCCCTGATCCTGCTCGAGAACCAGTACGCCAAGGGCGACGTCGTCCGCATCGCCGGGGTCGCCGGGACGGTGGAGGACTTCAGCCTGCGCCGAACGACGCTGCGCGACCTCGACGGCGTCGTCCACACGGTCCCCAACGGCGAGATCAAGGTGTCGTCGAATCAGACGCGGGTCTGGGCGCGGGTCAACCAGGACGTCAACGTCGCCTACGGCACCGATATCGACCGGGCGATCGAGGTCGTCGACGGCGTCGGCCGCGAGATGGCCGAGGACCCGATCTGGAAGCGGCGCATCCTCGAGCCGCCGCGGGTCGAACGGATCGAGGCGCTGGGGGAGTACGGGATCACGCTCAAACTGCTCGGTTCGGTCCGTGCCGGTGACCAGTGGTCGACGGCGGGCGAACTGCGAAAGCGCCTGCTCGCGGCCTTCCAGCGGCACGGGATCGAGATCCCGCGCCCGCAGCGGGTCGTGCTGTCACGCGATCCGGCCGAGGTGGCGTTCGGGGAGGGACCGCCCGCCGAAGGCGAACCGGATGCCGCCGAGAACGGAGAGGGAGCCAACCGGTCCGACGCCTGACGCCCGGGGCGGCCCCGGCCAGGGTCCGGGAGGCGATCGCACGCGTAGAATGGCCGGCACCACAGGAGGAAGCAGATTGTGAGCGTCGAGCCCAGCGCGTCCCCCGAGATCGAGAACCTCCTCGCCGAGCGTCGAACGTACCCACCGTCGCCCGAGTTCGTCGCGCAGGCCAATGCCACGGCCGGGCTGTACGAGGAGGCCGAGCGCGACTACGAGGCATTCTGGGCGAAGCTGGCGCGCGATCGGATCAGCTGGTACACGCCGTTCACGCGCACGCTCGAATGGGAACTGCCGTTCGCCAAGTGGTTCACCGGGGGCGAGCTCAACGTGAGCTACAACTGCGTGGACCGGCACGTGGAGCGCGGTCTCGGCGACAAGGTGGCCTACCACTGGATCGGCGAGCCGGGCGACACCCGCACGCTCACCTTCGCCGACCTCCAGCGCGAGGTGTCGAAGGCGGCCAACGCGCTCAAGGAGCTCGGCGTCCGGACCGGCGATCGCGTTGCGATCTACATGCCGATGATCCCCGAGCTGCCGATCGCGATGCTCGCCTGTGCCCGGATCGGGGCGCCCCACACGGTCGTGTTCGGCGGGTTCAGCGCCGAGTCGCTGTCCGGTCGCATCAACGACTGCGGCGCCAAGGTCCTGATCACCGCCGACGGCGGTTACCGCCGCGGCAAGAAGGTCGGGCTCAAGCACCACGCCGACGAAGCCCTCGCCGACACGCCGACGATCGAGAGCGTGATCGTCGTGGACCGCTTCGGCGACGGCGTCCACATGGTCCCGCGGCGCGACCACTGGTGGCACGAAATCGTCGAGCGCCAGTCCGAGAACTGCCCGCCGGTCCCGGTCGAATCCGAGCACATGCTGTACCTGCTTTACACGAGCGGGACGACGGCCAAGCCCAAGGGGATCCTGCACACGACGGCCGGCTACCTGCTCGGCACGTCGTACACCCACGAGATGATCTTCGACGTCAAGCCCGACGACGTGTACTGGTGCGCCGCCGACATCGGCTGGGTGACCGGGCACAGCTACATCGTGTACGGGCCGCTGGCCAACGCCACGACCGGCATCCTCTACGAGGGCTCACCGGATACGCCGGGCTGGGACCGTTGGTGGCAGATCGTCGAGGACTACAAGGTCTCGATCCTGTACTGCGCGCCGACCGCCATCCGGGCGTTCATGAAGCAGGGGCCCGAACTCCCCGCAAAGCACGACCTCGCGACGCTGCGGATTCTCGGATCGGTGGGGGAACCCATCAACCCGGAAGCCTGGATGTGGTACCGCGAGCACATCGGCGGCGACCGGGCGCCGGTCGTCGATACCTGGTGGCAGACCGAGACGGGGATGATCCTGATCACACCGCTTCCCGGCGTGACGACCACGAAACCGGGCAGCGCCACGTTCCCGTTCCCGGGCATCGCCGCCGACGTCGTCGACGGCGAGGGCGAATCGGTCCCGCTCGGAGGCGGCGGCTACCTCGTCCTCAAGCGGCCGTGGCCGGCGATGCTGCGCGGGATCTACGGCGACCCCGAGCGCTACGTCCAGACGTACTGGAGCCGCTTTCCCGGCATGTACTTCGCCGGTGACGGGGCGAAGCGCGACGAGGACGGGTACCTGTGGCTGCTCGGCCGCGTCGACGATGTGATGAACGTGGCCGGCCACCGGATCTCGACGACCGAGGTGGAGTCGGCGCTCGTAGACCACCGTTCGGTCGCCGAGGCGGCGGTCGTCGGCAAGAAGGACGACGTGAGCGGCCAGGCGATCTTCGCGTTCGTCATCCTCAAGTCCGGGCAGGAGCCGACGGACGCACTCGGCGTCCAGCTCCGCGAGCACGTTGCCTACGTCATCGGCCCGATTGCGCGGCCCAAGTACCTCATGTTCGTGCCGGACCTGCCCAAGACCCGCTCGGGCAAGATCATGCGCCGGTTGCTGCGCGACATCGCCGAAGGCCGCGACCTGGGCGACACGACCACGCTGGCGGACGCGACCGTGGTCGACACGATCCGCGACAACACGGGGGCAGCGGAGGAATGACGTGCCGTTCGACTTCCTGAAGCGGAAGAAGGACGCGTCCACCGGGGGACAGTCCGAGGGGGCCAACCAGACCGGATCGTCCGGCACACCGCGTGGGGTGCCGTTCGACGGTCTCACCGAGGAATGGCGTCTCGTCGGCGAGATGCAGGTCGAGGGCCGGCTGTCCGACGCGGTCAACCGGCGCGAGCCGATCACGCTGGCCAACGTCCGCTGGGCGCCGATCGATGGCTCGGAGCCGCTGACCGACGTGCCCGGCCTCAAGAGCATCGATCCCTACGACCTGATGATCGTGATGGCCGGCGAGGGCTCGCTGCCGCCGATGAGCGAGACGGAGCGAATCGCGCACCGCGTGCACAAGGTGTCGTACGACCTGCGGATCGAGCTGCCGCCGTTCCGCGTCGTCGGGACCGTGTTCCTCTACCCGGGCTCGGAGCCGGAGCGGCTGCTCGACCGCGCGACCGAGATGTTCGTCCCGGTCGTTGAGGCGACGGCCTACCTCGGGGATCGGGTCATCGGGCCGGACGTGGTTGATGCGATCCTCGTCAACCGCTTCTTCCTGCGCGGCGTCGAGCAGGTCGACCGCTCGACCGGGGAGCGCCACGCCAAGCTGCCGGGCCAGCCGCTCGGCGGCATCAGCTGGCAGGACCGGAGCCGCTAGTCAGACCTGGACGGCGGCCTTGTTGCGCGAGAACAGCCGCCAGCCGGCCTTGAGCGCGGGAGCTGACCTCGGGACGCCGAGGATCCGGTCGGCCAGGGCGTCGAAGTCCTCGGTGATCTTCTCGCGCGGGTACATCTCGATGACGGTCCGACCCTCGTTCGCCGCGCCCACGAACAGCAGGCCGCCGGACCGGATGAGGGCCATGGCCGGCATCCCCACGGTGCGTTCCATGTCGGTGACCGACACGCCGCTGTTGGCGCGGTTGACGATCATCGCGAGGCGGTCGCGGATGCCGAGCTCGGTGGCGACGTCGCGCAGTTGCACGGCGGCGCGCAGCGCCGGCACGTCCGGGGTGACCGGCACGAGGATCTTGTCGGAGCGGTCGAAGATCGCCCGATTGAGCGGGCTGTAGGAGGGGTGCAGGTCGACGACGATGTAGTCGTACCCGCGACGGCTCGCGGTGATCGAGTCGGCCACGCGCTCGGGTTCGAGTGCCTCGGTATGGAGCGGCGTCGAGGTCAGGGCCACGATGCGCATCCCCGACGTGTGCTGGGATGCCAGGTCATTGAACGTCTCCGGGGTGTCGCCGTCGTCGGTGTCACTCCAGCTGTCGACCACGGTCTGGACCTGCTCGATCCCCAGCGACGTCGCGACGTGGCCGGTGACCGTGTCGGCGTCGACGAGCAGGACCTGCTTGCCCTTGCGGATCTGGAGAGCGGCGGCGAGATTGGTCGCGATCGTCGTCTTGCCGACGCCACCCTTGGGGTTGAAGATCGAGATGACCGTCGCGCGGCGGCCCCACAGGTCGGCGTCGAGCGCGTCGGCGCCCAGGACCGGGCCGCTCCCGTCGTCCACGGTCTGCCCCCGGATGCACATGGCCTCGACGCGCCAGCGCATCGACTCGGCCGAGTATGGCCGGGTCATGTACTCGTCGTCGACCGCCGCCTGGTGGTTGCCCGCCAGCCGATCGAGGGCGCGCGGTGAGACCACCATGAGCGACGCGATCGAGCGCCCTTCGTCGCGGAGGAGGGAGTAGTACTCGAGCGACTCGTCGAAGTCGGTTTCGCCGTCAAGGATTGCGACCGCCACGTCGCGGCGCTCGGCGAGCAGCGCCTCGAGCTCGCGAGGACGCCCGACCAGGATCGCGTCGAAGCCGGCTTCACGGAGCTCGGCGGACACGGGTGTCGCCTCGGCGAGCGGGAGCGCGATGGCGATGGCGGGACGGGGCACGTCGTTTCCTCGGGCCGGCCGGGTCAGGACTCCGTCTCGGGGTCGCGCGCGGCGACCGAGACGGTGTCCTCGGTGGCGTCGGTGACGGTGGCGGCGAAGCCCGGCAGGCCGGGAACGAGGTCGCGCAGGCTGACCTGCGGCTCGTGGGCCACCGCGAAGACGAACTCGCCGTCCGGACCGGAGGAGACGCCGACTGACGCGACGCCCTCGAGCCGGCCCAGGTGCCGCTTGAAGCCGGCGATGCTGGCGACGCTGATCAGACCGGTGACGACGACGCGGGTCGTGCGCAGTTCGGGATGGGGCGCCTCGCCCTCGGGCGGGACGAGGCCCGCCAGGCGGGCCGCCAGG
>Ga0299913_10003219_pt1 | contig 13272 bp, 9 predicted proteins | sample RVTome_9_FD_201360 | JGI IMG/M metagenome (GOLD analysis project Ga0299913, IMG submission 201360) | Soil microbial communities from uranium-contaminated site in the Upper Colorado River Basin, Wyoming, United States - RVT155D38 (version 2) ... | reverse complement strand
GCAGGGGCTGACCATGAGGTTCCCGACGCCGATCATGGGTGAGGTGATGGACGCGATGGGCGCCAGCTCGGTCGGTCTTCCCGCTCCGGAGATCTTCGACTCGCTGTCCACAGGGGTCATCGACGGGTTGTCGATTGCTGTGTCCGGCCTCGCGAGCTTCGGGCTCTACCCGGAGCTGGCCTACGGGACCAAGTGCGACTGCTATGTGGCGGCTCAGTACCTGGTCATGAACCTGGACTCGTGGAACTCGCTCACCCCCGACGCGCAGCAGGTCATGCTCGATCTCGGCCGTGAGCACTCGTTGACGGCGGCGGAGGTCTACGACGCGGCCTACGTTGCTATCTCGCAGGTGGCGGTGGACGAGGGCATCGAGATCTACGAGTTGCCCGAGGACGAACTGGCTCGTTGGCAAGAGGTCGGTCAGCAGGTCACCGAGGCCTGGATCGCGGCTCGTGAGGCAGAGGGCGTGCCCGCTCAGGAGATGTACGACGCGATGCAGGACATCAAGGCGGGATACGAGTAGACCGAGCTCGACATGAGGTGGTGACGGCGGTTCGCCGTCACCACCTCGAACCAATGCCGGGGCTCTATGTTCCCCCGGCCTGGTGAAGGAGAACCAGCCTGGAACCATCGGGAACAGACGACGCCCCGGAGGGTATGACTGAGCGCCGTCGGTCGCGGCGGTGGATCGACGGGGTCCGCCGATTCAACACAGCCATGCACTACCTGGCGGGCGCCGCGTTGCTGGGCCTGTTGTTCCTTACTGTTTCGGACATAGTCGGTCGGAGCGCGTTCCGCCGGCCGGTCTCCGGAACCGTGGAGTTGACCAGCATGGTGTTGGTGGTAGTCGTCTTCCTGGCAGTGGCCCACTCCGAGGACATGGGAGACCACATCACCATCGACCTCATCTACGAACGTGTGGGCCAGAGGTTCAAGGCCGTCCTCGACATCATCTCCGACCTGCTCACCATCGCAGTGGTGGCTCTGTTGTCGTTCCAGCTGTATCAGTTCGTCTTGCGCAACCAGAGATCTGGTGCCGAGACCCCGGTCCTGGACCTGCCTATTTGGCCATTCGTCCTCGTAGCCGCGATCGGCATGGCTCTCTACGCCCTGTCGACAGTCATGAGACTGGCGCTCAGGCTCATGGGCGAGCCGGTGAACGCGGTCGACCCGGCCGATGGCGACGCGGTTGGCGTAGAGATATGAGCCCGGAGATCGTCGGCATCCTCGGGATGGTGGCCCTGGTGGTCCTCCTGTTCATGAGGGTCCCGGTGGCCATCGCCATGATCGGAGTCGGGTTGGTCGGGTTCGGCTTGATCACCAATTGGAACGCCGCCCTCACCCGGCTGGGGTCGGATGCCTTCTACGGCGCCTCCCTGTACAGCCTCTCGGTGATCCCTTTGTTCGTGTTCATGGGGCTGATCCTGGCGGCGTCTGCACTTGGCGAAGACGTCTACAAGGCCATCGATGCCTTCTTCTGGAGAATCAGGGGTGGTCTCGGGGTCGCCACGATCGGCGCTTCGGCGCTCTTTGGTGCGGTGAGCGGGTCGGCCGTCGCCTCGGCAACCACCATGTCGGTGGTCGCGGTTCCCGAGATGAAGCGCTTCGACTACGACAACGGCTTCGCCGCCGGCACCGCCGCGGTCGGCGGCACGCTCGGGATCCTCATCCCACCCAGCGCCATCCTGGTGCTGTACGGGGTGCTCACCGAGGAGCCGATCGGGCAGGTTCTGATCGGGGGGATCGTCCCGGGCATCATCTGCACGGTCCTGTTGATGATCACGGCCTACCTGGTCGTCCGCGTCCGGCCCCACTACGCCCCCCGACCTGTCGAGGCTCCCGGGTTGAGTCGCTGGAAGGCCATCAGGCTGGTGTGGGCGGTCCCGGTGATCTTCGGCATCAGCATGGGCGGCATCTATTTCGGGATATTCACCCCGACCGAGGCGGGCGCGGCCGGTGCCTTCCTCTCGATCGCCTATGCCTTGCTCACACGACGGATGACATGGACGGGGTTCAAGGGCGCGCTGAGCCGGACCATCCGCACCACCGCCTTCATCTTCATGCTGGTGATCGGCGGCCAGATCTTCGGCTTCTTCCTCTCGGTCTCCCGTATCCCCATCGAACTGGGGGTGTGGATCACCACGCTCGAGATCGCCCCCTGGGTCATCGTGACCCTGATATTCGGGGTCTATTTCATCCTCGGAGCGCTCATGGACGAGATAGCCATCCTCGTCATCATGACCCCGATCATGTACCCGGTGATCATCGGCCTCGGCTACAGCGGTGTCTGGTTCGGGGTCCTCACCATCATGATGCTGCTCACCGGTCTCCTCATGCCTCCCGTCGGGCTTCTCTGTTTCGTGGTTTCTGGAGTCACGAAGATCCCCCTACGCGACGTCTACCGCGGCATCTTTCCCTTCGTTGCCGCGCTGGCGGTGGCGATCATGGTGGTCATCTTCGCTCCGGCGTTGGTCACCTGGCTGCCGAACCTGATGACCAGTTAGTCGGGGCGAGGGCGGGACGAGGACCATGCCAACCAGATCCCGTCGGCGACTCTCCTCGGGGTGTCCTGGTCGAGCTCCTGGATCCAGATCCCCCGGTCGCCTCCGACCTCACCCGCATATGCGAACGCCGAGGAGTTCGGCGCCCAGAAGCCGACCGACTGGGCGTACTGGGGGAAGAAGGGGAAGGTGTCCTGCAACATCGTCCCCGGAGGTCGGTAGGCCGGGTAGCCGACAGGCTCGGCCTGGCCGGTCCAGATCATGGGCACCACCCCATCGGATGTGATGGTCAACACCAGCAACGACTCCCCGTCAGGGCTCCAGAAGAAGCCGAGAGCGAGATCGTCACTGGCCACCTCGACCTCACCGGTCCCGACGTCGACGACCACCACACTTCGGGTCAGGACCGTGGGCGCCGCGGCCAGCGACACCGAGATCGCCGATCCGTCGCCGCTGACTTGAAGGGCCACCTTGGTCCCTTGTGGGTTGGAGACGAACATGGTCGGCCCCGAGACATTGGCCACCGGGGCACGCTCACCGTTCTCGTCCTCGATGATCAACTCGTCGTCGACGACGTGGAACACGCCGCTCGTGGTCCACTGCGGGGCGAGATATGTCGGCGCCGTCGGCTCCAGGCGGACTCGGTCACCATCGGGGGCGATGGTCTCGACCCGGTCCGCACCTGCATGGGTCACCACCCGGTCCCCCGCCGGGCTCCATGAGAAGTAGAACGGAGCGTCCTGATCGACGGTGGTGATAGTGCCTTGCTCGACGTCGACCATCCTGAAGTCGATGCCACCCATCCCGTTGTGGAGGATCCCGAGATCCCGCCCATTGGGCGACCACGACATGTAGTAGGGGAGATTCGGCGTGGGGATGGTGGTGGTCTCACCCGTCCCGGGCTGCTCGATGCCGACGGCGAAACCGTCTGGGGTCACCTGCCCCCAGGCCAGTGTCGAGGCGTCTGGTGACCATATGGGCTGGGTGTAGAGGGCTTCGTCCCCGGCGTCGGTGGTGATCTCCTCTCGATCGGAGCCGTCAGGGTCGATCACCACGATGTCGCCCGAGGAGTCGATCAGCGCCAGTCTCCCCGGGTCGGCGGTGGTCTCGATGGCGTCGGTTTGCTCGGTCTCGGCAGGCGAGGTGCAAGAGAGGAGGACGAGGCAAGACACGAGAGCCCGCATGGTGCTCTTTCCCATGACCCGAGCCTATAGGCGAGCCACCATCATCGCTCGACCAGGTGATCTCTGAGGGCGTGCCGCGCCCCTGGCCAACCAGGGTGCTCCCCGTCCGTCACGACCCGATTCCCGCCGACGAACACGTCGGTCACGTCGGACGCGGTGGCCGCGAAAACCACCGCATCCAACAGCTCGGCCCCAGGAGCCCCGTTGAGACGTGGGGAGTCACGGTCGAGGACCAAGAAGTCCGCCGGTGAGCCCACCATGAGGCCCCCGTCGGGGAAACCGAGTGATGCTGAGCCACCCGTCGTGGCCGCGGCGAGCAGGTCGGATGGGGCGAACAGCCCACGCCGGCCACTGGCGAGACGCTGATGGAGCTCGATGCCGCGGGCCTCCTCGAACAGATCGATCACCGCATGAGAATCCGAGCCGACACATAGCGGCGCCCCGGCACTCGACAGGGCGGCGGCGGGCCCCAGCCCGTCGGCGAGGTCGCGCTCGGTGGTGGCGCAGAAACAGACCCGGGTCGCAGTGGAGCCGATGAGCTCGATGTCCGATTCGGTGAGATGGGTGGCGTGGACCAGGGTGGTGTGCTGCCCGAGCAGGCCGCTCTCAGCGAGAAGACCGGTCGGGGTCATCGAGGTAGCCTCCAGGCACTCCTGATTCTCCGCCGGCTGCTCCGAGACGTGGATGTGAACCGGGATGCCCGGAACCTGGCGCTGCCCCAATATTCTGAGACCTTGCATGGTGACTGCTCTCACCGAGTGCGGAGCCAGCCCGACGACGACGTCGGTGGCGTTGTGGTAGGAGGTCGACAACATCCGGACCCGTTCGAGCCAGCTCTCGATCGATGGGTCACGAAACCTCTCCTGCACCGGGTGCAAGGGCTGCTCGTCGAAGCCGGCGGTGAAGTACCCGGCGTCGAGGAGACAGAGTCTCAGCCCCGCCGTTCGCGCCGCTCGCACCAGGGCGTGACTCATCTCGTTGGGGTCGGCATAGGGCACCCCGCCCATTTGGTGGTGGAGGTAGTGGAACTCTCCGACAGTGGTGACCCCCGCCATCGCCATCTCGATGAATACCGCCGTGGCGATGCTCTCATAGCTCTCGGGCGTCAGCGAGGCCGCCATCTCGTACATCCGCTCTCGCCACAGCCAGAAATCACCTCCTTGACGGTGGGTCCGGCCGCGGAGCAGACGGTGGAAGGCGTGAGAGTGGGCATTCACCAACCCGGGCATCACGATCCCGTCGAGGCGGGGAACGTCGCCGTCATCGATGCCGGGGGACACCGCAACTATCCGTCCATCCCGGCTTTCGATCAGTACGTCGTCGCTGAGACCAGGCCCACCGAGCCACGCGGCGCTGGCGATCCACCTGGTCCCGCCCCGGCGGTCTCGACGGGGGCTAGCGCCTGTACGGGTCAATACCGCGGCTCTTCCTGGTCATCGGCGGAGGATCGTAGGTGGCGACGACGGTGGGTGGGCGACGGTGGGCTCCCCCGGAGACCACGTGGGAGTTGGACGGTGCTCGGCACGACATCGCCGAGCGCTCATCATTAGGGTTGCCGACGAGCGTGCTGGGTCGTTTCCGGCCGGGCACGTAACCAAGCAGCAAGGGAACATCCATGGACAGAGCAAAGAAGAGGGCTCAGCAGGAAAAAGTCGACTCGATCAGGAGAAGATCCAACCCCGTTCAGAATCACATCATCGACGAGTTGCAGTACGGGAAGATCTCGCGTCGCGAGTTCATTCGCAAGGGCTCGCTGCTCGGCCTTTCCTTCCCGGTGATGGGATTCTTGCTGTCGGCCTGCGGGGACGAGACGGTAGGCACCACCACCACCGGGGCGGCTGGGGCCACCACCACGACCGCCGCGACCGGGCCTGTGACGGTGCGCGTGGCTGTCAATCAGTTAGCTGGCGCTATCGACCCTGTACTGATCAACGATGAGGCCCGGTTGGCGCTATTCGGTCAGACGGCTCAGTATCTGGTCTTCTCGGACACGGATCTCAACGCGGTTCCGGTGTTGGCCGAGTCTTGGGAGCCCAACGCCGACGGCGATGTGTGGACTTTCCGTCTCAATCCGAACGCCACCTTCCACGATGGGTCTCCGGTGACTGCGGACGATGTCGTTGCGACTTTCAACGGCCCGCTGTCCGAAGGCAACGCCGGCTCTGCCTACGGAACCTTTGGCTTCTCGGCTGGCAATGCGATTTCGGTCGACGAGCACACCGTGGAGTTCGGTCTGGACGAGCCCAACGGAGTGTTTCCGTTCTTCGTGAGCTCCGACAACTACAACGCCGCGATCCTCCCGGCGTCGTTCTGGGACAACTACTCCGAGGGCTCGTACGAGCAGGACTTTTCTGGTTCCGGGCCCTGGATCGTGGAGAGCTATGACCAGGGTGTTTCAGCCACCTATGTGAAGAATGAGGATTACTGGGGTGACAACAGCGCCCAACCCGATCGAATGGAGGTGACGTTCTTCGCCGATGACGCCGCCGCCGTGACCGCGTTCCAAGAGGGCCGCATCGACGTGATTCACAGCATCTCTTTCGCTGCGGCGGACAGCCTGGTCGGTGACGAAAGCGCCATAGTCCAGAATATCTCGACGGCCCAGCACCGTCAGGTGTACTTCGACACGTCGGCGCCTCCGTTCAACGACCCGCGAGTGAGGCAGGCGGTGGCTTTGTCGATCGATCGCCCGGTGTTGTTAGACGGCTTGCTCGGAGGTTTCGGGGTAGTCGCCAACGATCATCCCATTTGGGAGGGCTACCCGATGTTCGACGCCGGTGTGGAAACGCAGCGGGAAGCCAACCTGGAGCAAGCGCGGCAACTGCTCGCCGATGCAGGACTCCCCGACGGGTTCACGGCTCCACTCGATGCGGTTGCGTTCAACGAGGTGGAGGGCCTGGCCCAGCTGATCCAATCGTCGGCGGCACAAATCGGCGTAAACCTCGAGGTTGGGGTCTACGACACCGGCACGTACTACGCCGACTACTGGCTGGCGGCTCAAGGATCGATGGGGATCGTCAACTACGGTCATCGTGGTGTCCCCCATGTCTACCTGGCAGCGCCGCTGCTCAGCGAGGGGACATGGAATGCCTCGCATTACCAGAACCCTGACTATGACGCATTGTTCGCTCAGTTCAACGCTGAGCTTGACCTCGACGCCCAGCGCGATCTGGCTGGACAGATCCAAACGTTGCTCAATGAAGACATCCCATACATGGTGCCTTACTTCCTCGACTTCATCTCAGTCACGAGCGCCGATTTCGAGGGTCTGGTCACCACCGGGATGGGGCATTTCGATATCCTCAATGGGCGATTCGGCGGCTGAGCATTGATCGATACAGGAGAGTTCCCGACCGCCCGGGAACTCTCCTGTTGAAGCGCTGATGTCCCGGTTCGTCCTCCGTCGGATCGGCCTAGCGCTGATAACACTCTTCGCCCTCAGCGTCCTTGTGTTCATCGGGACCCAGATGCTTCCGGGGGACGTCGGAAGGCGCGTACTCGGCCCCTTTGCCACCGAGGAGGCGGTGGCCGCCCTGAATGCCCGTCTCGGCACCGACCGTGCTTATTTGGTGCAATATTGGGACTGGATCACCAGCGCCCTCACCGGCGATCTAGGTTTCTCGATCTCCTTCTCCCGTCCGGTGACCGAACTGTTGGGGCGCGCCCTGATCAACTCGCTCAAGCTGGCCGCGCTGGCTTTCGTAATCGTGGTCCCGCTTTCGTTGGTGGGTGGCATCATCGCTGCCCTGAAGCGGGGAACTCTCGTCGATCGGACGATCACCGTTGGTGGGCTCTCCGCTACCGTCATCCCCGAATTCGTCTCGGGGATCGCATTGATAATCGTCTTCGCGGTCTGGCTGGGATGGTTTCCGGGCACCGCCAATGCCCCGCCGGGGTCCAACATCTTCACCCAGATGAGATATCTGATCCTCCCGGCGATCCCACTGGTTCTCGTGCTCTTTGGGTACATCGCCCGGATAACCCGCGCCGGGGTGATCGAGGCTCTGGACGCCGACTACACCCGAACCGCGATCTTGAAGGGGCTTCCCCGGTCCACAGTGATCCGCCGCGACGTCCTGCGGAACGCCCTCCTCCCCACCATCGCGGTCATCGCCTCCCAGATCGGCTATCTGATCGGCGGGTTGGTGGTGGTCGAAGTGCTGTTCACCTATCAGGGCGTTGGAAAGCTGCTGTTCGACGCGGCACGGAATGCCGACTTCCCGTTGCTTGCTGGAGGGGTGCTGGTGGTTGGAGCGGCCTTTCAAGTCTCGATGCTCCTCGCCGACCTCGCCTACTCCTGGCTCAACCCGAGGATCAGGGTGAGCTGATGGCGGTCTCCACGACATCGCGGTCGCAACGATGGCGGGTGTTGCGTCGCTCAGCGACATTCTGGGCCGGTGCCGGCATCACGATGACGTGGGTGATCTTCGCCATCTTCGGAGACTTCATCACGTCTTACAACCCCTTGGGCGCCCCTGAAGACATCCTCAACCGCTTGCAGCCTCCATCTGCGGAGCATTGGTTCGGCACCGACGACTTAGGCCGAGACGTGCTCTCCAGGGTCCTCGCCGGCTCTCGTCAGGTGCTCACGGTCGCGTTGTCGGCCACGGTCGTGGGGACGGTTTTTGGCACGGCCCTAGGGCTGATCATCGGGTACTTCGGCGGGTTGGTCGACGACGTTGTCAGCCGGGTGCTCGACGCCTTCCTCTCGATACCCCTGGTCATCACGGGAATGCTCGCCTTGGCCGCGCTGGGCCCCAACACCATCGGTGTGATCGTCGTCATCGGGTTGGTCTTCACGCCGATCATCGCCAAGACGGTACGGGCGGCGGTCCTCGGGGAGCGCCAACTCGACTATGTGACCGCGGCGCGGCTGCGCAAGGAGAACTCGCTCTATGTCTTATTCGTGGAGATACTTCCCAATGTGTTCGGTGTCGTGGTCGTCGAGTTCACTGTCCGTCTCGGCTACGCCATCTTCACCGTCCTCGCCCTCTCGTTCCTTGGTTTTGGCGTGGAACCGTCGGTGCCCGACTGGGGGCTGATGATCAACCAGCACTATGGATACCTGACCGGCAATGTCTGGTGGCCCGTGTTGTTTCCTTCCCTGGCCATCGCCTCCTTGGTCGTCGGTGTCAACTTGCTCGCCGACGCGATCAGCCAGGCTTTCGAATAGTGAAGGATCACATGAGCACTCAGCCAGTACTCGAAGTCGAGAACCTGTCGATCCAGTACAAGATCGGGACCGACTGGAAGACCGCGATTCGTGACATCAACTTCACCATCGACCGAGGCCAGTCCTTCGGCCTCGTCGGAGAGTCGGGCTGCGGGAAGACCACGATCGCCATGGCGATCATGCACTACCTGTCCCGGAACGGTCGGGTGAGCGGCGGCTCCATCCGGCTCAACGGGCGAGAGTTCACCCACCTCAGCCAGAGGGAGCTGCGTCAGGCTCGTGTCAATGAGATCTCCATGGTCTATCAGAACCCGGAGACCTCGCTCAACCCCTCGATCAAGATAGGGCGTCAGGTCGCCGACGTGTTCGAGCTGATGGGGGTGCCCTCCCGGGAGCACGAGAATCGGGTGATCGACATCCTGAAGAAGGTGCAGATCGCCGATCCGGCGCGTGTTGTCCGTCGTTACCCCCATCAGCTTTCGGGTGGAATGCTGCAGCGTGTGGTCATCGCCATGGCCATCGCCTCCAAGCCGTCGCTGCTCGTTCTCGACGAGCCCACGACCGGTCTCGACGCCACCGTCGAGGCCGAGGTGCTCGACCTGGTGTCCGACCTTCGGGACGAGATCGGCACCTCGGTGCTCTTCATCAGTCACAGCCTCGCGGTCATACGGAAGATGTGTGACCGCACCGCCGTGCTCTACGCGGGGAGGATGATGGCCGAAGGACCCACCGAGAGCATCTTCACCGAGCCGAGACACCCCTACACGGTGGGTCTGTTGCGTTGTCTGCCCACCCCGGACAAGGGTGGTCGCGACGAGGCCAACCTCGACACCATCCCGGGCTTTCTCCCCCCTCTCGGGGCGGAGATACAGGGTTGTGTCTACGCCGATCGCTGCGCCATGTCTCAAGACATCTGTCGCGAGGTGGAGCCGGGGCTGAACGACCTGGGAGACAGGGTGAGCCGATGTCACTTCCCCGACGAGGCCCCCAACCTCCCCCGCACGGTGCGCCCCGAGCCACCGGAGAGACATCTCAGCGACCAGACGCTCGTACAGATGAAGGACGCCTCCAAGACCTTCATGCAGGACGGTCATCCCGTGTATGCGCTGAGCCACATCGACCTGGAGATCAAGGTCGGGGAGACGGTGGGCCTGGTGGGCGAGTCGGGCTCGGGCAAATCGACATTGGCCAAAGTGCTGCTGGGAATCCATGCCCCCGACGACGGCACCGTGATCACGCTGAGCGGCTCAGACCTGGCGGCCGAGTTGGAGCGTCGGAGCCAGGCGGAGATCGGGGCGGTCCAGATGGTCTTCCAGAACCCTGACAGCGCCCTCAACCGGCGGCACAGCGTCCATCGGATAATCGGTCGCGCCGTGCAGTTGCTGCGTGGCGGCAGGCGAAAGGAGCGGGATCAGCGCACCAAGAACCTGCTCCAAGAGGTGCGCATGGGGATGCAGCATTTCAACTCCAAGCCGCGTCAGCTCTCCGGTGGGCTCAAGCAGAGGGTTGCCATCGCCCGGGCCTTCGCCGGTTCGCCCGCCCTCGTGGTCTGCGACGAGCCGACCTCCGCTCTCGATGTCTCGGTGCAGGCAGCGATCATCAATCTGCTCTCCGAGCTCCAGGCAGACGAGAACGTCGCCTACCTGTTCATCTCTCATGATCTCAACGTGGTGCGCTACATCGCCGACCGGGTAGCGGTGATGTACCTCGGCAGGCTGATGGAGGTAGGGACCTCGGACCGGGTGTTCTCGGGCCCCCATCATCCCTACACCGAGGCGCTGTTGTCGGCGTCACCCGAACTCGACGAGCACAATCGGATCAGACTCGAGGGCGAGATCCCCGAGCCGTCGAACCCACCCTCAGGGTGTGTTTTCCAGACCCGCTGCCCTCGAAAGATCGGGGAGATCTGTGAGACGGTCGAGCCCAAGCTCGAGGAGGCAGAGCCCGGTTGGTACAAGCGGTGCCACATCCCGATCGAGGAGTTGCGAGAGATCCAGATGGGTCGGCCGGTCTGAGCGGCCCGGGCGAGTCGCCCCCAACTCCATATCTGCTGATAGTCTGGTGGCCAAGTACAGCGCCAATTTGATCGACCAGCTTGCGGGCGCTCTAGAAATCCGGCTAAAGCGGCAACGCCGCTCGGTTCTATGACTGAGTGGTTCTTTGTCTCTCGGATGAGTTGGTGACCCCGGGTCGATCAGGAGGATGATCGACAAATGGGAAACAGCCTCGCCGACCTCCTGCAACGGAGGGGTCGTCTCGTGGCGGATGGGGGCATGGGCACGTCGCTGTTCGAGATGGGTCTCCAAGCCGGCTCCACACCCGAGTTGTGGAACATCGCCCACCCCGACCGGGTGGCCGGGGTCCACTCGGGATTCGTTGGAGCGGGGGCGGACATAATCCTCACCAACACCTTCGGGGGAACCCGCGCCCGGCTCGACCTCGACGGTCTCGGTCACCGGGTGGCGGAGCTCAACGAGGCCGGTGTGTCCCTTGCCCGGGCAGTGGCCGAGGGCGCGAGACGCGAGGTCATCGTCGCCGGATCGGTTGGCCCCACCGGACAGCTGTTCGCGCCGCTCGGTGAGCTCACCCACGACACCGGGGTCGAGTTGTTCACAGAGCAGGTGACCGCCCTGGCTTCGGCGGGAGCCGACGTCATCTGGATCGAGACTCTCTCGGCGATCGAGGAGCTGGCCGCGGCGGTCGAAGCCGCGGAGACGACCGGTCTCCCGGTGGTGTCGACGATGAGCTTCGACACGCATGGCAAGACGATGATGGGTCTGGCACCGTCGCGTCTCGCTGGGTGGTGGGGGGACCACGGATCCTCCCCGACCGCCATCGGAGCCAATTGCGGTATTGGACCGGGTGATGTGGTGATCGCAGTCGACGAACTGCGGGAGACCGGCGCCGGATACGTGTTGGTGGCCAAGGCCAACTGTGGGGTGCCACAGATGATCGGCGACACCCTGTGGTATCCCACCTCGTCGGATGACATGTCGGTCTACGCCGAGCTGGCTCTCGATGCGGGCGCGCTTATCGTGGGGGCGTGTTGTGGCTCCATCCCCGAACACATCGGCGAGATCCGGGCCGTGGTCGACAGCCATGAGGCCAAATCCGGTGTCGACGTCGTCGAGGTGGCATCACGGCTGGGAGGGCAGGCCGGCGCGGCGATCCGGACCGGAGGTCGTGGGCGGGAGAGACGCTCACGTCGGAGGACCTCCTCCCCGATCTGAGCAGGAGTGACCGGGTTGCGACGATGAGCGACGCCCGATCCCCGCAGTGGCCGGTGACAACCGAAGAGTTGTCAGGTGACCCCCATGCCCTGCTGCACCGTCTTCGCGCCGAGTCGCCGGTGGTCTGGCTGCCTTCGCTGGGAGGATGGCTGGTGAGTCGTCACGATCTCTGCATGGAGGTGATGCTCGACCCTGACACCTATACGGTCGACGATCCTCGATTCTCCACTCAGCAGGTCATCGGTCCCAGCATGCTGTCACTGGACGGGGAGCGACACCGGAGCCACCGCGACCCGTTTGCCGGGCCGTTCCGGGCGGCGCGCATCCGCGAGCTGGAGGGCTACACGTCCGACCGTGCCCGGGACCTGGTGCGCAGGGTCGTGTCCGACGCGGGCGGGGACCTGAGGGCGAGGGTGGCCGGTCCACTGGCCGTCGCGGTCATGGCCCGGGTTCTCGATCTCGCAGACGTCGCCCCCGAGGAGGTACTTGGATGGTACCGGGAGATCGTCGCCGCGGTCCACGAGGTCACTGCGGGTGGTGAGGTCGACACCGCGGCGCGGGTTGCTTTCGAGGAGCTGAAAGGCGCCGTCGTCCGCAATCGAGCCTCGAGTGATCTGCTCTCGACGGTCGACGCCGGGGGTGCGTTGTCGATAGACGAGATCGTCTCCAACGTGGCAGTCCTCCTGTTCGGTGGCATCGTCACCGCAGAGAGCAGCACAGCCATCGCCTTCCGTTATCTCCTCGATGACCGCGGGCTCGCCTCCCGGATCGAGAGCGATCGGTCCCTGGTGAGACCATTCGTCGAAGAGGCATTCCGCATCGAGCCCTCGGCGGCGGCCGTCGACCGCTTTGCGACGAGGGACGTGGTCTTGGGCGGAGTGGCCATAACCGGGGGTGACCTGGTCCGGGTGTCGCTGAGCGCGGCGAATCGAGATCCGGAGATCTTCGATGAGCCGGACCGATTCGACCTGCATCGGGAGAATCTCGGCAAGAGCCTCACCTTTGTCAGAGGCCCTCATGCATGTCTCGGTCTTCACCTCGCCCGTCTCGAGGCCGTAGCCGCGGTCGGCGCCCTCCTCGACGAGCTCACGGGTCTGCGGGCGGGGGATCTCGCCCCGATCGCCGGTCTGGTGTTCCGGACGCCGGAAACGGTCGAGGCAAAGTGGCATGGAGACCTCGCCTTC
>Ga0299913_10003218_pt1 | contig 13272 bp, 10 predicted proteins | sample RVTome_9_FD_201360 | JGI IMG/M metagenome (GOLD analysis project Ga0299913, IMG submission 201360) | Soil microbial communities from uranium-contaminated site in the Upper Colorado River Basin, Wyoming, United States - RVT155D38 (version 2) ... | reverse complement strand
GCCGCGGGCGGCACGCGCATGCAGCGCAGGGGCGCGATGAGGCCGCGGCGCGCGGCATCGCCGAGCGGGAGGTCGTCGACCGACGCGGGGAAGACGTCGGAGACCTGCTTCGCGATGAGCTGCTCCGTGGCCGTCATGCCGATGTAGAGCGGCTCGTGGAAGGCGCGGATCGCGGCGCTCGTCTTCTCGCCGAGGGCCGTGTGGGCCTCGTCGCAGAGGACGAGGTGGTACGTCTCCCGCTCGAGCTCGGAGCCGTGGCGAGCGAACCAGGCGTACGTCTGGATCGTTATCGGGCTCTCGCGCGGCGAGCGAGTGCCGTTGAGGACAGCGTCGGTGAAGCGGTCGCCGTAGCCCTCGGTCGTGAGATCCCGCTTGAACTGGGTGACCAGCAGGCGACGGTGAGTGAGGATCAGGATGCCGAGCCTGCGCGCGGCCTCGACGAACCCGGCAGCTGCGATGGTCTTCCCGGACGCGGTCGGGTGGCGGAAGCGATAGCGCCGGACGGCCCCCGGGTCGGAGCCTTGGAACGCAGGCTCGAGCTCTTTCTCGTCGACGAAGCCTGCGTCGAAGTCGTCTTCCGGCTCGTCGTCGAGGTCGGCTTCGGCGACCGCGCCGTTCCCGCTGCCGTTCCCCGCGCCGAGCCCGTTGCCGTTCTCGTCCGCTGCGCGCTGTGTCGAGGCGATGAGCTCCGTGAGCATTCCGGCGAGCGCGTCGACCTGGTGGCGGCGAAGCTCTGTGCCGGTGGCGGTTCGCGGCTGATCCTCGGTCAGCACTCGCTCGAGGCCGAGCATGAGCCCGTAGCGCACCTTCCAGCCTGCTGACGGCGTCGCCTGTCCCGCCTCGATCTCGGCGAGGGCCTCGCCGAGCGCCGCTCGTCGCGCGGTACCCGGTGCGAGGGCGACCTCCGGCTCTTCCCCCGGATGGAGGAAGGGCTCGCCCAGCCACGCCTCGGCTCGGCGAGCCGCAGCGGTCAGGTCCTCGGGTGTGTCCGACGTCAGCGTCGGCGTGGTCGTCGCTTCGTGCATACGCGCAGCACGTACGTGCGTGCCGCTCCTTCCGAAGTGTTGACGCTCGCCTGTTGGCCGGCGAGCGGTACCGTCAGAGCATACCTCAGCCCGCTGGATGACAAACTGTCATGCGGTCGCCGCCGCGCCGACTTCGGCCAGCGGCCGACCTATCACACGCTCCGAGACTCCCGTCCCATCGAGGTGCTTCGTGATGCCGCCTAGCCAGAACGGGAAGCCCGCGCCGAGTATCAAGCACGTGTCGATGTCCGCGGCTTCGGCCACGACGCCCTCCTCGAGGATATGGCGCGCCTCGTCGGCAAGAGCCTCGAGCACGGCCTGGTGGATCTCGTCGACCGTGCGCGGTGCGTGCTCGACGACGACCGGCTCGCCGCCCTCGGCGAGACTCGCGAGCGTCGCGGACAGTGCGTAACGCTCGGGCCACGCCTCGTGCAGCGTGTGGCGGACGCGGTTCGCGACCTTCGGGCCGACGAGCTGGAGGAGCACCGAGGGCGCCATCGGCAGGCCCAGGCGGAGGACCGCCTCGTCCGTCTCGTCGACGGTGTTCCCGTGGTCCAGGGCGTCCATGACGACCGATCCCTGCCGGCCGAGCAGACGGTTGACGACGAAACCCGGGGCGTCGCGCACGAGCACGCCGCGCTTCCGCAGCTTGCCCGTGACGTCCCACGCCGTTGCGAGCGTGACGTCGTCCGTCTCGGGGGTGCGCACGAGCTCGACGAGCGGAAGGATCGCGACGGGGTTGAAGAAGTGCATGCCGACGACGCGCTCAGGATGCTCCAGGTCGGCGCCCATCTCCGTGACCGACAGCGACGAGGTGTTCGTCGCCAGGATCGTCTCGGGCGCGACGACCCTCTCGAGCTCGCCGAGGACCTCCTTCTTCACCGCCATCTCCTCGAACACCGCCTCGAGCACGAGGTCGCAGCCCGCGAAGAGCTCCCAGTCCGTGCCGCCGCCCGCGAGCGAGGCGAGGAAGCGCGCTTTGCCCTCGCCGATGCGACCCTTGCGGACGAGCTCGTCCAGCTCCGCCGCTATCCAGGCGACGGCTTCGTCGACCTGCTCCCGGGTCAGGTCGCTGAGAACGACCGGGACCTCCAGCCGGCGGAGTGCGAGCAACGCGAGCTGTCGCGCCATGAGGCCGGCGCCGACGATCCCGACCTTCTGCACGCGCCGCGGCTCCACTTCGGGGATGCCGACCCCCCGCTTCGCCCGTCGCTCGACCAGGTCGAACGCGTAGAGCGACGCCTGGGCCTGCGGGCCTGGGAGGAGCTCCGCGAGCGCGTCCTCCTCCGCGCGGTAGCCCTCCTCGAGCGTCCAGGTGGCCGCGCCCTCGATGAGGTCGAGCGCTCGGTAGGGAGCAGGTGCTGCTCCGTGGACCTGACCGTCGAGGCGGGAGCGCGCCTTGCGCACGACCTCGGCCGTGTCGCTCAGGTCGGCGGCCGGCCGCCGTTTCCCGGCTCCCTCCTCGATCTTCTCGACGAGGAGCGCGAGCGACTCGTCCAGGAACTCGACCGGCTCGAGGAGCGCATCCGCGAATCCGTGCTCGAACGCCTGCTTGGCGTTCAGCATGCGGTTCTGGCGGAGCGGGTTCTCGACGATGAACGTCACCGCGGTCTCTGCCCCGACGAGCTGCGGGACGAGCTGCGTGCCGCCCCAGCCCGGGATCAGGCCGAGCAGCACTTCCGGGCAGCCGAAATGACGGACGTCGGACGAGATCGTGCGGTAGTCGCAGTGGAGCGCGATCTCGACACCGCCGCCCAGCGCGGCGCCGTTGATCGCGGCAAGCGTGACGAACGGGAGGTCGCGGATGCGCCCGAACAGCGCATGTCCGGCCTCCGCGCCGAGGCGGGCGCGCTCCGGCGTGATCTCGCCGAATTCGCCGATATCGGCGCCGACGGCGAAGACGAACGGCTTGCCGGTGAGGAGCATCCCCCGCCAGTCGCGCGTCCGGAGCCGTCCCAGCGTCTCGTCCAGTGAGCGCAGCGCTTCCTCGCCGAAGGTGTTCGGCTTCTGCCAGTCCTCGCCGTTGTCCATCGTCACGAGCGCGACAGGGCCGACGCGCGTCTCGATCCGCTGGAGCTTGAACAGCGTGGGAGCGCTAGCCATTCCCGCCGTTCTGCACGTTCTCCCAGAGCACGGCCGCGCCCATGCCGAGGCCTATACAGAGGGCTGTAAGTCCGTACCGAACGTCCGGTCGGTCGCGGAAGCCCCGCGCGAGCTGCGCCATCAGCCGCACGCCGGTCGCGGCCAGCGGATGACCGCACGCGATCGCGCCGCCGTACGGGTTGAGGCGCGGGTCGTCGGGTGCCACGCCCATGCCGTCGCACCACGTGAGCACCTGGACCGCGAAGGGCTCGTTGAGCTCGAAGAGCCCGACGTCGTCGAGCGCGATACCGGTCTGCTCGAGCACCTTGCGCGTCGCTGGAACGGGGCCGAGGCCCATGAGCTCCGGCTCGACTCCGGCGTACGCGAACCCGACGAGGCGCATCCTCGGCTCGAGCCCGTGCTCCGCCGCGGCTTCCTCGGAGGCGATGAGAGCCGCGGTCGCGCCGTCGGTGAGCCCTGCGGAGTTCCCCGCGGTCACACGGCCCGCGGTGCGGAAAGGCGTGCGCAGGTTCGCGAGACCCTCCATCGTCGTGTCCGGGCGTAGGAACTGGTCGCGCTGCGCGACCGACCAACCGTCGTCGGTGAAAACGGACATGGGGACGACGATCTCGTCCATGACACCGTCGTCCCAGGCCTGCGATGCCCTCCGCTGGCTCTCGACCGCGAACCGGTCCGCGTCCTCGCGCGTGAGGTGCGGGAAGGCGTCGTGGAGGTTCTCCGCCGTCTGGCCCATCGTCGCGGCGGACTCGTCGACGATGCGCTCCGAGAGGAAGCGCGGGTTGAAGTCGACGTCCGCGCCCATCGGATGGTGGCCCATGTGCTCGACGCCGCCGACGAGGACGACGTCGGCCGCGCCCATCGCGATCTCGCCCGCGCCCGCCGTCGTAGCGGTGAGCGCACCGGCGCACATGCGGTCCACGGCGAACCCGGGCACCGAAGTCGGCAGGCCGGCGAGAAGCGCGACGTCGCGACCGAGCGTCAGGCCCTGGTCGCCGACCTGCGCGGTCGCGGCGAAGACGACGTCGTCGATCTCGGCTGGCGCCAGCGACGAATTTCGGCGAAGAAGCTCGCGCACGACCTTGACCCCCATGTCGTCGGCGCGGGTCTTCCAGAAGTAGCCGTCCTCGCCCGCGCGGCCGAACGGCGTCCGGACGCCGTCGACGTAGACCACCTCGCGCAGGGTGCGGGGCATCGCCGGGGACGATACTTCGCGCGTGGCGAGCGACTGGGAGGAACGGACGGCGCGCGCGATCGAGCGGTACGACGACGGTGTCGCGCGGCTACCGGACGACAACGACGAGCGCCAGCGGCAGCTTACGCGGATGGGGAACGCGGCCTGGGCGGCCGGGCTCTCGTTTCTCATGCTCGGCCGGAACGACGAAGCGCGCGCGTGGCTGACGAGAGCTGCGGAGCGCTACCGGGAGAGCTGGCCGCAAGCGCCGCCGGGGAGCTGGGGCAGGCCGATCGGCGCGATGAAGGCTCGCCTGATCGCAGGCGACCGATCGGGTGCCGAAACGGATGCGCGTTGGGCGCTCGAGGCGGGCGCTGCGGGGTCCGAGAGCACGATCGGACGCTATGCAGCAGCACTCGCAAAGCTGGTCCTGCGCGTGGACGTCGAAGCTGGTGAGGCCGCGACGCCGCTCCGAGGGCGCGACGACTTCCCGTCCCCTGTCGCCGACGCGCTCGTCGCCGTCGCTGCGCGTGACGCCGGCGCCTATGAAGCAGCGATCCGCGCGCTGCTCGCGGACTTCGAGGCGAGAGAGCAGTTCCTCGAGGACGTCCCCGTTGCGGATACGGTGATCGTGCTCCAGATGCTCGCGAGCGAGCGCGATCTGACGGTGCCGCTCGAATCGCGTCTCCTCTGACCTTCGCGAGCAGACGGTCCCCCACGCTTCGTGGTTTAGGGTGCGACCGTTTTGGGTAGTGGGCCGTCCGTCCACTGAAACGACAGGACAGAAGAGGAGGGGGTTTCGTGCGACGAACATTCGTTGTGCTCGCGGCTGTCCTCGTCCTGACCGGGGCCTTCGCCGCCGGCTCCGGTGGCGCCGGCCAGGCGACGAGCCCGGGCGTGCTGGCCCAGGTCAACGACCAGCTCGCCGCGATGGGCCTCAGCGTGAGGGCCGAGTCGATCGAGTTCTTCACCATCGGGCAGGGGCGCCCGTCCAACCGCATCCACGCCCAGCCGTTCCGGTGGGTTCCGAACGACCCCCGCCGGGCGGCACAGGGGACGGACATCACGTACCTCGTCGACCAGAGCGACGGTGCGACCGCAAGTGGCCTGACGAACGCCCAGACCGAGACTGCGATCGACCGCTCGCTCGCGACCTGGGACGCCGAGAAGTGCTTGAGCGGAGTCGACATCGTGAAGCGAGCCGATTCAGACGCCGATCCGGACATCTTCGACTTCCTGGCCACTGACCCACCCGGCACCTTCGGAGCACTCGGCAATCCGTTCCTCGCCGACATCACCGAGGCCGGCTGGCTGCCACGCGCGTTCTTCGAGGCCGTCGGCGGCCCGGGAGGCGGCAGAGGCATCCTCGCCTTCTCCGTGACGTTCATCTTCACGGAGTCCGACGGGTCTCCGACGGACATCGACGGCGACAACCGCCTGGACACTGCGCTGAACGAGGTCTACTACAACAACACGTTCGGCGACCCGGCCGACGACCGCGTCGGGAACCCGTGGGGCATCAACGTTCCGCTCCCGGGAATCGACGTCGAGACGGTGGCCTTCCACGAGAACGGGCACTCGCTCGGGCTCGGGCACTTCGGGCCGCCGCCCTCGGCCGTGATGAACCCCGTATACGCGGGCATCAATCACGACGCGGATCCGGCCGACCATTCGGGCGCGTGCGCGGTCTGGTCCTCCTGGCCGAACACGTAGCGTTCTGAGTTGTTGGGGGCCCGCGCCCGCGGGCCCCCCAACAATCTCCCATCCGAGCCCTCGAGTGAAGGGCGATCTGGAGAGTGGCGCCTCTTCGCGGTCGAGGGCTAGTTGCCGCTCTCCGCTAGGGCGGCCGCGGCGCAGTCGCCGATGAGAGCGAGCAGCCCGAGCGCGAGCTCGAGCGTCGCGTAACTCTCGTCGCGCTCCGGCGTGTACGTCGCGAGCGTCGCCGCGCGAATGCGGAATCTCTTGGCCGTCGCGCGGATGATCCTCTCCCCATCCTCGGGCGAGAGGCGCCCGGCAAAGGCTCGTCGGCGACGCCGCGAGCGACCTCCGGCGCGAACGCGTCGAGATCGACGTGGAGATAGACGTCGGCCACGCGCCGCCGGAGCTCGTCGAGCGTGGCGCCGACGTCGCCGTCCGGCGTGCCCTGCGACCAGGGGACGACCTGAATCGACGAGCGCTCGAGCCGTTCGCGCTCCTCGTCCGGCGACAGGTCGCGGACCCCGAACAGTGCGACCGCGCGCTCCTCGATCGGCGTGCCGTCCCCGATCCCGCTCCAGTACCGGCGATAGCAGTGGCCGACGACCACGGCCAGCGACATGCCGGGGAAGAAGCCGCTCGCCGTCGAGTCCGGCGTGTTGAAGTCGCCGTGCGCGTCGAGCCACACCGCACCGCACCGTGCGTGCTCGAAGCCCGCGAGGACGCCGAGCGCGGCGTCGCACGAGCCGGCAAGGACGACCGGAAGCTCGTGCGCGTTCGTCGCGGCTCGGACCTCCGCGGCCAGGCGGCGGTTCACGTCGTCCGCCGAGAGCGCGGTATCGCGAAACGGTCGCGGGCGCTCGATCGCCCGGACGTCCACGTTGACCCCAACCCGCGCGAGGATCTCGTCCGCGCCGGCCTCGAGGAGTCGTCCGGGCCATTCGCTCGACCCGCTGCGTTCGTCGCCTGCGTGGTACGGAACCAGGATCAGGCGGACGTCCGTCGCGATCGCCGGCTACGAACCTCCGCCGGCGAGCTCGCGGGCCCGCACCATGGCCGCCTGTATGGCGTTCAGGAACGCCGCCCTGACGCCTGCCATCTCCAGCTCGCGAATGGCCGCGATCGTCGTCCCGCCGGGCGAGGTCACCATCTCCCGCAGCTCGACCGGGTGCATCTTCTCGTCGCGGAGCTGCTTCGCCGTCCCCAGCATCGTCTGCACGACGAGCTGCGTCGAGATCTCGCGCGACAGGCCGAGCAGGATCCCGGCCTCGATCATCGCCTCCGCGAGGAGCGCGAAGTACGCAGGTCCCGAGCCGGAGACGGCGGTGATCGCGTCGAGCGCGCTCTCGGGGACTCGCACGACGGCGCCGAGATGCGACAGCGCCTCCTCTGCGAGGTCGAGGTGCTCGTCCCCGGCGTGGGCGCCGGCAGCAAGGCCGGCGATCCCCTCGTGCACGGTCGACGGCGTGTTCGGCATCGCGCGGACGACCGGCACGCCCGTGGAGAGCCGGCCCTCGATGTGCGACGTGGGTATCGCTGCCGCGATCGAGAGCACGGTCTGGTCAGCGCCGAGGAGCCCACCGATCTCGCCGAGCAGGCCCTCGATGTCCTGCGGCTTGACGGCGATCACGACGAGCGCAGCCCCGGCCGCCGCGTCGTGGTTCGAGAGCGTGGCATCGATCCCATGCCGCTCACGGAGCTCGGCGACACGCTCCGCGCGGCGGGCGGTGGCAGCGATCTCCGAGGGCGTCCGCCACTCGGAGGAGAGCAGGCCGGAGATCAGCGCTTCGCCGATGCGACCCGCCCCGAGAATCGCGATCTTGCGGGAGCCGGCCATCGAGGGAGTGTAGGCCGGAAAAGCCCTAGTAACAGACTGTTACAAGGTGATCTAGCGTCTTCTCACGCCGCTGCTCGACGGTGATTCGCTCGGGCGAGGCGGGCGCGGTCGGCGCTTGCGCCCGGAACCAAACCGCGCGAGAAGCCGGCGAGCAGGAACACGCTCGCGAGGCCTTGCCACTCGCCGTACGGGGCGAGCAAGTCAGCCGTCTCGTGCGGGCGCTCCGGCCAGCGGCCGCGAACCGACGCGAAGAGCTTGACGAGGCCGAGATCGGAGACGAGGCCGATGTCGTAGCGGCCGAGACCCTGGAGCGCGACCACGCCGAGGCTCCACGGGCCGACGCCGCGTTCGCGAAGGAGCCGCGCCGGGGCAACCTCGGGCGGCGCCTCGCGCAGTCCCTCGAGGTCGACCGTTCGCACGAGTCGAGCGAGCGTCGCCGCGCGGGACGTCGCGAGCCCGTGGCGGCAGAGCATCGCCGGCGACAGCCGTCTCAGCGCTGCCCGCGTCGGCGGGTTCTCGCCGCAGGCGCGGACGACGGCTCGTTCGATGTCCCGTGCGGCGCGCGACTGGATGAGCTGACCGCAGACCGCGCGAAGCGTCGCGTGCGCGACCGTCGCCGTCCTGCGGGGACGAAGGCCGCGCAGCGTGCGTACCGAGCGACCGAGCAGCGGGTCGTTGGCGAAACGGCGGTGGAACTCGCTCGTATCGTCGTCGAGGGCGAGCAGGAAGCGGGACTCGTCAACGGCCCGCTCGCACGACGCTCGGATCACGACCATGCCGTCGGGACGCTGTCGCGCCTGCGCCCAGCGCGACTCCGGCAGCGAGGCGCGCCATTCCGAAGTCCACGTCGAAAGTCGTAGGGAGAAAGGACCGGTCGGCCGGAGCGCCGCCTCAACCACAAACTCCACCCTACTCCCGGGGTTGAGACGGAGTCGCAGCCAGGCTGAAGCCTGGCACCGGTGCTGTTCTCATACTTACGCGCGTGGCTCTTGCCGACGCCGTCTCGCTCCGCTCCCGGAAGCGCAAGCTCGACCTGTTCCTCGACGAGCTGCATCCCACACCAGAGACGACCGTCCTCGACGTCGGCGCCGACGAGCTCGCATTCGGCGAGGGCGACGGCTGCGCGACGCTGAACTTCTTCGAAGAGCTCTATCTATGGCCGGAGCAGATCACTGCGGTCGGGCTGCAAGACGGATCCGGTTTTCGAGCCCGCTATCCGCACATCCCCTACGTCCAGGGCGACGCGTGCGCGCTTCCCTTCGCCGACGGCCAGTTCGACGTCGTCTTCTCGAACGCCGTCATCGAGCACGTGGGTGGCCGCGAGCGGCAGCGACTGCTCGTGTCGGAGGCGCTTCGCGTCGGCCGGCGAGTCTTCCTGACCACGCCGAACCGCCGCTTCCCGCTCGAGGTGCACACGCGGCTGCCGCTCGTCCACTGGCTTCCGGACCGGCTCTCGCACAACGTGTACGACGCTCTCGGCAAGGGCTTCGCGAAGGACGTCCATCTCCTTTCCCCGCGGTCGTTCGCGGCGCTCTTCCCAGGGCGCGTGCGGATCGTCAACCTCGGGCTGACGCTGGTGGCGATCGTTGACTAGCGACCTGGGCCGTGGGGCGTTCGTCGTTCTCGTCGTCGGGCTCGCGCTCCACAACGCAGCCATGGCTCAGCTCTGGGACCTCGGCGTCCGCGGTGACCTGCTGGACGGGGTCGCCGCGTGGAAGGAAGTGCTCCTCGCCGTTGCCGTGGCCGTTCTCGCGTGGAGGGTCCGAGACCGGGTCACCGTCGCGACCCTCGACCTGCTTGCGATCGTGTACACGCTCGCGGTCGTCGCGTACGCGCTCGTCCCGCAGGACGTGCTGGGAGGCGATGCAACCGCGCGCGGGGAGCTCCTGGCGCTCCGGCATCACCTGCTGCCCGTGGGCGGCTACGTCCTCGGCCGGCTGATCGGGACGATCCGTCGCGATACGTCCTGGCTCGGCGCGGCTCTCGTCCTGACCGCCGCGGGAATCGCCTTCCTGGGGCTCCTCGACCTCGCCGTCGTGAGCCTGAGCGCTTGGCGCGACTCGGGGGTTCCGAGCTGGTACCGCGAGCAGCTCGGTCTCGAGTACCGCGGCCTCTCGGGGCTTCCGGAGAACTGGGTCTACAACACGGGGGACGAGGAGAACCCGATCCGGCGTCTCGTCTCGACCTTCCTGTCGCCGCTCGCGAGCGCGTACGCGTTCGTCATCGCACTCATCTACGTTGTGAGCCGTCCGCTCCGCTGGTGGTGGGCGCTGGTCGCCGCGCTCCTGTACGTCGGGCTCCTGTACACGCACACGCGCGCCGCGTTCGCCGCGCTCGCCGTCGGGCTCGTGCTGCTGGGAGTCCTTCAGCGACGGCTCGCGCCCGTGGTGCTCGGCGTCGCGTCCGTGGTGCTCGCCGCCGGCTTCCTCGCCGCATATCCGAGCATCGGTCCGTCGACGAGCTACACCTCGGAGGAGCTCGAGTTCCTGCGCCAGAACGCCGAGCAGGATCCCGGGGAAAGCTCCGATCCGTTCTCGCCCGCGGAGTCGTCGGCGTCCAGCCATCTCGAGAACCTTCGAGACGGTATCGAGGCGGTCTTCGAGCACCCGCAGGGCTACGGCCTCGGGAACGCGGGCGTCGTCGCGAAGCGCACCGGCGTCGAGATCAGGGCGGGCGAGTCCACGTACACCGAGCTCGGCGTCGACACCGGCCTCGTGGGGATGGTCGCGTTCGTGCTGTGGAGCGTCGCGCTCCTGCTCGCGCTCGTGCGACGGGAGGCATGGCTCGCGGCCGCGTTCGCCACGGTCCTCCTCCTCGCCCTCCAGACCGACGTGATCGGGATCCACTGGCTCGCGCTCGTGATCTGGGGTGGCGCCGGGATCGCCGTCTCGCGTCCACGTCCCGCTCCGACGGAGGAAGTCGCCCCGGAGCATCCGGTCGCCGAGCCGACGACGGACACTTCAGCTATACCTGAGCCATCGGGGTGAGCAAGCCAGTCGAGCAGCTCGAGCGGGTCGTGATCCGCTTCGCGGGCGACTCCGGCGACGGCATGCAGCTCACGGGGGATCGCTTCACGAGTGAGACCGCCGTCTTCGGGAACGACCTTGCGACGCTCCCCGACTTCCCCGCCGAGATCCGCGCTCCCGCCGGCTCGCTGCCAGGCGTCTCGGGGTTCCAGGTGCACTTCGCCGACCACGACATCCTCACGCCGGGCGACCAGCCGAACGTGCTCGTCGCGATGAACCCGGCCGCGCTCAAGGTCAACATCGGCGACCTCGCGAAAGGCGGCACGGTCATCGTCAACACCGACGCGTTCTCGGAGCGCAACCTCCAGAAGGCCGGGTACGCCGCGAGCCCGATCGGCGACGGCTCGCTCTCGGACTTCCACGTGCACGAGGTCGCGCTGTCGTCGATGACGATCGAGGCCCTGAAGGAGGTCGAGGGCATCACTTCGCGCGAGGCCGAGCGCTCGAAGAACTTCTTCGCTCTGGGCCTGATGTCGTGGCTCTACCACCGCCCGATCGAGGGCACGCTCGCGTTCATCGAGCAGAAGTTCGCGAAGCGCCCCGAGATCGCGGACGCGAACACGCGCGCCTTCAAGGCCGGCTGGAACTACGGCGAGACCTCCGAGGACTTCGCGAGCTCGTACGAGATTGCACCGGCGAAGCTCCGGCCCGGGACGTACCGCCAGATCTCGGGCAACTCGGCGCTGACCTACGGGCTGATCGCAGCAAGCAAGCTCTCGGGACTGCCGCTCTTTCTCGGCGCCTACCCGATCACGCCGGCGTCGGACGTGCTCGAGCAGCTCGCGCAGCTGAAGCACTTCGGCGTGCGGACGTTCCAGGCCGAGGACGAGATCGCTGCGTCAGGGGCGGCGCTGGGAGCCGCGTTCGGCGGCTCGCTCGGCGTGTCCACGTCGGCTGGCCCGGGGGTGGTCCTGAAGTCCGAGACGGTCGGGCTCGCGGTCACGCTCGAGCTCCCGCTCGTCATCGTCGACATCCAGCGCGCGGGGCCGTCCACGGGCATGCCGACGAAGCCCGAGCAGGCAGACTTGCTCATGGTCATGTTCGGGCGGAACTCGGAGTCGCCGGTCCCGGTCGTCGCCGCCTCGACGCCCTCGGGGTGCTTCGACGCGGCGATCGAGGCGGCTCGCATCGCGATCAAGTACCGGACGCCCGTCTTCCTCCTCTCGGACGCCTACCTCGCGAACGGCTCGGAGCCATGGCTGATCCCGGACATCGAGTCGTTGCCCGACATCTCGACCGCGTTTGCGACCGAGCCGAACGACGCCGAGGGCTTCCTCCCGTACCGGCGCGACGCAGAGACGCTCGCGCGGCCGTGGGCGATCCCGGGCACGGCGGGCCTCGAGCACCGGATCGGCGGGCTCGAGAAGGAGGACGAGACGGGCAACGTCTCCTACGACCCCGAGAACCACGACCTGATGGTCCGGCTGCGCGCCGCGAAGGTCGCCGGGATCGCCTCCGACATCCCCGAGCTCGAGGTGGACGACCCGGACGGAGACGCCGAGCTGCTCGTCCTCGGCTGGGGCTCGACCCATGGCGCCATCGGTGCGGCGGCCCGGCGCGTGCGCGCGAGCGGGCGCAAGGTCGCGACCGCTCATCTCCACCACCTGAACCCGTTCCCGCTGAACACCGGTGAGGTCGTGCGTCGCTACGAGAAGGTGCTCGTTCCGGAGATCAACCTCGGCCAGCTGCGGATGCTGCTGCGCGCCGAGTTCCTCGTGGACGTGATCGGCTACAACAAGGTGCGCGGCCGGCCGTTCCGGGCAGCCGAGCTCGAGGACGCGATCACCGCGCTGGTGGACTCGTGAGCCGTAGGCTCGACGGAGGCTCCAGAGAGCGGAGGTGCCGGCTTTGCCGGTGCCGGAGCGGGAAATGAGCGACGGCGGGAACGGCAACCTCGTGCAGCTGACCGCGAAGGACTTCAAGTCCGACCAGGAGGTCCGCTGGTGCCCGGGGTGCGGGGACTACGCGATCCTCAACGTGATCCAGGGCTTCATGCCCGAGCTCGGGCTCTCGCGTGAGCGGATCGTGTTCGTGTCCGGCATCGGCTGCGCGGCGCGCTTCCCGTACTACATGCAGACGTACGGCATGCACTCGATCCACGGGCGGGCGCCGGCGATCGCGACTGGGCTGGCCGTGACCCGGCCGGACCTGTCCGTCTGGGTAGTGACGGGGGACGGAGACTCGCTCTCGATCGGCGGCAACCACCTCATCCACGCCCTTCGACGCAACGTCAACCTCAAGATCCTGCTCTTCAACAACGAGATCTACGGCCTGACGAAGGGCCAGTACTCTCCGACCTCGAGGGTCGGGAAGGTCACGAAGTCGACGCCGATGGGCTCGCTCGACTACCCCTTCAACCCGCTCTCGATCGCGATCGGCGCCGAGGCGTCGTTCGTGGCTCGCGCGATCGACACC
>Ga0299913_10003217_pt1 | contig 13276 bp, 6 predicted proteins | sample RVTome_9_FD_201360 | JGI IMG/M metagenome (GOLD analysis project Ga0299913, IMG submission 201360) | Soil microbial communities from uranium-contaminated site in the Upper Colorado River Basin, Wyoming, United States - RVT155D38 (version 2) ... | reverse complement strand
TCACCGCCGACCCGGTCGAGGAGGCCAGGGCCGGGCGCCAGCTGCTCGAGGCGCTCGGACTGCGGGAGCGCAAGGGGATCGACCTCATCGCCTGCCCGTCGTGCGGCCGGGCCGAGGTCGACGTGATCAAGGTGGCGGCCGACGCCCAGGCTGCTTTCGCCGACCGGGAGATCCCGCTGCAGATCGCGGTCATGGGCTGCGTCGTCAACGGCCCGGGCGAGGCCCGCAGCGCCGATCTCGGCATCGCCGCCGGGAAGCGCCGCGGCCACCTGTTCATCAAGGGCAAGGTCGTCCGGGTGGTGCCCGAGGACGAGATGGTCGAGGCGCTCATCGACGAGGCCGAGAAGCTGGTCAAGGAAGGGGTCGAGGCCCGGCTGGCGGCCGCCGAGGAGGGGGCCGCGGCCGAGGCCGAGCGCGACCGGCTGGCCCTGCTCGACGAGCAGGGCGCCGACGCCAACGACGCCGGCCAGCGCATCGAAAGCATCCGCCGCCTCTGATCCGTCGCTGGGATGGAAAGAGCGCCATGAGGCCTCGTTCCATCCCAGCTATGCGCTGCGGGGGGTCAGCGACGTTAGGGTGAACTCGGCGTGCTCGGTGTAGCGCACGTCGCCGAAGGCGGCCTCGCCGAGGGTGTCGACGTCGCGCACCAGGCGCAGGGTGAGGCCGGTCTCGGGATGGAGCCAGAAGTCGGCGTGGGCGCCGCCGTCGGCGCGGCCCTCGACCACGATGTCGAAGCTGACGTGGTCCGCCTCGACGGTCGTGCCCCCGACGTTCACCGCCTCCCGGCCAACGTAGGTGCTCGTCATGCGCGACTTGTCGCCCGCGTCGCTGGTGCACGTCGAGGTTCGGCTCGTGCCCGGCGTGTCGCTCGCACCGACCACCAGGGCGGGCGGGTCGCACACGTAGCTGATGCCGTCACGCTGGGAGAAGAACTCGACGTCGCTGGCGTCGCCCAGGTTCAGGAACTGCCCGTCGGCTGAGCAGCGGGCGAAGTGATCGACGTGCTCGGCGATCACGCGGTGCTCGGCGGTCCAGGCGCAACCGTCGCCCCGCCGCACGATCGAGTAGGTCTCCTCCGGGTACTCGTGGTGCGTGCCGAGGATCGAGATCTCCTCGCGACCCGAGGTGGCGTACGTGTAGACGCCGGGGGTCGGCGGGGCGAAACGGGCCGCGGCGGTTGCCGCCGGCGTCGGGGCCACCCCGGCCTCCGCCCGGTGCGCGGGGGACGCGGGCATCGGCGCCCCGGATGCCTCCGACGGCGGCGCAGGCGCGGCAGCGACTCCCGCCGGTGCCGGAGCCGCATCGGTCGGGGCGACCGCCGGTGCGGCCAGGTCGAGCGGCGACGAGCCGTCGCTCTGGAGCTCGGCCAGCGCGTCCTGGAGCGTGGCCTGGGTGGTCTTGTTGCGGTTGGCGACCATCCAGGCGCCGACGGTCGCGGTCACCGCCAACACCGCGACCGAGGTGACCACCGTCCGGCGCAGCCACCGGCGCCGCCGGCGGATTGGTTGGGGGAGGGCGACGGCTACCGGCTGGCGCCGCCTCGGCGGGCGACCGCCCGCGGTCACCAGCGGCGCGGTCGCCGCCCGGTTGGCCTGGCGCCGCTCCTCGGCGACGGCCCGGAGCCGGGCGGCCAGCGCCGGGATGCGCGTGAGCCGGGCGAACTCGGCCTGTCCGACCACCCACACCGTGCCGGGGGTGAGGGCCTTGACGGTCGCCGACCGGGGTCCGCCGTGGAGCATGGCGACCTCGCCCACGAACTCGCCCGGACCCAGCAGCCCCACCTGGCCTCCGGCGCGAGAGACCTGCAGCCACCCGTCGACGACGATCATGAACTGGCGGTCGGTCGCGCCCTCGGCCAGCACGACGTCGTCGGGCTGGGTGGGGACCTCGGTGAGGAGCCCGTCGATGACGTCCAGCTCGGCGTCGCTGCACTCGCAGAACAGCGGTTGGTCACGCAGCTGCTCCCGCACCGCCTGCCGCTGCCGCCGCTCGATCCCCAGAACCTGCATGTGCCTCACGATGGGGGATCGGGGTTGCGGGGCGGTTGGGCGGCGGTTGCAACCCGGTGCAACCGGTCAGGCCAGGGCAATCAGCGCGGCCCTGGCCTGGGCGGCGAGCGCCTCCATCCCCAGCCGCTCGGCGGTCGCCAGCGCCTCGCGCCCGAGCGCCTGCGCCCGCACCCGATCGTCGCCGTCGCTGCGAGCCAGCAGCAGCTCGGCCCAGGCCAGCCGGGTGCGCGCGCACCAGCCCGGCGCCCCGAGCCGCTCGTGGAGCGTGAGCGCCTCCTGGAACCACCGCTCGGCGTCGTCCCACCGGGCCAGCGTGGTGGCCAGGAGGCCCAGGTAATACCCCCGGGCGCCGAGCCACGACAAGTCGCTCCCGATCACCGCCACCGGGACCGGTTCCAACCGCTCCACGAGCGACGCCGCCTGCTCCGCGTCGCCGAGACGGGCGCACACCATGGCGCATTGGGCCAGGATCCCGAGCCGAGTGGCGTCCCACGGGATGGCGGCGAACCCCTCGGCGGCCAGCGCGTCGAAGACCGGTCGGGCCTCGTCGAGGCGGCCCAGCTCGCAGTAGAGGAGAGCCAGCAGCGATCGCGCCACGACGAGCTCGGCGCTCTGGGCGGCGACGGCGGTGACGAGCGGCTCCATCTCGACCAGCCGACCCTGCTCCAAGCGGATCTGGAACAGCTGGCCGCCGTAGAAGAGGAAGGCGTCGGGCTGACCGGCCGCCTGCCCGACCTCCATCGCCTCGGTGGCGAGCCGCTCGCTCTCCGCCAAACGTCCCGCGAAGAGCACGCGGGCACTGCGGGAGTAGAGCGCCGACCACTGCAGCAGCGGCTGGTCCAGCTCGGCGCCCAGCGTCTCGAACTCCGCCAAGGCGCGGTCGGATTCCTCGACGTGACCCGCCTCCATCGCGTCGGAGGCGCGGAAGGCGAGCGCGGTCGCCAGGACGGCAGGGTCGCCCAGCTGGCGCGCCAGGGTCAGCAGCTCCGCCGACTCGGCGGCGCGGGTCACCGGATCGAGGGCAGCCCCCAAGGCGTTGCGGTGGCCCATGAGCACCTGGGCCAGCGTCGCCCGGTCGCCGCATCGGCGAGCCAGGCCGAGCGCCTCGTCGCCGAGGTCGACGCAGCGATCGTGGTCGCCGGCGAACTGCAGCTCCAGCGCCAGGCGCACCAGGAGGCGCGCCCGCAGGTCGTCGGGGACGGCGTCACCTCCGGCCAGGGCGGCTTCGAGGGCGGCGACCCGCTCGACGTCGACCTCGCCCGAGGCGCTCGACATCGTGCCCCGCCCGTTGGCCAGCGCCGCCCGCGCCAGCTGCCGCGCGTCGCCGGCGGCGGCGGCCAGGCGAGCGGCGTCCAGCAGCGTCTGGCGATGGGCGGGGTCGCCCGCTCGGCGCTGCGCCTCCCCGAGCCCGATGAGCGCCTCGCCCCGCAGGTCGTCACGCCCGGACGCGTGCGAGTCGAGCAGATCGAGGGCACGTCGGAAGTGCTCCGTGGCCTGGTCGTGGGCAAGCTGGGACAGCGCGTGGTTGCCGGCGCCGATCGCGTAGTGGATGGCCTGGTCCGCATCGCCGTCGACGGCGGTGGCCTGAGCGAAGTGGTGGGCGAGGTCGGCCAGATGCCGCTCCACATCGGCGGCGTGGAGCCGCTCGATCGTCTCGCCCACGCGGCGGTGGAGCCGGCCCCGTCGCCCGGCGCCGAGCCCCTCCAGCAGCGTGCTGCGCACGAGCGCATGGGCGAAGCGGTAGGTGATCGGCGCGGCAGGGAGCTCTTGGACCAGACCGGCCGACCTGGCCTCCTCCAGCGCATCGTCGAGGGCCGCCACCGCCACCTCCGCCACCGCCTCGAGGACGGTGAGCTCGAACTGCAGCCCGATCACGGCCGCCCGCCGTAGCACGTCATGGGTGACGCCGCCGAGCCGCGCCAGCCGTTGCTGGACGACCTCGCGGACCCCTTCCGGTATGCCGACGTCGGCCATCGGGTCGCAGGTCCAGCGGCCGTCCCGCTCGTGGATCACGCCCGTCTCGGCCAGATGGAGGAGGACCTCACGGACGAAGAACGGGTTGCCGCCCGTCTGGGCGTGGATGGCGGAGGCGAGGGTGGCCGACGGATCGTCGAGCTCGTGGCCGGCTTCCCACTCCATCCATGCCGCAACCGCCGGCTCCTCGAGCCCGGCCAGGCTCATCCGCTCGACACCCACCTCGCGCCACAGCGCGGCGAGCGCGTCGTCGAAGGCGGGCGAGCGGTCGGCCTCGACGTCGCGGAAGGTCCCGAGGATCAGCACCGGCTCGGCCACCAGCGCCCGGGCCACGTGCCGGAACAGCAGGAGCGTGGGTCCGTCGGCCCAGTGCAGGTCGTCGAGGACGAGGACGACGGGCTCGCCGGCCGAGCATGACGCCAGCCATGACGCGACGGCGTCGAAGAGGAGGTGGCGCTCGGTGTCGGGGTCGGAGGACACGGGCGGGGCGAGCAATGGCATCCCCTCGCGAAGGGCGGGCGCCAGCCGGGCCAACTCCTCGGGCCGGTGGCCGAGCCCGTCGACCAGGAAGTGGCGCGGGCAGTGCCGGACGAAGTGGTTCAGCGCGTCCACGAACGGCTGGTACGGCGCCCTGAGCCCTTCGTCGCACCTGCCCGCCAGCACGATGGCGCCGTCGTCGTGGGCCCGGCGGGCCACCTCCCCCGCCAGCCGGCTCTTGCCGACACCCGGGGGGCCGCCCACCATGACGATCTGGCGCTCGCCCTCGGCCGCCCGCTTGGCGGCACTGGCGAGCGCCTGCCGCTCCGCCTCCCGCCCGACGAAGCGACCGCCGTCACCGATGAGCGACGGGAAGGGGAGCAGGCTCACGTCGCCACTCGGTCAGAGCCGAGCCCGGGCGCTGATCGCCCACTCGGTCAGTGTGGCCAGCCCGAGGCGGTCGGCGCTCGCCAGCGCGGTGTCGAGGAGCTGGCGGGCCCGGTCGTGGTCTCCCGGCCCGCTCCGGTCGATCAGCATGACGGCGAGGTCGTAGCAGGTCTCGGCGTGGAACAACGGGGCCGGCAGGGCGCTTGTCACCTCCAGCGCGGCATGGAAGTGCTGCTCGGCGTCGTCGAAGCGGCCCAGGACGCTGGCCAGGATGCCAGCCACGCGGCTGATCGGTCCCCACGTGACCGCCGGCGACGACGCCCACCGATCGGCGTAGAGCACCAGCTCGTCGTAGAGCTCGGCCGCCGCCCGCGGGCGGTCACGGACCCGCCGGCAGGCCAGGCCCAGCATCGGCACGTTGCTCAGCCACTGGGCGTCCCGAGGGATGGCGGACAGCCCCCGGGCGAAGATGTCGTCGAGCAGCCGGCCGGCGTCGTCGTCCCGCCCGGCCAGGCCGTAGAGCAGGCACAGGGCGAACTCGAAGGCGGGCGGGACGCCCTCAGCCCTGGCCATCTCCTCGAGCGCGGGGACGATGTCGGCCATCCCCGGCCGGAGGTACAGGTAGACCATGGCCTGTCCGCCGAAGTGGGCGAAGACGAGCTCGGGATCGACGGGGCGGGCCAGCGCCTCGTTCAGGCCCTGCTGGTTCCGTCGCTCTGCATCTGCGATGTCGCCCGCCAGCCAGGCCCGCAGCGAGCGGTAGGAGTCGACCCACGGCAGGATGCCCGGGAGCCGGAGCTCGTCGGCCAGCCGTTGCCCCTCGTCGGCCTCCGCGTCGGCCGCCGCGAAGTCGCCCGCCTCGGCGAACACCAGATGGCGCAGGTACCTGGCCTGGTACGCCACTTCCAGGTCGCCGAGCTCGTGGGCGCGGCGCAGCACGTCCCCCGCGGCTGCCAGACGGGCGTCGAGATCGAGCCCCATGGTCGCCCACTCACGGCAGTTCAGGGTGAACAGCAGAACGTGCTTGTCGCCCAGCCGTTCGGCCATGGCCACGCCCTCGTTGCTGAGGGCCGCCCGCCGCTCGAGGTCGGGGGTGTAGAAGTGCTCGACCGCCAGCCGGCCGAGGAGACGGGCCCGGAGCACGCTGTCGCCCGGGGCGAGCGCTTCCAGCGCCTCCTCCAGCAGGGCGATGAGCACCGGGTCGGCGCGAATGGCACGGGCGTGGCCGCCCAGATCGGCGTTGTTGCGGAGGGCGGCGGCAGCCAGCCGGTCGCCGTCCCGCAGTCGCCGGGCCAGCTCGGCCGCCCGGGCGTAGGTCTCCCGCGACGGCACGGTGTCGCCGGCCCGCCACTGCGACTCGGCCAATGCCAGTAGCAGGTCGCACTCCTCGGCGCTGTCGCCCCCCCGCACCCACTGGAGCACCTCGAGCGCCTGCTCACGGAACCGGACCGCCTCCTCATGGGCGACCCGGGCGGCCGCCCGTCTTGCGGCCAGCGTGGCGTACTCGATGGCCTTGTCGGCCACGCCGTCGGCGGCGGCCGCGAGGTAGTGGGTGGCGAGCTCGGACACCCGCTCGTCGTCCGATCCGGGCAGCGCTTCGATCGCCTCGGCCACCCGGCGGTGGAGCCGTGCCCGCCGCAGCACGCTGACGTCCTCGTACAGCGCCTGCCGGACGAGCGCGTGGGTGAAGGCGTAGGCCGCCGTTCCGCCCGCGGTCTCGCGGATCATTCCCGACGCCACTGCCTCGTCGAGTGCGTCGAAGACCAGGTCGCGGTCCTGGCCGCCCTCGACCGCCTGCAGCACCGACACCGGGAACGAGGGGCCGACCACCGACGCCACCATGAGCACCCGCCGAGCCGGTTCGCTCAACCGTCCGAGGCGGCGGACGATCACCTCCCGCACGCTGGCCGGCAGGTCGACCTGGTCGCCGGGGAGGTCGGAGGTCCAGACCCCGTTCTCCTCGTGGATCGTCCCGGTCTCGCGGAGGTGGCTCACCACCTCTCGCACGAAGAACGGGCTGCCGCCGGTCTCCTTGGACAGGCGCCTGGCGAACCGGCGGCCGGCGTCGTCGAGCGTCGACCCGGACAGCGCCTCCAGCAGGTCGACGACCGCCTCCTCGTCGAGGCCGCCGAGCGTCATGCGCTCGACGCCGGGCGAGCGGCGCAGGTCGGCCAGGGTCTCGGCCAGGCCGGCCGAGAGCTCGGTGTGACGATACATCCCGAGGATCAGCATCGGCCTGGGCTCCGCTGCCCGCACGAGGTGGCGGAGGAGGAGCAGGGTGGGCTTGGTCGCCCACTGGAGGTCGTCGAGCACCAGGAGGACCGGCTCGACCTCGGCGGCCGCCGCCAGCAGCGCGACCACCGCCTCGAACAGCCGGTAGCGCTCGGACTCGGGCTCGGACTCGAGCGGCGGCGGCGCATCGGGGACCCGCTGGGCCAGCTCCGGCACCAGCCGCGCCAGATCGCCGCCAGAGCGGCGGACGTGGTCGCGCAGCACGTCGAGCGGACAGCACCCGACGTAGGCGCGCAGCGCCTCCGCGAACGGCTGATAGGGCACCCCGAGGTCCTCCTCGCACGTGCCGAACAGGACGGTGGCCCCGTCCCGGAAGAGGGTGGCGGCGAACTCGCCGACAAGGCGGCTCTTGCCGATGCCGGGCTCGCCCCCCACCAGTACCCCCTGCCACGGGCCCCGCAGCGCCTGCTGCCATTGCTCTCGCAGCTGGTCGAGCTCGCGGCTCCGGCCGACGAACCCCCCGGGGCGCCCGACGTGGAGGCCGGCCGGGAACGAGAGCGGCGGGGCGGGCTCACTTGTCGGCTCGCGGGTATTCGCCGGGTCGAGCTCGGCGACGCGGAGCTCGTAGACCTGCTCGTCGCGGGAGAGGCCCCGCAGCTCGTGACGGCCGAGGTCGACGAGGGCGGCGCCGGGCGGCAGGTGGTCGCGCACCAGCGCGGCGGTCGCCTCCGACATCACGACCTGCGTCCCGCCGGCCAGCGCCCGCAGGCGGGCCGCGCGGTTCACCGTCGGGCCGTAGTAGTCACCCTCGCGCTCGTAGGCCTCGCCCGTGTGCAACGCCATCCGCACCCGCAGCGGGACGTCGGGCGGCCACTCCTCCTTCGCCAGCGCCATCTGGAGGCCCAAGGCGGCCGCCACCGCCTCGCTGGCCCGCCCAAAGACGCTCAGGGTCGCGTCGCCTTCGCCCTTCGACTTGATGATCCGTCCGCCCGCCGTCGCCACCGCGTCGGCCACCAGCTGGTCATGGCGAAGGAGGGCCGCGGCCATCGCCTCGGGGTCGAGGTCCCACAGGTGCGACGACCCCTCGATGTCGGTGAGCAGGAACGTGACCACACCGGTCGGGAGGTCGATGGCGCGCGGCGCCAGCGGTGAGCGTGGCGTGGCCCCCGACTCGACCGGCGGCTTCCAGGCCAGGGCCGGGTCCTGCGTCAGCACCCTCCGTTCGAGCGCCTGCAGCTCGGAGCTGGGGTCGATGCCGAGCTCCGCGGCCAGCGTCTCCCGCAGCTCCTGGTAGACCCGCAGCGCCTCCGCCTGCCGGCCCGACCGGTAGAGCGCCAGCATGCGCTGCGCCCACAGCCGCTCCCTGAGCGGGTGGGCGGTGCAGATCGCCTCGAGCTCGGCGACCAGCGCCGTGTCGCGGCCGCATGCCAGCTCGGCGTCGATCCGCTCCTCGAGCACGGTGAGGCGCAGCTCGGCCAGTCTGCTGGCGTCGGCCGCTGCCCACGGCTCGTCGGCGAACTCACCCAAGGGGCGGCCACGCCAGGATCGCAGGGCCTCGCCCAGCGTCACCGCCGCCCAGGTGTGGTCGCCCCGCGCGGCTGCCTGGCGAGCCTGCGCGAGCAGATCCTCCACCCGGGCGACGTCGACCACGGCGTCGGCCGCCCGCAGGCGGTAGCCGCCGGGTGTGGTCTCGATCGACAGGTGGTCGGCCGCGCCCACCTCGGCCAGCCCGCGCCGCAGCCGGGACACGTAGGAGCGGAGGGTCTTGGTGGCGGTGCGGGGCGGGTCCTCACCCCACAGCGCCTCCACCAGTCGGTCCTCGGCCACGGACTGCCGCGGGTGGAGGGCGAGCATGGCCAGCAGGACCCGCTCCTTGGTGCCGCCGAGGAGCGCTGGACCGGTGGCGCCCTCGAGCTCCACCGGGCCGAGTAGGTGCAGCCGGACCACCCGAAGATCACCCTCCCCCTGTCCACCGCGTGCGCCCGTCCCGCGGCGCGGCGCCCGCATTGTGCACGACGAGGGTGCAGCGGCGCCGCTTTCATCCCAACTGTTACAGTTCCGCCGGTTTTCTTTCCCACAGCGCGGTTGAGCGAGCACTCCGCGAGGTAAGAGAATGGCCGAGCGGAGCCGGGGGTGTGACGCCACAGCCATGATCGCTGAGCAGCAGCAGTCGCAGCACGAGCATCGATGGAGTGAGCGGCCCGTCCTGAGCGGGGCCGTGGGCGCGGTCTCGTTCGTGCTGCCGATCGTGCTGTCGGTGGCCGCCGCGATCGCGGTCAGCCGGGTGCTGCCCAACCCGCACGGGACGGCCGAGAACATCCTGTGGTGGGGCGGCGTCACCGCGGTGACCATCGTCGCCCTCGTCCTCGTCGACCGGGTTGCCCGCCGGCTCCTGCCGCTCGCCGCCCTGCTGAAGATGTCCATGCTGTTCCCCGACCGGGCGCCGTCGCGGTTCCGGCTGGCGTTCAGGGCGGGGACGGTCCGTGCCCTCGAGCGTCGGGTCCAGTACGCCCGCAGCCACGGGCTCCAGGACGAGCCGGCGAAGGCAGCCGAGACCATCCTCACGCTGGCCGCCGCCCTCAGCGCCCACGACCGCAAGACCCGGGGTCACTCCGAGCGGGTGCGGGCCTTCACCGACCTGCTGGCCGACGAGATGAAGCTGGCGCCGGCGGACCGCGACCGGCTGCGGTGGGCCGCTCTCCTCCACGACGTCGGCAAGCTGGGCGTCTCGCCGGCCATCCTCAACAAGCAGGGCGAGCCCGACGAGGACGAGTGGGCCGTGATCCACCGCCATCCCGAGGAGGGGGCGCGGCTGGTGGCGCCGCTCCGGCCCTGGCTCGGCCCGTGGGCGCAGTCGATCGAGCACCACCACGAGAAGTGGGACGGCACCGGGTATCCCTTCGGTCTCAGCGGCGAGGAGATCTCTCTCGGCGCTCGGATCGTGGCGGTGGCGGACTCCTACGAGGTGATGACCGCGGTCCGGTCGTACAAGCGGTCGCTGACCGCGGCCGACGCCCGACGCGAGCTCGCCGCCTGCGCAGGCAGCCACTTCGACCCCTCCGTCGTGCGGGCCTTCCTCAACATCGCCATTGGCCGCCTGCGGTGGGCGATGGGGCCGATCGCGTGGCTGGTCGAGCTGCCATTCGTCGGTGGCCTGCCTCGTGCCGCGCTCACCCCGCTGGCGCAGGGGCAATCGGCGGGCGGTGCGGTCGTGGGCGGGACGGCGTCGGTGGCCACGCTGGCCATTGCCGGCCTCGTCGGGGTCGACGCGCCGACACCCGCGGTGGCCAGCGAGCGCCCCGCTCCGGTGGTGGAGCAGGTGAGCAACTCGTCGACCGACGGCATCCGTCTCGACCGCCTGGTGGTGGTGAGCCGCCACCATGGCTCGACGTCGCCGGCGGTCCGTCTCGCCAGCACGACCACCACCACCACGTCGACGACGTCGACGACGTCGACGATCAACGGCACGGTTCAAGTGCTAGGCCAGACCTACGAGGCGACGCCGTCTTCGTCGACCGCAGTGCCACCGCCCCCGTCCACCGCCAGAACCGTCGCCGCGCCGACCACGACACAGGCACCGCCGTCCACCCGCCCCGTGGCGCCGCCGCCCGCGCCGGTCGACGATGACGACGACGTCGACGTCGAGTCCGAAGGCGGCGACCGGCGGGGCGAGGGCGAGCCGGAGTGCCAGGCCAGCGAGCGGGGCCTGGAGCGGGGCGCGGCGATGGATCACCCCTTCTGCGGATTCCGGGGCGAGCGCGACTAGGGAGCATGGGTAGCCTCGCCCGATGGCCAAGGCTCCCGTGCTCACCCCCCAGGGCGAGGACTTCCCCCGCTGGTACCAGGACGTCGTCGCCAAGGCGGAGCTGGCCGACAACGGGCCGGTGCGGGGGACGATGGTCATCCGCCAGTACGGGTTCGCGCTGTGGGAGCGGCTGCAGGGCGAGCTCGACCGCCGCATCAAGGAGGCGGGCGCCGACAACGTCTACTTCCCGCTGCTGATCCCCGAGAGCTACCTCCGCAAGGAGGCCGACCACGTCGAGGGGTTCGCCCCCGAGCTGTGGACGGTGACCCATGGCGGTGGCAAGGAGCTGGAGGAGAAGGCGGTCATCCGCCCCACCAGCGAGACGATCATCAACAGCTACTTCTCGAAGTGGGTCCAGAGCTACCGCGACCTGCCCCTGCGGGTGAACCAGTGGGGCAACGTCATGCGCTGGGAGCTGCGGCCCCGGTTGTTCCTGCGCACCAGCGAGTTCCTCTGGCAGGAGGGTCACACCTGCCACGCCAGCGAGGACGACGCTCGTGAGTACGTCATCCGCATCCTGCTCGACGTCTACACCGACACCGCGGTGAACGTTCTCGGCATCCCCGTCCTGCCCGGCCGCAAGACCGACAACGAGAAGTTCGCCGGGGCCAACGCCAGCTACTGCATCGAGGGAATGATGGGCGACGGCAAGGCGCTGCAGATGGGCACCAGCCACGACCTGGGCCAGAACTTCGCCAAGGTGTTCGACACCCAGTTCTCGACCGAAGCCGGCGACCGCGACTACGCGTGGCAGACCTCGTGGGGCGTGTCGACCCGGCTGATCGGGGCGCTGATCATGGCCCACGGCGATGACAACGGCCTGCGGGTCCCGCCTCACCTGGCGCCCATCCAGTGCGTCGTGCTGGTCGTCAAGGACGAGGAGGGGGCGGGGGAGCGGGGCCGGCTGATCAGCGAGGAGCTGAGCGCAGCGGGCGTCCGCGTCGAGCTCGATGATCGGGTCGACACCTCCTTTGGGCGGCGGGCCACCGACTGGGAGCTCAAGGGCGTCCCCGTCCGGATCGAGGTGGGACCGCGCGACCTGCGCGAGGGCGCGCTCACGCTCGTGCGGCGCGATACCGGCGAGAAGGCCCAGATCCCCCTCGACGGGCTCCATCGCCGGGTCTCCGATCTGCTGGAGGAGATCCAGCGGGCCCTCCTGGCCGAGGCGGAGGAGCGGCTTCGGAGCCGGACCGAGACGGTCGCCACCCTCGACGACGCCAGGGAGGCGGCCCAGACCGGGTTCGCCGCCATCGGCTGGGACGCCCTCGGTCGCGACGCCGGTGAGACCATGCTGGCCGAGTCCGGGGTCACGGTCCGCTGCATCCAGCGCCCCGACGGCAAGCTCCCGCTCTCCTTCGACGACGACGACCTCATCGCCATCGTCGGGAGGGCGTACTAGTGGACCCTCGCGGAAGTCATCGTGGCGTCTCGCCGGCCAGCGACGCCGCTCGCTGCGTTCCGCCTCCTCACCGTAGGGCTGCGGCTATGGCTCGTCGGCGCGCCTTGCGAGCGACGCCGCTGCCTCAGCGATACATCCACGGAACTTCCGCGAGCGCCCACTAGCCCTATACTTCGAGGGCAGAATCGGTTTGGTTGCGGGGCAGGGAAGGCGTGGGCTCGGGCCCACGCTTTCGTCTTGTGGAGGGAGGTTGGGTGAGTGCCAACGAGCGGGTGCGGGCGGCCATCGAGCCGTGGCTGGCGTCGCGCGACCTCGAGCTGTTCGACGTCGAGCACGGCGCCGGTCTGCTGCGGATCCTGATCGACCGAGCCGCAGGGGTCGACCTGGAGGCGATCGCCGAGGCCACCCGCGCCATTTCCGCCATCCTCGACGACGTCGACCCCATCCCGGGTCGCTACACCCTCGAGATCTCCACCCCCGGCCTGGAGCGACCGCTGCGCACCCCGACCCACTTCGCCGGCGCCGTTGGCACGAAGGTCATCCTGAAGGCGCTGTCCGGTGAGGAGCGCCGGATCGCCGGGACGCTCACCGCAGCCGACGTCGACGGCATCACGCTGACGACCGAGGCCGGCGACGAGCGCCGCCTCGCCTACGACGACATCGAGAAGGCCCGCACGGTCTTCGAATGGGGCCCGGCGCCGAAGCCGGGCAAGGGCACGTCCCGCACGAAAAAGAAGAAGAAGAAGAAGGCTCAGAGCCCGAGCGGCTCCTTGAGCGGGGAGCAACGCAAATGAGCGAGCTTGCGAGCGAATCATTGAACAGAGCGCCTGTGTCCGGCGCGCGGCCGTCGAAGGGGGCACCCCTCGCATGAGCAACATCGACATGATGGAGGCGCTCCAGGCGCTGGCCACCGACAAGGGCATCTCGACCGAGACCCTGCTCGGCGCGCTCGCCGACGCGCTGGAGTCGGCCTACAAGCGGATGCCCAACGCC
>Ga0299913_10003216_pt1 | contig 13277 bp, 13 predicted proteins | sample RVTome_9_FD_201360 | JGI IMG/M metagenome (GOLD analysis project Ga0299913, IMG submission 201360) | Soil microbial communities from uranium-contaminated site in the Upper Colorado River Basin, Wyoming, United States - RVT155D38 (version 2) ... | reverse complement strand
TATGACTTTCGTTCCGGGCATCCAGTAGTAGTTGACGCTGTCCTTGGTACTCGGCTTCACCTCGTTCCACTTGGGCCGGTCGAGCGCCATGTTCGTTGCCAGCGGTGCGTCCTTGTTCTTGGTCTCGAGCGTCAGGTCGAGCTTGTTGTAGGACGCGAACGACTTGGGCGAAGGGAAGCCGGGCAGCCAGTCGTCCGGCGCCACGTTCAGCGGGAGGTCGTTGCTCGCTACACGGTCTTGGTGCTGCGGCATCTTGGACGCGAGGAAGTCCCAGTGATACGGGATGAAGTTGAAGTCGATGACGGCGACCACGGTCGCGTCTCCGGGCCCGTCGGGGTGATAGATGCGTTTGGCCGTACCGATCTGGGGGGCGCCGAGCGCCACCGGAGCAAGCGCGGCGATCAGAGAAGCCGCTAGTAGAGCGATGACCAGCCGACGCACCTTCTTCGTCCTCCCAGAGTCGTGGATCCCTCCGGTGAGGGTTCGACTAGGCGGTGAAGGTTCCTGCTCCTTCGAGCGTCCGCTCCGGCTGAGGTATGGCCTCACCACAGGTCGGACAGCTCGGGTCCCGGCGGGCCTTCACCTCTCCGAACTGGGTCGTGTGGGCGTCGAAGGTCAACAGCCGGCCCATCAGGGGCTGTCCGTATCCGATGATCAGCTTGAGGGCTTCGTTCGCTTGCAGGCATCCCACGATCCCCGGCAGCACACCGAGCACCCCGGCTTCGCTGCAGCTCGGGGCGAGTTCCGGCGGGGGCGGCTCGGGATACAGACAGCGATAGCACGGTCCCTCGAAAGGCACGAAGGTGGAAACCATGCCCTCGAAGCGGAAGATCGACCCGTGAACGACGGGGATACCCAGGGGAACCGCGGCATCGTTGAGGGCATAGCGCGTGTCGAAGTTGTCCGATCCGTCCACGATGACGTCGTAGTTGCGGATCAGCTCGACGACGTTGCTCGTGTCGAGACGGACAGGGTGCGTGACGACCTTGACGTCCTTGTTGAGCTTCTCGATCCGCTCCTTGGCGGACTCGGCTTTGAGGACACCGAGCGTGTCCGCATCGTGGATCACCTGGCGCTGAAGGTTGGATTCCTCGACGACGTCGGAATCGACGATCCCGATCGTGCCGACACCGGCGGCGGCGAGATAGAGGGCCGCAGGCGATCCGAGCCCCCCGGCCCCGATCAATAGGATCTTGGCCTCGAGCAGCTTCAGCTGGCCGGCCTGGCCGACCTCGGGCAGCAGGATGTGGCGCGAGTAGCGATGCCGCTGGTCGGATGACAGGGCCTTCGGCACGTCGAAGCTGTAGCCGAGGTCTTTCCAGCGGTTGAACCCGCCGTCCATCGACACGGCGTTCGAATAACCGAGCTCCGCAAGGGTGCGAGCCGCGAACGCGCTGCGTGCGCCGCTCGCGCAATACAGGATGACCTCTTGGTCCTTGTCGGGGACGACGTCCTCGATCCGGCTCTCGAAGTGAGCCCGCGAGAGGGTCTTGGCCCCGGGGAGGATCCCGTCCTGCGTCTCGTCGTCCTCGCGTACGTCGAGGAGCTGGAGCCGTTCGCCTCGCTCGAGGCGAGCTCGGACCTCGGCCACGTCCGTCCTACGGACCTGCTCCTTGACCTCTTTGAGGTACTCGCGATAGTTAGTCATGTTCCCACCTTACTATACGTGCAAAGTCTTGGCGACCGGGGTCAGGAAGCGAGCGCCCGACGGACCTGCCCTAGCGAGGGATTGACCAGCAAGCGGCCTCCCACCTCGAGGGTCGGGACGGTCCTGAAACCCCCGGTCTGGGCCTCGATACGGGCCCCGTACTGGGGGTGCTCGTCGATGTCGATCACCCGATAGGCGATCGATGCCTCATCGAGCTGGCGCAGCAGCCGCCTGCAATACCCGCACCAGGTCGTTGAATAGACGGTTATCGGAGCTGTCATGCTGTCGCTCTTTCCAGATCAGGCGTCTTCAATGAGGATAACGAGCCACTATGCCAACCGATTCCCCTAGTGAGGCGAAACGATGAGAGCCGTCGTGTTCACCGGCAGCGGAGTGAAGGTCGAGGACGTCGCGGAGCCTTCGATCCAGGAAAGTGGAGACGCTCTGGTGATGGTTAAGAAGACCGCCATCTGCGCCTCCGACCTCCACGTCGTTCACGGGAAAACCCCCGGGATGCGAGAAGGCGGAGTGATCGGACACGAGTTCGTCGGACAGATCGCACAGCTGGGCAACGAAGTTGCACGTCACCACGAGGACACCAGGGTGCTTGGCTCCTTCCTCATCGCTTGTGGGACCTGCACCTCATGCACGGCGCGGCGCTTCAACCACTGCAAGAACCGGCGCGCGCTCGGATTGGGAACGCTGACCGGAGACCTCGACGGCGCGCAAGCGGAGATGGTGCGGGTGCCGAACGCCGACATCAACCTGCGAACGCTGTCCGGTGGTCTGGCCGGCCTCTCCGACGAAGAAGCTCTCTTCGCCGGCGACGTCCTCGCGACGGGCTTCTACGCTGCGGCCCTGGCCGGCATCGAGCGAGACGATACGGTCGTTGTGATCGGGGCCGGTCCGGTGGGGATGTTCTGTGCCACCGCGGCGCAGCGTCACGACCCCAAGCGCGTGATGATCCTGGACACGGATCCCAACAGGGTCGAGTTCGCGAAGCGAGAGTTGGGCCTCGATGCGATCGACATCTCTTCGATGGATGCGCAGGCCGCCGTGGCCGGTCAGACGAACGGTGAGATGGCCGATGCCGCGATCGAAGCCGTGGGTTCGATCGATGCCTTCAAGTCGGCGATGAAGTGCGTGCGTGATGGGGGCCGCGTGGCGGTCGTCGGGGTCTACGGAACCGAACGCTACGAGTTGCCGATGGGGATGGTCTGGGTGCGCGGTCTCGATCTGCGCTTCGCCGGTATGGCGAACGTCCAGGATCAATGGGACGACGCATTGCTGGCGGTTGCCAAGGGCGACATCGACCCGACGAAGATCATCACCCACCGTTTGTCGCTGGACGAGGCCGAGCAGGGCTACGAGTTGTTCGAGTCCCGCGACGCGACGAAGGTCGTGCTGACGCCTTAAGCCGACTTAGCTTCGCGCGCCGCGATGATCTCGTCCGCGGGCTTCGCGCAGCCGGGGCAGAACTTCGACTCGGGAGCGACCTCGACCCCGCAGAACGGGCATGGACCTTCGACCGGCTGGGCTACGTAGCCCTCCTTCATGCCGGCTTTGAACTCCTTGCCGGCCTGCCCCATCGACCGCGCGAGCTTCGGCAGCCTCGAAGCACCGAACACGAGCAGGATCACCAAGAACAGCAGGATCATCTCTAGACCGCCGGGTGCACTCATCTGGATACCTCCGTTCCGAACGAGGCCGCTATCTCGGCCCCCACGAGCTCGATGTCTTCGAGGTCGGACACCTGGAAGGGCAAGGCGCCCAACGACACGATCACTTCCTCGACCCCGAGGTCGGCGAGCTCGCCGAGCCGGTCTGTAACCTCGTTCACGGTTCCGGCAACCCGATCGCGCCGGAAGTCATCCCAGGATACTGCCCCCCCGTCGTTAGAGCCCTGCAATACCCCCGACGGCGTGTTCCGGGCGAGCCGCTCGAAACGACGCTTCACGTCGGCATCGTCGGTACCCGTTAGGAGGTAGATGCCGACGGAGCGCCGTAGCGTCGAGAAATCACGTTCGTTCCTCTCGCAGGCTCGCTCGGCAGCAGCCCTGCGATCCTTGTAGGTATCGAGCGAGCCGAGCCACGACCAGTTCCACCCATCCGCGACCTTCGCCACGGCGTCAAGCAAGAAGTCGCCCTTGCCGCCGATCCAGATCGGGGGCCGGGGCCCCTGGACGGGGCCGGGACGGCAGATCGCGCCGTCGGTCCGGTAGTAGGTGCCCTCGTAGTCCAGCACCTCGCCCTCGAGTAGCCGCCCGATGATCTCGGCGGACTCCCGCAACCGCTTGATGCGGGTCGCGGGCTTGTCGAAGTCGAGGCCCGCGGCGGCGTACTCCGGCTCGTACCAACCCGCGCCCAGGCCCAGGTCGAGCCGGCCGTTGCTCAGTTGATCGAGGGTGGCCGCCATCTTGGCGAGTAGGGCGGGGTTCCGGAAATCGTTGCAGAGCGTCAGCGAGCCCAGCCGGACACGCTCGGTCACGGCGGCCAGCGCGCTCAGGGTCGTCCAACACTCGAACGAGCCTCGTGCATCTTCCCGGCCCCCGTACTTGCCCCAGTCCAAGAAGAGATGGTCCGAAACCCAGACCGAATGGAAGCCGCTGCGCTCGGCCGTGAGGGCCGCGTCGCGGATCCCCTCCCACGTGGCCTGAAGACCGGCAAGACTCGTGTCGTAGTGCGGCAATGCAAGCCCGAATCGCATGACGCTCATCCTAGGCGCCGGGGGTGGCGTACTAGACTCGATGTGATGAAAGTCTCCGAGCTCATGACCAAGGCGGCCGTAACCGACGCGCCCGACGACACGCTCGCCGAAGCCGCGGCCAAGATGCGCCAGCAGCAGACGGGGTCGCTCCTCATCATGGAGGGATCGAAGCTGTCGGGGATCGTCACCGAACGTGACCTGCTGAGGGTCGTCGGCGACGGGCAGGACCCGAAGGCCGTGAGCATCCGGGATGTCATGACGGCCGACCCGGTCACCATCGATCCCGATTCCACGATCAAGGAAGCCGCCCGGATCATGTTCGACAAGTGGTTCCGCCACCTGCCGGTCACCGCGAGCGACGGCACCGTCGTCGGGGTCATCTCGTTGCGCGACCTGCTCACCTTGGTTGCCCGAGGCATGGACGAGCCCGAGCCCCTCCAGAAGCTCACCGGCCACAAACTGGTCCGCGATCGCCGCCTGGAACGGGTAGAGGCCGGAGACCTGGACTGACCTGATCCGCCGGCGACGCTAGATCCCCCGGGAGGGAACGGGCAGCTCGCGCAGAACCTCTGCGGGTATGAGAAAACACTCCCTGATCCTTTCGCTGGTATCGCTTGCCGCACTGGTCGTTGCCCCCGTTCCCGCTCGCGCGGACGAGGTCCCCAAAGACGCGACGTGGTCGGAGGTCTTCTTCCCCTCGGAAGACGGCACGATGCTGCATGCCGACGTCTTCCTGCCGAAGAACCGCCGCGTTAACGACCAGCACCCAACGATCCTCTCGATCGGTCCGTACTTCGGAACGCACGCCCTCAACGGCGCCGGCGGCACGGAATCGGGCCCGGTCGTCGACCGCTTCGCCGACATGATCGAAGGTGGCAGGATCTTCGAGCGCGGTTACGCCTATGTTCAGGTCGACTCGCGCGGCTTCGGGAGTAGCGATGGCTGCTACGACTACGGCGGTAAGGGCGAACAGATGGATGCGAAATCGGCGGTCGAGTGGGCCGCACGCCAGCCATGGTCGAACGGCAAGGTCGGGATGTGGGGTAAGAGCTACGACGCGTGGACCCAGGTGATGGCGCTCGCGAACAAGCCGTCCGGCCTCGCTGCTGCTGTCGTCCAGTCGCCGATCGACGACCGCTACAACATCGCGTTCATGAACGGCGTGCATTACGACTCCGGTTGGTACGCAACGCCCGCCCTCTACGGTGCCTACGACATCTTGCCCTCGGCGGGACCCGATTCGCCGCCGGAGGATGTCCTCTATCCCGCTCTCGGCACGCTGACCGATCCGAGCTGCTACATCCTGCATCCGGCGCAGTCGAACCTCACCGCGGAACGCAACTCGCCGTACTGGCAGGAAGGCGAGATCTCCGGTCAGGCACGCCTCTCGAAGGTCCCGACGTTCTGGAGCTTCGGGTTCCGGGACGCAAACACGAAGCCCAACAACTTCATGAACACGTGGGAGGGCTACCGAGGCTGGCACCGGGGTTGGTTCGGCCAGTACGACCACGTGCGCGGGAACGAGAACAAATTGGTCGGGCGCGACGGCTTCCTCGACGAGGCCATGAGCTTCTTCGACCACTTCCTCAAGAGCGAGCCCCTGCCCAAGTACCCGGGACGGGTCGAGGTCCAGGATGGCGAAGGCAAGTGGCGGACCGAGTCCGAATGGCCGCCACCGGACGCGGACTACGACCGCGGCTCACTGAAGGTGAAGCCGGGCGAATACACCGACGACGGAGGTAACTCGGCATCGGAAGGCACCGGGTCCTGGACGTTCACGCAAACCGCGCCCTACGACATCCGCTTCGCGGGAGAGGCGATCATCGACGTCAAGGTCGAGACCACGGTGCCGAACGCGAACCTCGTTACCCTGCTCTACGACGTCGACCCCAAAGGCAAAGCTCGGATGATCACGGAAGGTGCATCGCTGATCGCCGAGGCCGGGCGGATCACCTACGAGCTCTACCCGCAGGACTGGGTGGTGCGTAAGGGTCACAGGATCGGCATCCTGCTGTCGTCGAGTGACACGTCGTGGTTCCAGACCTACCCCACGGGCCAGACCGTCACGATCACCGGCGGGAAGGTCGAGCTGCCGTTCCTCAAGTACGAACGGCGATCGAACCTCGAGGGCAAGGCCGCGGCCGCGATGAGCAACGTGCCGGTAACCGATGTCGAGAAGTCGGAGATGAAGGGACGCGAGGCGAAGGCCGACTGGCCCCCGCGAGCGGTGCGTCGCGGGGAAGCCGTGCGAGGGGGCTACGCCTACCCCGAGAGGTGCGGCGGGTGCGAGGAACCCCACAGCTACTTCGAGTAGGCGCCGTCCTAGTCTTTCTTCAGGAGGCGGCGGGCGATCACCTTCAGCGCCAGGATCTCGTCGGCACCTTCGAAGATCGATAGCACGCGCGCATCGACGTAGTAGCGGCTGACGGGGAACTCCTCGGCGTAGCCCATGCCCCCGTGGATCTGCATCGCCTCGCGCGCGACCCACTCGGCCGCCCGGCACACGTAAGCCTTGACCATGGACGCTTCCATCGCACCTTCGCCCTTCGCCATCAAGCGGGCCACCTGGTAGGCGAACTGTCGGTTGGCTTGGATGATCACGGCCATGCGCGCGAGCTTGGCTCGCGTCAGCTGGTATTCGATCAACGCCTTGCCGAAAACCTTGCGGTTGACCGCGTAGTCGTAGGCCGCCTCGTAGGAAGCCTGCATGACGCCGAGAGCGCGCGCCGCGGTCTGCAGGCGGCCGTTCTCGAAGCCCTCCATCTGGAGGTAGAAACCGCGGCCCAGCCCCTCTTCGCCACCGACGAGGCAGTCGCCCGAGACGTACCAGTTGTCCAGGGCGATCTCGTAAGAGTGCATGCCCCGATAACCGATCGTGTCGATCGGACGGCCTTCCATGCGTCCGCCTTCATCCTGGGAGAGCTCGAAACCGTGACCCTCCCCACGCTCTTTCGGAACCACGAACAAGGAGAGGCCCTTGTGAGCCTTCGACCTGTCGGGATCCGTTCGCGCGAGCAACATGAGGAGGTCGGCGCGCGCGCCGAACGTGCACCACGTCTTGACGCCGTTGATCCGCCACCCGTCGCCGTCCGGTGTAGCCGTGGTCTTGAACGCCGCGGCATCTGAACCGAAGTCGGGCTCGGTCGCTGCGACCGCAACCATGACCTCGCCGCTCGCCATCTTGGGGAGCCACTCCTTCTTCTGCTCTTCGGTCCCCCCTTTGACCAGCGCGCGGGTGAGGATCTCGGGTCGGGTGATCAGGCTCCCGCCGACGCCGAGTGAGCCGCGCGAGAGCTCCTCCGTCGAGACGACCATCGCGAGGTACTCGCCCTCTCCTCCGGCGGCGAAGCCTCCGTACTCCTCAGGCACGGAAAGGCCGAAGGCCCCGAGCTCGGCCAAACCTTCGATGATCCTCTCGGGGATGTCTTCGTTCTTCCGGTGCACCTCTTCGGCTACGGCCCGGACCTCGTTCTCCGCGAAGCGACGGAAGGTGTCCTGGACCATCTCCAGGTCTTCGTCGAGATGACGGGGGCCTTGCTCGCCACAGATGTCGGAGAGGAACTCCGGGGATCGGTAGATCTGAACGAACGACATCGCGCTGTTCAGCGCGTCGAGCGAGGTTCCCCATTGCTCGTCTCGGCCGAGGAGCCGGGTCGCGACGTCGTGGACGGCGTCGGCAACGAAAGCGCACGAGATGCGAGCTTCGACGTCCCCCTTGGCGCCGTAGTCGAGCAACGCTCGCGCGGTCTCGACCGCGGCAGCGGCATGAGCGAGGTCGTAGGCGACCACCTGATCACTGTCTGCATCACCGTTCGCCGCGAGGTGAGCGAAGCCGGAATCGACGACCGCCTTCGCGGTCTCTACCGCCGATGCGGCAGCGGTGAGATCGGGCTCCGTGGGCATCGGAATTACTCGGCCCACTCCGCTTGGAAGTCCTCCAGCTTCTTCTCGCGACTCATACCCGCGGCACGGCCGCGCTCGGCGAACTGGATCGCCATCTTGCGGGAGGCCTCATCGATCATCTCCTTGCCGAACATCACGGCGCCGGTGCGATCAACCTCGGTCGCGTGCTTGTACGCGTCGAGCAGAGCCTCGGCCTTGTCGTATTCAGGCTGAGTCGGGGTGAAGACCTCGTTCAGGACGTCGACCTGACCCGGGTGCAGGGCCCACTTCCCGTCGTAGCCGAGTGCACGCGAACGCATCGCCATCTCGCGGAAACCGTCGAGATCCTTGATCAAGAGATACGGCCCGTCGATCGCCTGGAGTCCCGCGTCGCGTGCGGCGACGAGGATCGTTTCGAGCACCCAGTGGAAGTGGTCGCCGGGGTACCCGGGCATGGGCATACCTGCAGTAACGGTCGGGAGACCGAGCGAGGCACTCATGTCGGCGGGGCCGAAGATCAGCGTCTCCATGCGGTCGGATGCATGTGCGATCTCGTGGATGTTCTTGAGCCCGGTCGCGGTCTCGATCTGGACCTCGAGGCCGATCCGCTTCTCGAGTCCCATGTTCGTCTCGATCATGCGGAGCATGTGGTCGACGAACAGGACCTCATGAGCGTGCTGGACCTTGGGGATCATGATGCAGTCGAGCAGTCCGCCGGCGGCCTCGACGACCGTCTTCAGGTCGTCGGCAGCCCACTGGGTGTCGATCGAGTTGATACGGACGACGACTGTCTTGTCACCCCAGTCGTTGTTCTTCAGGGCATCGATCACGTTGCCGCGGGCATCGGCTTTGGCCAGCGGGGCTACGGAATCCTCGAGGTCCATGAAGATCTGGTCGGCGGGAAGACCGGGGGCCTTCGAGAGCATCTTCGGGCTCGAGCCCGGTACGGATAGACAAGACCTACGTGCTCGCACTGCGGTTCCTCCTAGGGGGCTTATTCGACGTAGCCGAGGCCTCGTAGGTGCTCTTCGACCTCGGATTCTTCATCAGAGGTTAGCCCTGTTTGGCCGTACTCGTTCTGCTCGCCCGCCCCACGTTCTTCCACCGAGAGTTGTTTGTGGGGACCAACCAGGGTCTCCAGGACCTTCCCATCCCTGGGGATCGCACTGGGTACCCCAAGGGCTGCCATGGCCGTGGGAGCCAAGTCGATCAACTCGGCCACCTCCGTGAGGGGGCCGGGCTTGACGTCGGGGCCGGTAGCGATCAGCACCCCCTCCAAGCGGTGGTCACCGGAAAGCCAGTCGGCGTCCTCGAGGGCCGACTTCGCATGGGTCAACGAGTAGAACGGCGCCGGCATCAGCAAGAGGTCGGGGGCCGTGTCGAAGAACTCTCCGTGCATGACCTCTTCCTTGCGATACACCTTGGCGATCGGTGCTGCTCCCGTAACGGGGTCACGCCACGCGCTGAGTTTCTCGTACAGCTCGTCACGGACCTTCTCGTAGTCGGCCGGGTCGACGATGCCCTCCGGCTCGCGCCCTTTGAGGTTGACCGACACACCTTCTCCCGTCGATACGACAGACGTGTAGGCGCGTGACTTCGACCAGTCGATCGGCGAAGCAGGGATCGCCATCCTGCCGTGGAGCTTCAGCAGGTCGTAGATGCGGCGGGCGATGCGGCGGCCCGGCCCCCACCTGACGAGGTTGAACGCCAGGGAGCCCCGCCCGAACTCGAGGAAGCCCATGTCGGCCAGGACCCGATCCATCGTTGCGCAGCGCGTGCACGGTTGAAGACCGTGGTCGGACATCAACATCACGAGGTCGTCGTCCGTCGTGCGCTCGAGAAGACGGGCCAGCCCATCGTCGAGCTGCCGGTAGACGGCCCGGCACTGTTCGGCCACCGGCGTCTGGCTCATCTCCGGATACTTGGGGTGTTCGGGATGGATGTATTCCATCAAGCAGTGCTGGATGCGGTCCGTCGAGACGTAGACGACCGTCGCGAAGTCCCAGTCGGTCGTGTCGAGGATGTACTCGAACGACTTCTGCCGCTTGGCGGTTATCTCGGCGCACTCCTTGAGGAACGCCTCGGGGCGCCCGCGGAACGTCGTCCAGCTCATCCCGTTGACCGGGAACGGCGCACCATTGTCTTCGAGCTCCTGTTGCAGCTCCGTCGGATAGGTGTACGAGCGGGCGGCCGGGAGCACACCTCCGGCAACGATCTTCCCCTTGATCTTGGGGGTGGGGAAGGTCAGGGGGATGTTCAGCGCCAGGGAGGTCTTGCCCGCGTGCGAGAAGTCCTCGAAGACCGTCGGAGCCTTGATCGAGTGATAGGTGATCGGCAAGCGCTTCGATACGCCCGGCTTGTGCTCGAGGATGTCGAAGACCGCGTGACCGGCCGGATTGAGTGCCGTCATGTAGGAGGGCCATGCACACCAAGAGTGGTGCGGGATCGTCGAAAGACAGTCGCCGTAAGCGCCCTTGTCGATCAGCTTCTGCAGATTGGGGAGCTCGCCTCTATCGAGCATCGGCTGGAGGACCTTCCAATCCACTCCGTCCCAGCCGACGATCAGGACCCGCCTAGACATCGAGCACCTTCTCGATCTTCTCGACGCGATCGGAGACGCTTCCGGTGATCGTCTGGTACTCGATGTCGTGGCTACGGAGCAGCCTGAGGATGCGGTCGTCGATATCCTGCTGGAACTCGGGATCGTCGGGGCGCAGGCCATCCAACACGATCGGGAACTCGATCGGTAGATAGAAGACATGCGAGTAGGCCGTGCGCAGGGCTCGCTCGGCGAGGCGAACGCATTCGTCCCACAGGTAGAACTCTTTCGACCTGGGACGGTTTTCGAGAACCCAGCCGGCATAGGCCATGACATCGATCATCGAGCGGTCGCCGACGAAGGATTCGGTCGAGATCTCGTTGTTGTACTGGCGCATGAAGATCAGGGTCTCGGTCTCGGGGGAAGCGTCCTTGTCGAGCTTAAAGCCGAGCTCGACAACCTCGCGGGCAACCTCGGGCAGCAAGGGGAGGTCCAAGCGCCGGGCGAGGATCTCGGCCGTCGTCGTCTTGCCCGTCGAGAAGCTCCCGACTATCGCGATCCTTCTATCCATGGGCGTGGAGACTAGTCGGACCCAGACTCCCGTCGAACTGCGGACAATCGGTGGGCCCTCAGAGCGAGCTGGAGACGCAGTTTGTCCTCGGGGTCCCGCAAGGACCAACCGGTGAGCTTCTCGATCTGTTTCAGCCGGTAAGTGACCGTGTGCGGATGGGCGAAGAGCGACTCTCCTGCCATCTTCACGCTGCCGTCGGAGTTGAAATAGGCCTCGATCGTCCTGACCAGATCGCCCTTGCGGCGCTCGTCGTACTCGAGCAGGGGGCCCAGGGTCTGCTGGACGAAACGGTCCACGAGAGCGGGTTCGACCTTCAGGAAGTGGTACGGCAGGAGGTCGTCGAAACGATAGATCGAGCCCGAGGTCTCCAGAGCGATACCTATCTCCAGTGCTTCCCTGGCCTCGAGGTAGGCCCGGCGGATGCCTTCCAGCCCCGGCTCCGGCCCCCCCGTGCCGAACGTCCAGTCACGACCGAGCTCGACGACCAGCTTCTCCGGAACCATGAGCACATCGAACGAGGCGTCGGTGGGCATCAGCACGATCGTCTGGGGGCCTTTCTGCACCACGATGGGCTCTGGAGACCCCTCCGGGACGACCCGGCCCGCGGCCCCTTGGACCAGCACCTCCTTCTTGGGGTCATCGCCCGGGCCGGTGCCCACGAGCGCGAGATACCCCAGCGAGAGGTCATATCCGAAGGAGTGGGCCCGGCGGAGGATGTCCTCGGCCGGGGCGTCCGTCCTATAGAGAAGATCGGCCAGGAACTCCCTGCGGGCACCTTCCTGCTCGCGGACGAGTGCGCGCTGGGCCCGTGAGTACGCCTCCGCGACCGCGCCGGAGATGTCGTCGGTATAGCGGAGCACGGCCTCCGCAAGCTCGATGGTTGCCTCGAGCGAGTCGCCTTCCTGGCTGCGGCATTCATCGGCCAATGCATCCCAGCAGACGCGCGAAACGGTCCGATAAGCGTGCAACACGTCGTCTAGAGGGATCGACTGCTCCGCCCTTCGCGCACCGGTTCGTTCGATCAACTCGATCTCGTCTCGGCGGATGTCGCGGCCCTGGCTCAGGGTCTGGGCAAGAGCACCGACGTTGGCTCTGACCGCGTTCTCCAGATCTTCCGTGCTGACCAGCTTCCCGTATGAAGGGACGACCTCCTGGATCGTCTGGCTACAGCGTTCGACGACCTCATCCAGACGTCCGAGGAACCTTTCGACGATCGGGCGTACCGCCGCTGAGGTCGACATCAGTCGAACGCCTCTATCCGGTCGAACGCTCGAGCGAGCGCCTGTTGTGCGGCATCCGCTATCAGAACCGACTCTTCGTCGGTCGGATCGATCTGGTCGTGAGGATCGAGAGCGGCGACGAAGGCAGACGTGCCGCGCTCTTGAACCACGACGTTGCACGGGAGATTGATGGCGACCCGGATGTCACTGCCCTTGTCCTGGTGCATGCCGGTGTTCCACGCGCCCATGATGAGGTACTGGCGCTCGTCGCCGGCTTCGGGACCGAGCATCCCCGTGACGTGCGACTCGGTCAATATCGAGAAGCCCTCGCCTTTGAGCGCCAGGCGGGCTCGGATCACTGCTTCGTCGTATCCCTGCGGGACCTCGACCGTGTACCCATACTCGGACATCCGCACTACGGTAACGCTCGATGCCGCTACTTGCGATACCGAACATATCGGTAGGGGTTCCCGGTGACCCCCTTGAAGCCGCTACGACAGCGGTAGTTGATGCGGGTGCGATCGTGCTCGACCTGCATTCAGACGAAACTCACAATCGGAGCGTTCTTACGGTGACTGCCGCCGCCGGGCCGCTTACGGATGCGATGGTCGCACTCGCCCAGGGATGTAGATCGATCGACCTCAGCACACACGTTGGGGTGCATCCCCGGGTCGGTGTGCTCGATGTCTGCCCCATCGTTGTGCACAAGA
>Ga0299913_10003215_pt1 | contig 13279 bp, 14 predicted proteins | sample RVTome_9_FD_201360 | JGI IMG/M metagenome (GOLD analysis project Ga0299913, IMG submission 201360) | Soil microbial communities from uranium-contaminated site in the Upper Colorado River Basin, Wyoming, United States - RVT155D38 (version 2) ... | reverse complement strand
GGGACGAGCGTGGGCGCCGTGGTCGCCGTGGCGGGCGACGGCGCGACGGCCTCGGTCGAGTGTCGATCAGCGCTGCGCGCCGTCGCCCCTGGGCAGAGCGCCGTGTTCTACCGGAGCGACGAGCTTGTCGGCGGCGGCCGCGTCGTCTCGACCGTCCGCTGAGACCGTTTGGGAAGGCGGGACCGTCGGCACCGACGGCTACGATGCAGGCGTGAGGCTCCTTCGACGACGCCCCAAGACCTTCGACATCCAGGTGCAAGACCTGACCCTGCACATCACCGCACCCGAGGACTTCGCCGAGGAGTCTCGGGCGGCAGCGCTCGGCTTCTGGGAGCAGCTGCAGTCGTACGCGCTGCGAGATCCCGAGTTCTCGACCTCGAAACGCCCGCTCGAGTCCGTGTCGACCGACGCACCTGAGATCGTCAAGGAGATGACCCACGCCGCCACCGGCGCAGGTGTCGGCCCGATGTTCACGTTCCGCGGCGCCGTCGTGGATCAGGTGGGCCGGTTCCTCGGCGAGCAGCTGTCCGAGGTGAGCGTCGCCTGCGATGGGGACTACTACCTGAAGGCTCGCAAGCGGATGAAACTGGCGGTGAAGCGCCGCGGCGGAGAGCCGATCACGATCTCGCTCGAGCCCGCTCGTGGGGGCGTCGGCGTGTCCACGACGCTGGGTCGCGGCCGAGGTGGCGGCGGTCCGGACGGCCTCGCTGTGATCGCTGAGTCGTGCATGGCGGCCGACGCGGCGGCGGCCGGGGTCCAGGCCTTGCTACCGAAGCCGGACGGGTTCGGGATGGCGCTGCATTACCTCCGACGGGTGCCCGGCGTGCAGGGAGGCGTCGTGGTGATGGGAGATCGGATCGGTGTGGCCGGGGGCGTGGAGATCGCCGGATGACGACGGCGGAGGAACGCCGGCTCGCGTCCTCCGAGCTCCGCGTCGAGGAGCTCCGCGAGCGCATCAACCACCACGCCTACCGCTATCACGTGCTTGATGACCCGGAGGTGAGCGACGCCGAGTACGACGAGATGATCCGGGAGCTTCGAGCGCTGGAGGACGATTTCCCGGAGCTGGTGACGCCGGATTCGCCCACGCAGCGGATCGGCGGGATCCCCGCGGATCTGTTCGCGCCGGTCACCCACCGGGCACCGATGCTTTCGCTCGACAACGCGTTCTCGTTCGAGGAGCTGGAGGCCTGGGGTCGCCGGGTGGACAGAGCGATCGGCGCGGATGTCAGGTTCGCGTGCGAGCTCAAGATCGACGGCGTGGCGTGCGCGCTGACCTACGAGGCCGGCCGGCTCGTCAAAGCCGCGACCCGCGGCGACGGACGCACCGGCGAGGACATCACGGCGAACGCGCGGACCGTTCGTAGCATCCCCACCCGCCTCGCGGTCGACGAGCCGCCCGCCGTGCTCGAGATCCGCGGCGAGGTCTACCTGCCGGTGAAGGCGTTCGAGGAGCTGAACGTGCAGCTCACGAAGACTGAGAAGCGCCCGTTCGCCAATCCGCGCAACGCGGCGGCAGGCTCGCTCCGGCAGAAGGACCCGAAGGTGACCGCCTCCAGGCCGCTCCGGATGTGGGTGCACTCGTTCGGCGCAGCCGAGGGGATCCGCTTCGATTCGCACCTCGGTTTCCTCGACTGGGCGGCGAAAGCAGGGCTCCCGGCCGCCCCCACGACCGAAGCTCGCGACTCCCTCGAAGGTGTCGATGATTTCCTCCGGTACTGGGAGGCGCACCGGCACTCCGTCGACTGGGAGATCGACGGCGTGGTCGTCAAGGTGGACCGGGTCGATCTGCAGCAGGAGCTGGGTGCAACCTCCCACGCGCCTCGATGGGCGATCGCGTACAAGTTCCCTCCGGAGGAGCGCACCACACTGATGCGCAAGATCGACGTGCACACGGGGCGGACGGGCAAAGTGACCCCCTTCGCCGTGCTCGAGCCGATCGTCGTGGGCGGCGTCACGATCACCTATGCGACGCTCCACAACGAGGACGAGGTCCGTCGCAAGGACGTCCGGAACGGCGACACGGTGATCGTGCGACGCGCCGGCGACGTGATACCCGAGATCGTCGGCCCGGTGATCACGAAACGGAAGAAGGGCGCCAGGCGGTGGAAGATGCCGGCGACGTGCAACGCCTGCCGCACGCCGCTCGTTCGTGCCGAGGGCGAGGCCGACTATCGGTGTCCGAACAAACGCGGCTGTCCGTCGCAGGGCATCGAGTGGCTCTTCCACTTCGCGGGGCGTGGGGCGATGGACATCGAGCACCTCGGCTACATGACGGTGATGCGCCTGCTCGAGAAGGGCCTGATCGAAGACCCCGCCGACATCTACGACCTGGATGCGGACAAGCTCTCCCAGCTTCCCGGGTTCAAGGACAGGGCCATCGCGAACGTCTTGGAGCAGGTGGAGGCGTCGAAGGATCGACCCGTCTGGCGGTTGCTGGTGGGCCTCAACATCCGGCACGTCGGTGCGCACGTCGCGCAGGTGCTGGCACGCGCCTTCGGGTCGGTCGACGCGCTTGCGGCGGCGAGCGAAGACGAGATCGACGCCGTGCCCGAGATCGGGCCTGAGATCGCGGCGACGGTCCGCGAGTGGTTCGACGAAGGGGAGAACCAGGCACTGATCGAGAAGCTGCGCAGGGCGGGTGTGCGACTGGCGGACGAGGTCACCGCAGACGCCGGCCCCAAGCCGCTCGCCGGCAAGGCGATCGTGCTCACCGGCGGCCTCGAGACCATCTCGCGCGACGAGGCCACGGCACTGGCCCAGGCGGCAGGCGCTCGTGTCGCCTCGGGCGTCTCGAGAAAGACCGACTTCGTGGTGGCGGGTGAGAACCCGGGCGCCAAACATGCGAAGGCGGTCGAGCTCGGTGTCGAGATCGTCGACGAAGCCGAGTTCTTGCGCCGCGCGAGAGCGACGTGAGCCGGGTCACGTTCTTCGATCTTCCTCAGCGCGTCCGCAGGCCCTCGAAGGCATCGCCCAGGTGGCAGGCGCTGCGATCATGTTCGCGGGACTCGGGTGCGCGATCGAGGCACGGCGGGGATCGGGGACGTGATGCTCGTCGTGGCTACCCCGCTCGCCCTGTTCGTGCTGCGCGGAGTGACACGACGACAGGCCACCATCACGAAGGCCGGCAAGGTGCTCCTGCCCGCGCCGCCTCGCCCGGACCGCTAGCCACCTGAGCGCTGCAGCAGGGAGCAGCCGAGCCGTCCGGACGGCGCGAGTCCTGTCGTCCTCCTCATGATCGACGCCGCCAGTCACTTGCTTTCAGTGCTGTCACGGTCGCCGAGATAGGTCTCCTTCGCCGCGTGCGCAACGGTGGGCTCGTGTCGATCGCCGAAGCGGAGGCGAACGACGAACGAATGGGCGCGGTGGGAATCGTTCTGCTGGCCTCCTTTCTCGTCGCCGGGATCGTCTGGCTCGTGTGGCAGCACCGCACCCATGCCGCCTTGCATCGAAAGGGCGTGCGAGGGCTCGGGTTCAGTTCCGGGTGGGCCGTGGGGTGGTGGTTCATCCCCGTCGCGTCACTCTGGAAGCCCTTCCAAGTCAACCGCGAGGCGTGGAAGGCGAGCGGGGCGGGGACGGCTGGCAGATGCGGCCGACCTGGCCGCTGATCGGCGTGTGGTGGGCCGTGTTCCTCCTGTCGAACGTCCTGAACGTGGTGGCCGGCTCCGTGCCTGCCGACGCCGACGTCGAGAGCTACATCGCATTCGACTACGTCTCGATCGCCGGCGATCTCACGGGCGTCTTTGCCGCGGGCTGGCCGTCGCAGTCGTATGTCTGTCGCCGCGCGTCTGGCCGCCCTCGAAGAAGCCGGCGCCCGCCGCTCCCACCGCGGCCGGACACAGCCTTTCACTAGACTGCGGCGGCCATCAAGGGGGATGCAGATGCCGGCCACGGTGATCGACGGGAACGCGCTCGCGAAGGAGCTGCGCGCCACGATCGATCACGAGCTGCGCGTCCTCCGTATGTCGGAGGTCAGGTGTGGGCTCGCAACGGTGATGGTGGGTGAGGACGACGGTGCGCTCGCCTACGAGCGACACGTGCAGCGCCTGGCCGCCGGGCTGGACTACCACTACGTGAACGAACACCTTCCCCCCGACGTGGAGCTCGCGGACGTGCTCGCCACGATCGGGAAGCTGAACGCCGACCCACGAGTGACCGGGATACTCGTGCTCCGCCCGTTGCCGCCGCACCTACCGGAGGCTGAAGTCAACGGCACGGTCGATCCGAAGAAGGACATCGAAGGCCAACACCCCGAGAACGCAGGACTGCTCGCGCTCGGTCGTCCTCGGTTCATACCGTCGACGCCGGCGTCGTGCTTCTACCTGCTCGACTCGTACGTCCGATCGGTGGGAGGGCATCCCGCTACCTACTACTCGGGCAAGACGCTCGTCGTCGTGGGCCGCTCGACGAGTGTCGGCAAGCCGGCGCAGTGGCTCGGGCTCGAGCGGAACGCCACCGTGATCGCGTGCCACAGCCGCACGGCTGCCGAGGGTCGCCTCCCGGAGTTCACGCTGCAGGCCGACATCCTGATCGTCGCCGCGGGCGTGCCCAGGCTCGTGACCGGTGAGATGGTGCGCCAGGGTGTGATCGCGGTTGACGTGGGTTTCCACGTGGTGCCCGACGCCGAGACCGGCAAGTCGCGCATGGTGGGGGACCTCGACTTCGAGAGCGTCGAGGCCAAGGCGGAGGCGATCACACCCGTGCCGGGTGGGGTCGGGCCGATCACGGACGTATGGCTCGTCGGCAACTCATTGGTGGCGGCGGCGCTTGCGGCGCGGATCGAGCCCCGGTTCGGACTCAGCCCCTGAGGGCGCGGGTCCGCCACTACACTCCCGCCATGCCCGTCGAGATCGACATCGAGCACGTCGCCAGGCTCGCTCGGCTCGCGCTCACGCCGGAAGAGAAGGAGCGCCTACAGGAACAGCTCGGGCAGATCCTCGAGGCGGCGGCCAGGGTGGGGGAGGTCGCGACCGCCGACGTGCCACCGGCCGCCTCTGCCATCCCTCGGTCCAACGTCTTCCGCGACGACGAGCCGGAACCGTCCCTCCCCCTCGATGAGGCGCTTCGCAACGCGCCCGACCGCGCCGGCGACCGGTTCCGGGTGCCTCGGATCGCGGAGACCGGCTCGTGACCGAGCTCTGCGACTTGGCCGGGACCGAGCTCTCCTCGCGGCTCGCCGAGGGCGAGATCTCGGCCGGCGAGATCGTCGGGTCGTGCCTCGACAGGATCGAGGCCGTCGACGATCAGATCCACGCGTTCCTGACGCCGACGCCCGAGGTTGCCCGCGAGCGCGCGCAGGAGCTGGACGCCTACCTCACGACCGGCGCCCCCCAGTCCGGCGTGGCAGGGATCCCGGTGGCGCTCAAGGACGTCCTCACGACGAACGGCATACGCACCACCTGCGGATCCAGGATCCTGGAACGGTACGTCCCCCCGTACGACTGCACCGCATGGGCCCGACTGTCGGGCGCCGGCGGCGTGCTCGTCGGCAAGACCAATTGCGACGAGTTCGCGATGGGTTCCTCGAACGAGAACTCGGCGTTCGGGCCGGTCCGCAACCCCTGGGACACGGAGAGGGTTCCCGGCGGCTCCAGCGGCGGCTCCGCCGCCGCCGTCGCCGCCGGCGAGACGGTCTGGGCGCTCGGCACGGACACCGGCGGTTCGGTCCGCCAGCCGGCGTCGCTCTGCGGGATGGTGGGACTGAAGCCCACCTACGGTCTGATCAGCAGATACGGGTTGATCGCGTTCGCGTCGTCGCTCGACACCGTCGGCCTGCTCACGAGGAGCGTGCGCGACTCCGCAACCCTGTTGTCCGTGCTGGCGGGGCGTGACCATCGCGACGCGACGAGCCTCGATACGAAGCCCCGAGACTTCACGGAAGGGATCGACGGGGGGGTGGCGGGTCTTCGCGTGGGCATCATCTCGGGAACGTTCGGCGAAGGGGTCGAACCCGACGTGCGGGACGCCATCCGACTCGCGGTCGACGGCCTCGGCAAGCTGGGCGCCGACGTGGGGGAGGTCGCGCTGCCGCACGCGGAGTACGCGTTGTCAGCGTACTACCTGATCAATCCGTCCGAGGCATCGTCGAATCTCGCGCGCTACGACGGCGTGCGCTACGGCGCTCGCGCCGAGGGTGACCATACGGACTCGGTCGAGATGATGTTCGCCACGAGGGGCGCGAGCTTCGGTCCGGAGGTGAAGCGGCGGATCATGCTCGGGACGTACGCCCTGTCCGCGGGCTACTACGACGCCTACTACGGCCAGGCCCAGAAGGTCAGGACGCTGATCATCCGCGACTACGACCAGGCCTTCACGTCGTTCGATGTCCTGGTGGCGCCGACGTCGCCCACCACCGCGTTCCGGATCGGCGAGCGCGTCGACGATCCGCTGGCGATGTACCTGTCGGACGTCTTCACGATCCCGGCCAACCTGGCGGGCGTGCCGGCCATCACCGTCCCGTGCGGGCTCGATGCAGGCGGGCTCCCGATCGGATTGCAGATCACGGCGCCGATCCTTCGAGAGGACGCGCTGTTCAGGGCCGCCAACGCGCTCGAGTCAGAGCTCGGCCTCGATCTGCGGCCGGGGCTGCTCGCCGGGCTCTGAGGGCGCCCGCCCGGGTCGGGCGGTCACGATCAGCCCGACACCGACCAGCATCACCACGCCCGCCAGCACCGTGCGGGCCGTCAGGCGCTCGTCCAGCACCAGCGCCCCGAGGACGACCGCACCGACGGGCGTGACGTAGGCATACGTCGCAACCAGGCTGGTGCGGGCGTTCCGCAGCAGCCACAGGTAGGACGTGAACCCGATCCAGGAGCCGACCACGATCAGATAGGAAAGGGCGATCGCCGAAGCGCTCGAGAACCGCTCCGGGCGCACGGCGTTCCGCTGGTAGATCGACCCGGCCGCCCAACAGATCGCCGCCGCGATGCCCACGAGGACGCCGGCGAGATCGACGTCCTCGAACGTCACCGAGCCCGTGAGCAGCACGGCGGCCCCAGCGTGCCGAGGGCGAGCCCGACGGCGACGACGGGTCGCTGACGATGCCGGAAGAGCACACGATCGATCGCAGTCATCCACAGCGGCACCGTCGCGATCACGAGCCCCGCGAGGCCGCTCGGGATCGTCCGTTCCGCCCACACGATCCCCCCGTTCCCGGCGAACATGAGGAGCCCGCCGACCACAGCTGCACCCCGCCACTGAGCGGGGCCAGGCCGGTCGCCTCGCCGGTCTCCCAGGCGAACCGTGATCGCGTACAGCAGGCCGCCCGCGACCAGGAACCGGGTCGCCGTCGCCAGCAGCGGCGGCAGCGTCTCGTTGGTGACGGCGATCGCCAGGAACGTCGTGCTCCAGATCACGTAGACCGCTCCTAGCGCGGTCCAGATCTTCGACGGGGCTGCGTTCGGCATCGGCCGATCGTACGGGCCCGCGAGACCCCTTCGGTACGCTAGGCGCGATGGACGGGTGGGAGACCGTGATCGGGATCGAGTGTCACGTCGAGCTCGACACCGATACGAAGATGTTCTGCTCGTGCCGGAACGTATTCGGCGCCGAGCCGAACTCCTTCACCTGTCCCGTGTGCCTCGGCCACCCCGGGTCGCTCCCCGTTCCCAACCGCGAGGCAATCCGGCGCATCATCAAGATCGGCCTGGCGCTCGGCTGCGACATCGCTCCGCACTCCCTCTTCCACAGGAAGAACTACTTCTATCCCGACATGCCGAAGAACTACCAGATCAGCCAGTACGACCTGCCGATCTGCGTCGGCGGCCACCTGGACCTCGAGCTCCACGACGGTTCCGCGCGCCGCGTCGGGATCACGCGCGTGCACATGGAGGAGGACACGGGGAAGACCAGCCACGAGAGCGCGAGTGGACGCATCCATGAGGCAGAGAGCGCGCTCATCGACTACAACCGAGCCGGGGTCCCGCTCGTCGAGTGCGTGTCCGAGCCGGACATGCGCTCCGCCGAGGAGGCAGTGGTGTACTTGCGTGAGCTGCGCGCGACGCTTGAGGCGCTCGACGTCTCCGACGTTCGTATGGAAGAGGGGTCGCTTCGCTGCGACGCGAACATCAGCGTGCGGCGGGTCGGCACCGACGCCTACGGCACAAAGGTGGAGATCAAGAACATGAACTCCCTCAGATCGCTCGAGCGTGCGCTTCTGCACGAGACCGATCGTCAGACGGCGGCCCTTGAGGCCGGCGAGCAGGTGGTGCAGGAGACGCGCCACTGGAACGAGGACCTTGGCGCCACCGCGTCGATGAGATCCAAGGAGGAGGCCTTCGACTACCGGTATTTCCCCGAGCCCGACATCCCGGCCCTGGAGCCGGACGTCGCGTGGATCGAGGAGATCCGTGCGACCTTGCCGGAGCTGCCGCGGGGACGCCGGGCGCGCTACGTCGACACTCTCGGCCTCAGGTCCGAGGTCGCCCGAGTGCTGGTGGCCAACCGGTCCGCCGTCGAGCTCTTCGAGGCATCGGTGGCTCTCGGCGCGCCGCCTGACAAGGCCGCGAACTGGATCACGCAGGACCTGGCGGCTCTGATCAACGAGGCCGGCGACGGCGGCAAGGTGGCCGCCGAGCACGTGGTCGAGCTGCTCACGCTGTTGGACGACGGCACGATCTCTGGGCCGGGCGCGAAGCAGGCACTCGAGGAAGCGTTCCGGACCGGCGACCAGATCGCATCCATCGTGGATCGGCGAGGGCTCCGCCAGGTGTCCGACGAGGCCTCGCTCGGTGGTTTCGTCGACGAGATCATCGACGAGAATCCCGACGTGGTCGAGAAGTTCCGAGGGGGCAACCAGGGCGTCGTCGGCTTCCTCGTCGGCCAGGTGATGAAGCGCTCCGGCGGCGCCGCGAACCCGCAGCTCGTGCAGCAGCTCCTCCGCGCGCGCCTCGAGGGGTAGGCGCCGCGTCCGTGCAGGCGCCGTCGCACCGGCCGTCGCGCATCGCGTGGTGGCAACTCATCCTGCTGGGCATCGTGCGCGGTGCCCAGGGCCTGGTGCACCCGTTGCAGCGGATGTGGCGGTCGGGAAAGCCGCTCGAGACTTACGCGCTCTGCCACTTCTCGAGCGTTGCCGGGGACACGCTGCTGGCGATCTCGCTGGCGGACTCCGTCTTCTTCTCGCTCCCGGTGGGAGAGGCGAAGATCAGCGTGGTCTCGTACCTCGGCCTCACGATGGTGCCGCTGGCAGCCGCCGGACTGCCGCTCGTACCGCTGCTCGATCGCGCGGGACCTCGGCGAGCGATCTCGTTCTCGGCCGCCGCCGGGCGAGCGGTGTTGGCGCTTGCCCTCGCACCGAGGGTCGATGACGTCGCCCTGTTCCCCCTGGCGCTCTCGATCCTCGTGCTGTCGAAGGTACATGCCATCACGAAGAACGGTCTGACCATCGCCTACGCCGACCCGGAGCATGGCCTGATGCGTTCGAACGCCAGGCTAGGTCGCATCGCGGTATCGGGCGCGCTCGCCGCCGCACCGATCGGGTTCCTGTTCCTCTTCCTGTGGAGCGCCGCGGGACCGCTGAACCTGGCGTTCATCGTCTACGGCATCTCAGCGCTGCTCAACCTCCGGCTCCCCCATCCGAGGACGGCGGATCGACCTCGGCGTCAGGTCGGTCCGCGGGGCCGGATCCACGTGCTCACGGGTCCGGCGATCGGAGCCATCGGCATGCGCGCGTCCGGAGGATTCCTCCTGTTCCTGCTGGCGTTCGCGCTTCGCGCCGATGAGGCCCCCGCGTACTGGTTCGCGGTGCTCGCGGCTGCCGGGTTGGCCGGGGGGTTCGTCGCCGACCTCATGGCACCCCGGCTTCCTACGAGCGCCCGCGAAGAGGTCATCGTCATGGTGTGCGTGGTCGCGACAGGCGTGGGAGCGCTCGTCGCCTTCTATCTGTTCGTGCTTCCGCTGCTCGCGGTCTACGCGTTCGCCGCTGGAGCGGGCACGGAGTTCGCGAGGTTGTCGTTCCAAGGGCTCATGCAGCGACATGTTCCGGAGGGTGCGTTCGGACGCGTTTTCGTGCGTTACGAGGTCCTGTTCCAGCTGGGGTGGATCGGAGGTGCCTTCCTTCCCGCGATCCTCGAGATCGACTTCCGGGTCGGAATCCTGATGCTGGCGGGCTTCTACTTGGGGCTGTCGGCTTTCTTCGCATGGCGGAGTCGCACTGCGAGCGGCTCGGACCCGGAGACGCTCGACGCGTAAGCTTCCGGCCCGTAGCTGCCCCGGAATTTGGCAGCGGGCGAGGTCTGATCGAGGAGGTGCGATGGGCGAGTTCGTCACGGTCGGCCGAGCCGACGAGGTGGGCGATGGTGAGGCGGTTGCGTTCGCGGTGGGGGACGAGGAGGTCGCGGTCGCGAGGGTTGACGGAGACCTGTACGCGTTCAGCGACATCTGTACCCACCGTCATTGCAACCTCTCGGCCGGCGGCGAGATCGAGGGCACCACGATCCAGTGCGAGTGCCATGGAAGCATGTTCTCGATGGAGACCGGCGAGGTGCTGAATCCGCCCGCCTCGGAGCCGCTCGCCACGTTCGACGTGCGCGAGCTGGAGGGCGAGATCCAGGTGGCGGTCCCTGAGTGACGGATCAGCGAACGATCGTGGTCGTCGGAGCTTCTCTCGCGGGGGCGACCGCCGCGGCGACCCTCCGGGAAGAGGGCTTCGACGGGCGACTCGTCGTGATCGGAGCCGAGGAACTCGCACCCTACGAGCGACCCGGTCTCTCGAAGGGATATCTGCGGGGCGAGGAGTCGCTGGACGATCTCTTCGTCCGTACGCCGGACTGGTGGAAGGAGCACGACGTCGAGCTCCGAACCGGCATCCGTGCCGAGTCGCTGGATCCGCACTCGCGAACGGTTGCTCTCGCGGACCGCGAGTCGATCACCTTCGACGCGGCCTTGATCGCAACGGGGTCTCGGAACCGCCGGATCGACGCCCCCGGCGCCGACCTGGACGGCGTCCTCGACCTGCGGACCGTGGCCGATTGCGACAAGATCAAGGAAGCTGCGGCGGGCGGGGGTCCCGCCGTCCTGATCGGCATGGGGTTCATCGGAGCCGAGGTGGCGGCGTCGCTCCGTGCCCTCGGGGTCGACGTCACGGTGGTCGAGCCGTTCGAAGCGCCGATGCAGCGGGCGCTGGGCGCGGACGCGGGTGCCGCCGTGGCGGCCATCCACGCCGACCATGGTGTGCGGATGCGGTTCGCGGACTCCCTCGACCGGTTCGAGGGCGATGGTCGGTTGGAACGCGTCGTCACGAAGCTGGGGGACGAGCTCGACGCCGCGTTCTCGGTCGTGGGCGTGGGCGTGCAGCCGAACGTGGAGATCTGGCCGGGTGAGCCGGCCCCCGACGGTGGGATCCCGGTCGGACCGACGCTCGAGACGGAGGTGCCGAGGGTGTTCGCGGCCGGCGATGTGGCGAGCCACGAGCATCCGCTGTTCGGCCGCATGCGCGTCGAGCACTTCGACAACGCGATCAAGATGGGGGAGGCAGCGGCGCGCAACATGCTGGGCGCCGGCGCGGTCTTCGACGATCCTCACTGGTTCTGGTCGGATCAGTACGACATGCAGATCCAGATGGTCGGTCGTGCGCCGGAAGACGGGCAGACGGTCCTGCGCGGGTCGCACGAAGATCGATCGTTCTGCACGTTCTCCCTGGACTCCGATGGCGTGCTGCGGGCGGCCACGTCGGTGGCGTGGCCGCGTGATGTCCGCCGCGCGATCAAGCTCGTTCGGGCCGGGGTCCGGCCCGACCCCGCAGCCCTCGCGGATCCCGACGTAGACCTCCGCACGTTGCTGCCGAAGGACGCCTGATCCGCATCGGGAGGAACCTCCGGGTCCGAGTTCTCGTACGTCCGGACATGGGTCTCCACCGGTCTGGCATTGAACGGGTTCTCCTCGTTCTGGGGCTGCTGTTCGCCACGTCGTGCACCGGCCGGGAAGCGGATCACGCCAGGCCATCAGAGCGGCCGATCGATCCTCGGCTCCGCGGATCGATCCTCGTCGCCGGGGGCTTCAGTCCCGGTGCGCCGCAGGGTGGACTGGAGGTGATCAACGTGGAGACGGACGTCGCCAGCCTGGTCCAGGTCCCATCCACGCACTTCATCTTTTTCGGAGCCCTCCGGAACGACGGCTCCATCCTCGGCGTCGTTCAAGACGGGCGGGGCAGGATCCGCGCCTACGCCATGAGCGTCGAGGAACCGGCGCGGCCGTTGAGCCCCCCCCTCCCAACCGAGGGGTTCGAGTTCTCGTTCGATCTCGCGGTGGCCGGAGACGTCCTGCTGGTGGCGGACTGCGACGGAGGAGCGGACAGCTACACACTCGACCTCGAACGTCCCTCAGCCTGGCGACCCGTCAGGGCCTCGTGTCTCGCAACCTTGTCGCCGGACGGTCAGAGGATCGCAGCGTCCCCGGATGGCCAAACCATCGTCACGAGCCCTGCGGACCGGCGGGGTCCCGCGGAGCGCGTGCTCGATCTCGCCGGCCTGGACGGTCTCCCGCCGGGCGTCGCCGACGATCCCGAGATCGTGGGGAGCCTAGCGTGGAGCGACGCCGGGCTCGCTGCGGTGATCGCCGGGGGATCGAGGCTGGCGGTCGCGGTCGTCGTGCCCGAAGGAACCATCACGATCGTCGACATCGGCGACTCGTCGGCGGGTTTCCGAACGTCGCTGGCATGGGAGCCGGAGGGAGCGGTACTCGCAGTGGCCAGCGAAACGCACACGGAGTCCGTCGTCCGATCGCTCGACCTCTCGTCGGGAGTCGGATCGGTGCTCGGGTTGAGCGATGAGCCGATCTCCGACCTCGTGTGGTCACCATCGGGCGACGTCCTGCTCGCCGCGACGGTCTTCAGCTGGGTGTACGTGGATCCCGGGGGGGTGTGGCTCCGGAAGGTGCCCGTCAACCGGGGTCGGGGTACGCCGGTGGGGTGGTCGAGCTGAGATTGCCGCTCGGCGACCTCACGCGACTCTTCCGGTTCCCCGGCTTGCTCCAGGCGCTGCTGGGCGCGGCCATGATCCTCGGACTCGTGAGCGCCGCGAGCCCGCTGTTCCTGAGCTCGACGGCGAGCGCGACGCTGCACCGCTTGGCGGCCGAGGGCGCGGAGGAGCTCACTCCGGCCGTGCACCTGGTCGTCGACAGCTCCGTGTCGGCAGACGTGATCGGCTATCGGAGCGATCTTCTCGCGCGCGAGCTCGAAGGGCTCGCAGGTGAACCGATCGTCACCGCGCGCGGCGATACGGTCACGTTGCGATTCAAGCGTGAGGACGAGGTGGTCCGCATCGTCTCCCGGACCGACGCGCTC
>Ga0299913_10003214_pt1 | contig 13283 bp, 13 predicted proteins | sample RVTome_9_FD_201360 | JGI IMG/M metagenome (GOLD analysis project Ga0299913, IMG submission 201360) | Soil microbial communities from uranium-contaminated site in the Upper Colorado River Basin, Wyoming, United States - RVT155D38 (version 2) ... | reverse complement strand
AGGCGAGGTAGCCGACGGCGCCCGCGAACAGCGGCGGCAGGCCTTCGAGCTGCGGCGCGCGCAGTTCGCGCAGCAGCACGTCGAGCGTGTGCAGCGGATCGCCGCCGCGCGCGGCCTCGACCGCCGCCGCCGGCGCCGGACCGTCCAGGCGTACCTCGCCGCCGCGCGACGTCAGCCGCAGCAGCGGGCGCAGCCCGATGAACGAGTAGCGGCCCCAGTGCTCGCCGTGCTCGACCGATTCCAGCAGGAAGCTCGGGCCGGGCTCGCGGCGCAGGCGGTCGTACACCCCGAGCGGGGTGGACAGATCCGCGAGGACCTCCCGCCACACCGGCACGACCGCGTGCGTCTCCGCCAAACGCAGGAACTCGTCACGGCCCGGCCGGTACAGGCCCTCCACGTCAGTCTCCTTCGACCGCATTGAAGAAGCAGGAGCGTGCGCCGGTGTGGCAGGCCACACCGGGCCCGCCGTCGGCGCCGCGCTGGTCGACGCGGACCAGCAGCACGTCGCCGTCGCAGTCGGCGCGCAGGTCGATCACCTTCTGCACGTTGCCGCTGGTCGCGCCCTTGTGCCACGCCTCCTGGCGGCTGCGCGACCAGAACACCGTCTCCCTCAGGCGCAGCGTCTCGCGCAGGGTGTCCGCGTTCATCCACGCGAGCATGAGCACCTCGCCCGTGTCGTGCTGCTGCACGACAGCGGGAATCAGCCCGCGCTCGTCCCAGCGCAGCACGCTGAGGCTGGTGCTGCCGAGCGCGTCGAGGTCGGCGTCATTCATCGGGCCAGCCTAACCGGCAGCCCCGCGGCCGCCATGGCGGCCTTGACCTCGCCGATGCGCAGCTCGCCGAAGTGGAAGATCGACGCGGCGAGCACCGCGGAGGCATGCCCCTTGGTGACCGCCTCCACGATGTGCTGGACGTTGCCGGCTCCGCCCGAGGCGATCACCGGGACGTTCACGGCCTGCGCCACGGCCGCAAGCAGGTCGGTGTCGAAGCCCGCCTTGGTGCCGTCGCGATCCATCGAGGTCAGCAGGATCTCGCCCGCGCCGCGCCGCTCGCACTCCGCCGCCCAGTCGACGACCCGCCGTTCGGTGCGCGTGCGCCCGCCGTGCACGAACACCTCCGCCGTCTCGGGCGCGCCGTCCCCGCGGCGAGCGTCGATCGCGGCGACGACGCACTGCGTGCCGAACGCGTCGGCCACCTCGCTCAGCAGCTCCGGCCGATCGACGGCGGCGGTGTTGAGGCTGACCTTGTCCGCACCCGCGCGCAGCAGCCTGCGGGCGTCGGCCGCGCTGCGCACGCCGCCGCCGACCGTCAGCGGGATGAACACCTGCTCGGCGGTGGCGCGCACCACGTCGTAGATGGTCTCGCGGTTGTCCGAGGACGCGGTGATGTCCAGGAAGACGAGTTCGTCGGCGCCCTCGGCGTCGTACAGGCGCGCGAGTTCCACCGGGTCGCCCGCGTCGCGCAGGTCCACGAACTGCACGCCCTTGACCACGCGCCCGGCGTTCACGTCCAGGCACGGGATCACGCGCGTCGACAGCGTCATGACCGAGTCGCCTCGAGCGCCTCAGGCAGGGTGAACCGACCCGCGTACAGCGCCTTGCCGACGATCGCACCGTCCACACGGTCGTGCGCCGCGGCGAGCGTCCGCAGGTCGTCCAGCGACGAGACGCCGCCGCTGGCGGTCACGCGCGCGCTCGTGCCCTCGGCCACCTCGCGCAGGCGCTCCACGTTGGGACCCGTGAGCATGCCGTCGCGGCTGATGTCGGTGAAGACGAAGCGCACGACGCCCATCATCGAGAAGCGGTGCAGCGCGTCGAACAGGTCGCCGCCCTCGGTGGTCCAGCCACGTGCCTTCAGCATCGTGCCCTCGGCGTCCAGTCCCACTGCGACCTTGTCGCCGTACTCGGCCACGGCCGCCGCCACGAAACTCGGCTCCTCCAGCGCCATGGTGCCGATCACGACGCGGCTTGCGCCGTAGGAGATCGAGTCGTGCAAGTCCGCCATCGAGCGGATGCCACCCGACGCCTGCACGGGGATGCCCGTGGCCTTCACGATGTCGGCGATCAGCGGCCGGTTGCGCGGCTCGCCGCGGAACGCCGCGTCGAGGTCAACGACGTGCAGCCATTCCGCGCCCTGTTCGGCGAAGCGCACCGCCGCCTGCACGGGGTCGTCGTCGTACACCGTCTCGGCGTCCTCGCGGCCCTGCACGAGGCGAACGGCCCGGCCATCCTTGATGTCGACCGCGGGATACAGCGTGAAGCTCATGATCCGTTCCTGATCTCTGCGACGAAGTTCTCCAGCAGCGCCCGGCCCACGTCGGCCGACTTCTCGGGGTGGAACTGTGTACCGACCACGCTGCCCACGCGCACCACGCACGGGAAGCCGGGGCCGTAGTCGGCGCGCGCGACCACGTGCGCCTCGTCGGCGGGATCGGCGTAGTACGAGTGCACGAAGTAGGCCTGCTCCCCGTCCACGCCGTCGAGGATCGGGTCGGCGCGCACGGCCTCGACGGTGTTCCAGCCCATGTGCGGCACGACGACGTCGCCGGGCAGCCGGCGGACGCGGCCCGGCAGCAGGCCGAGTCCCTCGGTATCGGGATCTTCGTCGCTGCCCTGGTACAGGATCTGCATGCCCACGCAGATGCCGAGCAGGGGCTTGCTCGCGGCGGCCCACTCCCGCACGAATCGCTCGAACCCGGCCGCGCGGAACTGCCGCGTGCACTGCCCGAAGTGCCCCACGCCGGGCACGACCACGGCGTCGGCCCCCGCGGCATCGGCCAGGTCGGCGGTCACGAAGGCGTCGGCCCCCGCGCGAGCGAGGGACTTCTCGGCGGAGCGCAGGTTGCCGGCCTCGTAGTCCAGGACGGCCACGCGCGGAGCGGCGGTCATCCCCCCAGGGTGCCCTTCGTGGACGGGATCGCCGCGCCCGTGACGCGCACGGCACGGCGCAGCGCCACCGCAACCGCCTTGAACACGGCCTCCTGGATGTGGTGGCTGCCGTCGCCGGACAGCTTCTGCACGTGCAGCGTGATGCCGGCGTTCGCGACCAGTGCCTCGAAGAAGTGCTTGGTGAGCGTGGTCTCGTAGGTGCCGACGAGCTCCACGGGGGTGTCCGCCTCGTAGACCAGGTACGGGCGGCCGGACAGGTCGATCGCCACGCGCACGAGCGCCTCGTCGATCGGCACGGTCGCGTCACCGAAGCGCTCGACCCCGGCCTTGTCGCCCAGCGCCTCGAACAGCGCCTGGCCCAGCGCGATGCCGGTGTCCTCGACGGTGTGGTGGGCGTCGATGTGCAGGTCGCCGTTGGTCTGCACGACCAGGTCCAGACGGCCGTGACGGCCGAGCTGGTCGAGCATGTGGTCGAAGAACGGCACGCCGGTGGACACCTCGGTCGTGCCGTCGCCGTCGAGGTCGACGCGCACCTCGACGCGCGTCTCCTTGGTCTCACGGACCACCGATGCACTACGGCTCATGCCAGCGACTCCTTGAGAGCGGTCAGGAAGCGGTCATTCTCCTCGGGCGTGCCGACGGTGACGCGCAGGCAGCCCCGCAGGCGCGGCTTGGACGAGAAGTCGCGGATCAGCACGCCGCGCTCCAGCAGCGCGTCGAACAGCGCGCCGCCCTCCATCGCCGTGCGGAACAGCAGGAAGTTCGCGGCGCTGGGCCACACCGTCACGCCCGGCATTGCGGCGAGCTCGGCGTGCAGGCGGTCGCGCTCGGCGCTCAGTACCGCGATGTGCGCAGTGACCTCGTCGGCGCGTTCCAGCGCGGTCAGGCCCGCGGCCTGCGTGAGCGCATCGAGGTGATAGGGCAGGCGCACCTTGCGCAGGTCGTCGATCACCCACTCGTGCGCGAGTAGGTAGCCCAGGCGCAGCCCGGCCAGGCGCCACGCCTTGGAGAACGTGCGCGTGACGACCACGCGCGGCAGCTCGTCGAGCACGGTGGTCGCCGAGACCCCCCCGAATTCCACATAGGCCTCGTCGACGATCACGAGCGCCCGGCTGCCGTCGTGCAGCGCGCGCACCACGTCCAGGCCCACCGGCATGCCGGTCGGGTTGTTGGGACTCGTGACGATGACGATGTCCGGGTCGTGCGTCGCGACCGCGTCCAGCGCGATCTGTGCGGTCAACTCGAAGCCGTCGCCAAGATCGGCCTCGACGCTCGGTGTCAGCGCGATCTGCGCGTACAGCGGGTAGGGCGAGTAGCCGGGCCGGAACAGCAGCAGCGTGCGGCCGGGTCCGCCGTACGCCTGGAATAGCTGCATCAGGATCTCGTTCGAGCCGTTCGCCGCCCAGACACGCTCCGGCGGCAGGCCGAAGCGTGCGCCCAGCGCGGTCCGCAGCGCCGTCGCGCGCCGGTCCGGGTAGCGGTGCAGCTCCAAGCCCTCGACCCGTTCGGCGACGCGCTTCATGAACTCCGCGGGCGGCGGGAACGGCGTCTCGTTCGTGTTCAGGCGCACCGGCACGTCGAGCTGCGGCGCGCCGTACGGCTCCACGTCGGCGAGGTCCGCGCGCACGGGCACGCGATCTGGAGCGCGTTCTGGGCTCACGGCCGCTCCAGGCGGATCCGCACCGCGCGGGCGTGCGCGGGCAGATCCTCGGCGGCCGCCAGCGCATCGACGGTGGACGCGAGGTCGGCCAGGGACGCCTCGTCGTATTGGACCCAGTTCACCGGCACGTAGAAGTCGTCGGTGCGCAGGCCGCCGGTGAAGCGCGCGGTGCCCCCGGTGGGCAGCGTGTGGTTGGGGCCCGCCGCGTAGTCGCCCAGCGCGACGGGCGTGCTGCCGCCCACGAAGATCGCCCCGGCGGCACGTACCTTCTCGGCCACACCCACCGAGTCGGCGGTCTGGACCTCCAGGTGCTCGGCGGCAAAGGCATTCGCGACCTCGACCGCGTGGTCGAGGTCGTCCACGAGTACCACGGCGCCCTGGCCGTCCAGCGCCTGGCGGACACGCTCGGCGTGCTTGGCCGCGCGCACCTCGTCCGTCAGCGCGGCCTCGACCGCCGCCAGCAATTCCTCGGACGGGGTGATGAGGATGCAGCCCGCCATGGGGTCGTGCTCGGCCTGCGCGACGAGATCGGCGGCGACGAACCGGGGGTCGGCGGTGTCGTCGGCGATGATCGCCACCTCGGTCGCGCCCGCCTTCGCGTCGATCCCGCACACGCCCTCGGCGGCCACGATCTGCTTGGCCTCGGCCACATACATGTTGCCGGGACCCACGACCTTGTCGCAGCGCGGCACGGTCTCGGTCCCGTACGCCATCGCGCCGACGGCCTGCGCGCCGCCCACACGGAAGATGCGGTTTGCCCCAGCGAGAGCGGCGGCCGCCAGGATCGTGCGGTTCACCTGCCCGTCCGCGCCCGGCGGCGTGCACAGCACGACCTCACCGACGCCGGCCACCCGCGCGGGCAGCACGGTCATCAGCACGGTCGAGGGGTAGGCGGCGCGGCCGCCCGGCACGTACACGCCCACGCGCCGTAACGGGTGGTGGCGCACGCCGAGCACGGCGCCGTTGCGGCGCTCGAGCCAGTCGCGCGGCTTGGCCTGCTCGTGGAACCAGCGCACCTGCCCGGCGGCCCGCTCCAGCGCGGCGCGCAGCGGCGCGTCGAGCGCGTCGAGCGCGGCGCCGGCCTCGTCGAGGCCGATCTCCAGCGCGTCGTCGCCGGCGGCGGGATCCCAGCCGTCGAGCTGCTTCGCCCAGCGGCGCAGAGCGGCATCGCCGTCGGCGCGCACGTCGTCCAGGATCGTGCGCGCGGCGTCACGAGCGGCCGCCACCTTCTCGGCCGCGGCCCGCGGCAGCTTGTCGCGTGGGTCAGTGCGGTCGCCGCGAAGGTCGACGACCCGGAGATTGCCGGAACTCATGGCAAGACTGTAGCGACTGCCCCTTCACCGGGGCGAAGCCCCGGTGCGCGCGTACCCTGGCCAGGATGGAATTGCCGCTGTTCCCCCTCCATGTCGTCCTGTTCCCAGGGCGCACCCTGCCACTGCACGTGTTCGAGCCCCGCTACCGGCGGATGCTCGAGGATCTCACCGCCGACGGCGCCGACGGGCGCTTCGGGGTGGTAGCGATCCGCCAGGGCCGTGAAGCCGGGGGCGGCGCGCTGTTGCACCCTGTCGGCACCGTCGCGCGGCTGACGGACGTGCGCGGCCTCCCCGACGGCCGGGCCGACATCACCAGCCGCGGCGAGCAGCGGTTCCGCATCACCGGGCTGATGGACAGCAGGCCCTACCCGTGCGCGCAGGTCGAACTGCTCGACGACCAGGCGCCCGGGCCGCGCGCGCCGGAGCTGAGCGCCGCCGTCCGCCGCGATCTCGCGCCGTATCTGTGTGCCCTCGGCGCGCCGCCGGAACTCATGGCCCGACTGCCCCATGATCCTGTGGAGCTTGCCTACCTGGCCGCCGCGAGCCTGCAGACCGAGATTCCCGAACAGCAGCGCCTGCTCGAACTGGATCGCGTCGAGGAACGGCTGGAGGCGACGCTGCGGATGCTGCGCCGCGAACAGGGCATCGCGCGCCACATCGGCACGGTCGGTTCGCTGCGGCCCGCCGGGCCGGGCGGGCCGCAGCTCAACTGACGCGCCCGGCTAGTCCACGATCAGCGCCGTCACCATCCCGAACATGCCGTCCGCCGCCTCCGCGTGGTTCAGGATGTGGCAGTGGTACGCCCAGGCGCCCGGCTCGGTCGCGTCGATCTCCACGTCGATGCGCTCACCCGGGCCGACCAGGACCGTGTCGGCGAGGTACGGCCGTTCGAGCGGGTACCCGTCGCGCGCGACCACACGCTGCGGCATGCCGTGCAGGTGCATCGGGTGGATCATCAGCCCTTCATTCATGTACCGGACCCGCACCTTCTGACCGAGTTTCGCCGCGATCGGCTGCGTCGCCGGGAAGCCTTTGCCGTTCAGCGTGAAGCCCAGTGGGCCGTCATTGAGCACCATCACCTGGTCGACGTCGGCCTTCGCCTCTCCCGGCTCGTGGACGATGAACGCACCCAGTAGGCCCATGGGCACCTGCTTCGCGGCGTCGAAGTGCGAGTGGTACATGTGCGAGCCGCCGTTGCGCACGGTGAACTCGTAGGTGAAGTCCTCACCGGGCATGACGGGGTCCTGGGTCAGGCCCGGCACGCCGTCCATCGCGTTCGGCACCAATAGCCCGTGGTAGTGGATGGCGGTGGGCGCGTCGTCGAGGCGATTGCGCAGGACCACACGCACCTTGTCGCCGAGATCCACCTCGATGCGCGGCCCCGGGATCTGGCCGTTGAACGCGTACCCGGCCTTGACCGTCCCCGGCTCGGTCTCCCAGTCGATCTCGTCCGCGGTGAGCTCGAACACCTTGGTGCCGTCGGCGGCGATCACCGGCTCCATGAGCACGTTGCCGGTGCCTTTGGTCTTCGCGGGGAACGCCTTCACCCCGGCGATGTGCATCCGCGCCATCTCCGCGGCGCTCATGGCGGTGGCCTTGGGCTGCGCCGCCGCATCGTCCTCGCCGACCACGAGCGTGCCGGTCATGCCCGCCGCCTCGTGCCCCTCGATCGTGCACAGCAGCGCGTAGCTGCCGGCCTCCAGTGCGGGAATCTTCAACTCGCCGGTCCCTCCCGCGTCCACGTCCTCGCTGGTCGCCACGTCGCGGACGCTGAGGTTGTGCGCCAGCGCGCCAGCGTTCGTGATCGCCACCGTGACCGCGGTGTGCTCCGGCACGTGGATCTCGGCCGGCGCGATGGTGAACTCCTCGAGGGTGACCGCAGGGGCCGGGGCTTTGTCCCCGGCGTCGTCCCCGCCGCCACTGGTGCAACCGGCCGCCAGCGCCAGCAGGGCGGCGAGCGCCGCTGCGATCCGATGCGTGCGCTTTGCCATGAGAGACCTCCCAAGCTCCGACGGCGCGCCGTGCGCCGTCACGATCCCACGATGGCGAGCCGCCCACGGTGCCGGCAGGGGCGAACGGCCCCGCCGAAGCCGCGGGCAGGCCTGGAGGCTGCGGGACTCATGGACCGTCTAGATTGCGCCCATGAGCGCGTTGGCACTGCTTGCCGTCATCCCCCCGCCGCCCGGAGACCGCCTGGAAGCCGGGCCACTGACGGTGCACTACTACGGCATCGCGATCGCGCTCGGGGCGCTGGTCGGTGTCACGCTGCTGCGCCGCCGCTACGCGGCTCGCGGCGGGGACCCGGACCTCGCCGACCGCACCGCGGTGTGGGGCGTGGCCGTAGGCCTGCTCGGCGCCCGGCTCGCGTACGTCTCGACGCACCTGGCGCGCTTCGTCGACCGCCCGCTGGCGGTCATCGCCATCTGGGAGGGCGGACTCGCGTTCTTCGGCGGGCTCACCTTCGGCATCGCGATGGTGCTGTGGTACCTGCGGCGCAACGACGGCTCGGTGGCCGACTGGCTCGACGCGGCGGCGCCCGCGCTGCCGCTGGCGCAGGCCATCGGCCGCTGGGGCAACTACTTCAACGAGGAGCTGTACGGCACGCCGTCGGGCCTGCCGTGGGCCCTGCGCGTGACGCACGAACCGCACACGGTGCACCCGACGTTCCTGTACGAGTCACTGCTGAACCTCGTTCTTGCGAGCCTCATCCTGCTGAGCGACCGCACGCGCGACCTGCGGCGCGGTTCGCTGCCGTTCTTGTACCTGGCCGGCTACGGCGTCATCCGCTTCGGCATGGAGCTGCTGCGCACCGACACGGACTGGCGCCTGCTGGGAATCTCGCGCAATGGCTACGTCGCGCTTGCCGTCGTGCTCATCGGCGTCGTCGGCGGCATCCGCTGGCAGCGGCGCCCCGACGACGGCGGCGGAGCGGCCGCGGCCGAAGCCGGTGAATCGGTCCCTCCGGCCGGCTAGACGGGATGCGCAAAAAGAACCATCGGTGCTTGCCCTTTCTGCCCAATTCGTCCACTCTGTGACTGCCTTCGCCTTCCGGCGCGGGCACGTTGCACATAGCCGACGAGGGAGTACGGCTTTTGCGCCGAATCCGAGTCCGCGCGTTCTGCGCGAGCGTCGTTGCCTTGCTGGTGATTCCGGTCGCCGTCACCGCCGCTCCCCTGGAGGAGGCGGCACTCACGACGCCACCCGTCATCTGCCCGGACACCGCGGTCGTCGACGCCCGGGATCTCCCGCGCTACGTGCCCGCATCCCAGTGCGACCTGTCGGGGCGCGTGATCGTCGACGGCGCCGTCCGGCTGATCGTCCCCCCCGCCGGCCAGGCGGTCATGGGCGAGGCCATGCTGACCGACGGCGACACGGAGCTGTTCGAGCTGCGCACGGCGCCGGACGGCGCGGTGATCCTGCGCTACGTGGGTGACGAGCGCGCACACGGCGCCTCCACCGCGGGCGGCGGCGGCGGCTCGAGCGGCGCATGCCACGACGAGGAATACAGCGTCACCGGCTACCGCGACACCGGTGACCACGTCTGGCACTACCGGGCCGCCACCACCCCGCGAGGACTGTCCATCGGCGCGGTGGCGCAGGATCTCGTGAACGGGTTCAACGCCGTCACCGCGTCGATGAACGACTGCGGCCTGTCCGACGACGTCGACGCCACCCAGCAGTACGGCGGCAACACCGACAGCGGCAGCGGCATCGACCACCAAGGCACGTGCCCGGCGGCCGGCGACCAGCGCTACGTCGCGGACTTCGGCAACCTGCCCGCGAGCATGCTGGCCCGCACCTGCTGGCGCGGCGTGCGGACGGCTGACGGCTGGTGGGAGATCACCGAGGCCGACACCAAGATCCGCTCGGCCGCGGCGCTGTTCACAGGGACCGTCCCGCCGTCGTGCAGCGGCTCGCGCTTCAGCATCGCCGCGATCATGGCGCACGAGGTCGGCCACGCGTTCGGCATGGGCCACGTCGACGAGAAGGACCATGGCGACCTGACCATGTCCCAGGTCACGCCCGCATGCTCGACGGCCCCGTACAGCCTCGGGCTCGGCGACGTGCGCGGCCTCGGCCTGCTGTACTAGCGCTTCAACGCCCCATCACGTGGGCATCGACCCACCGTTCCAGCCCCGGCGCCCACAGCAGCAGCAACACGCCCGCGCTGCCCAGGACATGGATCAGGACGTTGAATCCCGGCGTGACCTCTCCAGCATGATCCGCCGCGACCCAGTAGGGAACCAGCGTGAGGATGCCGAGCAGAGCCGAACCCACGGCCGCCGCCTCCCACCAGCCGGCACGTGCGAACAAGCCCCAGGTCGCAAGGCTGAAGCCGGCCACGGTCGCCAGCGACAGCATGCGAGTCGCCGACCACCACGCCCCCGATGTGGCCAGGCCCTTTGATGCGAACTCCGGGGTGAGCCACACGAAGGTCGTGCCGAACAGGAACAGTGCGACCCCACCCATATTGCGGATCGTGAACATCAGGATCACCTCCTGTGGTTCACGTTGGCACGCCGGCCCGCCGAGCACGACGGCCGCCCTGCCTGGCGAAGCCGGGCCGTTCGACCCGCTGTCAGCCGACGCTGACGCCCACGGCCGCGCCGACCCCGTAGGTCACCGCGGCGGCGAATCCGCCCACGAGCACCATGCGCAGGGCGCTCCACCAGCCGGATCGTCCCGTGAACAGCGAGATCCCGGCGCCGACGCCCCCGAGCGCGAGAGCGCTCAGCACGGCCGAAGCCGGCAGCGCGCGCTCCGCGGCGAGCAACAGGAACGGCAGCAGCGGCACCGCCGCCCCCAGGGCGAACGCCACGAACGACGAGGTGGCGGCGATCCACGGGGAGCCGAGATCCTCCGGCGCCAGCCCGAGCTCCTCGCGGGCCATCGTGTCCAGGGCGGCCTCGGGGTCGCGCATCAGGTGTGCCGCGAGCTCCGCGGCCTGCTCCGGGGGCACGCCCTTGGCGCGGTAGATCAACTCGAGCTCGTGGCGCTCCTCCTCGGGGAACTCGCCGAGTTCCATCCGCTCGACAGCGATCTCGTTCTCGAACAACTCCCGCTGCGACTGCACGCTGATCCACTCGCCGGCTGCCATCGAGCCCGCGCCGGCGACCAGTCCCGCCACGCCCGCGAGCACCACCGTGGACGCATCGCTCGTGCCGCCGGCCACACCCATGATCAACGCAAGGTTCGACACAAGGCCGTCGTTGACACCGAACACGCCGGCGCGCAGCGACCCCCCGGAGGTCCTGCGATGCCGTCCCTCGTACACCGCGAGCCCGGCGCCCGCCGAGTCGCCGGCCATCGCGGCCAGGGTCTGGCCGTGGCCGGTCTCCTCGTCCGCCATCTGGGCGGGGGCTTCGGGGATGTCGCGGTAGCGGCCGCTGTCGGCAGCCTCCGCCTTGATGATCGTGGGCAGGACGCGGTCGACTCCGAAGCGGCGCGCCGAGATGTACAGCATGCGCGTGCGCAGCGGCCGACGTCCCAGCGTCGGCGTCCTCCCGGCGGCCTCGAGCAGGCGCCCCCAGTGCGCCGCGTGCTGTTCCTCGACCTCCGCCAGCTCGCCGAACACCGTGCGCCGGTCCCCCTCGCTCAGCGCAGCGAGCTCGCGGTACAGCGCCGCGGCGTGCTGCTCGTCGCGCCACAGCCGCAGGTACAGCTCGACTCGCTTGCGATCAGGGCGTGCAGCGTCGGCGGCGGGGCTGGGTTCCATTCAGCAGACGCTAGCGGACCGCGTCGGGGCCCAGGAGCTGCTTGAGCTCGGCGTACAGCCCCGAGTCGCGCCGGACACACAGCCCGTCCGGCAGGCGGAGCGTCTTTCCGTCGCTCTTGCCGGCGCGCACCCGCAGGTGCACCGGCACGACGCCGGGATGATCGGCAAGGATCTCCTTGAGGCGGAACACCACCTCGGGGGTGCACTGCCGGGCGGCGACCTCCAGGACGACCGGAGCGCCAGTGGCATCGGACACGTCCGGCGCGGTGACCTCGCTCGCGATGATCTTGGGCGTGTCGCCGTTGTCCAAGCGGCCCTTGACGCACAGGATCGCGTCCTCGTCGAGCAGCTCTGCCGAGGCCGCGTACACCGCCGGGAAGAAGATCACCTCGATCGCGCCTTGCAGGTCCTCGATCGCGCCGGTGACATACGGCTCGCCGCGCTTGGTGAACTTCTTCTGCAGGCCGGTCAGGATCCCCGCGACCGCCACCATGCCCGCCGGCTGCTGTTCCTGCAGCTGGGCGATCGACGCGCTCGAAAGGTCCGCGAGCAGCCGCTCCAGACCGAACAGCGGATGGTCGGACACGTACAGGCCCAGCATCTCGCGTTCCGCCGCGAGCTTCTCCTTGCGGTCGTACTCGACGTCGGGGATGGGCGCGTCGTGGGCCACCGCGTCGTCGCCTTGCGCGGCCTCGCCGAACAGCGAGTACTGCCCCTCGCTCTCGGCACGCTTGGTCGCCAGGTGCTGTTCCACGATCGGCTCGAACACGCGGAGCAGGCCCAGCCGCGGGTGGCCGAGCGACTCGAACGCCCCCGCCTTGATCAGCGACTCGATGGTGCGCTTGTTCAGCACGCCGGGATCGACCTTGCGACAGAAGTCGTGGAAGTCACCGAACGCGCCCTGTTCGGTGCGCGCCGCCACGATCTGCTCGACGACGTTCTCGCCGACGTTGCGCACCGCCGACAGGCCGAAGCGGATCTGCATCGCGCCGCTGGAGCGGTCCGGCGCGAAGTCCATCTCGGAAGCGTTCACGTCGGGCTGGAGCACCGTGATGCCCATGCCCCGGCACGTCGCCAGGTACATCGGCAGGCGGTCCTTGTTGTTCTTCACCGAGGTCAGCAGCGCGGCCATGTACTCGACCGGGTGGTTCGCCTTGAGCCAGGCCGTCTGGTAGCTGACCAGGCCGTAGCCGGCGGAGTGCGACTTGTTGAAGGCGTAGTCGGCGAAGCCTTCGATCAGGTCCCACAGTTCCTTGCCGAATCCGGGGTCGTAGCCGTGCGCCTCGCAGCCGTCGAGGAACTTCGACTTCTGCGCGTCCATCTCGGACTGCTTCTTCTTGCCGATGGCGCGCCGCAGCATGTCGGCCTCGCCGAGCGTAAAGCCGGCGACCACCTTGGCGATCTCGAGCACCTGCTCCTGGTACACGAGGATGCCGTAGGTGGAGTCCAGGATCGGCACGAGGTCGGGGTGCAGGTACTCGACCTTGGCCTGACCGTTCTTGCGCTTGGCGTAGTCGGTGTGCAGGCCCGCCGACATCGGTCCCGGGCGGTACAGCGCCAGCAGGGCGACGATGTCGTCGAAACGGTCGGGCTTGAGCTGTTTGCACAGCGACTTCATGCCGGCCGAGTCGAGCTGGAACACGCCGTCGGTGTCACCCTCGGCGAGCATCGCGAACGTGGCCGCGTCGTCCAACGGGAGGTCCTCG
>Ga0299913_10003213_pt1 | contig 13285 bp, 7 predicted proteins | sample RVTome_9_FD_201360 | JGI IMG/M metagenome (GOLD analysis project Ga0299913, IMG submission 201360) | Soil microbial communities from uranium-contaminated site in the Upper Colorado River Basin, Wyoming, United States - RVT155D38 (version 2) ... | reverse complement strand
GCGCGGCCTCGATCGCGAGATCCTGGCGAGAGGGTACGGCGAGGAGAACGGCGTGACGCGCAGCTACCAGGCCCATTCGCCGGTGCTCGGGCTCGTGTTGCCGTCCAACTCGCCGGGCGTGCACAGCCTGTGGATGCCGATCATCCCGCTGCAGGTGGGACTGGTCCTCAAGCCGGGCCCGCAGGAGCCGTGGACCCCTTATCGGATGTCGCAGGCCTTCTTTGAAGCGGGTATCCCGAGGGAGGCGATCGCGCTCTATCCGGGTGGCGCCGAGGTCGGGGCCGCGGTGCTGGCGCATTGCCCGCGCAACCTGATCTTCGGCGGCACGCCGACGGTCGAACGCTACAAAGGCCATCCAGGCGTACAGGTGCACGGGCCGGGCTTCAGCAAGATCCTGATCGGCGACGACATGGCAGACGAGTGGGAGAAGTATCTCGACCTGATGGTCGAGAGCGTCGCCATCAACAGCGGTCGAGGCTGCATCAACTGCTCCGGCATCTGGACACCGCGCCACGGCAGGGCAATCGCGGCGGCGCTCGCAGAACGACTCGCCGCGATCACGCCCAAGGCGTCCGACGATCCCGAGGCCCGGCTGGCCGCTTTCACGGTCCCGGGTCAGGCGGCGGGGATTTGTGCCGACATCGACGCCGCGCTCGGCGAGGCCAGCGTCGAGGACATGAGCGCTCCGCATCAGCCCGGCGGCCGGCTGGTCAGTCTCGAACGCTGCGATTACCTGCTGCCGACGATCGTGTTCTGTCGTTCGGCGGACGCCGCGATGGCCAGGAAGGAATATATGTTCCCGTTTGCGACTGTCGTCGAATGCCCGCAGGCCGAGATGCTGGACGGCATTGGTTCAACACTCGTTGCCACGGGCCTCACGAACGACCCGCCGTTCCGTCGTGCGCTGCTGGATGCTGAGCACATCGACCGGCTCAATCTTGGTCCCATCCCCACGACCAGACTCAACTGGTTCCAGCCGCACGAAGGCAACATCGTCGATTTCCTGTATCGCGCGCGCGCGTTTCAGATGGCGTAGCACTCGTCTCGGACCGTGACAGGTAGCGAAGCTTCGCCTCAAGCTGCCGAGCGGCCGCACATGCGAATCTTCGCTGCGGTGAGACAGGATTCAAATGCGAAGAGGAGGTGATCGGCGGGAACGCTCCGCGGTCCGACCAACCCTGACCTCGTGATCGTCGGGGGGATCGATCTGTGGCGCAGCACGGATGCCGGCGACCATCTCGTCGACACGAGCACGTGGTGGGACAGCCGCTCCGCGCATGCCGACACGTCTTCCTCAACATCCACCGGAACACCGATGGCGCAACGACGGACGACCTGAACGGGGACCGCTACATCACCGGGCAGTTCTGGAATACCGTGACAAGACGATGCGAACAATGCGCAGGCAGCCAACACACCCACGAGTGGCCCCAGCTGGTCGAGGATCAAGCCCCCGTCGAACGGGCGCATCAGCGCCATCGCGATCGCACCAGGTGAGTCGGACACGGTCTGGGTCGGATACGACAACGGCGAGATCAGCAGGTCGCAGAACGCGACCGCCGCGAACCCGACCTGGACGCGCGTGGACGGACCCGGACCGAATCAGCTTCGGGCCAACCGTTTCTGTCATCAAATCCTCGTCTCGCCACATGATCCGACCACGGTGCTGATCGCGTTCGGAGGGTTCACGGCCGGGAATCTCTGGCGGACAGACGATGGCGGCGCGACATGGGCCGAGATCGCAGGTCATCTGCCGCGCGCGCCCGTCCGCGCGGTGGCTGTGCATCCGACCCAGGCGGACTGGTTCTACATCGGAACCGAGGTTGGCGTGTTCGCCAGCGAGGATCGAGGCGCGACCTGGTCGCCTACCAACGAGGGGCCGGCGAATGTCTCGGTCGACGACCTGTTCTGGCTCGGCGAACGGCTCGTCTGCGTGACGCACGGCCGCGGACTGTTCGAGATCGACTTGTCGTAAACAGTACGGCGCCGATCAACAACACCGTCACGAGATCACAATTCCGAAAGGGTTCGTCCCCGGTAACAGCGGCGGCTCGGAACTCCAGTACTCGACCGAGGCCGGCGTTGGCGTTCCAGGCGACGACTCGCCAGCTCGACCGGGCTGTCGTCGCAGCTCCGCGCCGATTTTCCCGGCAATCATCGGCGGTTGCCGTCGAAGACCCTGTTGAGGTGGAAGCGGCCATCGCCGCGCATTCCGGACTGGTGTGGGTTTGCCGATTTGCCCGTTACTTTACCGTTTAAGTCGGATATACATCCCCGCCTGCCGTTAGTACAACTCGACACCTCGGGCCGCGGTTACTGGTACCGATCCCCAGTACGCGAGACGGCGGCGGGCCACTTCCGCTGCCACCCGTCATCCGGTTGCCTGGAGGAGTTGCACCATGGTCTCGAGCTGTCCGGTTCGCCATTCGCCGCAGCGCGCGCTCGGCATCGCGCTGCTCGTTGTGCTCGTAGCCGCCGCGCCGGCGGCCGCACAGGAGACGGGGACGATCACCGGAACGGTGATCGACCCCTCAATGCAGGTCATTCCCGGCGCCACGGTCACCCTCACGAACGAGCGTTCCGGGGACATCCGGAACACCGTCACCGACGGCCGCGGCGAGTTCACGTTCCAGGCGGTGCCGCCCGCCACCTACACCGTCACCGTCGCGCTGACCGGCTTCCGCACGGTCGAGCGCCGCGGCACCGTGCTGAACGCGAGCTCTCGCCTGGGTCTCGGCCGCATCTCGCTGGCGGTCGGCTCCCTCAGCGAGGTCATCACGGTCGAAGCCACCGGCTCGCGCGTCGAGACGACCAACAGCGATTACTCCGGTCTGCTGACGTCCACGCAGATCGCGCAGGTGCAGACGAAGGGACGCGACGTCATGTCGCTGCTGCGTCTGCTTCCGGGGGTCCGGTACGAGGACGACATCGAAGCGATGGGTGAAAGCTTCGGGTCACAGGTGCCGCACGTCGCCGGACAACGCCGCCACTGGAACCAGATCACCGTCGATGGCCTGAACGGCAACGAACTGAGCGGCACCAACCGCTTCGCATCCGCGACCAACATCGATGCGATCGCCGAAGTGAAGGTGCTCCACGGCAGCTACAAGGCGGAGTACGGCAGGAGCGGCGGCGGCAACATCCAGATCGTCACCAAGAGCGGCGGCAACCGCTACGCCGGCAGCATGTACTACTTCGCACGCCGCGACAAGTGGAACGAGAACAGCTGGGAAAACCTGCAGGCCAGCCAGCCGAAGCCGAAGTACAACTACGACACCTTCGGCGCGAACGTCGGCGGCCCCGCCAGGTTCTCGGACAATCTCTTCTTCTTCTATTCGGTCGAGAAGTGGCGCAGCCAGCAGCCCGGCTCTCTGCGCCGGTTCCTTCTGCCCACGGAGCTGGAGCGCCGGGGTGATTTCTCCGAGACGCTGGATACCAACGGCAAGCTGATCGTCATCAGGGATCCGCTCACCGGCCAGCCATTTCCCGGCAACGTGATTCCGTCCGGGCGCATCGATCCGAACGGCCAGGCGCTGCTGCAGATGTTCCCGCAGCCCAACCAGCTGGACCGCGCGTTCACGGGCGGTTCGTACAACTTCGTGCGCCAGGAGACGCCCGACAAACCGCGCCTGAACCACGTGGCGACCGTCGACTGGCGGCTGTCGTCGAACGACAACCTCCGCTTCTCGTTCAACAGCTTCGACTCGCTCCAGCAGGGATCGGAGATTACCGCCGGGCCGTCGCGATGGGGATTTTTCGACGCCACGTACGACTTCGGCAACAAGTTCGTCACCGCCAGGCATACGCGGACCTTCTCGCAGAATCTCGTCCACGAGCTCGTCGGGGGCGTGCGGCGTCAGACCGAAGGGTTCGGGTGGGTTTCGGACGCCGACCTTGCGCGCATTCAACGGACCAACGCCGGCTTCAACGTCGGCCAGTTCAACCCGGCGCTGAACCCGCTCGGTATCCTGCCCGAGATACGGATCAACGGCACTAGCCGACAGAGCAGCGCCATGTTCGGCTTCGATACGCGTATTGGAGAGGTTGCCTCCGACTGGATCGCGACCGCGAGCGAGACGCTGACCTGGATCAGGGGCACCCACACGTTCAAGGGGGGCGGCTACTTCGAGTACATGCGCAACCACGAGGCGCGCGGCGGTATCTGGAACGGCCGGTTCGACTTCCGCCGCAACACGAGCAACCCCCTCGACACCAACAACGGCTTCTCCAATACGCTGCTCGGCGTCTTCAGAGAGTACACAGAGGTCGACAACTACCGCTCCACCCGCAATCGCCGCATGCAGGGCGAGTGGTTCGTGCAGGACACGTGGAGGCCGCAGGACCGCCTCACGCTCGATTACGGCATGCGCTTCCTCTGGTTCACGCCGTACTGGCAGGCGAACGAGCGTACGGCTGCATTCGTGCCCGCGCGGTGGGATCCCGCGAACGCGCCGCGCCTGTATGAGCCCGCCAGGATCAGCGGCAAAAACGTCGCGCTCGACCCTGTGACGGGTGAGACGCGGGATCAGGTGTACATCGGCACCTTCGTTCCCGGCACCGGCGATCCGGCAAACGGCATGGTGTCGGCGAGCGATCCGACCTACCCGCGAGGCTTCCGCGATGCGGTCGCGCCGCAGCTCGAGCCGCGGCTCGGCCTGGCGTACGATCTTTTCGGAACCGGCAAGACGAGACTGCACGCCAGCGCAGGCCACTTCCACAATGCCGTCCTCGGTGGTGGATCCCAGGGCAACCTGCAGGGACCTCCGAATTTCAACGAGTTCACCCTTTATAACAACACGCTGGCGACCTTCCTCGAGGGAGGCGCCGCGGTCACGCAGCGGCCGGTGTCGGTCCGCGGGCTCGAGCGCGACGCCAAGACTCCCAGTGCGACGAGGTGGACGGCCGGCGTTCAGCAGGATATCGGCTGGGCGACCATCGTCGGCGCCAGCTACGTCGGCTCCGTCAACCGTCACCTCTACATGGAGCGGAACATCAACGAGATCCCGCCCGGAGCGAGATTCGTGGATCTCCACCCGGAGAACCTGGATCCGCGGAACAACCGTGCAAAGGCGAATGAGTTCCTCCGGCCCTACCGGGGGTTCCAGGACATCGTCATCGGCGAGAACTGGGGCAAGGGAACCTATCACTCCCTGCAGCTCGAGGCGGCGCGGCGGTACATCAAAGGGCTGCAGTTCAGCGCCGCCTACACGTATGCGCGCGCGTACGGCTATGGCGATGAGGACGGCGCCAGGGTGTCGATCTATCGTCCGCTCGAGGATTACTGGGCGCCCTTGAGCAGCAACCAGACGCACAACCTGGTCGTCAGCTACACCTTCGATCTGCCGAACGTGAGCCGCGTCTGGAACAACCATGTCGCGCGCGTGCTGCTTGACGGCTGGATGATCTCCGGCGAGAACGCCTGGGTCACGGGCGATTGGGACGACGTGGACATGTCCACCGTCGACGGGTTCGATTTCACCGGCGGGCAGGAAGGGGCACGCCCGGTGCTGGTGGGCGAACCGGAGCTCTCGCGCGGAGACCGCGACGCCGAGACAGGCTGGCTGAGCGCTGCGGCATTCGCACGTCCGTCGGGCCGCGGTGACTTCGGCGACTCGCCGCGCGTTGTCTTCAGGCAGCCTGGAGTCAACAACTGGAACCTCGCCGTGTTCAAGACCTTCGCGATGGGCGGCCCCAGGTCCTTCCAGCTGCGCGCGGAAGCGTACAACGTCCTCAACACCGTGCAGTTCAGCGAGGTGAACAATGATCTGCGGTTCGACGCCGAGGGCAACCAGGTGAATTCGAAGTTCGGCACGGCGATCGAATCACGCAAACCTCGGGTAATGCAGGTCTCGCTCAGGTTTACGTTCTAGCAGGCCGCTGAAAAATGACGGCCCTGAATGGAGAATGGAAGATGGTAAATGGAAAAGGCCACTGAACACTGCGGTTTTCCATCTTCCATTTGCCATTTACCATGGCAGGATGCGTTTTTCAGCATCCTGCTGGCGAGTAACGGCGCAAAGAGTAGACAGGCAGGCGCCGGCGTTATGCTGAGGGCGTGACACGACTCGTCGTCCTGTTCCTCTTCGCAACCGTCGTCGCCCTGTCCGGCGAAGGCCAGTCGAAGTGGGTGTACTTCGGCGCCGGGCAGCGGCTCCACTACGGCGCCGACGCGCGCGGCGACCGGATCATGGACTTCTCCCACGCGGGGTACAAAGGGGGCGGCGTCAGCCTGCCACGCGTGCGCGTCGCGCGCGAAGTCCGGCCCGCCCCCGGCGACAACACGGGTCACCTCCAGGCGGCGATTGACGCCGTTGTCGGGCTGCCCCTGAACCAGGATGGATTCCGCGGCGCGGTCGTCCTCGGGCCTGGCACGTACGAAGTCGGCGACACGCTGAAGATCGGTGCGAGCGGCGTCGTGCTGCGCGGCAGCGGGTCAGGCCAGGACGGCACGGTCATCCGCGTGACAGGAGCACCGCATCGGTTGCTCGAGATCAGTGGCAACGGTTCATGGGAGCCCCGGGGGAAAGCGGCCGCGATCACCACCTCCTATGTCGCCTCGGGCGCCGATTCGTTCGAAGTGGATTCGGTGACCGGTTTCAAGCCCGGCGACCGGATCCTCGTTCAGCGTCCCGTAACCGAGGCCTGGGTGCGTTTCATGGAGATGGACAGGCTCGTTCGCGATGGCAAGCCGCAAAGGTGGATCAAGCCGGGTGTCGTCCACAGCGCGGATCGCGGCATCAAGTCGATCTCCGGTAAGCGTGTCACGCTCGACGTTCCGCTGTCCGATTCGTACGACGCGAAGCACCTCAACCCGCCCGGCGCCTCCATCGTCGCGTACGGCTTCCCGGGCCGTATCGAGCAGGTCGGTCTTGAATCGATGCGAGTGATCGTCCCGGCGCAGGACGTGCCAATCACGAAGGGACAGTACACGCTCCTGCGAATGAACGCGGTCAGCGACGGTTGGGTGCGTGATGTTACGGTCGAGGACACACAGAATACGATCACCATCGGACACAGCGTCAGAAGAGTCACGCTGGAGAATGTGCACGTGCGCCACGCACTGCCGTTCAGCGGTGCGGCATCGCCGGCCGATTTCGCGATTTCCGGAACGCAGATCCTCGTTCATCGCTCCAGTGTCAGCGGCAAACGCGTGTGGCCCGTCGTCACGCAGGCGGGCGTGACCGGCCCGAACGTGATTCTGCACTTCAAGGCGGACGAAGCGGGCGTTGCGCCACATCAACGATGGGCGACAGGGCTGCTCGTAGACAGCAGCGAGTTCACCAACGGAACCGACAGGCGCCCGGGGCTTGCGTTCTCGAACCGCGAGCATGCCGGATCGGGTCATGGATGGAGCGCAGGCTGGTCTGTCGCGTGGAACGTGAAAACCGACGTGCTTGTCGTTCAACAGCCACCCGGCGCGAAGAACTGGTGCATCGGCTGCACGGGTCGCCACGCCACGATCCTCTGGCACGGGGGTCCGATTGCTGTACCCGAGATTCCATCAGAGACTTTTGAATCGCCTGGCGTTCCAGTCACCCCGGCCAGCCTCTACCTGGCGCAACTGCGCGAGCGGCTCGGGGCTGCGGGGGTGAAGAGCATCGGATACTGAGTCAAGCTAGAATGCCCTGACGGCTGCCGCGAGTTTGCGGACCTCCACGGCATCCTCTTCGCGAAGCCGCGCGAGCGGCGGCCGAACCGCGCCACCGGCCAGTCCCATCACCGTCATGAGCTCCTTCATGACCGTCACTTCGTACCCACGCCGCTTCCCGCGAAGCACGTACAGCGGCACGACGATCTGCTCCATCAAACGCGAAAGCGTCGCGGTGTCGCCGGCCGACGCCAGGTCGTGCAGCTGCACAGCCAGGCCAGGAGCGACGTTGACGATGCTCGACGTGAAGGCGCGGACGCCGAGCGAATAATAGGCCGGCACCATGTCGTCTCCGGCGCCGCCGATCCAGCAGAGCCGATCGCCGACGCGCGACATCAGTATCTGCAGCCGGCGGATGTCTCCCTGACCATCCTTCCACGCAACGAGCGTCGGAATCGTCGCCAGCCGTTCGACCAGCGCGGCACCGGGGTGAAACCAGTCGCGGCTGTAGATCAGCAGGCCGAGCGGCGTCGCATCCGCGATCGCGCGATAGTACTCGAACAGACCGTCTTCCTCCGCGCCCGGGTAATAGGGCGGGAACGCCAGAATGCCGGACGCGCCGGCCGTCTCCGCCTGCTTCGCGAGCTGCGCGCCGAGCGCGGTGTTGTACCCGACCCCCGCAATGACGGGCAGGCGGCCGGCCGCTTCTTCGACAGCGATGCGTACGACCTCGAGATGCTCGGCCGGCGTCAGCGAATACAGTTCGCCGGTACCGCCGGCAGCGACAACGGCGGCAAGCGGATGCTTCAGCATCATGCGTAGATTGCCGCGCAATCCGTCGAGGTCGAGCAACAGGTCCGCGCGAAACGGCGTGACCGGAAATCCGATTGCGCCGCGCAGTTTCGATCGAAGCACGTCAGGCCGCATTACCATCTCGGCACCACCCGTCGCCAGTCGCGATCCACATGCTTGCGCATTTCCTCCGCGTCGTCCCGCTTCCGAAACGGAATTGATGCGTAACGCTCCCGTCCTCGGGCGAGCCGGTCGTAATCCAGATCGACGCCGAGGCCGGGGCGATCGGGAATCCGGACCGCGCCGTTCGTGAACGGCACGCGTCCGCCCTGAACGACTTCATCTCGATCTGTCTGCCAGGGATAGTGCGTGTCGCAGGCGTAGCTCAAATACGGAGCGGCGGCCGCGGCGTGCGCCATTGCCATGAGCGACACACCCAGGTGGCTGTTCGAATGCATCGACAGGCCGAGACGGAACGTGTGGCAGAGACGTGAGAGGTGCTGTACCTGACGGATGCCTCCCCAGTAGTGCGGATCGCACAGCACAATCTGCACGGCGTCCTGCTTCAGTGCCTCCGGAATGTCTGAAAACGATGTGATGGCGACGTTGCTCGCAAGCGGCGTCGCGATGCCGGCGTCGAGCAGACCGCGCCGGACGGCTGCCATGCCGTCGAGACCCGGCGCCGGATCCTCGAGGTACCCTTCGCCACTCAACTCTTCGGCGAGCTCGCGGCCGACGCGAATCGACGTCTCGACGCTCCAGGCGCAGTTCGGGTCGATGCGCAAGGGGACAGTCGGTCCAAACGCGCCGCGCAGCTGTCGAATCGTCTCGATCTCGACGTCCGGATCCAGCACGCCCGCCTTCAGCTTGAGCGACTGAAAGCCGTAGGTGCCGACCATCTGCCTGGCTTGACGCACCATCGCTTCAGGCGTGAGGCATTCGCCGTACTCGTCCGGCTCAGCGCCGCCGCCACCGCCGGCGTGCTTGTAGAACAGATACGCGGAAAACGGCACGGCATCGCGGACGCGTCCGCCGAGCAGATCGCAGACCGGCTGCCCGACCGTCCGTCCGATCAGATCCAGGCACGCGATCTCGATGGCGGAGAACAGGCGCGCGGTCGCGTCGTGCGGGTTCTCGCCAGGGACGAGATGCGTCTGGGAGCGGTCGCCAGCGGCCCCGTCGACCATCGAGAGCAGCGATCCGCATAGACGATACGGGTTCGCGCCGATGATCCGTGGGCGGAGCGCCTCGAACATCGCGGCATTGGCATCGCCGCCGTGCGCCTCGCTGATGCCGATGATGCCGTCGTCGCCTTCGAGCTCGAGGATGGTGCGCAGGGCGAACGGCGCGTGCAGGCCGTATGAGCTGCGAAGCGGCGGATCCGACATGGCGATGGAGTGGATGCGATAGCCGGCGATGCGCATGGGATCGTTGCCAACCGTAGGGGCGGTTCGCGAACCGCCCCTACTTTAGCGCTAAAGTTCGTGATACGGTGCGCAGTTCTGGGAGGAGGGCACGTGACGCCAGACACCGACCCGCTCGCGCGCCAGACGATCAGCCGCGTCGTCGGCCGCCTGATTCCCTTCATCTTCATCTGCTACGTGGTCGCATACATCGACCGCGTCAACATCGGGTTCGCCGCCAAGGAACTGCAGAGCGACCTGGGGTTCAGCGCCGTCGTCTTCGGGTTCGGCAGTGGGCTGTTCTTCCTCGGATACTGCCTCTTCGAGATCCCCAGCAACCTGATTCTCGAGCGCGTCGGCGCGCGGATGTGGATCGCCCGCATCATGATCGTCTGGGGCCTCGTCTCGATGGGCATGACGTTCATCAGCGGGACGGCAAGCTTCTACACGATGCGCGTCCTGCTCGGCATCGCCGAAGCGGGGTTCTTTCCCGGCATCGTTCTGTATCTGACGTATTGGATCCCCGCGCACGAGCGCGCGCGCACCGGCGCGCTGTTCATGATGGCCACGCCGATCGCGATGATCGTCGGCGCCCCGGTGTCGGGAATGTTGCTGGCGCTCGACGGCCGCCTCGGACTGCAGGGCTGGCAGTGGCTGTTCCTGGTCGAAGGCCTGCCTGCCGTCGTCCTCGGTCTCGTGGCGCTGAACTACCTCACCGATCGACCCGAGCAGGCGCAGTGGCTGACGACCGAGCAGCGCGAGTGGCTGAGCACGACAATGAAGCGGGAGCGCGCTGGGCGGGCGGCGCACCATCAGGGCTCGGAGCTTCGAATGCTCCTCTCCGGCAAGGTCTGGCTGCTGGCGCTCATCTACTTTCTCAACAACATCGTCACGTACGGTGTATTCATGTGGCTGCCGAGCATCCTTCGTGAAGTATCCGGATACGAAGGGTGGAAGCTCAGCATGATTACAACGATCCCGTTCGTCGCGGCGCTCATCGGCATGGTGCTGGTCGGGCGCCATTCGGATCGCACCGGAGATCGCAAATGGCACGTGGCGGCCTGCGCGGTCACGGCCGCGGTCGGGCTCGTCCTCGCCGCGACGTTCCTGGAGTACAGCCTGCCGCTCGTTGTCTTCAGCTTCATGCTCTCGCAGGCGGGGCAGCGGGCCATCATGGGCGTGTTCTGGGCGATCCCGCCGATCTTCCTCGGCGGCTTCGCTGCCGCCGCCGGCATCGCCATGATCAACTCACTCGGAAACCTGGGAGGGTTCTTCGGACCGACGGCAATCGGATGGCTGAGGGCCTTCAGCGGTGATTACCGGTCGGGTCTGCTGGCGCTGGCGGGCGTGCTGGTGGTACAGGCGACGCTCGTCGCGTCGCTGCGGCTGCCATCGGCGCGGCCGGCGCTGCAGCCGGCGAAGGGCGGGAGCGTGGCATGACTTGTGGCCTTCTCCTGTAAGCGCGCCGCGGGCTGTGCCCGAGCTGCGGCGGGCGGCGCATGACCGAACGGGCGGCGCCTCTGACCTGGCACGACAGAGCCTAGACACCGCTTCCGGTTCGGCGGTGCGCGGGAGGTGCGCCCTGCGACCGGCCACCGCCGTGGTTGGCCCTTCTTCTGCTCAACGCTCCCCGATAACGGGCCAGGATCGACGTCCTTACTCAACCTCACGGGTCTTTCCTTCGAAGAGGCACGGCCCGATCGACTCCGGCAGCTGGTCGACGACATCGACGTCGATTTCATCGGCCGCGACCCCTTCGTCCGGAATATTCCGCAACGGGGTGGCAATTTCCCCCGATCCCCTGAACCTCTCTGATTCTCAACCCGCACAATCGCCCCACTTTCTGTCTGCTCCGCAGCCGCACCGCCCGGCACTCCACATGCTTCGCCTCATCGGACGTCGCGAGGGCGATGAATTCCTTCGAACCTGAAAGCCAGGGCGCGCCGGCGGTCGTGTCGACTGCGTCGCTCCCTGGACTTGTGCCGAGAGGACATCATGAAAATTCATGAGACGAGCGACCCGGTGGTCAGCCGGGCCACGGATCCGACTGCGTCGGACGGATACCTGAACCATCCCTGGAGCCGGCGCTCATTCCTTGCCGGCACCGCGGTCACCCTGGCAGGCCTGGCGGTGAGGCCGCTGGCAGCGCTCTCGGACCCGCAGGGTGTGGCCAACGGCCATGGCCGGCACATGCTCTATCCGCTCCAGCTGCCCGGCGAGACGACCGCTGATCTGCGCGAGTTGACCTGCGCACCCGCGATGGTCGACCTGGGCGACGGCAGGCTGCGCAGCGTCCTGGCCTACAACGGCCAGTTCCCGGGGCCGACCTGGATTGCGCAACGTGGCGACTGGATCACCGTCAGGCTGCTCAACGGCCTCGACGAGCAGACGATCACGCACTGGCATGGCCTGATGGTCAATTATCAGAACGATGGCGGACCGCACCTCGCCGTCCCCCCCGGGCAGTTCTACGACTACAACTTCCAGGTCAGCCAGCGTGCGAGCCTGAACTTCTACCATCCGCATCCGCACATGCGGACCGGCCGGCAGGTGTGCCTCGGACTGGCCGGAGCATTCGTCATTCGGGACGCGGAAGAAGAGGCGCTGGGGCTGCCGTCCGGCCCCTACGAGGTCCCGCTCGTCATCCGCGACGTGAGTTTCGACAACAAGGGAAACCTGACCTACAACCCGACGACATCCGGCTTCAAAGGCAAGTTCCCGCTCGTCAATGGAACGCTCCAGCCCAGGCTGGACGTCGATCGCGGCGTCTACCGATTCCGAATCCTCAACGGCGCCAACGCCCGGGTATTCAACCTGGCGCTCGGCAACGGCGCCCCGTTTACGGTGATCGGCAACGATGGCGGACTGCTGCGATCGCCGGGCACCGCGGCGTCGATTCGGCTGGGGATGGGAGAGCGGCTCGACGTCCTGATCGACTTCAGCGGGGTCACCGCCGGACAGACGGTGACACTGCGCTGCCTGTTGGCGAAGTGGAACCTGGTCACCTTCGTCGGAACCGGCAGGCCGGGCCTGGCGTACGCGCCTCCCCCGATGCTTTCGGTCATCGCGCCGTTGACCGGACCGGCGCAACCGACCCGTACCTTCTCGTTCGACGGGATGAGCCGCATCAACGGGCAGCAGTACGACATGCATCGCGTGGATTTCCGCGTACCGTTCGGCGTGACCGAGCGCTGGCGATTCAAGACCGGCGGCAATGCGCCGCACCCGGTGCACGTGCACGGGGCGTCGTTCCAGGTGGTCTCGCGAACCGGCGGCCGCGGCAGGACCTTCCCCTGGGAAGGCGGCTGGAAGGACACCGTGCTGCTGAACGACAAGGAGACGGTCGACGTACTGATCCGCTTCGACCAGCACCACGGCGAGTACGATGGCCAGTACGTGATCCACTGTCACCAGCTGGAGCACGAAGACATGGGGATGATGAGCAACTTCGTGGTCGAGTGAGCGGCTTGCCGGTGGTTCTCCGGTTCGAGGACGCTGCTGG
>Ga0299913_10003212_pt1 | contig 13289 bp, 15 predicted proteins | sample RVTome_9_FD_201360 | JGI IMG/M metagenome (GOLD analysis project Ga0299913, IMG submission 201360) | Soil microbial communities from uranium-contaminated site in the Upper Colorado River Basin, Wyoming, United States - RVT155D38 (version 2) ... | reverse complement strand
AAGCCGGTGACGTCGCGCCCGTCCAGCACCACCGAGCCGGCGTCCGGTCGCACATGGCCGGTCACCAGGTTGAAGAACGTCGTCTTGCCGGCGCCGTTGGGGCCGATGATGGCGGCGATCTGTCCGCGATCGACCCGCAGGCTGACGCCGCCCACGGCCAGGAAGCCGCCGAAGCTCTTGCGCACGTCGCGCACGTCAAGCATGCCGGGCCCGGCCGACGCGCCGGGCGGCGGCCTGGACAGCGCCGGCCAGCCCGCCGGGAAAGACGAAGAGGAGGATCACCAGGATCGTGCCGAGCACGAAGGGCCAGTACTGCGTGTGGGCCACGATCTGCTGGTTGAGCAGGATCAGGACCATGGCCCCGATGGCCGGGCCGTAGAACGTCCCCATGCCGCCCAGCAGCGTCATGATCAGCACCTCGGCGGACTTGGTCCAGTAGGCGAAATCGGGGAAGACCCCCCGGTTGAAGATGCCGAACAGGCCGCCGGCCAGGCCGGCGAACGCCCCGGCGAGCACGAAGGCGGCCAGCTCGTAACGCCGCACGTTGACCCCGATGAACTCCGCGCGCTCGGCGTTCTCCCGGATCGTCGCCAGCATGCGGCCGAAGGGCGAGCCCACGATCCGGCGCATCACCCACAGGCAGAGCGCGACCATGATGAGCGTCAGGAAGTAGAAGTACTCGGCGGTCCGCCAGCCACCGACCAGCGGCATCTGCAGCTCCGCGATCCAGTCGAAGCTGGGGTAGGGGATCTCCGGCATGCCCTGCTCGCCCCCGGTCACCTCGTTCCACTGGAAACAGATCGCCCACACGATCTGGGCGAACGCCAGCGTGAGCATCGCGAAGTAGATCCGCGTGAGCCGCACGCAGAAGAAACCGAAGACCAGGGCGACGCCGCCGGCCAGCACGCCGGCAGCCGGGAAGGCCAGCCCGAACGGCACGCCGAGCTGCTTCATGAGCAGGCCGGTGGTGTAGGCCCCGATGCCGAAGTAGGCGGCGTGGCCGAACGACACCAGGCCGGTGACGCCCACCAGCAGATTGAGGCTGGTGGCGAACAGGGCCCAGATCACGATGTCGTTGGCCAGGAACGTGTAGAACCGCGAGCCGACCGCCGGCACGCAGAAGGCCAGGACGACGACGAGGAGCCCCCACGGCAGCCGGGCCAGTCGCGCCGTCACTTGAGCGGCCGCCCGAGCAGCCCCCAGGGCCGGACGATCAGCACGCCGGCCATGAGGGCGAAGACGGCGAAGATGGAGAAGCGAGGGAAGAACAGGATGCCGAACGACAGCACCTGGCCGTAGATGAGCGCGCCCAGGAACGTCCCCCAGAACGAGCCGAGACCGCCGATGACCACCACGACGAAGGCCTCCACGATGATCTCGGTGTCCATGCCCGGTGTCGTCGCGCGCATCGGGCTGATGAGCGCGCCCCCGAGGCCGCCCAGGAAGGAGGCGATCACGAACACCCAGGTGTAGAGGGCATCGACGTTGACGCCGAGGGCGCCCAGCGTCTCCCGGTCGAGCGCCGCGGCCCGGACGAACCGGCCGACCCGGGTCCGCTGGAGCACGAACCAGACGGTCAGCGCGATGGCCGGCCCCAGCAGCAGGATGAAGAGATTGTAGTGGGGGATGGTAGCCCCGAACAGCGACAGCGCGCCGGTCAGCTCGGGCGGCCGGCTCACCGACTTCTGCTGGGTGCCCCAGATCATCCGGGTGACGTCGCTGAGGATCAGCACCAGCGCGTAGGTGAACAGGAGCTGGTAGAGCTCCTCCTTGCCGTAGAGGTGGCGGAAGAGGAGGCGCTCGACGAGGCCGCCGAGCAGCGCGACCGTGGCGGCGGCGGCCAGGGCGGCCAGCCAGAAGCGGCCGCCGCCGACGCCGGTCCACTGCACGAACTGGAAGGCCGCGTAGGCGCCGAGCATGTAGAAGCTGCCGTGGGCGAAGTTCAGCACGCGCAGGACGCCGAAGATCAGCGACAGCCCCGAGGCGATGAGGAAGAGGAACATCGCGGTCGTGAGGCCGCTGACCGACTGCGCGAAGACGAACGACGGATCAGGCACGAGGGGAGGACGGAGGACGGTTGGCGAGCGGCACACGCGCCCGGGTCGGACGGTGCCGTGACGCCACGCGAGCCGGGGGGGCGATTGGGGGGGGCGTCTCGCCCCCCCCAATGTTCATAATCAAGGGCGTCGTCGAACCTCCCTCTAATCCATGAACTTCGTGGGATCGACGTACGTCACGGGCTTCATGATCGCGAACGGATACTTGGGATCCATCACGGTCTTGCCGTAGAGCTGGCCGCGGTTGGCCTGGTGGTCCTTGGCGCGGATCGTCTGCGGCCCGATGGGGGTCTCGACGGTGAGGCCGAGCAGTGCCTTGGCGACCTTGTCGGAGTCGGTGCTGTTCGCCTTCTTGATGGCCTCGACCAGGAACTGCATTCCCGTGTAGCCCTGGATCGCCCACGAGGAGGGATACTCGTCCTTGAGGTACTTCGACAGCCGCGCCACGTAGTCCTTGTGGGCGGCGGTCTCGCTCCAGTAGAAGGCGTCGTACGAGTTGCCCCAGATGCCGACCGGGTAGTCCTTGCCCATCGACTTCGTCGTCTCCGGCGAGCCCGCCTCGCCGACGCCGATGAAATTGTACTTGACCGCGTCGAACATGCCGAGCGCCCGGCCCTGCTTGGAGTAGGTGACGAAGAAGCCGCCCCAGATGGACGAGAAGATCGCCTCGGGCTTCTTGGCCATCTGGGCATTGATGAACGGGTTGTAGTCCTGCTCGCCCAGCTTGGGCCACTGCTGGTCGACGATCTGCACGCTCGGCTTGATCTTCTTCAGGTGCTCGACGAACGCCCGCGTCACGTCCTGCCCGTAGGCATAGTCGAACGACATCGTGGCCACCCGCGTCACCGGCCACTTCGCCACGATCTCGGCGGCGCTGCGCCCCTCCATCGTGGTGTTGGCGGAGATCCGGAAGACGTAGGGGTGCAGCTTGTCGGGCGCGGTGAGCTGGTCGGTCTTGGGGATCGGCGCGATGAAGACGACCTGGTTCTCCTTGGCCACCACGGAGACGGCGGGACCCTCGGCCGAGGTCAGAGTGCCGACCAGGAAGTCGACGTTGTCCTTGAGGATCAGCTCGCGCGCCTGGCGCACGGCCTCGTTGGCGTCTGCCCTGGAGTCGCGGGTGATCAGCTCGAGCTTGCGGCCGAGCACGCCCCCCTTGGCGTTGACCTCGTCGACGAACATCTGGGCGCCCTTGGCGGCCGGCTCGCCGAACAGCGCGGGCGGGCCGGACAGCGGCATGGGCATGCCGACCTTGATGGGTTTCTGGGCGTCGGCGGCCATCGGCGCGGCCAGGGCCGCGGCCGCGAGCAGGACTAGCAGGGTGCGACGATGCATGACGACCTCCTTGTCGGTCGGCGTCTCAGAACGCCGGCAGGCCGGGGACGGGGCGGCGCACCCGGTACAGCGACGTCGAGGCGGTGATGAACAGCGAGCGATAGTCCTCGTCTCCCCACGCGAAGTTCGCCGTGTACTCGGGAACGGCCAGCACCTCCAGCAGGTTCGCGTCGGGATCGAACACGTGGATGCCGCCCGGCCCGCAGCAGTAGACGTTGCCGGCCGCGTCGAGCTTCATGCCATCCGGCGCCCCCGGCGCCTCGCCCCTCGTCTCCGCCCAGAGCCGGCCGCTGCGCAGCCCCCCGTCGGAGGCGACGTCGAACACGCGGATGTGCCGGCGGGCGGTGTCGTTGACGAATAGCCGGGCCTGGTCGAGGGAGAAGCAGAGGCCATTGGGCCGGTCGAAGTCGTCCACCAGGAGCACCGGGGCCTTGGCGTCGCCGCCGACCCGGTAGACACCCTGGAAGGCCAGCTCCTGCGGCCGCTCGACACCGTAGAACTTCGCGCGACCGTACGGCGGGTCGCTGAAGTAGATGGCGCCGTCCGCCCGGCACACGATGTCATTGGGGCTGTTGAGCTGCTTGCCCTGGTAGTGGGTGGCGATCGGCACGATGCGGCCATCGGCCTCCGTGCGCGTCACCTGGCTGGACGCGTGCTCGCACGCGAGCAGCCGGCCCTGGCGGTCGTACGCCAGACCGTTGGACATGTTGCAGGGCTTGCGGAAGGTGGTCACCCCCTCGGTCGCCGACCAGCGGCGCAGGTGGTCCCCCGGCATGTCGCTGAAGAGCAGGAAGCGGCCGGTCGGGTGCCAGAGCGGGCCCTCGGTGAAGAGGAAGCCGGTGCCGAGCCGCTCGACGAGGACGGTCACTTCTTGCCGGGATTGCCCGCCACGTACCAGTCGGGCGGCGTCACCTCGTTGAAGACCACCCATATGGCCTCGCGGGGCAGCTTGCAGACGTCCGTGATGGTGTCGGTGACGCGGCGAGCAATCTCGTCCTTGCGGTCCTTGCCGTGGCCCTCGTAGATCGTGATGTTGACGAACGGCATGGTATTCCCTCCGTCGAGGTTCGTCGAAAGCGCGCTCACACTACCACGGGTGCGGCCGACTTCCCACGGGTCTAGAACCGCCGGGTCACCCACCGGCCGCCCTGCATGACCGACAGGCGGGCACGGTCCTGCAGGACCGCGATGTCGCGCAGGGGATCGCCGTCGACCACCACGAGGTCGGCCAGCTTGCCGGGGGCCAGCGTGCCGATGCGGTCCTGCATGCGCATGAGCTCGGCGCCGTTGCGGGTGGCACAGCCGAGGGCCTCCAGCGGGGTGAAGCCGATGACCTCGACGAATACCTGGATGTCCTTGGCGTACTCGCCGTGTGGGTTCCAGGCGAATCCGAAATCGCCGCCGGGGCACATCCGGATGCCCAGCTCCCGCGCCCGCCGATACGTGTCCGACGCCTGCTTGATCTCGTCGCGCAACCCGCTCGGTCCGATGCTGTTCTCCCCGATCCCGAAGCGTGGCCCGTTCTCGATGATGGAGTAGAGATAGCGCAGGCCCGGCACCAGCGTCAGGTCCTGATCGCGGATGCGTTTCAGGGTGTCGTCGCTGGCGTAGGTGGCGTGCTCGATGGAGTCCACGCCGGCCCGGGCGGCCACCTCGCTGGAGCGCTCCCCCCGCACGTGCGCCGCCACCAGGCGGCCACGCATGTGAGCCTCGTCGACCAGGGCCTGCACCTCGGGCAGCGTGTACGTACAGTCGGCGATCGGCGTGTGGGGCAGCAGCGCATCGCCGCCGATGTAGCACTTCACGACGTCGGCCCCGTCCTTGACGACCTGCCGCACGGCGGCCCGGATCTGCTCGGGACCGTCGGCGATCAAGGCCAGGCCGTCCATGCCGAGCTTCAGGTAGGAGGGGTTCCAGTCGGCCATGCCGCCGGTGGCGCAGATGTCGCGGCCGGCCGCCAGCAACCGCGGGCCCGGGAAGAGACCCTCGCCGATGGCGCGCTTGAGCGCGACGTCGACGGCGTGCACCGAGCCGGCCGAGCGCGCGGCCGTGTAGCCGCAGTGCAGCGCGAGCTCGGCGTTCTTGGCCGAGACCAGCGTGGAATACTCCGGCGGGCAGTTCAGGTCCAGGTCGGCGATCTGCTTGACGTTGTTGTAGGACAGATGCAGGTGGGCCTCGACGAGGCCCGGGATCACGGTGCGCCCGCTGGCGTCGAGCACGACGGTAAAGGCCGGGTCGGGAGCGTCCAGCGCGGCCAGGGGACCAGCGTGGACGATCGTGTCATCCTCGATCAGCAGCGCGGCGCCCTCCTGCGCGGCGCGTCCGGTTCCGTCGATCAGTCGCGCATTGCGAAGCAGGGTGCGCATCGTTGCACCTCCGGCGAGGGGTGGCCGAGATTGTAGCAGACGATCCGGGGCCGGCCCGGACCGCGGCGACCCCGCCGGAGCGCCGGCGGTCCACGCCTTGCACCGGGAGGAGACATGACAGCCCCGACCATCAGGCTCGTCCTGCTCGCGACGATGCTCCTGGGCGCCCGGCCGGCCCTCGGCCAGGAGGCGCCGCGCTCACCCACGCCCCCGCCCGTGAAGCTCCCGGCCCGGGTGACGGACGTCGCCCGGGGGCTGGAGCATCCCTGGGGCCTGGCGTTCCTGCCCGACGGCCGCATGCTCGTCACCGAGCGGCCCGGCCGGCTGAGGCTGGTCGCTCCGGGCGGGCGCCTGTCCGATCCGCTGGCCGGCGTGCCGAGGGTCGCGGCCGGCGGCCAGGGCGGGCTGCTCGACGTGGCGCTGAGCCCCCGCTTCGCGCAGGACCGGCTCGTCTACCTGTCGTTCTCGGAGCCGGGGCCGGGCGGCGCGAGCACGGCGGTGGTGCGCGGGCGCCTGGGGGAGCGCGGGCTCGAGGACACGGAGGTGGTGTGGCGCCAGGCGCCCAAGGTCAGCGGGACGTTTCACTGGGGGTCGCGCCTGGTGTTCCGGCCCGACGGCACGCTGTTCGTGACGCTGGGCGACCGCTTCTCGCATCGCGACGCCGCGCAGGACCTGTCGATGACGATCGGCAAGATCGTGCGCATCGGCCCCGACGGCTCGATCCCCCGCGACAATCCGTTCGTCGGCCGCGACGACGTCCGGCCCGAGATCTGGTCGTACGGGCATCGCAACGTGCAGGCGGCGACGCTGGACCCGGGCGGCGAGCTGTGGACGGTCGAGCACGGCGCGCGTGGCGGGGACGAGCTGAACACACCCCGGGCCGGGAAGAACTACGGCTGGCCGGTGATCACGTACGGCGTCGACTACTCGGGAGCCCGCATCGGTGAGGGCACCGCCCGGCCGGGCATGGAGCAGCCCGTCTACTACTGGGATCCGGTCATCGCACCCTCCGGGGCGATGTTCTACGGCGGCGACCGGTTCCCGCAGTGGCGGGGGGATCTCTTCGTCGGTTCGCTGCAGCCGGGCGGCCTGGTCCGCCTCCGCCTGGCCGAGGGCCGGGTCGTGGCCGAGGAGCGCTACCAGCTCGAGCCCAACGAGCGCATCCGGGATGTGCGCCAAGGCCCGGCTGGCCTGATCTACCTGCTCACGGACAGTCCGCGCGGCCGCATCGTTCGCCTCGAGCCCGCGCGATAGCCCGCGCGCGCGACGGCGGCTCGCCTCTCAGGTGAGCCCCAGCTGGCGCTGGATGGCGCGGGCCAGCGGGCTGAACGGCGACTGCAGCTCGGCCACGATGGAGAAGTGGTCGTGGCCCTCCAGGTCCATCACCTCCACGGACACCCCGCGCGGGCGCCACGCGGCCGCCAGGTCGGTGCTCTGGCGGTGATACTCGGCGCCCTCGGCGGCGCCGACGGCCAGGATCAGCGGCGCCCGGCTCGCCGGCGCCAGGTGAACCGGGCTGTTGCGCCGCGCGACCTCGGGCGTGAGGGCGAGCACCTCGTTGAGGTAGCAGAGACGGATCGGCTCCAGATCGTAGAGCCCGCTGATCGCGCAGCCGGCCTTGACGGCGTCGCCGGGGGCGCCGAGCGCGGTCCAGTCGGTGGCGAGCAGCATGGCGACCAGGTGGCCGCCGGCCGAGTGGCCGGAGACCGTGATCCGCCCGGGATCGCCGCCCCACCGGCGCGCGTGGCGATGGATCCAGGCCACGGCGGCGCGGCACTGGCGCACCACCTCGTCGAGGTCGACCGACGGCACCAGACCGTAGTTCAGCACGACCGTCAGCGCTCCGGCCGGGCGGAGCGCGCGCACGACGAAGCTGAAATCGGCCTTGTCCATCCGCTGCCAGTAGCCACCGTGGATGAACACGTGCACCGGCGCCGGGCCCGGGTTCGCGGCGGGGAACACGTCGAGTCGCTCGCCGTGGTGGACGCCGTAGGGCACGTCGAACGACAGCGGCAGCTCGGCGCGCGCCCGCGCGCTCTCGGCGCCGAAGCGGGCCATCCACTCCAGGGCGTCCTTGACCTTGACGCGGTTGTTGTACTCGGCGTCGAGCGCCGCCCGGTCGTAGTCGCGGAACACCGGCGTCGCCATCAGATCAGCCTCCTGAGGAACATGGCCCTGTCCATCCGCCGCCGGATGCTCTCCACGTACCGGTGGTAGGCCGGCCGGCCCACGCCGGGGTGCCAGCGCGCGGGGCTCGGCAGGCCCGCCGCCAGCTGCGCGGCCTCACCGTCGTCCAGGTCGGCCGCCGCCTTGCCGAAGTAGCGCCGGCTGGCGGTCTCGGCGCCCCACACGCCCGGGCCGAATTCTACGACGTTGAGGTAGATCTCGAGCAGGCGGCGCTTGCCGAGCCTGCGCTCGAGCTGCCAGGTCAGGATGGCCTCGCGTGCCTTGCGCAGCGGGCTGCGGGCGGGGGAGAGCCAGAGGTTCTTGGCCAGCTGCTGCGTGATCGTGGAGGCGCCGCGCGGCTGCTCGCGCGCTTCCAGGGCCTGGACGAGCGCCCTGCGGATCTCGCCACCGTCGAAGCCGCGATGCGAGAAGAAGTTGATGTCCTCGGCGACCAGGACGGCCAGCTTCAGGCTCGGCGAGATCGCGCCGTACGGAACCCAGCGACGGTCCACCCGGTCGCTCCGGCCGGCCTCCCGCTGGCTGGCGCGCCAGCGCTCGATGAACGCGGTCGTCGCCGGCGGCTCCCGGGCCAGGGCCGCCACGTCGGGCCACGTCAGGGCCTGCCAGGTCAGGCTGGCCACCAGCGCGAGCACGGCGAGCGCCATCGCCGTGCGGAGGAAGCGCCCTCGCGGTCGGCGCGCCCGCCGCCGTCGGGGCGTCACGCGGGCGGGCGCCAGGACGGTGGCGAGAGCCGGCGCTTGCCGTCGCGCGCCAGGCGCACGCCGGGCTCGTTCACCGCCACGCGATCCCACAGCTTGCAGGTCACCTGCTTGTGGTGCTGGTCCAGGCCTTCGCAGTAGTTGGTGAACTCGCAGCGCCGCACGAGGTGGCCGTGGCCGAGCCGGATCTTGCGGAACCAGTCGGGGTCGGCGAGCGACTGGCGGGCGGCGGCGACGAAGTCGGCCTCCCCGCGGGCGAGGATCCCCTCCGCCTGCTCGAAGGAGAAGATGCCGCCGCTGGTGACCACCGGGGTGGCGTGCCCGGCCGCGCGCACGGCGGCGCGGATGGCCGCGGCCAGCGGCACGTTGCGGCCGAACGGACCGCGCGCGTCGGAGACGACGGTCGGCATGCACTCGTGGCCGGAGCGCCCCGTGTAGGGATAGACGGCCTCGCCCACCCGCGGCTGCCGCGCGTCCTCGAAGCGTCCGCCCTTGGAGATCGACAGGTAGTCGGCGCCCGCCTCGGCGAAGCGGATGCCGAACCAGACCGCGTCCTCGGGACGGTTACCGCCGGCCACCACGTCGTCGCCGAGATAGCGGATCCCCACCACGTAGTCCGCGCCGACGCGCGCTCGCGCGGCGGCCAGCACTTCGAGCGGCAGCCGGGCCCGATGCTCGCGAGGGCCGCCGTAGCCGTCGTCGCGGGTGTTGAGGCGCGACAGGAACGAGGCCATCGTGTAGGCGTGGGCGTAGTGCAGCTCGACGCCGTCGAAGCCGGCCGCCCGGGCCCGGGCGGCGGCCGCGGCGAAGAGCCCGGGCAGCGTGCGTGGCAGCTCGCGGACTCCCGGCAGGTGCGTGTCGGTGACGCGCTCGCGATGGCCGTAGTCGAGCGCCTCGCGCTGGCGCGGCGTCAGCACGGTGTCGAGCAACGGGCGATCGGCCTCGCCCGCATCGAGCAGGCGGCGGCGCAGCGCCGGCTCCGGCGCCGTCAGCCAGACGTCGTCCCCGACAGCGGCGGCCAGGCGGCCGCGCAGGTCGGCGTCCACGTCGAGAAACCGCAGGAAGAACTTCTCGGGCTCGGGCCGGCGCCGGACCGAGAGGAAGTCGAGGAGCTGGATGAACAGGCGGGTCCGGCCCTCGCTGCACTCACGCACGGTGTCGGCGAGCGTCCGCAGGCCCGGGACGAAGCGATCGTCGCCGATGCGGAGCAGGGGGCCGCTGGCGACGTCGCGGATGCCGGTGGCCTCCACGACCAGCACCCCCGGCTGGCCCTCGGCGAAGCGCGCGTACCACTGCAGTACCTCGGGCGTCACGAACCCGTCCTCGGTGGCGCGCCAGGGCACCATGGCCGGCACCCAGGTGCGCGCGGCCACGGCCAGCGGTCCCAGGCGGGCCGGCGACAGCCAGCGCGAGCGGGCCGCCTCGTCCGCCGTCGGCCAGCGGGTCGCCGGCAGCGCGTGCCGGGTGCGGAAGCGCTCGGCGGCCGGCGCGCTCATGGCAGCGCGGCGACGCCCTCGATCTCGATGAGGCAGCCGTCGGCGGCGTCGAACAGGTCACGAGCGCCGACCAGGGTCATCGCCGGGAAGTGCTTGCCGAAGTACTCGCGGTAGACGCCCCCGATCTCGCGCTGCCGGCGCTTGTAATCCGCGGTGTCCAGCACGTAGATCGTCAGCTTCACGATGTCGGTCATCTCGCCGCCGGCCGCGCTCATCACGGCGTGGAGGTTGCTGCACACCTGACGGAACTGGGCCACCAGGTCGCCCGGGCCGACGACGGCGTTGTCCTGGTCCCGCGCGACCTGGCCCGCAATGAAGACGAGCCGACCGCGACGGACCTCGTATCCGTACGAGAAGCCAACGGGCTTCGGAAGCGTCCGGGGCTGCACGGCCGAGATGTGGTCCTTCATGGGCTCCTCCGCAGGGGCGCCGTCCCGTCGAGGACGACGGTGTCGCCGTTGAGGGTGTCGTCGGCCACGAGGCGGAGCACCGCGTCGGCCACCTCCGCGGGCTCGATCAGCCGGCCTCCCGGATTCAGCCGGGCCAGCGCCGCCACCGCGTCGTCCACGCCGCGGCCCGTGCGGGCGGCGATGGTGCGGGCGCCGTTCCAGACGATGTCCGTCGCCGCGAACCCCGGGCACACGGCGTTCACGGTCACGCCCTGGCCGGCCACCTCGGCGGCGAGGGCCCGGGTGAGCCCCACCAGCGCGTGCTTGGACGCGGTGTACGCGCTCACGTAGGGGGCGCCCTGCAGCCCGGCCAGGGACGCCACGTTGACCACGCGCCCGCGCCGGCGCTCGAGCATGCCCGGCAGCGCTGCCCGGGTCACGAGGTACGGCCCGGTGACGTTCACTCGCAGGTGGCGCTCCCACGTGTCCAGGCCGGTGGCGGCGAACGGGGCCGACTCGGCGATCCCCGCGTTGTTCACGAGCACGTCGATCGGCCCCAGCTCCGCCGTGGCCCGGGCGATCGCCGTCCCGACCGAGGCCGGATCGGTCACGTCGAGGAGCACCGCCGCCGCCACGCCGCCGCCGGCCCGCACGTCGGCCGCCGTCGCCTCGACCTGCTCGCGCGTCCGGGCGGCCACCGCAACGGACAGTCCCGCGCGGCCGACCGCCAGGGCGATCGCGCGGCCGAGGCCGCGGCCGCCTCCAGTGATCATGGCGACCCGCATCACGCCTGCCATCCTACCAGCGAGATCACGGGGCCCGGCCTCACCACGCCGGCGCCGGAGTCGAGCCGCGACCGCCTTACGGGCTCTCGATGCAGAACAGGAAGAACAGCGGGCGGGCGCCGGTCTCGTTGGGGTCGGCCAGACAGCGGGCGCGGGGAGCCTGGGAGCCGCGCGGCGGCGGCGATGTGGGGGCGGCGCAACCGGCGAGCATCACGAGCACGAGCAGGAGGAGGGCGTGTCGGGTCCAGGTCATCGCGGCATTTTATCGCCCGGCCGCGGGCCACGGGAAGGTGTATATACCGGACGCGATGGCGCGTGGATTCGTGGCGATGACGGCGCCGGAGGCGGTCGCGCGGCTGCGGCCGGGCATGCGCGTGATGCTGCCGCCGGGGTGCGGCGAGCCTCGCGCGCTGGTGGCCGAGATCTGCCGGCAGTCGGAGCGCCTGGCCGACCTCACGCTGATGGGCGGGATCCACCTCGGGGACTATCCGTGGGCCCGGCCCGAGCACGCCGCCCTGCGCTACGCGACCTGGCACCTGTCGCCGCGCCTGGAGGACGCTCGCCGGCGCGGGCGCGTCGAGTTCCTGCCGCTGCGCTACTTCGACGTCGTGACCGAGTTCGCCCCGGGCGGGCGGTGGGCTCCCGACTGCGTGCTCGTGCACACCGCGCCACCGGACGCGCGCGGGTATCTGAGCCTCGGCGTGGCGGTCGGCGTGACACTGCCGGCGGCGCGCCAGGCGCCCCTCGTCATCGCGCAGGTGAACCCCGCGATGCCGCGCGCCCGCGGCAACGCCTGGCTGCACGAGAGCCAGGTCGACGTCCGGGTGGACGTCGACGAGCCGCTGACCGAGTATCCGCCGCCGGTCGTCGGCGAGGTGGAGCGCGCGATCGGCGGCCACGTGGCCGCGCTGGTGCCGGACGGGGCGGCGGTGCAGGTCGGTGTGGGGGCCATTCCTCAGGCCGTGCTGGAAGGCCTCGGCGGGCATCGGGACCTGGCCCTGCACTCGCTGCTGGTCGATCAGGGCGTCGCGCTGGTCGAGCGCGGCGTCGTCACCGGCGCCCGCAAGCGCCTGCACCGTGGCCGCCTGGACCTGGCCGAGGCGATGGGAACGCGGCGGACCTTCGACTTCCTGGCGGAGAGCGAGGCCGTCAACATGGAATCCTCGGCCTTCACGCACGATCCCGACGTCGTGGCCCGGCTCGACCGCTTCGTGGCGATCAACTCCGCGCTCGAGATCGACCTCACCGGCCAGGTCACCGCCGAGAGCCTGGGGCCCCGGCAGGTGGCCGGGATCGGCGGCCAGTTCGACTTCGTGCTGGGCGCCTTGCGCTCGCCCGGCGGAGCCTCGATCATCGCCCTGCCGTCGACGGGGCGAGACGGTGCGGTGTCGCGGATCGTGCCCCGCCTCACCGCGGGCGCGGCGGTGACGACGCCGCGGTACCTGGCCGACTGGGTGGTGACCGAGCACGGGGCGGCGCGGCTGCGGGGGCTGTCGGACCGGGCGAGGGCCACGGCGCTGACCGCCGTGGCCCATCCGCGCTTCCGGGGAGATCTCGAGCGTGCGCTTACGACTTCTTAGCGGCGTCGATCTTCGCGAAGATCTCCTCGTCGGTCGGGAACCGGTACGTGTCCTGGTTGGTGTACGCGGTCTGGCCGTCGATGGAGACCTCGAAGATCCCGCCCACGCCTTCCTTCAGGCGGGCGGTGAGACCGTACGTGTTCTGGATGGAGGCCTGCAGACTGGAGGCCTGGGGGAGATAGTTTCACTCCCCGCAATACAGGATCTCGATGTCCATGGCTTCGTCCCTCCCCCCGGACAGGATCGCTACGTCTCTGAGTACGAGTATATGACGCGGCCGGGGCGCCGGTCGATTCCATGCTCGCCCTGATCGACACCGACCCCGGAATCGACGACGCCCTGGCGCTGCTCTACGCCTGGGGGTCGGCCGACCTGCGGCTGGCCGGGATCACCACG
>Ga0299913_10003211_pt1 | contig 13290 bp, 9 predicted proteins | sample RVTome_9_FD_201360 | JGI IMG/M metagenome (GOLD analysis project Ga0299913, IMG submission 201360) | Soil microbial communities from uranium-contaminated site in the Upper Colorado River Basin, Wyoming, United States - RVT155D38 (version 2) ... | reverse complement strand
CGGGCCGCCAGGGCGACGGTCGTCGAGACGCACGCGGGACGCGTCGTGCCGGCGACCCGGCCGCATGCGCTCGAGGCATGCGTCAGGTCGATGTTCGCCCATCGGCCACTCGAGACGCTCAGGGCCGTCGACGCGCCGGTCATCGCGCTCCTTTCGACTGACGAGGCCGGGGAGCGCGGTGAGGCCCTCCGCGTGGTCTCCGACGCGCGAGTGGCCGGCGGTCGGGCGCAGATCGGCAGGGTCGCGTTCCCCGGCGTGGGACACAACCTGATGCGCTACCGCCCGGTCGAGGTGAGCGCCGCGATCATCGGCATCGCCGGCTCCAGCGCGGACTAGCATGCGCGGTGGTGTCGTCACCGATGGTTGGGAGGAGGATAGGGCCTGATGCAGGTCGTCTACAGCACTGCGCACCTCGGGCACGACGTGACCCACGAGACCGTCTCCGGCGAGTCGGTCCCCGCGTACGAGGTCGCCGAGCGGGCCGAGCGGATCCGGGCCGCGCTCGAGGCGGACGGCGGCTTCGAACTCGTCGCGCCGACCGCTCACGGCGACGATCCCATCAGGGCCGTCCACGACCCGGGCCTCGTCGCCTTCCTCGAGACAGCATGGTCCGAGATGCGCCGGCAGGGCGTCCCGCGTCTCGCCATGATCCCGGACACGTATCCCAATCCTGCGATGTTCGAGGGTATGAGCGAGGACGCGCGCGACCGCCTGCGCGAGCCCGAGACGCTCGCCGGGCGGGCCGGCTGGTGGGGCCTCGACACGTCGACGCCCTTCGTGGCGGGCACGTACGTGGCGGCCCGGGCGGCCGTCGACGTCGCGCTCACCGCGGTCGATCTCGTGCTCGGCGGCCAGCGTTCGGTCTACGGCCTGTGCCGTCCGCCGGGACACCACGCCGCGCGCTCGATGTACGGCGGCTACTGCTTCTTCAACAACGCCGCGATCGCCGCGGATGCGATCGCGACAACGACGGGCGAGCGGGTCGCGATCCTCGACGTGGACTTCCACCACGGCAACGGGACGCAGCAGATCTTCTGGCGGCGCGGCGACGTCCGCTATGTCTCGATCCACGGAGACCCGACGCGCCAGTACCCGTACTTCCTGGGCCACCCCGACGAGGTCGGTGAGGGCGACGGCAACGGGGAGAACCTGAACCTGCCCCTGCCCGCCGGCACGACGAACGCGGCGTACCTCGGGGCCGTCGAGCGCGCGCTCGAGGCGATCGTCGAGGTGCCCGGGTCGGTGGTCGTCGTATCGCTCGGGTTCGACACGTACGGCCTCGATCCGCTCGGGGACTTCGCGTTGACGACCGATCTCTATCACGACGTTGGCCGGTTGGTCGCGGCGACCGGTCGTCGCCTCGTCATCCTCCAGGAAGGCGGCTACCATCGCCCGTCGCTCGGGGAGAACGCGCGGGCATGGATGCGCGGGGTCGACGGTCGGCCATTCGACCCGCTCCCGGTCGCGGGCTTCACCGGCGGCGGCACGGTTGCCTGAATCGACCCGTTCGCGGCGAACACGCCGTACCATCGGCGAACGCACACGGAGCATCAGCCCGACATGTCCAGCCCGGCCGACCTGCCCAGCCACGTCCAGCGCATCGTCGACGAGATCGAGAACGAGATCGGCGAGGATCCGACTCGCGCTCAGACCGCGATCGAGGGCACGCGACGTCTCGGTGCCGACGATCTCGAGGGGGCAGGGCCTGACGGTGTCGAGACGGCCGTCCGCCAGATCCTCGTGGAGATCGGCGAGGACCCCGAGCGGGACGGACTTGTCGGCACGCCCGAACGCGTCCATCGGATGTACACGGAGCTGACGGCGGGCTATCACGTCGACCCCGAGCGGCTGATCAACGGGGCGGTGTTCGACGTTCGCTACAGCGAGATGGTCGTCGTCAAGGACATCCCGTTCTACTCCCTCTGCGAGCACCACCTGCTGCCGTTCTTCGGGGCCGCGGCCGTCGCCTACATCCCGCGCGGCCGGGTCATCGGACTGTCGAAGATCCCGCGCGTGGTCGAGATGTATGCCCGCCGTCTCCAGGTGCAGGAGCGGCTGACCCAGCAGATCGCAGACTTCCTCCAGTCCCGCCTCGATCCGCAGGGGGTCGGCGTGGTCATCGAGGCGACCCACCTATGCGCGGTGATGCGCGGGATCCGCAAGCCCGGCACGATCATGACGACGAGCGCGGTGCTCGGGCTCTTCCGGACGCGGGACCGGACCCGGGCCGAGTTCTTCGCGCACCTCGCGCGGCGAACACCCGAGGCATGAGCCGCGTCCCCGTCCACGATCGGTCCGGCGGCTGATGGATCTCGGGCTGGCCGGGCGGGTGGTTCTCGTCACCGGGGCCGGGGGCGGCGCCGGCCCGGTCATCGTCGATGCGTTCGCCGAGGAAGGCGCGGCGGTGGCGGTGCATTACCGGGGTTCGGCGGATCGGGCCGAGGCTGCTGCCGGGGCGGTTCGCGAACGGGGTGGCCGGGCGGTCGCGGTCCAGGCCGATCTCGGGCAGCGTGACTCGGTCGAGTCGATGATCGAGACCGTCGAGCGCGATCTGGGGCCAGTCTCCGTCCTCGTCACCGCGACCTCGGCCTACCGGAACGATCGCCTCGTCGAGACGGCCGACGAGGACTGGGCGTCCGTGGTCGACGACATGCTCGGGGCGACGTTTCGAGCGTGCCGGGCGGTTGTGCCGTCGATGGAGCGCAACGGGTTCGGGCGGATCGTCAACATCGCGGCTCGCTCGGGGCTGGTCGGCGTGGCCCGGTCCGCGCACTACGCCGCGGCCAAGGCCGGGATCGTCGGGCTGACCCGGTCGTTGGCGAAGGAGCTCGGTCCGGCCGGGGTCCTGGTCAACGCGATTGCCCCGGTCATGATCCTCACCCGGAAGGATGGGGTCCCGTCCATTCCCGACGAGCGGGCGGCCGAGATGGCGAAGACCCTTCCGCTGCGGCGCATCGCCACACCCGACGACGTGGCGCGGGTCGTCGTCTGGCTCGGCTCCGCGGCAAATACGTACGTCACCGGCGAGGTCGTATCGCTCCACGGAGGCGATCAACGCTGACGCTGCACGGCCGGCCGAAGACGCCGACCCCACTGCGGGCCCTTCGCGGCATGGTTCCAACCAAGCGGAACTTGATGGTGTTGCATGGCTGGAACGAGTCCCGGGACCGCCCAGAGTGGGATCAACCGTCGACAGACGAAGAAGCGACCCCCCTGTGACCGCCTCCAGCCGCGACTACAATCCGCCCCATGGTTGACCGACCGCTCAAGGTGCTCATCGCCAAGCCCGGTCTCGACGGGCACGACCGCGGCGCCAAGGTCCTCGCCCGGGGCCTCCGCGACGAGGGCTTCGAGGTGGTGTACACGGGCCTGCGCCAGACGCCCGAGATGGTCGCCACGGCCGCGCTCCAGGAGGACGTCGACGTGGTCGGGCTGTCGATCCTGTCCGGCGCGCACATGACGCTCGTGCCCCGCATCACGAAACTCCTTCGGGAGGGTGGCCTCGATGACGTCCTGGTGACCGTCGGCGGGATCATCCCGGACGACGACATCCCGGCGCTGACGGAAGCGGGCGTGGCCGCGGTCTTCGGGCCGGGCACGACGATCGCCCAGGTCGCCGACTTCCTGCGGGCAAACGCCCGGCCGCGCGATTAGGGTGGGGGAGTCCGCCCCGCCGACGACCGCCGATCCGGCAGCGCGGGCGGCGGCCCTCACCGACGCCGCGCTGGCGGGCGACCGCCGCGCCCTGGCCCGGCTGCTGACCGCGGTCGAGAACCGGACGCCGCTCGCCGAGGCGACCCTGCGTCGCCTCTACCCGCTCGCCGGGCGGGCACATCTCGTCGGCATCACCGGGCCGCCCGGCTCGGGCAAGTCGACGCTCGTTGCGGCTCTCATCGCCCTGGTTCGCGAGGCGGGCAGGGCGGTCGGGATCATCGCGGTCGATCCTTCGAGTCCGATCACGGGCGGCGCGCTCCTTGGCGACCGGGTCCGGATGCAGGCCTACGCGCGCGACTCCGACGTCTTCATTCGGTCGATGGCGTCGCGCGGCCACGCCGGCGGCCTCGCCTCCACGTCGACGGCAGCCGCGGCGGTCCTCGACGCGGCCGGTTTCGACCTGATCCTGATCGAGACCGTCGGCACGGGCCAGAGCGAGGTCGAAGTGGCCGCCGCCGCCGATACGACGGTCGTGCTCGAGGCGCCCGAGATGGGCGACGAGGTCCAGGCCATCAAGGCCGGCCTGCTCGAGGTGGCGGACCTGGTCGTCGTCAACAAGGGCGACAAGCCAGGGGCACTCCGGACCGCGGCGCAGCTCCGGGCGATGCTCGTCGCCGGTGCGGGTCCGAAGGTCGGGGCGGGTGGGGAAGACGACGCGCGGCCGCGTCCCAAGCGTCCCGAGGTGCTGGTTACGACCGCGGCAACCGGCGAAGGCGTCCCCGAGCTCCTTGCCGCCCTCGATCGCCATCGCGAGGCCGGACGCACCGGCCCGTCGGCCGAGGCCCGCCTCGCCCGCGCCGAGGCACAGGTCTGGTCGATCCTCGCCGACCGCCTGCGGGCGTCGCTCCACGATCCCGACCACGCCGACGCCACGCGCGCGACCCTCGCCGAGGTCGCCGACCATCGGCTCGACCCGTACGCTGCCGCGGACCGGCTGCTGGACGTGCTCGACAGCCACGAGCCGTGACAGGGGTTCCTCCGCCGGAGCGTCCGACCCGGCTGGTGACGCGATCCTTCGTCGCCCTCGTGGCGGCGGCACTCGCGTTCTTCACCGCTGGCGGGATCGTCCTGCCGGTCGCGTCGCGCTACGCCGACGGTCCCCTCGCTGCAGACTCGACCGGCGTCGGGATCGCGATCGGTGCGTTCGCGGTCGGCGCGCTCGCGATGCGGCCGGTCGTGGGCTGGGCGTCGGATCGGTTCGGGCGGCGACCGGTCCTCGTCGGCGGTGCACTGCTGACGATCGTCGCGCTCGGGCTGCATCTCGTCGCAGACACCCTGCCACTTTTCGTGCTCGCCCGGGCTGTTCTCGGCATCGCCGAGGGGTTCTTCCTCGTGGCGACCCTCGCCGCGGCGAGCGACCTCGCCCCGGTAAACCGCGGTGGCGAAGCGATCAACCTCGCATCGTTGTCGCTCTATCTCGGCCTGGCCTTCGGCCCGCCGATCGGCGAGACCGTGCTCGGCCTCGCCGGGTACGACGCAGTCTGGATCGCCGCCGGCGCCCTGACCGTGGTCGCGGCGGGACTGTCGTTCCTCGTTCCGGAAACGGCACCCGGCGTCCTGGCTCGAGCGCGTGGCGAAGGGCCGCAACGACGCTCGCGCATGTTCCATCCGGCCGGTGTCTTCCCCGGGATCCTCATCCTGACCGGCGCCTGGGGGATGGCCGGATACTTCGCCTTCGTCCCGTTGCATGCCACGGAGATCGGCATGGACGGGGCGGCCGTCCCCCTCGCGCTGTACGCGGTGATCGTGGTGATCCTGCGGCTGTTCTTCGCCAAGCTCCCGGACCAGATGGGCGCGGCACGGCTGTCCGGGGTCGCTCTGGCGGTCGGGACCGCCGGCCTGGCGATCGTCGGCGCTGTCGCCAGCCCGCTCGGGCTCCTCGTCGGGTCCGCGGTGTTCGCTGCTGGTGTTGCCTTCATGTTCCCGGCCCTGCTTTCCGTCGCCGTGTCGCGTGTTGACGAAACCGAGCGGGGCTCGGTCGTCGGGACCGCCAGCGTCTTCCTCGACCTGTCCTTCGGGCTCGCTCCCGCGGCGCTCGGAACGGTGGCCGAAGCCGCGGGGTACAGCGGGGCGTTCCTCGTCTCGGCGGCCGTCGCCGCGTTCGGGACCGGGCTGCTGTTCGCCCGCCGGCGAGCCCTGGGCCGGCCCATGCCCGCGTGAGCACGACGCGGTAGGCTGGTCGGCACATGAGCGGGATCGATCACGTCTTCGTTGCCGGCGCGGGCCTGATGGGCCACGGGATCGCCCAGGTGCACGCGGCCGTCGGCAAGACCGTCGTGTTGTACGAGCCGGACGTGGCCCGGGCACGGGCGGGCCGCGACCGGATCGCCGCGAACCTCGAGCGCGCCGTGGCCAAGGGCAAGCTCGAGGCAGCCGAACGCGAGGCGACACTGGCCCGCATCTCGGCCACCGATGATCCGGCACGCGTCGGCGACGCGGACCTCGTCATCGAGGCGGTCTTCGAGGACATCGCGGTCAAGACGGAGCTGTGGCGCGAGCTCGACGCCCGGGCGCCTGAGCGTGTGCTGTTCGCCACGAACACGAGCTCCATCGCCATCGACCGGGTTGCCGAGGCCGTCGCGGGGGCGCGGCGGACACGCTTTCTCGGGATGCACTTCTTCAGCCCCGTGCCGGTCATGCCTCTCGTCGAGCTGATCCGCGGCGCGGCCACGTCCGATGAAAGCGAGGCGACCATCCGGGCGCTCGCGGCCGAACTCGGCAAGCAGGTCATCGTCTCCGCCGACCGGCCCGGCTTCATCGTGAACAGGATCCTGATGCCCTTCCTGGCCGAGGCGATGCGGGCCTACGAGGAGGGCCTGGGGACGGCCGAGGACATCGACACGGGCGCGCGCATCGGGCTCAACCACCCGATGGGTCCGCTCCAGCTCGCCGACTTCATCGGGCTCGACGTCTGCCTCGGGGTGATGCGCGTGCTGCACGAGGGCTTCGGTCACGAGCACTTCCGGCCTCCGACGGTGCTCGAAGACCTCGTCGCCGCCGGGCATCTCGGCCAGAAGACAGGGCAGGGGTTCTACAACTACCCGCGATAGGCAGTGCCGTCAGTCGATCGATGGCGGAGTTGCGTCCAGCACCGCCTGGAGCGTGCGCTTGACCGTATCGAGGTCGAACGGCTTGGCCAGCAGGCCGACGCCGCGTTCCTCGACAAAGTGGCGCAACTGCGGGTTCAGGACGTCGCCGCTCATGAACACGAATCGGCGGTCGAGTTCCGGCCGGATCGCGACGACTGCCTCGAAGACCTCGGTCCCGTTCATCCCGGCCATCCGGTGGTCGCACAGGATCGCGTCGAACGGACCGTCGCGGACGTGCTCGACGGCTTCGTCACCGGTCGCCGCGATGACCGGCTCGTAGCCGGAGGTGCGGAGCCACTTGTCGAGCAGGAGCCGGATGGAGCGCTCGTCGTCGAGGACGAGGACGCGCCGGGATCCGGGCCGGGACGGTGTCCCATCGGACGAACCGGCTCCGGGTTCGTCCCGCGCTTCGCCGTCCGACTCGGACCCGGCGGCGTCGTCCGCCTGCGGGGCGGGCGGACCTGGCCGATCCGGGTCCTTGCCGTTGGCGGCCAGGACCGGCAGGTCGAACGTGAATGACGCCCCGCGTCCGCCCGGTCCGGGGGCGTAGCGCAGCTCGCCGCCGTGAGAGTCGATGATGCCCAGGCTGACCGGCAGCCCCAGACCCGTACCATCCGACGGCGCCTTGGTCGTGAAGAACGGGACGAAGACCTGGTCGACGTGTTCGGGTGCCACGCCCGCCCCGTCGTCCGTCACCGAGACCCACACGCGGGCGTCCGGCTCGTCGTCGCCGAGCCACGCCGAGATCCGGAGGTGCCCCCCGTCGCCCGACGCCTGTATCGCGTGGATCGCGTTCTGGGTCAGGTTGACCACGACCTGCTGGATCTGCGAGCGATCGAGCTCGACCGGCGGCAGGTCGACGGGGACATCGACCTCGACCTCGATGCGCCCCGGTCCGAGGCTGTAGGACTGGAGCACGAGGACCGCCTCGATCAGGGTCCTGATCGACGTCGGATAACGTTCGGGTGGCCGCTGGCGAGCAAAGTCGAGCAGGTTCTGGACGATCCGTCGCGTGCGGGTCGCCTCCTCGACGAGCAGGTTGGCGTCGTTGCGCATCTCCTGCGGGAGTCGCTCGTCACGCCGGATCAACTGGCTGAAGCCGAGGATGGCGGCGAGCGGGTTGTTCAGCTCGTGGGCAACGCCCGACACGAGCTGGCCGATGGTGTCCATCTTCTGGGCCTGGATCAGCTCCTGCTGAAGGCGCTCCTGGTCCGACAGGTCGCGGATCAGCACGAGGGCCCGCTGTCTGCCGGCGAGTTCGACGATCGACATGACCGCTTCCTCGGGGAACGTCGTCCCGTCGAGCCGGACGCCGGTGCCGCGGAACGTCGCATGGCCATGCTCGAGCAGCCGACTCCGGCGCACCTCGATCTCCGGTTCGTCGCGGACGGTCAGTCGATCGACCGGCAGGCCGATGAGTTCATCGCGGCTCCCGCCGAAGAGCTCGGCCGCTGCCGCATTGGCGTCGACGACCCGACCGCCGAGCGACTCGACGAGATACGGCTCCGGCGACGATTCGAACAGGGTCCGGTAGCGCGTTTCGGAATCGACCAGCCGTTCGCGCAGCCGGAAGTTGCCGAGGGAGATAGACGCAGTCCGGGCGATCGCCTCGAGCATCATCGGCTCGATGGCCAGGGTTTCCAGCGCCCGATCGAAGTAGATCAGGATGATCCCTTCGAGCCTCGACGAGATGATGATCGGCAGGGCGGCATAGCCGACCCAGCCGAGCGAGGTCGCGAGCTCGAGGGATTCGGGTCGCGCGACGGTCCCGGCGGCGAAGCTCTCGAGGAAGGGCCCCTCGCCCTGCGAGAACCGGCGGAGCGGGGTGGCCGGGTCGAGCGACAGGGTCCGGAGACCGTCCCGTGCTGCCGGCGGGGTGTTCCAGTCGAACCAGTCGATCCCGGCTCCGTCCCCATCGAGAAGGGTGTAGCTGCCGGCCGCTCCGCCGAGCACCGAGCCGATCTGCTCGACCGTCCGCCCGGCAAGCACCCCGAAATCGTCGCTGCTCTCGCTCAGTGCGGTCAGTGACTGCAGGGCCAGCTGCTGGTCGACCAGCCGGCGCTCGGCCGCGGCCCGCGTGTCGAGCTCCTCGACGAGCTGGGCGTTGTCGAGCGCGCGCTGGAGGTGTGCCGCCGCCTGGATGAGCATCGAGCCGGACGGTCCGAGCGGTCGTTCCGTCGTGAAGGCGAGGATCAGCAGGCCGACATGCTCGTTGTTCCGATGCAGCCCGACGCCCGCGAGGGCGCGGAACCCGGACTCGACCAGCAGCGCGCGCGACTCGTCGTACATCGGCAGGGTGGCAACCGTGCCGATCGCCACCGAGCCGGGCGCCCTGAGTGACTGGGCCATCGGCGACCCGGAGTGCGACAGGCGTTCGATCCAGTCGCGCATGGTGGCCGGGAGACCGCGCGTCGCCTCGAGCCGGAGTCGGTCGCCTTCGTGGCTCGCGACGAGGCCCATCGTGGCACCGGTGGCGCGGATCAGTCGATCGAGCACAGCCTCGGCAATCGCCTTCCGTGAGCGGGCGACCTCGGCGGCTGTCGCGATCGAGGCAAGCGCCGCCAGCTCCTGCTCGTATCGCTTGTCCTGGCCGACTTCGCGCTTGACGCTCAGGACGCCCACGAGGACTCCCTCCTCGTCCTCGAGTCGTGACAGTGCTGTCTCGACGAGGAGCTCGGTGCCGGCGTACGACCCGATCAGGGCACGTTCGATGAGCCGGCCGCGCCAGTTGCCCTCCGCGATCGTCAAGAGGCGGGGACCGACGGCGCTCGTCCCGTGCCCGACGGATCGCGATTCGAACAGGTCGGCGATGTCGCGACCGATGGCCTCGTCACACGCGATCCCGAAGAGTCCTGCAGCGGCCTCGTTCCAGACGACGACCCGCCGGTCCACGTCGGTGACGAGGATTGCGTCGGCGGCAGGCCCAGCGAGTCGATCGAGACCGGGGAAGACGACGAGCGGGGACCTGGGCACGCCCGTGTCGAGCCTGCCGCCGGTCGGCGCGGGGTCCTCGGCCGGTTCGCCCACGGCGGTATCCTACGCTTGTCCTTCCCGGCGCGAACCGGTACGGAAGGACTGCCCCGGCGGATCACCGTAGACCGCGGACCGGAGACGAGCCCTGACCTGGCCCCTGACCGAGGAGGAACGGCTCCTCCAGCAGACCGCCCGCGAGTTCGCCCAGCGCGAGGTTGCGCCGAGTGCGATCGAGCGCGACGAGACCGAACGATTCGACTGGTCGATCTTCCGAGGCATGGGTGCCCTTGGCCTGACCGGGGCGCCGCTCCCCGAGTCCGTCGGTGGCGCCGGGTTTTCGTACCTGGGCTGGTCGCTGGTGATGGAGGAGCTCGGTGCGGTCGACATGGCGACCGCGGTGACGCTCTCCGTTCACATCCTGGCGCAGCTCCCGGTGGTCGAATGGGGGAGCGCCGAACAGGTCGACCGGTGGCTGACGCCGATGCTCTCGGGCGATGCGCTGGGGGCGTTCGCGTTGACCGAGCCGCATGCGGGCTCCGATGCGGCGGCGATCCGCTGCCGGGCCGAGCGCGACGGCGACGTCTATCGGCTGACCGGCACCAAGATCTGGATCTCGAATGCGCCCGAGGCGGATCGCTACCTGGTATTCGCCTCTCTTGACCCGGAGGCCGGTGCCAGGGCGATCACCGCGTTCCTGGTGGAGAAGGGCATGCCCGGGTTCCGCTTCGGGGCGCACGAGAAGAAGATGGGGATCCGCTCCTGCCCCGCGGCCGAGCTCGTGTTCGAGGGGGCCGAGGTGCCGGCCGCGAACCGGCTGGGCGAGGAAGGTGACGGGTACCGGATCGCGCTGTCGGCGCTCGCCGAGGGCCGCATCTCGATCGCGGCGGCCTGTGTCGGGATCGCCCGGTCCGCGCTCGATCAGGCGGCGACGTACCTCCGTCAGCGGCGCGCGTTCGGCGGACCGCTGGTCGAGCAGCAGGGCCTGCGCTTCATGCTCGCCGAGATGGCACGGGACGTCGCCGCGGCACGGGCGTTGACGCGGGTCGCGGCCGCGGCCCGGGACCGCGGCGAGCCTCTCGGCGAGGTCTCGTCTCTCGCCAAGTGGACGGCATCGGACACGGCGATGCGCGTCGCGACCGAGGCGGTCCAGCTGTTCGGGGCGAGCGGGTACTCGCGTGAGACGGGCCTGGAGCGGCTGATGCGCGACGCCAAGGGTGCCCAGATCTACGAAGGCACCAACCAGATTCACCGGCTGATCGTCGCGGACGCGCTGCTGGAGCGAACCGCGCCGAGGGGCTGACCCCGCGCCCCGGCCACGCCCGCCGGCCACGCCCGCCGCCTTTCCTGCCATCCGTCGCCCCGGCGACCACCATCGGTCCCGTGCTCGAGCTCGTCGGCAGGATTCGTGCCAACCGTCGGCCGGCCGAGCGTTATCCCACCTCGCGGTTGCGATGCGCGCCAACCGTCGAGGACGCGAACGCAAGGCAGGATGGGCACGCCGACTTTCGTGCCCTACGTGGCCGCGGTGAACGTTTGGCAGGGTACTCATGGAGCACGTCGATTTGCCCTGTTCCGGATCGGCCCTCGGCCGGGATCTGGACGCCGCCGCACGCGCTTGACCCGGGCAGGGTTCCCCGTACCGTTTCCACCAGCGTCGGATGGCAGGAAACTGAGCGCTGAGATCTGGCGTGAAGGATCACGCAACCACGACCTGACCGTCCGTCCGTCCTCCGGGAACTTGCTGCGGAGCACGGACGCGTGGCGAGCCAGGTGCCGGCGGTTGGTTCGGCTGTCGGCTACGAGAACCCAGACGCTGATGGTCGACGGCTCCCACCCGCGCTCGCGGGCGATCTGCGCGGCCAGCCGCCGTTTCCGATCGGTCGGGCCCATCAGGTCGTTGATGTCGACGATTTCCGTCTTGAGCTCGATGATCAACAAGGCCCGCCGCAGCGGGTGTCAGGCAAGGATGTCGATCACGCCGCGCTCCCCGAAGATCGAGAACGAGACTCAGGTTCCGAGACCCAGTCGGGAAGAGAGCCGAACAGGCCAGCCATCACCTCGTGCATTGCAGCGTGCCCAGAGTTGATGAGGCGTCCCAGGTCGCCGCCTCGCCAGCGGCCGATGATGTCGACCCGAATGTCGAGTGGCTCAGCCACGCACCGAACGGCCTTCATGGGCACCTCTCCGAGGCGTCCGCGCTCGATCTTCCCCACGATCGACCGCGAGACGCCTGCCTTCGCCGCGAGGTCCTCTTGTCGCCAGCCGCGCCGGATCCAGAGCGCGCGGAATTGACTTCCGAGCCGATGATCGTCCATCCCAGCAGGATGGTCCGACGCGCTTACCTGAGCCTTACCTGATCGGCCGGGCCTGGTGGCGGCCGCGGAAACCGAGGCCCGTGGGACCTGGAGCAACCGGGTGTAGATTTGGATCATGACGGATCAGCACCCGGGCCCGAGCGGCAACGTCTACATCGTGAGCGCCGCTCGCACGCCAATCGGCAAGTTCGGTGGTGCACTGGCGCAGACCCCGGCCGTCGCGCTGGGCGGCATCGCGATCCGGGCTGCCGTCGAGCGTGCCGCGCTCCCCGAGGGCACGACGATCGACGAGGTGCTCATGGGCCAGGTCCTGCAGGCAGGCGTCGGTCAGGCCCCGGCTCGCCAGGCGGCGCTGCGGGCCGGCCTCCCCGACGGGACGAGCGCGACCACGATCAACCGGGTGTGCGGCTCGGGCCTCAAGGCGATCATGCTCGCGGCCGCCGAGATCCGTGCCGGCGACGCGGAGATCGCCGTCGCCGGCGGCATGGAATCGATGAACCAGGCGCCTTACCTCCTGCCCGGCGCCCGCTTCGGCTATCGGCTCGGCAACGGCGAGCTCATCGATTCGACCGTGCACGACGGCCTGTGGTGCTCGATCGAGGAGTGCCACATGGGCACGCACGCCGAACGCGTCGCGATCAGCAACGCGGTCAGCCGCGAGGATCAGGACGCGTTTGCCCTGGCGAGTCACGAGAGGGCGATCGCGGCAATCGACGCGGGCCGGTTCGACGAGGAGATCGCACCCGTCACCGTTCGCGATGCGAAGGGCCGCGAGCAGATCGTGACGGTCGACGAGGGACCACGGCGCGAGACCTCGCTCGAGGCCTTGGCCCGGCTCCGGCCGGTCTTCGACCTGCCGGAGGGGGATGACCGCGGCGCAGCCGAGGCGGGGACGGTCACCGCGGGCAACGCTCCCGGGATCACGGATGGCGCCGCGGCAACGGTCGTCGCCAGCGAGCGAGCCGTCGAGCGCCACGGCCTGACGCCACTCGCCCGGATCGTCGGCTACGCCCAGGCCGAGGTCGCCCCGAAGTGGCTGTTCCTCGCCCCGATCGACGGCGTCCGCCGGCTGCTCGACCGGATCGAGCTGCCGATCGAGGCGTTCGACCTGATCGAGATCAACGAGGCGTTCGCCGCCCAGACCCTGGCCGACGGCAGGGAGCTCGGCTTCGACTGGGACAAGGTCAACGTCAACGGCG
>Ga0299913_10003210_pt1 | contig 13299 bp, 12 predicted proteins | sample RVTome_9_FD_201360 | JGI IMG/M metagenome (GOLD analysis project Ga0299913, IMG submission 201360) | Soil microbial communities from uranium-contaminated site in the Upper Colorado River Basin, Wyoming, United States - RVT155D38 (version 2) ... | reverse complement strand
GACTCGGTGGAGATCCAGGGCCTGGGCTTCGCGGGCGTCAAGGGCTTCGCCGGCGGCTTCGGCGAGCGCGCCCTGCAGTCGTGGGGAGAGCCGGTGCTCAAGAGCTTCGTCCGGGAGGCCGTGGAGGAGGCGCTCAAGCTGGAGACCGCGCTGGCCCGCCTGCAGACGCCCCGGCGGGTGGCGGTGCTGCACTACTCGCCGATCCGGGCCACTGTCGCCACCGAGCCGGCGGAGATCGTGCCGTTCCTCGGCTCCAGCCGGCTGGAGGAGCCCGTCAACCGCTACAACGCCGCCCTGGTCGTGCACGGCCACGCGCATCACGGCGCGCCCGAGGGCCGGACCACCACCGGGGTGCCCGTCTACAACGTCTCGGTGCCGGTGCTGCGCGAGGCGTTTCCCGACCAGCCGACGTTCCGGCTGTTCGAGATTCCCATCGCCAGCGAGGCGGCGGCCCCGGCCGTCGCGACGCCATGACGACGGCCGGCGCCGTCCTCGACCCGGTCTCGCGACAGTTCTACCGCCGGGTGATGGGCCGGCTCGAGGCGGGCAGCATCCCGTTCCTGGTGGGAGGCGCCTACGCCTTCGAGCGCTACACGGGCATCGCCCGCCACACGAAGGACTTCGACCTCTTCGTCCACCCCCGTGACGTGGACCGCGCGCTCGAGGCGCTGGCCGCCGACGGCTGCACGACCGACGTGCCGTTCTCCCACTGGCTGGCGAAGGCCCAGTGCGGCGAGGACGTGGTGGACCTGATCTACAGCTCCGGCAACGGCGTGGCGCTGGTGGACGACGACTGGTTCCGCCACGGCGTGGAGGACACGGTGCTCGACGTGCCGGTCCGGCTCGTCCCGGCCGAGGAGATGATCTGGTCCAAGGCGTTCATCATGGAGCGCGAGCGCTACGACGGCGCCGACGTCGCCCACATCCTGCGCGCCTGCGCGGACCAGCTGGACTGGCCGCGCCTGCTCCACCGCTTCGACGTGCACTGGCGCGTGCTCTTCCAGCACCTGATCGTCTTCGGCTTCATCTACCCGTGCGAGCGGGCCCGCGTCCCCGCTGCCGTCGTGCGGGAGCTGATGGGGCGCCTGGACCGCGAGCTCACCCGCCCGGCCTCGGACCGGGTGTGCCAGGGCACCCTGGTCTCCCGGGCCCAGTACCTCGTGGACGTCCAGCACTGGGGCTACGGGGACCCCCGGCTGGCGCCGCAGGGGAATCTGACCTCGGAGGAGCGCGAGCGCTGGACCGCGGGCATCGCGAACGACGGGCCCCCGAAGCTGCCGGGGCCCACGGCCGAGGAGCCGCGCGCGGCGTAGAGCCGGACCGCCCTGGCCGGGCCTGCTACACTCCACGCTCGACATCACGCCCAGGGAGGATCCGATCCATGGCGAAGATCGAGCGGTACAGCGCGCCGGGGGTGTTCGATCCCCCGAGCTACAGTCAGGCGGTGAAGGCGACCGAGGTCAAGGCCATCCTGTACATCGCCGGGCAGGTGGCCTACGACAAGGACGGGGCGCCGCTGCACCGGGGGGATTTCAAGGGCCAGGCCCGCGAGGCGTTCCGCGCGATCAAGGCGCTGGTGGAGGCCCAGGGCGGCACGCTCGACAGCATCGTCAAGCTGAACACCTACGTCACCGACATCCGCTACCGTGCCGACCTGGTGCCCGTCCGCGAGGAATTCTTCGGCAAGAAGGGGCCGGCCTCGACGCTGGTGGCGATCCCCGCGCTCGCTCACCCCGACTGGATGATCGAGATCGAGGCCGTCGCGATCGTGTGACGCGCCCCTAGGCCAGGCCGGCAAGGTCGAAGTGGCGCCGGGACTCGGGCAGCGGGGCCCAGAGATCGCCGAGCCGGGCGACGCGGGCGGGGACGTTGTCCATGCGGAAGTCCTCGATCGTGAAGCCCCGGGTCACCTCGTCCCAGGTCACCGGGGTCGAGACGGTGGCGCGGGGCCGGGGGCGCACCGAGTACACGGAGGCCAGCGTGCGGCCCCACGCGTTCTGGTTGTAGTCGACCAGGACGCGGCCCGGTGGCCGGGCGGCCTTCCGGTAGACCGCGGTCAGCAGTCGCGGGTGGCGGCGGGCCACATCGAGGGCGATGGTCTTGCTCACCTCCCACACCTGCTTCTGGGTGGGACCGCGCACGATCGGCACGTACACGTGCAGGCCGCGGGAGCCGGTGGTCTTCACCCAGGTCGGCATCCCCAGGGCCTCCAGCGTCTCGTTCACGACGAGCGCCGCCTGCCGCACCGTCGCGAACGGCACCTCGCCCACCGGGTCGAGGTCGAAGTGCAGGTAGTCCGGGCGGTCGACGTCGTCGCAGCGCGCGTACCACTGGTTCAGGTCGATGCAGCCGAGATTGACGACCCACAGCAGGGCGGCCAGGTCGTCGACGACCGGGAAGTCGATGACGCTGCCGGAGCCGTGCTCGATGGCGCAGGTCCTGAGCCACTCCGGCCGCGGGCGGGGCGCGCGCTTCATGAAGAAGAAATCGCCGGCGGCACCGTCGGGGTAGCGCTTCATCACCATGGCGCGGTCACGCAGGTGGGGCAGCAGCACGGCGGCGACGTCGGCGTAGTACTGCAGCAGGTCGCCCTTGGTGGCGCCGGTCTCGGGGAAGAATACCTTGTCGAGGTTGGTGAGCCGCACGCGGTGCCCGCCGACGTCGAGCTCGACGTCACCACGCGTCCGCGGGATGGCGATCGCCGCCGCCCGCGCCGGCGCCGTCCCCCGTCGCCGCCTCGCCGGGCGGAGGTCGCGCCCGGGGCGGCGCGCGCCCGGCGGCGCCGCCCGGCGCGCCCGCGCCATCAGCGCCCCGGCACCAGGCGCGGGGGACGAGGGCCGTGGCGCACCGCGCCGGCGACCGGCACGTAGTCGAGCTCGACGCCCGCCCGCACGGCGCGCAGCAGCAGCCCGCCGCGGCTCATGTCGCCGCGGCCCACGAACGCCGCGGGGAACGTCAGCCGCTCGCCGAAGACGTCGAGCAGCGCGCCGACGTACTTGTCGGAGGCGATCGAGCCGAGCAAGGTGACCGGTGCGTCGGGCGACAGCGTCCCGGCGATCGCGCGGGCCGAGGCCCGCAGCGGCCTCACGTAGCGGGCGCTGGCGGCGTGGATGTCGACGCGCGCGGAGGCGCGGAGCGAGGCCGCGGTGACCCGGTGGTCCGGCGGTCGCAGCCCGGCATCCGGCGTGATGACCAGCGGCAGGCCGAACCGCTCGGCGTAGGCGAGCTTGCCGCGGAAGTAGAGACTCGAGCAGAAGGTGAACACCTCGGCCAGCGTCGCCCCGCCCGGCGCTTGCAGCCGGCGGGCCAGGTGGAAGGAGGCGCCGGGAGCGAGCAGCAGCCCGGCGCGCTCACCGCCGCAGTGGGCGGGGGAGAGCAGGAAGATCCGCGACGGGCTCACGGGTCGCTGCAGTCCCTCGTGTAGCCGCAGTTCAAGCAGAGGATCTTGCACTGCCGGTCCTCCATCGGCTCCCCGCAGCGCTCGCACACGTGCCCCCGCGGCCGGGGGGCGGGCCGCGTCGTCCCGGGGGTCTTGACCGAGTCAGCCATGCCGGTGAGCGTGCGGCCGGGATGCCGCCGAAGTCAATGGCTGGCGCGGCCCTACCGGCCGTACACTCGGGAGATGGACGGCGAGTGGTCGGATCCCGAGTTCCTGCGGGCAGTCTTCAGCGAGACGGAGATCGTCCGCAAGCCGATGACCGGCATCATCAGCGGCTATCATGTCCTGCCCTACATCCTGGTGGCGCCCGAGCACGACCAGCCCGCCCAGTCGGTGGAGGTCCGCGGGCGCATCAAGGTCTCTCCGCGCATGGTCATCGCGCCCGGCGGGGAGGCGCCGACGTACGGGGAGCTGTTTGGCGAACGCGAGCTCATGGACCAGCGGCTGGTGGCGCGGGTGTTCAGCTTCCGCTACGCCTCCAGGGTGCTGCTCGAGAGCGAGGACCTGGCGATCCGGCGCCACCAGCACGACCCGGGGCGGCATCTCGACCGGATCCTCGACGAGCTCACGCGCCGGGAGGTCATCGACACCGGTGTGATCGTCTCCCCCGACGCGCGCTTCTATCCGGTCTCCCTCGACCGGTTCATCCGCGAGATCCTCGACCAGGAATTTCGAGAGTAGCGAGCAGCTCCGTCAGCGCGGTCGGGTCGACCGGCTTGACGAGCACCTCGTCGAACCCGGCCTCGGTGGCCCGGCGCCGGTCCTCGGGCTGCCCGTAGCCCGTGAGCGCGATCAGCACCGGCCGGCGGGCGTCGCGGGCGCGCACGCGCCGGGCGATCTCGTACCCGTCGATCCCGGGCAGCCCGATATCCACCAGCGCGATGTCGGGGTCCTTGGCGCGCGCCAGCTCGAGGGCCTGCTGGCCCTCCTCGACCGCCTCCACCGCGTGGCCCTCGAGCTCCAGCAGCACCCGCAGCGCGTCCCGCGCGTCGGCGTTGTCTTCGACGATCAGGATCGATCGGGCAGCCGGCGCAGGCGACGACATGCACACTCCCTCGTGGTGGCGGCCAGGGTGGGTCGGACTGATCTCGCCTCAGCGTACCATCGCGGCCAAGCGCGCTCCAGAGCCGCGCGGCCCGGAGGGCAATGATTTTCCCATTCGCGGGCCTTTACCCGGCCGCTCAACCGAGCGCGCTGGTACCATGTGGCCTATTCAGCCAGCCCCGAGGGGCGAGGAGTCTGCCACCGTGTTGACGAAGGCATCGTGAGCGAGCTCGAACCGAGCGGCGACGAGGACATCGCGCGGGCGCGCCTGGCGGCGATCGTGGAGTCGTCGGACGACGCGATCATCAGCAGAACGCTCGATGGCATCATCACCTCCTGGAACGCCGCCGCCGAGCGGATGTTCGGCTACACGGCGGCCGAGGCGATCGGTCGAGGCATCACCCTGCTCATCCCGGAGGAGCGCCAGGAGGAGGAGCGGCACGTCGCCGCCCGCCTGCGGCACGGTGAGCACCTGCGGGACCTCGAGACGGTGCGGCGCGCCAAGGACGGCCGGCTGCTCGACATCTCGCTGACCGTCTCCCCCATCAAGGACGCTCACGGGCGGATCGTGGGGGTCTCCAAGATCGCGCGCGACATCACCGAGCGACGTCAGGCCCAGGGACGGCTGACGGCCACGATCACGACCCTGGAGGCGCTCTATCGGCTGGCCGACAGCGTGGGCCGGGCCAAGGGGCTGACCGGGGTCTGCGAAGTCGCCATCGACGCGATCATGGCGGTCGGGGCCGATCGGGCCAGCGTCCTGACGTTCGACGCGGCGGGGATGATGCGCTTCCGCGCCTGGCGGAATCTGTCCGACCGGTACCGGCTCGCGGTCGACGGGCATTCGCCATGGACGGTCGACACCACCGACCCGCGCGCGATCGTCGTCGCCGACGTGCTCGACGATCCGGCGCTCGGCAGCCTTCGCGACGTGATCGTTCGCGAGGGCATTCGCGCGCTCGCCTTCGTCCCGCTGGTCAACCAGGGGCAGCTGCTCGGCAAGTTCATGGTGTACTACGATGCCCCCCATGCCTTCTCGGCCTCCGAGCTGCGGCTGGCGGGCAGCATCGCGCAGCACGTGGCCTTCGGCGTCGAGCGGGTCCTCGCCGAGGCGGCGATGGAGGCGCTGCTCGCTCGCGAGCAGGCCGCCCGCCGGGAGGCCGAGGCCGCCCGGGTGGAGGCCGAGAAGCGCCGCGCGGTGGCGGAGGAGCTGACCCGGCTCGCCGGCGTCATGAACGAGAGCCTCGACGTCACGGCCGTCGGCGAGCGGGTGGTGGAGTCGGCGCGGATCCTCCTGCGCGCCCGCGCCTCCGCCCTGCGACTCGCCGCGCCGGACGGCTCGCTCGTCGGGATCGCCTTCGGCGGGGTGATGCGGGACTTCTTCGCTCCGGGGCACGCCATCCCGCCCGGCCCGTCGTCGGCGTCGGGCCTGGCCATCGTGCAGGCATCGGCCGTGTGGAGCGACGACGCCGGCGCCGACCCCCGCCTGGCGCTGACCCGCGACATCCGGGAAGGCATGCGCCAGGCCGGCGACGCCGCCGTCCTGGCGGCACCGCTGCGGAACAAGGGCCGCATCCTGGGTGCGCTCTCCGTCGCCGACCGCCTGGGCCGCCGCTTCTCCGAGGCCGACGCCGAGATGCTGCAGGCGTGCGCCGACCAGGCGGCGCTGGCCATCGAGAACGCGCGCCTCTACGAGGAGGCCAGGCGCCAGCAGCGCGAGGCGGACGTGGTCGCCGAGATGGCCCAGCGCGTGAACACGTCCCTCGACCCGCAGACGACGCTGGTCCACCTGGTGGAGGGCGCACGCGAGCTGTGCCGCGGCGACATCGCGCGGATCGTCGTGCGCGACCCCCCCAGCGGGGCGATGCGCCTTCGCCATCAGGTCGGCACCCGCTGGGAGGGGTATCACGACGGGATCATCATCGAGCCCGGCAAGGGCAGCGGCGGCATCGTCCTGGTCACGGGCAAGCCGTTCCGGACGGACGATTACGCGCGGGACCCGCGGATCACCGGCGGCCTGACGGCGGCCCGGGAGCAGGACGGCACGATCGCCCAGATCGTCGTGCCCATCCCGGGAGAAAGCGGCCTGGCCGGGCTGCTGTACGTCGACCGCCGCGAGCCGCGCCCCTTCACCGACGACGACGAGGCCGTCCTGCTCCGGCTCGCGGGGCACGCGGGGACGGCGATCCGCAACAGCCAGCTCTTCGCCGCCGAGCGGGCGGCCCGGGCCGAGGCGGACGCGGCCAATCGCGGGAAGGACCGGTTCCTCGCGGTGCTGTCCCACGAGCTGCGGACGCCGCTCAACGCCATCGCGGGGTGGGCGCGCATGCTGCGGGGCGCCCCGCTGAGCGCGCGCCAGCGGGCTCACGCGCTGGAGGTCATCGAGCGCAACGCGGATCTGCAGGGCAAGCTGATCGCCGACCTGCTCGACGTCTCCCGCATCGCGGCCGGCAAGATGGAGGTCGAGCGCGAGCCCGTCGACCTCGCGGTCGTCGCCCGGCAGGCCGTCGAGGGCGTGCGGGCCGAGGTCGAGGCGAAGAAGCTGTCGCTCGTCCTCGACGTCGAGGACGCCGCCGGGGAGGTGCTCGGTGAAGCCCGGCGCCTGCAGCAGGTGGTTTCCAACCTGCTGTCCAATGCCGTGAAGTTCACGCCCGAGGGCGGTCGCGTCGAGGTGCGGCTGGCCCGCCACGAGACGAGCGCCCGCCTGGTCGTGACGGATACCGGCGAGGGGATCGACGGCCCGATGCTGAGGCGGATCTTCGATCCGTTCGAGCAGGCCGACAGCAGTACCACGCGGCCGCATCAGGGGCTCGGTCTGGGCCTGGCCATCGTCCGGCAGCTCGTCGAGCTGCACGGCGGGACGATCCTGGCCGAGAGCCGGGGTAAGGGCCACGGCGCGAGCTTCACCATCGACCTGCCGGTCCTCGCGGTGCGCCTCACCGGCGGCACCGCGCCGGGCGGGAGGCCGGGCGGCGGCGCGCCCGGGGCCGGGCTGCAGGGCCGCCGGGTGCTGGTGGTCGACGATCAGGCCGATGCGCGGGATCTCGTGGCGCTCGTGCTCGCGCGCTCGGGCGCCGAGGTTCGCGTCGCCGGCTCCGCCCCGGAGGCGCTGCAAGCGCTCGCGGCGTACGAGGTGGACGTCCTGGTGAGCGACATCGCGATGCCGGGCACGGACGGCTACGGGCTGATCCGGCAAGTGCGCAGGCTGGACGTCGACTCCGGCCGTTCCCTCCGGGCCGTGGCCCTCACCGCGCATACGGGCCACGACGTGCGGGAGCGCGCGCTGGCCGCCGGATTCGACGCCTGCGCGACGAAGCCGCTGGACGCCGAGGGCCTCGTCGCGCTGCTCGCGGGCCTGCCGGGCTAGATCCTCCCGCGGCGGCGGAGGCGGGCAGCCGATGCCGCGGCTGCCCGCCTCCGGCCGGTCCAGGTTTACTGCTTGCGCTCCTGCTGTCCGCTCGCCGGGGGACTGGCCGCCGGCGACTGCTGGCGATCGCTGCCGGTCTGCTGGCTCGGGGCCTGCTCGAGCATCGGCTGCTGCATGGTGATGATCAGCTGCTGGTTCTGACCCCGCTGCAGCGCCAGGGACTCCCACGGCACCGAGATCTCCTTGGCGCCCATCCCCAGGGTGCCGCCCTGCTGGATGATGGCCGAGGTGACCTTGCCCTGCCGCGTGTCGATCAGCAGCTTGCTGAGCTCGCCGATCTCCCTGCCCTGGTTGTCACGCACCTTCGTCCCGAGCAGCGAGTCCGACGCGATCATCACCCCGGCCTGCCCGCTCGGCGACGCAGCCGGAGATTGCTGCGACGGCTGCTGCTGAGGCGGCGGCGGCTGCTGGCCGGACGCCGTTCCCAGCGGGACGCCGAGCATCAGCGCGACCACGGCACATGTGGCGACTCTGTTCATATGACGTCTTCCCTTCGTTCGTTGTGGACGGCCCTCGCGGCATTGTTGCGCACAGCTTCCCGGAGCAACCGGGGTGCCACGATCGACAGCGACGCGCGCTGCGGCCGTCCCTGGGCAGAGCTCCCGCAAGGCCAGTGCCAGTCACCGCGTCGGCCGCGGACCCTCGTGCCGCGAGAGTAGAATCGGGTCATGCCGGCCGGCGCTCGCGGGATCGATCGCGTCGTCGCGTGCGGTGCGCTCGGTGTCGTCGTCGGGACGGTGGCCTGGCTGGTGGCACGGTCGATGACGTGGCCGCTCGTGCATGACGCGCCGCTCATGCACTACATCGCCCGACGGATCGGCGAGGGGGCGGTGCCGTACCGTGATCTCTTCGACATGAACTTTCCGGGCGTGTACCTGCTACACCTGCTGGTCGTGTCGACGCTCGGCGCGGGCGACCTGGCCTGGCGGCTGTTCGACCTGACGTGGCTGGCCCTGTGGGCCCTGGGGGCCGCGGCGTTCGCGGCGCCGTGGGGCCGGACGGCCGCCTTGACCGCGGTCGCGCTGCTCGCTCTCTATCATCTGGGCGGGGGAGCCTGGCAGGCCGGGCAGCGGGATTTCCTGCTGGGCCCGTTCCTCGTCTTCGGCTCGCTGGGCGTGGCCCGGTGGATGGAGTCGCGGCGGCGGGGAGCGCTGACCTGGGGCGGCCTCGCCATGGGGGCCTCGCTGACCATCAAGCCTCACACGGTGGTGCTGGCCGCCGCGCTCGCCCTCGCGATCGTGGTGACCGCCTCGCGCGCCGGTGACAGCCCCGCGACGGCGCTGGGCGGCTTCGCGACCGGCGCCGCCGTGGCGCCGGCCGTCGTGATCGGTTGGCTGGCGGTGGCTGGAGCCCTGCCGGCCTGGCAGGCCATCGTGGTCGACTACCTGATCCCGCTCTACTCGCGCCTGGGAGGCACCGAGGACTGGTCCGTCTATCGCCCGTACGTCTGGGTCCCGCTGGGAACGGGGGCGCTGCTCTCTGCCGCTGGTGCCCAGGCCGCCGGACGCTTCGGCGCGCGCCGCGCGGTCGCCGCGCTGGGCGTCCTCTACGGTGTCGTCCACTTCGTGGCCCAGGGGAAGGGCTGGGAGTATCACCTCTACCCGCTGGCGACGTTCACGGTCCTGATACTCGTGGCGGGCCTGCCGGCGGCCCTGCGCGACCGGCGACGGCCGGCCGCTGCCCTGGTGCTCGTCAGCGTGGTGCTCGCGCTGGCCCTGCTCGCGGACAAGGCGCGCGCCGTCGCGCCGGCCGGCTGGGAGCGCGACAAGGCCGCCCGCGCGCGCCGGCTGGCCGCGGACCTCGCCCCCATGCTGGCACCGGGCGGGACCGTGCAGGTCTTCGACACGACGGCCGGTGGCGTGCACGCGCTGCTGCGCCTGGGTGCGCGGCAGCCGACGCGCTTCCTCTACGATTTCCACTTCTTCCACGATCCCGACCACCCGACCATCCGTGCCCTGCGGACCGAGCTGCTCCGTGACCTCGACACGCGGCCGCCCGCGCTGATCGTGGTCTTCGAGGACGGCTGGCCGGCCGGTGGCTACGAGCGCTTCGACGCCTTCCCGGCCCTGGCCGAGCGGCTCGCGCGGTACGATGTGGTCCGGACAGGGCCGGGGTATCGCATTCATGCACAGCGCCACCGTTAGACGGATCATCCGGGCCTACGACGATCCCATCATCCGCGCCTACTGCTGGGGGCGGTTCGGCATCCTCCGCCAGCGCTTCCTGGACGAGATCGGCCAGTACCTGCCGGACGAGGGCGTGGTGCTCGACATCGGGTGCGGCTTCGGCCTGTTCTCGCTCTACTACGCCGCGACGGGGCCGGGGCGCGTCCTGCGCGGGCTCGACGCCAACGGCCGCCGCATCGGCGTGGCGCGGCGGGCAGCCGGGCGGCTGGGCCTCGACAACGCCGTCTACGAGACCGGCGATGCCCGCGACTTCAAGGGCGACGGCGAGGTGAGCGCGGCGTACATGCTGGACATCGTCCACCACGTGCCCGCCTCCAGCGTGCCGCCGCTGCTGCGGGCGCTGCGACGCAGCTTGCCGGCCGGCGGCCGCCTGCTGGTGAAGGACGTGGAGGACCGCCCGGCTCACAAGCGCGCCTTCACCTGGCTGCTCGACAAGGCGATGGATCCGACGGCGCCGGTGCACTACTGGAGCGGCGAGGCCCTGGCCCGGGCGCTCGGCGAGGCCGGTTTCCGCGTGCACCGCCACCTCATGGTCGACTGGCTGCCGTATCCGCACGTGCTCTACATCGGCGAGGCCCGGCCGTGACCGGCACGCCGCGGGACGATCGGGCGGGGGCGGCGTCAGCCGCGGGCGGGGGCGGTGAACCAGTCGCTCAGGCGCTCGCGCACGCCCCGGACGTCGCAGGGCAGGCGGTGACTCCACTTGCGCGCGAAACGCAGCCGGGCCGCTAGCCGCCGACCTCCTTCAGCACGGTGCGGCTCACCAGGAGGCAGACGCCGTCGACGGCCGCCACGTCGGCGTGTCATCGCGCAGGTTGGCGCCGTCCTGCAGGGCGTGGACGCTCGTGCGGCCGACGTAGCGGCCGTCCCGGCGGATGCGCCGGGCCCCGTGGAGCCCGGCCAGCCCCACGCCGGGCTCGTCGAGCGCCGCCCGTAACCGGGCCAGCCAGCGCAGGTTGCGCATCTCGGTGTCGTTGTGCAGGCAGCAGAGCACGTCGCCCGCGGCCGGGGCCCCCGCGCCCTGGTTGAGCGCGCGGATCAGCCCGACGTCGTGGGGTTGCGGTAGTAGCGTCGCCGGAAGGGCAGCGGCGTGGTGCGGAAGTAGGTCTCCGTGCCGTCGGTCGAGGCGCGAACGCTGACCGCCATCCCCCTGGGGCACTCTACCGACGCGCCCTCGCGCGCCTTGACGCGCCGGCGTCAGCGGGCCACCATGAGATACGCTGCCATGATGACCGCTGAGTCGCTGTCCGTGCGCGTGGCCGCGATCGGCGCCTCGGCGGGCGGCGTGACCGCCCTCCAGACGGTCGTGGCGGCGCTTCCCAGGGATTTCGCCGCCGCCGTCCTGGTGGTGCTGCACCTGCACCCCGCGACGCCCAGCCGCCTGGCGTGGCTCCTCGGGCGTCACTCCGCCCTGCCGGTGCAGAGCGCCGCGGAGGGCTCGGTCATCGCCGCCGGCACGGTCTACGTCGCGGTGCCTGACCTGCACCTGATGCTCGACGGCCGCCGCATCCGGCTGGTGCCGTCGGAGCGGGTGCACCATGTGCGACCCTCCATCGACCTGCTCTTCGCCTCGCTGGCCCGCAGTTGCGGGGCCGGCGCCACGGTGGCCGTGCTGACCGGCACGGGCCTGGACGGCGCGGCGGGCGTGGTCGCGGTGAAGGCGGCGGGCGGCACCACCGTCGTGCAGGATCCCGCGGAGGCCGCCTTCCCGGGAATGCCGGCGGCGGCGCTGGCGACCGGCTGCGTCGATCACGTCGTGCCGCTGGCCGGCATCGCGCCCTTGCTGGCGCGGCTGGCCGGAGCGGCCGCCGCGAGGTCGGCCTGATGGCGCCGGACGAGCCGGACGGCCTCGGGGGCGGCGACGAGCGCGAGGAGGCCGTCCCGGTCTATGCGCGACTGCTCGACAAGCTGAGCGTCGAGCACCACTTCGACTTCCGGCAGTACAAGGCCGGCTCGCTCGTACGCCGCATCCGGGCCCGCCTGTCGCAGCTCGGCCTGGACGACGTCGAGACCTACATCGCTCTGCTGGACCGGAATCCCGAGGAGGCGCAGGCGCTCTTCAACACGATCCTGATCAACGTCACCGCCTTCTTCCGGGACCCCGAGGCCTGGGAGGCGCTGGGCCAGGTCGTTCCGCGCCTGCTGGAGACCGCGAAGTCGACCGGCACGCTGCGGGTCTGGTCGGCCGGCTGCTCCACGGGCGAGGAGGCGTACTCGATCGCCCTCCTGCTGGCCGAGCGGCTCGGCGCGGCGGGCCTCGCGCCCGACGTGAGGATCTACGGGACGGACGTGGACGAGGACGCGCTGGCCGTCGCCCGCCACGGACTCTACCGGCTGGAGCAGCTCAAGGACGTGCCGGCCGGCCTGCTCGAGCGCCACTTCACCCGGGAGGGGCAGGCCTATCGGCTCCGGCACGACCTGCGGCGATGGTGCATCTTCGGCCGGCACAATCTGGTGCAGGACCCGCCGCTGTCGCGTATGGATCTCGTCGTCTGCCGCAACGTGCTGATCTACTTCAAGAGCGGCCTGCAGGACCGGGTGATTCCCAGATTCCACTACGCCCTGCGCGAGGACGGGTTCCTCTTCCTGGGCCGGTCCGAGTCGCTCCTGGCCCGCTCGCGCTGGTTCACCGCGGTCAGCACGAAGTGGCGCATCTTCCAGCGGTCCGGCCAGGGCCTGCCGCGTCCGGACGCGGCGCTCCTGCGCGCTGAGAGCGACTCGACGGCGGCCGAGGTGCATCGTGAGCCGAGGAGGCCGGGGACCGGCGCAGAGGTGGCGATGGAGCGTCTGGTGGAACACTTGCCGTTCGCCGTCATGATCGTGGACGAGAACGATGCGATCCGGGCGTGGAACCGGGCGGCCGCCGCCCTGTTCGACGTCCCGCTGGCGAACGCGGCCGGCAAGAAGTTTCGCGACCTGGACATCAGCTATCGGGCCGAGGGGCTGCGGGCGCGGATCGAGGAGGTCAAGGTCGCGCGCACGCCGGTGCGGCTCGAGGACCTGGCGTTCACCCGGCGCTCCGGGCTCACCGTTCACGCGGAGATCCACATCACGCCATTGCTCGACGAGCTCCAGCGGTTCGTCGGCGTGCTGGTCGCCGGCACCGACATCAGCGAGCAGGCGCGCCTGCGGGATCAGCTCGGGCACCTGACCGAGCAGCACGCGACCGCCAGCGAGGAGCTGCAGTCTACGAACGAGGAGCT